>WNGF01001654.1_pt1 | contig 60172 bp, 47 predicted proteins | sample 5400641 | NCBI WGS metagenome assembly WNGF01 (sample SAMN13153371, study PRJNA577476) | soil metagenome | isolation source: 80 cm soil or saprolite under grassland replicate 2 | place: USA:California | collected 2016-06-15
GGAACAGCTCCGCGCCGATGTGGTACGGCTGTCGCGGGAGTACATGACCGGCGAGCCGGTGATCTGGAGGAACGGATCGAGGAGTTCGGCCGGGAGGCCATCGCCGATGGACTGCACACCCTTCCAGGCGGCCCCGGCTGACGAGCCGTCCGCCCCACGGTGCCGCAAGCCAGCCCGGAGTCGGCCGGGTGGCCGCAGATCAGGTCGGCGGCCTCCCGTCACGTGTGGGTCAGCTGCCGCGGACTTGGAACTCCCACAACGAATACCCGTATGGCGTGGCCCGTTGTGTGCCGTACATTCGCACGTAGCGGCCCGTACCGGTCACGGAAATGGTCTGCACGCCTCCGGTGCCGGTTGCCGTCGAGTAGATCGTCGTCCATGTCGTGGCGTCATTCGACGTCTGGATCTGGAAAGCCCGGGCATAGGCCGCTTCCCAGTTCAGCGTCACCTGGCTGATCGTATGCGTCGCCCCAAGGTCGACCCGCAGCCATTGTGGATCACTGAACTGACTCGACCAGCGGGTCCCCGTGTTCCCGTCGACGGCGTTCGCGGCCGGGAACGAGGTGTTTTCCACCGAGGACGCGGTTGCGGGGTGGCCTTGCGACAGTAGGGTGCCCGATCCTGTTGCTGCGGTGCCGCTGACGGAGAACTCCCATAGTGAGTACCCATATGGGGTCGCACGTTGCGTCCCATACATCCGGATGAAGCGACCAGTCCCGGTGACGGCGAGATTCTGCACGCCTCCCGTGCCGGTTGCCGTCGAGTAGATCGTCGTCCATGTCGTGCCGTCATTCGACGTCTGGATCTGGAAAGCGCGGGCATAGGCCGCTTCCCAGTTCAGCGTCACCTGGCTGATGTTGTACGCCTGGCCCAGATCGACCCGCAGCCATTGTGGATCACTGAACTGACTCGACCAGCGGGTGCCCGTGTTGCCGTCGGTCGCCGCGGCCGCGGGCGTGCCCGAGTTCTCGACCGACGACGCCGTCGTCGGTTTACCCTGCGCGATGTTGCCGCCGCCGCCCCCACCGGGGGGCTTGTTGTAGACGGCCACGTAGTCCACGTTGAGCTGGCCACCCGAGACGGTGGACGAGTTGGGGCCGCCACCGAAGGCGGCCGGGAACCCACCGCCCATGGCCAGGTCAAAGATGATGAAGAACGGATGATCGACGGCGTTCGCCCATGTGGTGGGATCGACCTGGTTGGCGGAGACCGTGAAGTAATTGGTCCCGTCGAGGTACCACCTGATCTGCTCGGGAGATACCGAGCGGTCAATCTGCACGGCATAGGTGTGGTACGCGGTCTGGCAGCCCGAGCACGGCCGTTCGCCGCTGCCGATACCGGTCGGCTCATTGCACGGCCCACCCGGATACGTGCCGCAGTGCAGCGTTCCGAAAACGGAGCTGCGAGCGTTGATGTCCTCCATGATGTCCACCTCGCCGGACGTCGGCCATGGCGTTCCGCTGCGCAAGGTAGAGCCGAGCATCCAGAAGGCCGGCCAGTAGCCCGCGCCGTTGGTGGTCGTCAGGTTGGGCTGCTGGAGCGAGGCCTGCATCATGACGACCCCGCCGGCGGGAGCGCCGAACGTGGCGGCCTGCGTCTCGACGCGTCCCGACGTCCAGCCGGTCGACGGATCGGTCCCGGTGTGCAGTGCCTTGAGGACGAGATGGCTCGCGCCGTCCTGGTAGACGTTCGCCGTGCTGTTCGTCATCGTCTCGATCTCGCCGGTGCCGAAACTGCTGCCGGGCCCGGTGTCGTACTTCCAGTTGCCCGTGTCGACTCCCGTGCCCGCGGCGCCGTTGAAATCGTCGCTCCAGGTCAAGCTGAAGCCGGCCGGGGCCGGTGGCACCGCTGCCGCGGCGGTACCGGGAACGGTCACGGCCGCGATGCCGGCGAGGCCGGCGGTGCTCGCCACGACGGCCAAGGCGGACACCGCGGCTTTGAGCCGTATCACCCGCCGCTTGCGCGCGCGGTCGCCTTCCACACCCCCGTTTGTTCGCCTCTTCAGCATGCCTTCTCCTTGGTCTCGGGGATCGATTTGGGGCATGACCCGGTCGATTGGTTCATCACGGGTAGCTGACCACGTCGCTCGGTGTGGTGTTGGACGCCGTGACCGCTCCTGTCGTGTTGATGACATTGGTGATCGTGCCCACGCCGCCCAACGAGACCGTGAGCAGATCGTGGAACTTCACCGAAGCGGTGACCGGCACTTCGAACGCTCTGGCGGCGTTCACGGCCGGGTTGACATTGAAGTAGCAGTAGCTACCGAGGCCCCACCCTTCGTGGGATGTGACATTGCTGGCCACCTTGTACGCGGCATAGCCGTTGGTCGTGCCGTTCATCCATGCCGCCTGGTCGGGCGGGTCGTACGGCATCTCGTTCTGGAAAAAGATCGTCTTTCCGTTCTGGCCGTTCCAGGTGACCTCGTACTTCTGGTAGTGCTCGACGAACAGTCCGGTCGCCTCGACGTTGTTGCCATTGACGATCATGCCGTTGTCGGCGGTGTTGACGGTCCACCCGAAAGTGCCCGCGTTGCCGTGGTCCGCGCGCCAGGCCCAGATGTCGTCGACGAGGGTTTCGTTGGCGTTCACGATCAGGCTGGCCGTGGCCTTGCCAGCGATCTCGCCGCCGATCCGGAAGAACACATCCTGTACCGACGTCGGGTTGCTCGCGTGGCTCGTCCCCGAGCCGGCTGTGCCGACCGTCAGCAGGGCCGCCGAGTTGGTAGTGCCCGCGTCGAACAGCAGGCCGGAAAGCCGGACACCGTCCACGTCAGCGACCTGCATCGCATTCACGCCGCCCGACGGGACCAGCGTCGGGAATCCGACGCCGAGAACGACGGTGCTCGCGCGGGTGACGTTGAGCGTCTGGCTCAGGTGGTAGACACCCGGGGTGAAGAACAGGTTGCAGCCCTCCGCCAGTGCGTTGTTGATGGTCGCCGCGGTGTCGGTCGGCTGCGCGACGTAGAACTGGCTCATCGGCACCGAGGCGCCAGGCGTCGAGCCGCTGGCCCAACTGGCGCCGGACGCATTTGCCCGCAGCGACGGGAGGAAGACCCGGTACTTACCGCTCGAGTCGACGTAGAGGTACGGCACGTCCCGTGAGACGGGCGTGGTGGCGAGGGTCGTCATCGGCGGGCTGGGGAAGCTCTGCGCCGGGGCGCCGGTCACACCCGAGAACACCATGTTCCATACCGAACCGTTCCAGCTTCCGAAGTTGCTGTCCCGCGAGTACCACTGCTGTTGCGACACCGAGGCGACCTGACCCGAAACCTTGCTGTCGGCGATGTAACCGCCGCTGGCGTAGCCGTAGCTGGCCGGGAACACATTCAGCCCGCCGTGGACGTCGATCCGCCGGAATGGCCCCGCCTGCGCCACGGCCCAACGGTCCGAACCGGCAGAAGGAGTGATCGCCAGGTTCTCTGCCGATCGCCAGAAGTTCTGTGTGGCGTTGCCCGTACCGTCGAACGCGTCGACGGTGACGTCGCCGTTGATGGTGACGTTGTCCGGGCTCTGGCCCAAGCCAGCGATGGAGGTGTAGTACCCGATGTTCGCCTCAACGCCGTAGGTGCCCGGCTTGAACAGCAGGGCATCGCGGCGCTCACCGAACTGGTTGAGCTTTTGCGCGCTGAACACGGAGTCCAGCGTGGATTGGATGGTCGCGCTCGACATGCTGGAGTCGAAGATGTGGACGTTCGGGCCGAAGTTCGGGGTGTCCGACTGCGTTGGGCAGCCGGTGGTGCCGCCACCGCTGCCCGTCGTGTACACGCTGAACTCCCACAGCGAGTAGCCGTACTGGGTCGCCCGCACCGTGCCGTACATGCGAACGTAACGACCGGTGCCCGAGACGGTGAGGGTCTGGATGCCGCCGGTGCCTGTGGTCGTGGCGAAGATCGAGGTCCAGGTCGTGCCGTCAGGCGACGTCTGGATCTGGAATGCCCTGCCGTAGGCCGCTTCCCAGTTCAGCGCGACCTGGCAGATCGTCTGGCTGGACCCCAGGTCGACCTGCAGCCACTGCGGATCGCTGAACGCGCTTGACCAGCGAGTGCCGGTATTGCCGTCGAAGGCAGCCGAGGCGGGGGTGCCGGCGTTCTCGGTCGATGACGCGGTGGCGGGCTTGCTCAGCGCCGCGTTGGTCGTGCCGCAGGTGCCGCCACCGCCAATGGTGCCGAAGACCTGGAACTCGTACAGCGAGTAACCGTACGGCGTCGCGCGCACCGTGCCGTACATCCGGACGTAGCGGCCGGAGCCGGTCACGTTGAGGCTTTGCGTGCCGCCGGTGCCTGTGGTCGTGGAGTAGATCGAGGTCCAGGTCGCCCCGTCAGGCGACGTCTGGACCTGGAACGACTTGGCGTATGCGGCCTCCCACTGCAGCACGAGCTGGGTGATCGAGGCGGTGGAACCGAGGTCGACCCGCAGCCATTGCGGATCCGAGAAGGCGCTTGACCAGCGTGTGCTCGCGTTCCCGTCGACCGCGTTGGACGCGGGATACGAAGCGCTCTCCGTCGATGACGCGGTCGCGGGTTTGCCCTGCGACAGCAGTGTCGCGGCGTTCGCCCGATCGGCTGGACCAGCGACCGAGATCAAGGTGGCGGCTAAGGCCACCACCACGGCGACCATCCAGGCCCACCGGCACGCAGACGACCGGCGCAAACCCATGACAACCGAGCCCATGGCCAACCCCTATCCGCCAGGAGATAGACTTGATATAAGACTTATTTCATAACGTAACTAAACTGTGCGGAACGTCAAGAGTTCGGCGTCCATTCGGATGAAGCTCGTTATCAGCTCAAAATCACCCCTAAATCGGACATAAGCGGGCGAACGTTCGATGGTCATGAGCGCCCGAGATGTCCGATCTCCACGGCGGGCGACCCCACGGCACACCCCGCAGCGGGTGGCGCAACCCGCGGCAGCCGTTCGGGATCATTGGCCGAAACGGCCAGGGGTATGGCGGGTCACTGGCCAGCGTGGGCCGCGGCGTGTCAGCTGGCGGGACAATTGCGCTGGGTGGTGGCCTGTGTGGTTCCGGTGAGGAATTGCTCGATCGGGAGGATGGCGGCGCCGCGGGCGACGGCGTCGGGGCCGAGGCGGCCGAGTTCGATGGAGGTTTTGGCGAAGGGGTGTTTGAGTGAGTGGGTGCGGGCGGCGTCGCGGATCGCGGGCAGCATCTTCTCGCCGAGCAGGAGCCCGGCCCATCCGCCGAGGATGATCAGTTCGGGGTTAAACAGGTTGATCAGGTCGGCGATGCCGACGCCGAGGTAGAAGGCGGTGTCGTCGAGGACCTGGGCGGCCTCGGGGGAGGTGGCGGCCAGGGCGATGAGGGCGGCGAGGGCGGATTCTTGGTCGCTGCCCGGCAGCGCGAGGCCGGCCGCCCGCCATGATGGTGGTGTGCCCCCATTCGCCGGCGCTGGAGGTGGAACCCCGGTGCGTGTTTCCGTCGGTGATGATGGTGGCGCCGACGCCGGAGCCGAGCAGGCATACCACGGCGTGACGGGTTTCGCGCCACGCGCCGGACCACAGTTCTGCCTGGCCCATCGTCTTGGCGCCATTGTCGATGTACAGCGGCAGGCTGGTGCCGGCCCGCAGCAGCCGTTCCAGCGGAACTGACTCCCAGCCGTAGGTCTGCCCGTGCACCAGCACTTCTGGCCCGTTTTCGACCACGCCCGGAATCCCCACGCCGACCCCGAGCACAGCGGCCGGGTCGGCGCCTTCGCTGGCCAGCACCGCAGCCAGCCCGGCCAGGATCGCGTCGACGATCATGCCGGGGCTGTGTTCCCTGGGGTCCATCGGGTAGTCCGCCTTGGCCCGTTCGGTCATCATCAGGTCGAACAGCTCGACCCGCACGCGGGTCTCCCCGACGTCCACCCCGATCACATACCCGTAACCCGAGTTGATCTGCAGCAGCACCCGCGGGCGGCCCCCATCGGAATCCACCGAACCCGCCTCGACAACGATCCCCTCACCAATCAGCTCACGGATCACATTGCTAACCGACGCCGGGCTCAGCCCCGTGGTCTCACTCAGATCCTGCCGGCTCAGCGGCTGCTCAAAATACAGCGACGACAGCAACACCGACCGGTTATCCCGGCGCAAATCACGAACGGTCAACCGGCGTGGTGCCACCACCTCACCCGTCCTTTCGGCAGCTGGGATTCAAATCTTATAACAAGTACTGACTTATTCGCCGGCGGGCACAACTGGCCCGCGCTTCCCGGCAGGCCTGTTCCTGTCCGCTGGAAATGATCAGACCCCACTGTCCCGAACGGCTGCCGCTTGCTGACACCCCCTGTATCGAGGCGCCCTCGCTGGGGCTCGCGGCGGTCAGCTAGGGGTGACCACCGCTTCGCCGTGCGTGCGGTCGCGATGGGCCTGGATGATGTCGGCGAAGCGGTAACCACTGTCCTTCACGGTGCGCTGCTGCGTGGCGAAGTCCACGTGGGCGAGGCCGAATCGGGCGCCATAGCCGTCCGCCCATTCGAAGTTGTCGAGCAGCGACCAGGCGAAGTACCCAGCCAGCGGCACACCCCGGCGAACCGCGCGGCCGCAGGCCGCCAGATGCTCCTCGAGGTAGCGTGTCCGATCGGGGTCGTGCACACGGCCGTCGGGTTCGACCCTGTCGGTCCAGGCGGAGCCGTTCTCTGTGACGTAGATCGGCCGCGTGCCATAGTCGCCCGTCAGTTTGACCAGCACATGTTCTAGCCCCGCGGCGCGTATCTCCCAGCCCAGCATGGTTCGCCGCGTGCCGTGGCGGTGCGTCTCCTGCGCGTGGGGCGGGGCGCCGCCTGGGTCGTCGGCGATGACGCTCGGCGAGTAGTAGTTGACGCCCAGCCAGTCGAGCGGGGCAGCGATCGTGTCCCGGTCGCCGGGCTGTTCCGGCAGGTCCACACCGTAGAGCTCGAGCATGTCCGGCGGAAATCCGCGGCCGTGGACCGGGTCCAGCCACCAGCGGTTGGCATGGCCGTCGAAGCGCACCGCCGCCTCGATGTCCGCGTCACTGCCGCTTGCGGGTTCGCAGACGGACAGGAGGTTCACGATGCCGACTCGTGCCCCTGGCACGTGCGCCCGCACGGCTTCCGCCGCCAGGCCATGGCCGAGGAGCAGGTGGTAGGAAGCAAGCACGGCGGAGGTGATGTCAGCGAGACCCGGTGCGTGACGGCCCTCCAGATGGCCGATCCATGCCGAGCATCGGGGCTCGTTGATTGTTGCCCAGCTGGTAACGCGGTCGCCGAATGCCCCGGCGACGCGGGACGCATACGTCGCGAAGTGCTCTGCCGTCTCCCTGGCCGTCCAACCACCGCGGTCCTGCAGGATCTGCGGCAAATCCCAGTGGTACAGCGTCGGGTATGGGGTGATTCCGGCGTCGAGCAGAGCGTCAATCAGGCGATCGTAGAAGGCCAGCCCGCTGGCGTTCACCGCGCCGTCGCCGGCGGGGATCACGCGCGGCCAGGCAATGGAGAACCGGTAGGCGGTCACGCCCAGGCGCGTCATCAGGGCGATATCGTCCGGCCAGCGGTGATAGTGGTCGCAGGCGATGTCGCCGTTGCCGCCGCCGGTGATCTTGTCTGGCATGCGGGAGAATGTGTCCCAGATGGACGGCGACCTCCCATCCTCGGCCACCGCGCCTTCGATCTGATACGACGAGGTCGCCACACCCCAGGCGAAACCGGCAGGAACCCAGCTGTAGTCGTCCACGAACTGCCTTTCTGCTACGGCCGCTCTGTTGTGCCCGAAGGTCTGGCCGAACGGCGGCGTCGTGGCCGAGCGGCGGCGTCGTGGCCGAGCGGCCGCTCACTTGACCGCCCCGGAGGTGAGACCAGTAACCAGGAAGCGCTGAAGGAACAGAAAACCGGCGACCACCGGCACGCTGACAACCAGTGACGCGGCCATGATCTGGTTCCAGTAGACGTCGGTCTGGGTGGAGTAGTCGCGCAGGCCGACGGCGAGGGTGCGCGTCGTGCCATTGGTCATGACGGAGGCGAACAACACCTCACTCCACGCGGTCATGAACGCGTAGATCGCGACCGCGACGATGCCGGGAAAGGACGCGGGAATCACGATGCGGACGAGCGCGCGGAGCGGGCCGCAGCCATCGACGAGGGCTGCCTCGTCGAGGCCGCTGGGGATCGAGTCGAAATACGCGGCGAGCAGCCAGATGGAGAAGGGAAGCGAGAAGGTGAGGTAGGTGATGATGAGCCCGGCGCGCGAACCGTAGAGCGCGACCCCGGTTGCGTTTCCTATGCTCACGAAGATCAGGAACAGGGGCAGCAGGAAGAGGATTCCGGGGAACATCTGAGTGGACAGTACGGTCACCGTGAAGACCCGCCTGCCACGGAACCGGTACCGGCTCACCGCGTACGCCGCGAAGATCGCGACCACCACCGACAGCCCGGTCGCCGCACTCGACACGATCAGCGAGTTGATGAAGTAGCGGGCCAGCGGGACGGTGCGCCACATGTCGAGGTAAGGGCGCAGCGTGAAATGCGCGGGGATCCAGCGGAATGTGCCGGTCACGTCCTGGAGGGGCTTGACCGAGCTGCTGACCATCACGTACACGGGGAGCACGGCGAAGATGGTCAACAGCGTCAGAACGATCCGCCGCGTCCATATGAACGAGGGGGGCGACGCGGTTGGCGGCCTGCGGGAACTACGCACGCTGCCTCCTGCGGGAACTACGCACGCTGCCTCCTGCGGGAGGTGAGCAGCAGGTAGGCGGCCGTCACCAAGAGCAGGAACCCGAGCAGCAGCGCGGACATGGCCGAGCCCTGGCCGAAGTTCCACGTGATAAAGGACGCCTGGTAGATGTGGATCGAGATGACATCAGCCGCCTCGGGTGCGGCATTGCCGAACAGCACGTAGGGCGTCGTGAAATCGTTGAATGTCCACAGGAACAGCACCAGGACAAGGACCTGGTTGATGCCGCGCAGTGACGGCATCGTGATCCGGCGGACCTGCTGCCAGATCCCGGCGCCGTCGATCGCCGAGGCCTCGTAGAGCTCGCGCGGGATGGTTTGGAGCCCAGCCATCACGCACAGGAAGGCGAACGGCCAGTTGCGCCAGACGGAGACGACCACCAGCGAGATGAAGCTCTTGTTGCCGAGCAGCCAGAAGGTAGGTCCCCTGGTCAGGCCAAGCTCGTCGTGCAGGACGTGATTGATGAGGCCGTTGCTGTATTGGAACATGAACGCCCAGGTGATCACGGAGGCATACACGGGAAGCGCGTAGGGCGTGAGGAAGATCGCGCGCAGCGCGCCGCGGCCGCGGAAGTTGTCTTGCGCGAGGATCGCGGCCACGGTGCCGAACAGCCATGAAAGGCCCACGGCCGCAGCGGTGAAGGCGCAGGTGATCACGAAGGAGTGGAGCAGCGCACGGCCGACAGGCGCGTTGAAGTCAACGACCGTCCGGTAGTTGCCGAATCCGGCCCATGGTGCGCGCGGCCAGTTGTTGATGTAGAGCTGCGTCAGCTGCTTGAAGCTGATCGCGATGCCAACGAACATCGGCACCAGGTGGATCAGAAGCTCGAAGGCCAGCGCGGGAAGCAGGAAAAGATAGGGCAGGCCGCGACGGCGGATCCGGTCAGCGAGGCGCGACTGGCGTGGTCGCTGGCCCCCCCGCACGCTCCCCCGGCCGGGACGCCGCTGTACCGGAGGCGCGTGCTGGGGCGCGGTGGCTGTCACCAGTGGCCTCAGCCCTGCATTTGCTGCTGGGCTTTGGCGAGCTGCTGCTCCACCATTGCCGTGGTGACTTGGTGCCCTGCTGCGGCGATGGCGAACAGGTTCTTCATCGCGGTGCCGACGAGTGTCTCGAACTGCGACTCCTTGGGCACCTGCGGAAGCGCGGCGGCGCTGTTGGCGAGCACTTGGCGAAGGACGGTCAGCTCAGGGCTGGAGAACGCCGGGCCGTTCAGCGCGGACTTTACTGGCGGGATCGAGCCGTATTCCTCATTGAGCTGCCTTTGCACGGCGTCACTCGTCATGAACTTCACGAACTTCAGCGCGCCCGCCAGGTTGCCTGAGTTCTTGAATATGGCGATGTTGATGCCCGCGACCATCGAGTCGATGTTGCTGGCGCCCGGCGTGCCGGACTGCACGGGGACCGGTGCGACCCCGTATGTGCCCGGTGCCATGCCCCGCGCCTTGAGAGCCGGGCCTGCGGCCTGCCACATCACCATCGCCGCCTTGCCGTCGGCGAAGTCCGCCAAGGACTGGTTCTGGTCGTACTCCGCGTCGCCGGGAGCGACGATCTTGTCAGTGGCCATGAGATCGATGAACTGCTTCACACCTTGTACGGCACCGGGTGAGGTGAAGGTGGGGTTGCCCGAAGCGTCGAAGAAGTCGGCGCCGTGCTGCTTCGCGAAGACGAAGGCGTGGTGAATGTTCTCCGGAATGCTGGCGCCCTCGACGGCCAGGCCGTACGTGCCGCCCTTGGTGAGCTTCTTGCCGTCGGCGATCAGCTGGTCCCAGGTGACGGGCGGGCTGGTTATCCCCGCCTGGGCAAAGAGCTTCTTGTTGTAGTAAAGGCCGTATGCGAGGGAATACAGCGGGGCTGCGGTCGGTGGCTTGCCCACGGCGCCGGTCGAGCCGACGGCCGAGCTGAGGAAGCGGCTCTCGCCGCCGATCTGCGCGGAATTTTGGCTGTTGAAGGGCAGGAACGCGCCGGTTGCCTGCAGCGAAGCGGACCACGTGTTGCCGATGTTGAGGACATCGGGTCCCTGGCCGGAGGAGGTCGCCGCGAGGATGCGGTTGAGCAGGTCCGGCCATCCGATGACATCCAGTTTGACCTTGATGCCTGTCTGTTGCTGGAACTTCCGCAGCACCGGGTTGAGCACCGTGTAGTCGGCCTGGATGCTGCTGCCTTGGTCGCTCGCCCAGTAGGTGAGCGTCTTGGGGTGGGTGTTGCCAGTGCCGCCGGTCGAAGTGCCCCCACCACAGCCGGCCAGGATCGCGGCTAAAACAGTGGCGACGGTGGCGGTGAAAGGCATGCGGGTAATACGCACGGTGGCTCCTCTCGCTGGAAGCCCATGCTACGCAGCTAAATTTAGGATCTGATTTAAGACGTATAATAAATGCTTGTCAAGACCCCAGGCGCCTCGATGCCGTGACGGTAGCTGAACGGCTGCGCACGCTGGCCCACGCGTCCAGAAGTCTCAAGCACGCACGCGACCGGGCGGATGCCGTCATGGCATCCGGTGGCGGCGCACCTTGGCGCGGTTGCCGCATACCTGCATGCTGCACCAGCGGCGGCTGCCGCTTTTGCTGGTATCCAGGAACAGCCATCCGCATCCATCGATGCCTGGGCATTCGCGGACGCGAGCGAGATCTCCTCTTGTCAGCAGGTCGGCGGCGGACAGCGCGACGGCCAGCAGGGGGAGGTCCAGTCGTTCCAGATCACGCCAGCACCAGGCCAGGGAGGATTTCGCGGCCAGCACCAGCTGGCGTGCGTTGTGCGCCGTCGCAACGGCGTCATTGAGGACTTCGAGGGACGGCGCGGGCATTGCCTTGGCATCGAGCAGGGCCCGGATTCCGCGGTATAGCTGTTCTCGCAGCTCGCCAGCTGCGCGGAGTACTTCCGCGGCGCGTTCGGGCTGCTCCGTCGCGGACCGTAGAAGGGTGTCGACAGTAACGGGTGGGATCGCATTGGCATGCCCGGCCCAGCGCGCGAGGGCGTGGTAGTCGGTGAGGTAGTCGATCCGGTCCTCAGCATGCCGAGGGTCAACCGTGTTGAGGAAGTCCAGGCAGAGCTCACCGCCGAGGAGCCGGGGCAGGCGATTCCCTACGGCGAGGTGGGCCACAGCTGTATCCGTCTTTTCCTTTTAAGGGGGTTACATAAAGGATCAATCGATGACACCATCATAACCAAGCGTGCTGGTTACAGGAGGCTGGTGGCGATGACCGCTCCCAAGGACCTGACCCGTCGTCGCTGGCGTGATTTCCGCTGTTTGTGGGCCGGAGAGTCGGTGTCACTGCTGGGCAGCGAGGTCACCCGGCTCGCGCTACCGCTGGCCGCGGTGGTGACCTTGCACGCGTCTGCCGGACAGCTCGGCCTGCTCGGCGCGGCGGCTTATGCGCCGTTTCTGGTGTTCGGCTTGCCGGCTGGCCTGTGGGTGGATCGGCATCGGCGTCGGCCGGTGCTTATCGTCGCCGACCTCGGCCAGCTGGCCGCCATCGGCTCGGTGCCCCTCCTGGCCGTGCTAGGTGCGCTGAGCGTCCCGGCGCTGCTCATTGCGGCCTTCGCGGCTGGCACCTTCGCGGTGTTCTTCGAGCTGGCGTATCGTGCCTACCTCCCAGCCATAGTCCCAGTCGAGGCGCTTACCGGCGCGAACAGCCGGCTGACCGCAAGCGAATCAGCTGCGGAGATAGGCGGTCCGGGGCTTGGCGGAGTGCTGGCGCAGGTTTTCGGCGCGCCGTATGCCCTGCTGCTCGACGCTGCCTCCTTCCTTTTCTCCGCCATAGGGCTCGCCAGTATCCGGCAGCGCGAGCAACCGCCGGTCCGCGACCCGGCGCCACTGCGCGCGCAGGTGGCCGATGGCTTCACCGCGACCTTCCGGGACCGCTACCTGCGGGCATTTGCCGGTGAGGCAGGAAGCTACAACCTGTGCTGGCAAATCGTGCAAACCGTCCTGGTGCTCTACGCCATCCGCGAGCTGCACCTCGACCCCGGCCGACTAGGACTGGTCCTCGCCATAGGCGCCGCTGGCGCGCTGCTTGGCGCGCTGGGCACCGCCGCTACCGCGCGGAGGTTCGGCCTGGGCCGCACGGTTATCGCAGCGGCCGTCACCGGCGACGCGGCGCCGCTGGCGTTGCCGTTCCTTCAGCCAGGCGCGCTCGCTGCCCCGCTGCTTGCTGCCGCGTTCTTCGTTCGCGGGATCGGTGTCACCGGCTGCAACGTGCACGTCAACGCGATCCGCCAGACCATCACTCCTGACCGGCTGCTAGGCCGGACCAACGCTGCCTACCGGCTCCTCGTCTATGGCGCCGTCCCCGTGGGCGCCTTACTCGGCGGGTGGCTGGGCAGCACGTTCGGGCTGCGCACTACGCTGGCGGTCGGCACAACCGGCCTGCTCAGCACCGCGCTGTTCCTCATCTTCTCGCCTGTACGTCACGTGCGAGAACTAAGCGACTGCGCCAGCCTCGAAGCGCCGAGGTCGTCACAGCCGGGCGCTGATCGAAGCAAAACAGATGCCTGAGGGCGATCAGTGGATGTAATCGATCAGAGTCTCGGGGCGCTCGGGCGCGTCGTGGACAGATATCGGCAGGAGCATGGGGGTCACCAAACAAGCAGCCCAGAAGCGTTTCGTCCGCAAGGACCCCGGCGAACCATCGGATCTCGATCCCAGCCAGGGATTCGGCCGGTTCACCGAGCGGGCCAGGAACGTCGTAATGGCTGCGCAGAACGAAGCGCGTGCCGCAGGCAACGACGAGATCCGCCCCGAACACCTGGTGCTTGGGCTGCTGAGCGAGCCGGACGCCCTCGCCACTGCGGCGATCGCCGCGCAAGGCGTGCCGCGAGAAAACCTCCGGCACGCGGCAACCAACGCGCTGCCGCCGCCGGTCGGTCAGGTGCCCGAGCTCATCCCGTTCGGCCCGCGTTCAAAAAAGGCGCTAGAACTCACATTCCGGCAGGCCCTCCGAATGGGCCACAACTACATCGGGACCGAGCACATCCTGCTCGCGCTGCTGGAACTCGAAGACGGGGCAGGTGTGCTCGCCGGTCTTGGCATCGACAAGGCGGCCGCCGAAGCCAGCATCACAGCTGCCGTGGCCGCAACCCTCGCCGCCGACAAGCAAAAATGCCCTGAGGAAACCTCATGATCGAAGGCCACAAGCGGCTGACCGGGCTGCTGGTCTGCCCGCAATGGCGGCCGGCCGAGCTGAAGGTGCTGCTCGTCACCACCGCCCGCCACCGAAAGTGACCGCCGATGCTCCTCCGTCAGCGGGTCGAAAGCGGCGGCGGATGGCCCGTGCCGCGTGCCGGGTCGCGGCGAGGTGGTCCCACCGGTCGTCCAGCCGCTACCGATCAGGCATCATGTCGAGCGTCTAGGTACGATAGACGCTATGGACGAGAAGCTGCTGGCCGAGGCCATGCAGGCCCAGGAGCGGCTGATCGAGGCTGAGCACGATGCCGAGGTCGCGCGGGCCGAGTTCCACCGCGCCGTGCGGCGCCTGCACCTGCACGGCTGGTCGCTGCGCGAAGTCGCGGCCGCGCTCGGGCTCAGCCACCAGCGAGTGCACCAGATCATCGAAGCGGCCGGTGGTTGCCGCCGCTGGGGCCGCCGCCGCGTTATGCACCCCGATCTGGCGTGCTCGTTCTGCGGGAGGCCGCAGCGCAAGACCCGGAAACTGGTGGCCGGCCCGGGCGTGTACATCTGCGAGGCGTGCGCCGATCTGGCGGTGAGCGTCCTCACCACCGGCAGCACCGCCGAAACCCCACTCGGGCTCGTCCGCGCCGTGCCGGAACAGGAGAAGCGGGAGCGATGCAGCTTCTGCGGCAAGCACCGCCAGCAGCTCAGCGGGCTCGCCGCCATCCCAGCCGAAGCGGGCGGCAAGTTCACTGGGCACACGGCCATCTGCGCCGACTGCCTGTCGCTGTGCACAGAGATCATCACCGAGCAACTGGCATGAGACGCCGAGCCAGCCTCCCCTGGTACGCGCGCCCAGCTATCCCGCGAGTTGGCTCGTAACATCGTCAGCCGAGCCGGGAGAGTCCCTTCTGCAGATCCTCACCGTTCATCACTGGGGCTATCTGCACATCGGCGTTCAGTTCCATGAAGAATGGCTCCGCGAATGGTGGTATGTCGGACGCATCCGGAAGGTTGAACACCATGAGGGCGGTCCGGCGCCCGTCGAAGGTCGTAAAGTACATCGCCTCCGGCTTCCAGCGTTCTGCGGCTCGCTGTATGACCGTGCCCAGAGTGCCGTCCCTGATCGCCCGGTTCCCTGACTCGACCGGCATGCTGATCCTGGCTATGACTCGCATGAGTACCCCCCGATGGTTGCGAGCTTCCCCATAATGTACCAGGTCACAGCTCTCCACTGCCCGGCAGGTGGTCGCGCCCGGATGTGCGCGGGGGCGGTAGGTGCGAGCCAATCAAGCCGCACACAGAGCATCCACCTACACGCCATCGACCGCTGCCACGGAGGGTGACGTCTGGCGCTGGGTCGGTCTGGCCAGACCGCGGGATCAGCTTGGGCTTGGTTACGGTGGCGCGGTGGACGTGGTGTCGCTTGGCTTTCGCACCGACCTGATGGTTCGGCGGCTGGCCGGGTCGATCATTGTCGTGCGCGAGCGGTATCTGCTGGTGCGGACTCCGGCGAATCCGGGGTTTAGGTGGGGCAATTTTCTGCTTTTCCCTGCGCCGCCCCGGACGGGCGATGCGGTGGGCTGGCGGGCCGCCTTTGCTGCTGAGTTCCCCGGCGCCGGGCATCTGACGTTCGGGGTCGATGGCACCCGGGGAGATCGCGGCGATCCTGGCGAGCTAGCTGGCCTTGGTGTGACCGCGCAGGTGAGTACCGTGCTGGCGGCGCAACAGCTGAGCGAGCCAGCCCCGCCGAAGGAAGAAATGGTGTGCCGCCCGCTCGTCGGCGACAACGACTGGGCACAGGCGGCCGAGCTGCGCTTTGCGTGCTATGGCCGTGGCGATCCTGCCCACCAAGAGTTCACTGAGCGGCAGCTCGGCGAAGCTCGTGAGCTGTGCCGCCGCGGCCATGGAACGTGGTTCGGCGCCTTCATCGGCGACCGTATGCGATCCAGCTGCGGAGTCATCACCGACGGCTCAGGGTTGCTGCGCTTCCAAAGCGTCGAAACCGATCCCAGCTACCGGCGCCGGGGGCTGGCCAGTCGGCTGGTCTACGCCGCGGGCCAATACGGGCTCGCCGTCCTGGGTGCCCAGACCCTCGTCATCGTCGCCGATCCAGACGACGTGGCCATCGGCATTTACCGGTCACTCGGCTTTGCCGACGCCGAACACCAAGTTCAGCTCGAGCGAGAACCGTAAACCGGCCACCGGTCCCCATCATCGCCCACCTGATCTGGCCGCCTATCCCCGCACAGTCGGCTGATTCGCGGCATGACAATGCGCTGGCGAGGCGGCCGCCATGGTTGGGTGGGTCTTGCGTGATGACTGCGGTCTGCGCTGGCGCTGCCCCCCACCACAACGGAGGCTTCAGATGAGCCAGGACGACTTCCCAGAACCGCAGACCGGTTTCGTGGTGACCCACTTCCTTGTGGTGCCGCGAAATCCGGGCATACATCCGCGACCCTGATGGGCACTTGATCGAGGTCGGGCAGACGATAGCCCGGCCGAGCTAGCCATAGCGCGACGATTTCGGCGAGGCCGCCCGGTCTGTGCCGTAGGTCACGCAAGAATCGCCAACGCCGCGGTCGTGCACGTCACCCGAGACCGGCTGCGGGTGTTACGGGCGAACGTCGTTCGCGAAGCGGGTGATGCAGTTCGAAACGTCGCTCCGATTACCAGCCTGGGCGATGCACTTATCGAACCTGGTGAAGACATCTGTATTGCGCGCTGCCCACGTGCCGACACGGACTGAGAACACGATCGCGATGATTAGCGCGAGAAGGCTGCAGACGACACCGGCTACGGCCTGTCCGGTATTGGTCGCGCCCTTCGAAGCCCCCCCTCTGAGCGCGATGACGCCCAAGATGGCGCCGACCAGCCCGCCCAGCAGGGCGATCGGGAACAGGATGAAAGACACGGCTGCGACGAGGCTCGCCACGCCGATGACGAGCGCGGCGACACCCAGGCCGTTCCGAGGCCGTGGGGCCGCCGCCGAGGCGGGCGCCGGCGTGGGCTGATCGGCGGTCATGACGGCTCCATTAGATAGTTACCCGCAGCCGGTTATGCCCGTCCTCACGCGACGAGAACACCACGTCGAGGTGCCCGACGTCGAGGCGGCGCTCGCAAAAGCCGACAATCTCGGCGGCAAGCGGCAGAGGTCACCCGGCAGGACCTCGGCGGCGGTCAGATCCCTGTCCCGAGTCGGCCAGAGCCAGCTGCAGCAAGGACCGGAGCTGGGCGAGTTCTCCCATTCCGAGGCCGCCGAGCGGCCCGGCTTCTTTAACTAGCCGCTGCCAGAACGTGGCGCGGAGCCTGAGCCCCTTGCCGGTGAGGACGATGCCTTTCACGCGCCGGTCACGGACGTCTGGGCGCCGTTCAACCGCGCCGAGTTCTTCCAGCCGGTCGATCACCGTGGTCAGATTCGATGGGTCGTAGTGGAGCCGGCCGGCGAGCGCCCGCATCGTCACCGCGCCGCCTGGGTCCAGCTGGATCAGGATTTTTGCCTGGATCGCCGACAGCGAGTGCTCGGCCGCCAGCGCGGCGAAGTGCGCCTGCAGCCGCGACTGCATCTGGTTGACCCTCAGACCGCCAGCACCACGCCACGGCATACCCCGCAGGGCCAGGCGATCCCAGCACAATTCCGGCAGCACCCAGATGCTCCAGAGACAGAAGTCCGATCCGACGCCACCCCTGGCAGGGACCGGAACGGCCGTTGGCGAACAGAACAAGCGGACCAGATGTGCACCCATGTTGCTGACTATCCGAATGCCTGCCGGGCCGTCCATGATCCACTATGTCGGAGACTTCTCAGCTGTCTGCGCTGAGAAGTCTCCGACGTAAGGGATCAAGCTGGCCGCGGGCCCCCTCAAGTCCCTTCATTGGCGCGCTAGAGATCATCCAGGGGCCGACGATGGGCCACCCGGCCACCCCGGACATCCAGCCAAGGCCCGCAATGGGCCACCCGGGGCCACCCCAGGGGCCACGATGGGCCACCCGGCCACCCCAGGGGCCGCACTGGTCCACCCGGGCCACTCCCCGCACGCCTTTCAATATGTGCCATCGGGGCACAACGCTCAATTGGCCGCGGGCAGCCGCAGCCCGCTTCCCTCAGTCTGATCGGCGCCGCAACGCGGCTATCAGCGGCCAAGAGACCAGCCACACTACGAACACGACACCAGCGACGGTGAGGTTTTCCCGCAGCGTGAGCTTATGAAACAGGCTCTCGCCACGGACCAAGAGCGCGTAGCCGCCTGTGCCGATCGTCCCAAGCGGAATCGCAAGGTAGAGCGCGCTGAGGGCAGCCGGTCGGCGTGGCGTCTCGGCGACACGGCGCCGCTTCTCGCGCCGTAAGAGTCGGCGCAGCTTGTCGGGATCGTCACGCGCCCAGTCGGCCAGCTCCCGAGAGCTCATCTCGGAGATCGGCCGTGGTAGCTCGTCCACCGGATTCAGCCCTGTCACCGCGTCCGCCGGGTCGGCAGCGTCCGCCGGGTCCCGTGGCGCCGGGTCCCGTGGCGCCGGGTCGGCAGCGTCCGCCGGGTCCCGCCGCCGTCGGCGCTGCATGTTGTCGGCGCGGCCCCACCGGAACCGCACCGCCATGATCGTCGCGGACGTCCCGAGCACCGCGAGCGCCGCAGCTAACGCCAATGCCATCACGCCCCTTCCGCGCGGTCCCCTCAGCGTCCCATGGCATCGGCGCCCCTTCGACTGGAGGCGAATTCGGCCAGCCGCGGCGGCCGCGCAAACGACATGGATATCCCCGGTTCCTGGCGCACCTCACACCGGCAACGCCGCACGGTGGAGGCGAGCAGTTGGCGCTCAGTCGCACCCCATCGCCAAGCAGGACGGGTGTGAGGTGGATGAGGATCTCGTCCACGAGCCCTTCGGCGAGGCATTGCTGGGCCGTGCTGGCACCGAACACAACGACGTTCTGTCCTTCCGCCGCCACGAGGGCCGTGGCGAGCGCCGCGCGGACGTCGCCGGTGAGGAAGGTGATCGCCGGGTCATGCGGACCCTCTGGGGGTTTGTGCGTGAGACCGAACAGCGGCCCGGCCCATGCCCCGCCGTAGGCTTGGTGGCCTTGCCTGATCCCCACATCGTAGGTGCGTCTGCCCGCCGGGATTACTCAAGGCCTCGGGCTGATCCTTAGCGCGCTCGCCGCGGGCGGAATCCGCCGGTCGTTGGGCCGTGGCCCGATGAGACAAATCGAGTGCCGTTCCGGTCACGAACCCCAGTGGCTCAGAGCCTGGTCAGCTTGGCGCACGGTATCGTGATGCGCTGCGTGTGCGCGCCGAAGTCGATGAGCACGGCAATCCCATTCTCGACGTTAATGACCGTGCCGAGGCCATACTTGTCGTGCGTGACACGGTCATCGACGCCGTAGGATTCGGCAGGCGGGGCGGGGGCTTCCGGACGGTTGAAGGGGCTGCCTGCCAGCTGGCGCCGGGGCGCGGCGCGGGAAGTTTTCATCATCACCATTATGCGCCTGCCTGGCCTGCAGCGAGGGGAAGAAGCGAGGGGAAGAACAGCCACACCTGGCTGCGGGCGAGCCAGATACCCCCACTATGGCCTAACAATCATGTGTCAAGCCGAGATCCGCGTCCCCCCGGCGCTCCGAGCCGCCAACTCGAATCCCAAACAGAACCTTCCGAACCTGTCCTTCCTTGATAAATAGTTAGCTAAATAGCTAATATGCTCATGTGAGTGATGACGCCGGGGTGTTTCGGGCGCTCGCCGACCCGACCCGCCGTCAGATCCTGCAGGACCTGCGCGACGGTGAGCTTGCAGCAGGGGAGATCGCCGTCCGCTTCACGATCAGCGCCCCCTCGATCTCCCGGCACTTGAGCGTGCTCAAGGCCGCCGGACTGGTGACCGAGCGTCGCGCCGCCAACCGCATCCTGTACTCGCTCGTGCAGGACAGGCTGGCTGTCTGCGTAGGAAACTTCCTGTCCGCGGTCTGCCCGGAGCAAATCGTGCTTCGCCAGCGCCACAACCGCAGCACGGGTGCCCCCAACCATGAAACCGCAGGGTCTCAAGCATGATCACCACAACGATGGAGTGCACGATCGAGCGCCGGTTGCTCGTCAACTACCGGATCCAGCCCGAATTCGTGGCGGCGCTGCTGCCCCGGCCGTTTCGCCCGCAGCTCATCTCGGGACTCGCGGTCGGCGGCGTGTGCCTGATCAGGCTCGGCGGCTTCCGGCCAGGCCGGCTGCCGCGGGTGCCCGGGCTAAGCACCGAAAACGCCGCCCACCGCTTTGCGGTCGAATGGGACGACGGCAACGGCACACAGGCCGGCGTGTACGTGCCTCGGCGCGACACCAACTCAAGGATCACCTCATCCGCCGGAGGCACCCTGTTCCCCGGCTCCTACCAGCTCGCCCGCTTCGAGATAGACGAACGGGCAGACCACCTCCGCATCGACGTCAGCTCCCGCGACGGGCGTATGCAGCTCACGGTCGCCGCTGCCACGGCCGGCGTTCTAGGTAGCGAACTGTTCGCCACCCTCGGCGACGCCGTCGGCTTCTTCCGCCGTGGCGCGCTGGGATTGTCACCATCGGCACGCACCGGCCGCCTGGACGCCGTGTGCCTGCACAGCGCCACCTGGGCCGCGCAGCCCATGATCGTCGAGCACATCCGCTCCAGCCTTTTCGACGACACCCGGCTCTTCCCCCGAGGGACCTGCTCGCTTGACTCCGCCCTGGTGATGCGAAACCTTCCCGCCCGGTGGGCCACCCACCAAGCGCCGACGCTCGTGGTGCCCTGACTTTCCGCTCTCGCGCGGTTGGCTCCGGGTCGCATCATCATGGCAAAGCGGACCGTCGCGGGGGTACTTTGGCAGCTACCTGATCACCCGCTCGCGCGAAAGGTCGCCCGTCATGGCTATCAAGGTCTATCTGGGCAGCGCCTCGGCAGCGCACAGCGAGATCACCTATGACGAAGCGGATGCATTCAGCGTAACCTCCGGCGGCTTCCTGCTCATTCAGCGGCATCATTCTGGCGTCCAGAAGGATCTCGCGGTGTTCGCGCCGAACTCCTGGCGCCACGCGGAGGTCGTACATGAGGCGCAGCCAGGTTCGGCGTGACCTATCGGCGGTACCCAGCAGGCCCAGCTCAGCACCCGGCAGAGCCGCGGTTTTCGCCCCCTCTGGTGGTGTGCTGCCAGCAAGGTTGCGGAGCGGATCAGGAATATGCGGTCCCTTCGACACGCTACACACTGCGGCTGTTGTCGAAGTTTGCGATCGTTGAAGGCGCCCGCAGTTTTGGCAGTGGGCGCCGCGCCGTTTGCCTGGATTTTCCTCCGGCGGCCGGCAGACCCAGCTGGTCTGCGCGATTGCGCGGATCCCCGGCCCGTCTTTTGAAGGAGACAGCAGATGGCTCAAGGAACCGTGAAGTGGTTCAACGCGGACAAGGGGTTCGGTTTCATCGCCCCCGATGACGGCACCTCGGACGTCTTCGTGCACTACTCGGCGATCGACACGGGCGGCTACCGCACGCTGGAAGAGAACCAGAAGGTCGAATACACCGTCCAACAGGGGCCGAAGGGCCCGCAGGCCGCACAGGTCCGCGCGGTCTGACACGTCCGTGCGGCAGGTCCGTGTCTGTTGGCACGGACCTGCCGCGCACGCGCGGGCACCAGTACGGGCGTTCTCTGCGCCTCCTCGCAGCAGGCCAGTCAGGCGCATAATGGTGATGATGAAACCTTCCCGCGCCGCGTCCCGGCGCCAGCTGGCAGGCAGCCCCTTCAACCGTCCTGAAGCCCCCGCCCCGCCTGCCGAATCCTACGGGGTCGATGACCGGGTGACGCACGACAAGTACGGCCTCGGCACGGTCATCGCCGTCGAAGATGGGATTGCCGTGCTCATCGACTTCGGCGCGCACACGCAGCGCATCACGATACCGTGCGCCAAGCTGACCAGGCTTTAGCAGAGGCACTTTTCGCTGCGCTCGACACCCAAGCCAGTACCGACGGCAAGATCGGGCCGGGCGGCCTTGGCCTCCGCCAATCAGCCGCCGGGAAAGATGTTCGCGGATTGGTAAACGGGCGTTCCGCCCAGAACCGTTGCAAGAACCTGAATGTCGCCGATCTGCTCGGGGTCTGCATCGAGCGGGTTCTTATCCAGAACAACGAAATCGGCGAGCTTGCCCGGCTCGAGCGAGCCAATGTCGCCCTCGCGGTGCACGGCGAAGGCGGCCAGTTGGGTGTAGAGGGCGAGTGCGTCTCGGACCGAGAGGCGTTCCCCCGGACCAAGTACGTGACCTTCGGCGCTGCGGCGCAGAACGGCATCCCGGATACCAATGAGCGGGTCGGCGGTGATGACTGGGGCGTCAGACGATCCGGCGGCGGCGATGCCCGCTCGCCGCCAGGACGCGAAGGGGTAGAGCTGGTCGCTGCGATCGGGAAATGCCGCCGCGAACCCGTCGCCAAGGGCCGAGAGGAATCCGGGCTGGCTTACGACCACTATCCCGAGTTCCGCGGCCCGGGCGATCAGGGCGGAATACATCGCGCCGCCGTGCTCGATACGGTGCCGGCGCGGGTTTTCCTGGGCGCCCGCCAGTATTGCGGCGTATGCGTCGAGGCCAGTCTCGATCGCCCGGTCCCCTTGGGCGTGGATGCAAATCTGGAACCTGCGGGCATCGAGGTCACGGACCATCTCGGTCAGCTCGTCACGCTCGAAGAATAGGATGCCCGAGCCATACGGCGGGACGGGATAGGTTCCGTGGATCGCCGCGGTGCGGCTGCTCATTCCACCGTCGGCCCAGATCTTCACGGCCTCGGTGGCCAGCCGATCCGAGTGGCGGCCCCGCAGGCCGGACGCGACGAGCCAATCCACCTCGTCGTGAACGACCAATCCGTAGATCCGCTGTTTGAGGACGCCGTTAGCGTCCGCCTCGGCGAAGGCGGCGAACGTGTCGCGGCGCAGATCCGCATCACATGCCGAGGTGACGCCAAGCTTCGCGAGGCACTGTCCCGCGGTCTCGACGAGCCTGGCGCGCTGAGCGGCGCCCATGTGGGTGATGTCATGACGCAGGTTGCGCTCGAACAACGCGAACATTGGGCCCTCGTACACCACGCCGTCGAGCCGACCCTGCCGGTCGCGGCCGAACGCGCCGCCCGCAGGATCTGACTGCCCGTCCTCGAACCCGGCCTCCCTCAGAGCGGCCGTGTTAAGCACACAGGCGTGCAGCGATGTGTGATACAAAACGGCCGGACGATTCGGCACGGCCTCGTCGAGATCTGCGCGAGTTGGATGCCGACCCTCGCGAAGCTTGTACTCCACATATCCGCTCCCGGTCACCCAGGAGCCCGTCGGCGTTTGGTCGGCGGCTTCCCGCAGGCGCGCCTGAATCGCCGGGATGTCGGGTGCGGACGGCTGGCTGCAGTCGGCGCCCGCCGCGAGATAGCCGATATTGGCTACATGGCAGTGCCCGTCGATCAGCCCTGGGATGACGGTGGCACCGCCGCACCGGACGACTCTCGCGCCCGGCGCCGCTACCGCGTGGATCTCCTCGGCCGACCCGGCCGCGGCGATCCGGTCATCGCGGACCAGCATGCATCCGGCTGGGCCGGTGCCCGCAGCCATCGTGACAAAGACGGCGTCCTCAAGGATCAGCTCCATCAGTCAGCCCTCCGCAACAAAACAGGTATATCGCTCACCAGGCCTGGCTGAGGCCACCGAAGCGAATGCCGTCGCCCTCGATGTGCCCGGCGGGCTGAGGCAGATGTCTTTCGGCCGGGTATTTTGCGAGTTACTGTCGTGACGCAACAGGTCTTGTCATGGGGGTCTGAATGGCGCGCCTCGCAGTCGGCTCAGGTTTGTTCCGCCCGGCCGCGGTAGATCGGGAGGACCGCGCCGATGGGTCGGTTGTTTTGCGCAGCCGCTACCGGCTGGATCCCTATCCGGCGACCGTCGTGGAGGTCTTCGCGGCCAGGGCGCTCGACCACCCGGAGCGCATTTTGGTCGCGCAGCGCGGTGACGACGGCTGGCGTGCGGTGTCTTGGGGCGAGGCTGCGGTTCAGGTTGAAACGCTCGCCCGCAGCCTGGTGGATCGCGGTGTTGCGGGCCGTCCGATCATGATTTTGTCCGGCAACTCGGCCGAGCATCTGCTGCTGACGCTCGCGGCGTTCACAGTCGGGAGCCCGGCCGTGCCGGTGAGCGTGGCCTACTCGCTGCAGAGCAGCGACTACCAGAAGCTGCGGACGATCGCTGCTCTGATCACCCCCGCGGTGGTGTTCGCGGACGACGCGGGTCCGTTCGGCCCGGCCCTGGCCGCCGTGCGGGACGCGTGTGCCGCTCGGGAGTCGGTCGGCGAGCCGGCCGTGGTCACGATCACAGGTGGGCAGGGCACGCTGGCGTGGCATGATCTTGCGGCGGCCCCACCTGGGCCGCGCGCCGGCGGCGCGGAGGCTGGTGTCGGCCCTGACACGGTGGCCAAGCTGCTGTTCACCTCCGGGTCGACTGGGGAGCCCAAGGCGGTCATTACGACGCAGCGGATGCTGTGCGCCAACCAGCAGTCGATGCTCCAGGTTTGGCCGTTCCTCAACGAGCAGCCTCCGGTGCTGCTGGACTGGCTTCCGTGGAGCCATACCTTCGGTGGTAGCCACAACGTGGGGATGGTGCTTTATAACGGCGGGAGCCTGTACATCGACGACGGGCGCCCTCTCCCCGCCCTGATCGACCGCACGCTGCGTAACCTCAAGGACGTCGCGCCGACGGTGTTCTTCAACGTGCCGGTCGGATACTCGCTGCTGCTGCCGCGGCTGAACGCCGACCCCGCACTCGCCAAGGAGTTCTTCCGCAACCTGCAGGTCGTCTTTTCCGCCGGCGCAGCCCTGCCCCAGCAGGCCTGGGACGGCCTGCTCCAGCTGGCCGACACCGCCGCGGACCATCCGGTGGCTGTGACCACATCCTGGGGGACGACGGAAACCGCGCCGGCGGCGGTCTCCGCGCACTTCCCGTCCGGCCGCTCCGACTGCATCGGCGTCCCGCTCCCCGGGGTGGAGGTCAAGCTCGCGGCCAAGGACGGCAAGCGCGAGATGCGGGTACGCGGGCCGAACATAACCCCCGGCTACTACGGTCGGCCGGACCTCACCCGCGCCGCCTTCGACGATGACGGTTTTTACCGCACCGGGGACGCCGCCGAACTGCTCGACCCCGCGCTCCCCGAGCGGGGACTGCGCTTCGCCGGCCGCATCGCCGAGGACTTCAAACTCGACACTGGAACCTGGGTCAACGTGGCCGCGGTCAAGTCTGCGCTGCTGTCGGCGTGCGGCGGGGTCTTGCAAGACTGCGTCATCGCTGGGCACGACCGGACATACGTGTCAGCGATGGCGTGGCTCAACCCGGTCGCTGCCGCGCAACTGACCGGCGATACCCACCCGGCCGAAGGTCACGGCCCTGCGCTGATCGACGATCCACGGGTGCGGGTCTTTCTGGCCGAGTCCTTGGCCGCGCTCAACGAGGGCGCCGGGTCCTCGCGCCGGGTCGCGCGGCTCATGCTGCTCAGCGACCCCCCTCAGCTCGATGGGGGCGAGATAACCGACAAGGGCTACATCAATCAGCGCGCCTGCCTCACCGGCCGCGCGGCCGATGTGGCCGCGCTCTACGGCGAGGCCAAACACCCGCGCGTTGTACTGCCCGCCACCCCCTGAGCCGATGGACCCTCAAAGTCGGCCACCGGCGTCCACGATCGCCTCGTTCTCATCGAGCGGGCTTCAGCTGGCGGCCCCGGCGGGCAGCAGGTCGCGGGCTGCGCGGACGAGCAGGGCGAGCTTGGCGCGTTGCGCCTCGGGGGTGATCGCGTTGCCGCCCACCGAGGTGGCGAAGCCGCATTGCGGGCTCAGCGCGAGCCGTTCGGCATCAACCACGGAACTCGCCTCAAGGACCCGGGCCTTGATCTGTTCCAGCGGCTCGATCCGCGAGGTCTTTGTCGTGACCAGGCCCAGCACTACGACCTTGTCATCGGGGACCAACCGCAATGGGTCGAAGGTGCCGGAGCGCTCGTCGTCGTACTCCAATAGCAGCCGGTCGGCGCGAACACTGCCGAACACCGGAGCGGCGATCGCGTCGTACCCACCGGCCACCAGCCAGCGGCTGAGCTGGTTGCCACGGCACAGGTGGAAACCGAACGTGGCCTGGCGTCCGGCGTCGATCACCGCGTTATCCAGTTCGATCCCGTACCCCAGCCAGCGTTCCAGCGGCCAGCCGCGCTCCTCATAGAATGCGCGCCAGCCTGAGTCGATCAGCAGCGGGTAGTGCGGCGCGTCCAGCTGAATGTAGGTGCAGCCCAGCCGCTCCAGCTCCCGGACCTCATCGCACAGTACCTGCACCACGTCGGCCAGGAACGCGTCCAGGGTCGGGTAAGCGCCGGCGGACCGCTGTGGTGACCACAGATTGGCGAACAGCGACGGGCTTGGCAAGGTGACCTTCGCCTGTCGGCTGGTGCAGCCGCGCAGGAACGTGAACTCCTCCGCGGCGAGGTTGCGGCGCTTGCGCAGCGGCGCGATAACCGCCAGTCCCGTGGGCCGCGCGATGGTGACATCGCCCACCTCCGAGGAGTGCCACTCACCCCACAGCCAGGCGTTGATGTCCACGCCGGCCAACCCGTCGCAGGCGGCGGTGAGCCCGCTCTGAAATGACTCCCGCCGCATCTCGCCGTCGTTGACGACCGGAAGGCCGAGTTCCTCCTGCATAGCGACGACCTCGCGGACCGCCCGGTCCTCGGCCGCCTTGAACTCGGCAGGCGTGAGCTCGCCCCGCGCGTAGGCTTCGCGAGCATCGCGCAGGAACTGCGGCCGCAGCAGGCTCCCGACGTGCTCAACCCGGGCATGCACCGTCACAACGTCCAGCGTCCCACACCACGCCTTCCCAGTTAGCGGGGTGCCTCGATGGGGCGACCGTGGTCGGTCAGCAGAGCAGGCGGCGTTCGCTGGCGGCGAGCAGAGCCTGGGTCCGGTTCCGCACGTTCAGCCGTCTGTAGAGCACGCTGAGCCTGCGGTACATCGACCGCTCTGAATACCGCGCGTCGCGCGCGAGCTGCGCGACCGTGATACCTCCTGCGAGCGCCTTCAGCCACCTCACCTCCTGGTCAGTCAGCCCCGCCCCCCGCGCCTCGTGCGAGCCTTCCCCCGTCAAGCCGCCGGCGGCCACCTTCGGCAGCACGACAAGTCCGTTGATCACGAGCGTGGCGGTTACGTACCGTCTCCCAGGTATCCGACGGCGGAAAGCCTGGTCAGTGCCTGGTGGCACGCACGATTCGGAAGGGCAGGCACAGGTGCGCATGACGATCCGTCCGGCCAGGTGTGGGTGCGCGAGGCGTGCATCGGGTACATAAGCTATTGCGTCGAGACGTTCGGTCAATGGCCAGTGACCTATAACCCGATGCAGGCACGATTCAGCGTCGTCGTGCACCATCTTGACCCGGGCTTCTATGACATGTACTATCCGCCTGGGTATGTCACCGCGCGACATCGTGAACACATGACCGAATGGCATTAAGAGCCTGTTTAAGAACCCCGGTTCGATCAGTGGGCGGGTCATCCGTCCCGGCGTGTATCCGGCTCTTAGAATTCGTCGGCGGCCTCGAACACGACGGGTACGCCGTCCGGATCGCGGACCATGAACGCCCGGTTGGACTGGAAGCCCGACATGGCCGGGTAACCGCGCTGGGTAAGCTGCTCGCGAAGCCCTGGCAAGTCAGTTGCCTCGAAGATGAGCATGGGCTCGTCCTCGGATTCATGGCCGGCCAGATCGACGCAGAGCTGGGTGCCGCCTGCGTCGAGCTGAACGTACTCCTGCTCTTCCCTGGTCAGCCGCAGCCCGAGCGCTTCTTCGTAGAAACTGCGGGCTTTTGCCAGGTCACGCGTTCGCACCGTGGCAAATCGCAGGCTCACCGGAATATGATCAGCCATGGGGTCCTCCTGCGAATTCGGTACCGCAGATCGTCACGACGACATCATTTTGGTACGCAGTCACGAGTGTACGCCGATATACGCCGCGTGCCGCCGATATACGCCGCGTCCGGCCTGGGAACGGTAATTCGGGCAGTTACCCGCCAACCTTTCCGCGAAGCATGTTAAGTCACTCTGCGATCTTGCGCAGCGCGTCTAGATCGCGAATCAGAATCCGGCGGCGGCCGGTCTCGATCCAGCCCCGTTCACGAAGGAGCGCGAGGGCTTTGGACACCGCTTCGCGAGACGCCGCCGTCCAGCCGGCGAGTTCGACCTGGGTCAGCGATTGCGGAAGCATGATGTGCGGTCCAGCCGACTGCCCGCACCGCTCGGCCAGCTCAAGTAGGCGGCGCACCACCCGGCCGGTGACGTTGAGGGTCGCGAACTCGATCCGGCTCCGCTCCGAGTAGCGCAGCCGCGTGCACAGCGCCTGCGTGAACGGGCCGACGGCACCGTCGTGGCGTTGCAAGAAGTCGCTGAAACCCGCGCAACTGAGGATTAAGGCTTCGGCGGGTTCGAGCGCGCTCACCGTCGCGAGCCGCTCCCTTCCGTCGGCGACCTCCAGTTCGCCGACAAGCATCCCCGGCCCCTGAATGGCGAGCAGCGCCTCCTTCCCGTCATCGGCTAACCACGAGACCTTTACGGCTCCGGAGAGCAGCACCGCGATCCACAAGGAAGGCTCGCCCTGCACCCAGAGCGCGGCGCCCTTGCGCCAGCGCCGCCTGCGCCCGCGGTGTTGGAGTTCAATCCGGTCCGGTGGCGCGAGGCTGGCCAGGAACGATCCTGCCTCAACCTGCTCCGTCCAATCCGCCATGCGTTCCTCCTGAGCGCCTGCGTGTGGACCGGGGTTCCAGGCCACGGGGCTACTGCCTGGACACAAGGTGCGGGGACGGGATCCAGGCGGGGCCGGGCTAATCGGCCACACGCTTCGACCTGTCGCAGGTGTCGGAATCGGACGCCGTCGGCCTGTTCAGGCAGCGCGGCGGTCGGGCGGTCACAAGGGCGTTGGTGCCAGGGTTGGTGCGTGGGTGTTGGTGCCAGATTCGCCGTCAGGCGGGGTGTGCTCGCCGGTCCCACCGGCAGCAGCTTCCGCCTGCCCAGGTCACTAACCTATTGCGGCCGGAAGCCCGGAGTCGCAGCAACGGGAAAACGCACCGTCGGCCGACGTATAGTGAACGAAATCCACCCGTATGCACCCCAAAAGTGTATCCGTGGAGCAATGCGGTCATCCATTACCTAACTGATACATCCACACGCCCTGGCTAAGGATAGGGTGTCCTTGCTATGACCTGGGTGCGTCATCAGCGTGGCGCCCACTTGGTCGAGACGCGCTGGGAGCACGACGAAATGGATGCCTCAGTGTTGCCAGGCGAGCAGCCCGAGAGCAAAGGCAGTAGCACCCACCGCGACCACGATCGTCTCCATCAGAATCACTGATCGCTTTTTGATCAGGCGCACCGCGCACAGGTTGGTGGCACTGTGCGTCGGCATGGTGAGGAGCATCAGCCACGGATTCCAGCCGAGCAGCAGAGTGAACCCGATGTGCAGCAGGCTCACCCCGGCACGCTCGACCGCGCCGAGAAGCGGAACCAGGCACTGAACGTACTGCAGTATCCCCATCGATACCAACAGCCGCCGGGCCCCGGCGGCGCTCGCGCTGGTATCGAGAAGCAGTCGCCGCAATACCAGAGCGTTCACCAGCGTGTAGACGACCTCGATCGCCGCCCAGCCGAAGCCGGCCCACAGGACGCTGCCGAACCCTTTCACACCGAACAGCACGAGCAGCAGGCGGATGAGTTCCTCGGCCGGGCCGGAGATCAAAGCCAAGAATGGGGCCATGATTTTCGGCGTGTTCAGCTTCGGCATCCGGAGGACGAACGCAATCGCGGGCACCCGCAGCGCGATGGCCACGAGCCAGCCCGCCGCACCCAGCGCCGCGGCTCCCGCGCGGACAGGCGCCAGCGTGCTAGCCAGGATCACCGCGATCACCACCGGCACGATGGCGATGACGGGGAGGGCGAACGGCATCTGGTCGTGCAGCCGCTGGCGGACATCAAGCGGCAGGTCGCCGTCCGGCGGCCCCGTGCCGCCCTCCTCCGAGCTCAGTTCTGCCATTGCCACGCCTCCACCCAAACGGTTCTCAGGTATGAGAACGCCGGTTGATACGTCAAGTCCGCCGGACAGGAGCTTGGCGGGCACAGACGCGGCAGCCGCCACGGTCGCGAGAACACCCAAGCGGTGCCTTCTTGCGCGTATGCCGAAAATGTGAGGCATGCCTGCAACGGTGAGCCGTCGGCCTGACAGTCGACCGGGCAGGCGGGGAATTTCGCCAATGACCGACAAGGCCCGGCACAGCCATTTTCTATGTGCACCTGGCCGTGCGGGAATTCTAGCTACGAGGAACTGACCCGCCAACTCCTCCCGACCAGCTGCACGTCGCGGCACCTTGCGACGACCGAGCGTGGGCTCGACTCGCCTTTTCTGGTTTTGCCTGCCCGTGCGAAATCGAGGAGGATGTCTGGCCAACGGAGGACTATGACCTTGCCCGGTCGCTGGTGGACGCCGTGCCCGATGAGAACGATCTGTTCACTGGCCTCTCCGCAGGGGTCTCCCCGGCGGAGAGTGCAGCGACAGCGGAGGGCAGGCTGACCGATGTTAGCCAGAGCTGGGGCACGCTGCCCGCCTCATACGGTTATGCCCGCCGATCGCACGCCAGGAGAGCAGCGGTGCTAGCGGACCGGCTACGTGAGATGATGAGCCGCTACCCGACCGGCGTCGCCATCGTCACCTGCCTCGACCCGCACGGCACGCCCTGTGGCATGACCTGCTCGTCGCTGGTCAGCGTGTGCCTCGACCCGCCAACTTTGCTGGTCTGCCTGCGCACGGCAAGCGCGACATCGGTTGCGATCGGAGGGCACGCAAGCTTTGCGGTGAATCTACTTGACGTCGGCGGCCGCGATGTGGCGCAACTCTTCTCCTCGCCGATTGCGGATAGGTTCGTCCACGTCCGCTGGCAGCGCTCGCCTGGTGGCCAACCCTGGCTCGTCGATCATGCGGTGGCTGTGGCCGACTGCAGCGTGGTGCACAGCGTCGCTATCGGGGATCACACCGTGGTGTTTGGCGAGGTAGTCGATCTCGCGGTATGGGGTCGCTCTCCACCGCTGCTTTATGGCATGAGGCGGTACGCGGATTGGGCAACCGAGGTGGTCGAGGACGGCCAGTGCGGCGAGAGCGGTTCCGGTGCGGCCGATGTCGCCGCCGCAGGCGACCTCGACACGTTCACCGGCGTGCGCGCGGTAGTGGGCTTCGTGAAAGGCATCCAAGGCGGCGTCGCGGTCGATGGGGATCCAGAAGTCCGGCCAGCGGATCCGCCGGTGAGGCCAGGCCGGGATCGGTCCTTCGGCCAGAGTCAACGCGAAGTCGGTGGGGGAGCGGCTGTATGAATGGCTCTGCAGTGACACGATCGGCGCACCGCGCGGCAGCCGTTAGGGATCAATCCTGGAGACCGTAGCTTTGAGATAGCACGGCGGAGGGGGTCCGCTGACCACTAACCGTGCCGCGAGCCGGCCTCCGGTCTAGCCGACGGCGTTCAACTGATGCGGTACTGCAGTTGAACGGGTGCCCCGGCAGCCGGGCATTGATCGGCGATCTGGCCCTATGCGATAGTAATGCGCGGCAGTCATAGCGTGCGACGAGGTAAGCGGGCGACAATCCGGGCAGCTAAAGAATAGGCTTCGGGTTTTCCAGCGGGGACGGGCCGTCGGCTCGTATATGCGGTCCCGAGTCAGGTCCTGGCAGGGGATTTCCCTGGCGAAGGAGCAGAGATGGGCGATGAGTCGGCCGGCCTGAATGGCGCCGGTAACGGTCTGCCGGGATAACCTTCCTATGCGAGCGTCAGTCCTTTGCGGTCTCGGATGGTGGTTGCCGCCAGACATCGTTACAAACGACCAGCTCGCATGCGAGCTGGATACCTCGGACGAGTGGATACGGAACCGGACGGGCATCGTCCGTCGTCACATCGCCAGCCCGGGTATGGCCACGTCCGAGCTCGCGGTTGAGGCAGGACAGCGAGCGCTCAAATCCGCTGGGCTTGAGGCGGTGGATGCCCTCATCCTGGCGACCACAACGCCAGATTTCCCATGCCCGGCGACGGCACCAGAGGTAGCAAACCGTCTTGGCCTGGGAACGATTGCCGCTTTTGACATAGCTGCGGTTTGCACAGGTTTCATATACGCGCTTGCGAACGCCGCTGGGCTGATCGCTGCCGGCATCGTCGACTCGGTCCTAGTAATAGGCGCTGACGTGTTCACTGCTATCTTGAGCCCGAGCGACCGGACTACACGGGCGATCTTCGGCGACGGCGCGGGCGCGGCAGTGCTGCGGGCTGGCAGCGCCGATGACATCGGCGCAATCGGGCCGTTCACGCTGGGCAGTGATGGCCGTGGTGCTAACTTAATCACGGTTCCCGGTGGGGGTTCCAGGCGACCATACCGGCGTGACGGCCATGACGAATCGGAGTGGTATTTCACCATGCAGGGCCAGCGGGTCTACCGGCGGGCTGTCCAGATGATGACTCAGTCAAGCGCAAGGGTCCTCGAACTCGCCGGCTGGCCGGTCTCGGCAGTGGACTGGCTCGTATGCCACCAGGCAAACCGGCGCATCTTGGACGCAGTTGCGGCACGCTTGAGGATTCCCGCTGACCGGTGCGTGATCAACATAGATCAGGTGGGCAACACAGCGGCCGCTTCCATCCCGCTCGCACTGGCCCATGGTGCGGAGAGCGGAGCATTCCGTCCGGGAGACCGCATCGTGCTCACCGGGTTTGGCGGTGGTCTCACATGGGGCTCGACGCTGCTGCGGTGGCCGGAAATCGTATGCGGGAACTGACAAGGGCCTGCGCGCAGGCCGGAGGCCGTCCCAGGCGCATCTCAATAGCGGTGATGGCCTTGGCTCGCTAGACCTCCTGCGAGCGAATCCATGACTGGCAAGGTAGGGCGGTGCCCGTCGGGAGGCGGATGGGCTCGTTAATGAGGGAAGCACCCGTGGATATTCGGTACTGGCTAGAACGGGCCGTCGCCGCAGTCGAGGAGTGGGCAGCGGAGTATGGTCCCTACCAGCTTCATCCATCGCTCTCGGTGTCTGACGAAGAGTTCGCGGAGGCCTTCGCCGCGCTCACCGAGCGGCTGCATGATAACTATCCGTTCTTTCACCCTCGCTACGCCGGGCAGATGCTTAAACCGCCGCATCCTGCCGCGGTGGTCGGCTATGTGACCACGATGCTGATCAACCCGAACAATCACGCATTGGATGGTGGTCCTGCGACCGCACAGATGGAGAAGGAGGCCATCACCGACCTAGCCAGGATGTTCGGGTTTGCGACCCACATGGGGCACTTGACCAGCAGTGGCACCATCGCCAATCTGGAGGCGCTATTCGTCGCCCGGGAAACACATCCAGACCTCGGCGTCGCCTACAGCGCGGACGCGCACTATACCCATGCCAGGATGTGCCAACTTCTGCGAATGCCGGGGTTCGTAGTCCCGGTGAATGGTCAAGGCCGAATGGATCTCGCCGCATGTGAGGACTTGCTGCGCACGGGAAAGGTAGGAACCGTAGTGCTCGCGGCCGGCACCACTGGGCTGGGAGCGGTGGACTCCATCCACGAGGCATTGGCCCTGAAGGACCGGTACGGCATCCGCTTGCATGTGGATGCGGCATATGGCGGATTCTTCGCGCTGCTGGCTGGGAAGGACCTTGAGCCCGCGCCCTGGCGGGCGATTGCCCACTGCGATTCCGTGGTCGTCGACCCGCACAAGCATGGGCTTCAGCCGTATGGATGCGGAGCCGTGATATTCGCCGACCCAGCCGTCGGCCGCTTCTACGCCCACGACTCGCCATACACCTACTTCACGTCTAAGGACCTGCATCTAGGTGAGATTAGCCTGGAGTGCTCGCGGGCCGGCGCTGCCGCGGCAGCGCTCTGGGTTACCCTGAGGATTCTTCCAGCCGCCCAGGACGGGCTGGGCCGCGTGCTCCGCGCCACTAGGCGTGCCGCGTTGGCATTCGCAAGCCTGACGCAGAAATCGCCGCATCTCGCGCTTTACCAACAACCAGATCTTGACATAGTTACATACTTTCCGCGCCGCGACACCGCGGCGGAAATCGACAAAGATTCTGCGCGCATACTGGCCGCCGGGATGGCAGCTGTCAGCGACCCGATATTCCTCAGCACCATGCGGGTCGGAGCATCCAGCTTCGGCGCGCGGGGACACACTGTCCGCGGTGATGGGTGTACGCGCATCCTGCGTAGCGTCCTGATGAAGCCCGAACAGGAAGGCCGCGCTGAGGAGCTTTTTGCACGGATCGAGGGTCTCGCAGCATCTACCTGACCGGGTTGCACAGCGAAATCTTGCGCCGCGCACCGCGCCCGCAGGCCAGACCGGGTAGCGCGACCTGATCGTCCCCCGCCCCAGGATGGCGTCTTATGGACCGAACCCCGGCACCGCAGCAGTGCTATTGGCCAGCGAGGACAACAAGGATATCCTAGGGCATATGCGAAGAGCTGCTGGGCACTTCTCAGCTCCGACCATTCCTTATAGTTTGGCTCCTCGATTTACCCATCGTACCCAATGATCCAAATAGACCGGCCGGCGGCGGCAACAACACAAATGTTGCTAGCCACGAGGTTGAAGGTAGTTAGGTTTGGCGTTTTGTTCGTCGATATGTTTAACGGCGCTTAAGTCTTACCTACAGGGTACGTGATAACCGCGAGTACGGATAAGAGTACGTAGAGTAGGACGGCTTGCCCATGCCTGATCACCACACGTGCAATAACGACGAGCCGACCGTAACGAAGGCCGCACGGCAACCGGCAATGCTTCCGATGCCGGACGGCTCGAAGGTACCTGCTCTTGCCCCGCGGTCCACCCGAACCGAGTACGATTCCTATTTTAATTTAACAAGAAATAGCCCAAACCTCGTGCAGTGGTCGCAGGCCTGCCTCGCTGTTCTAAAGTCACAGCGAGCCGGGATGGAGAAAGCACAACTTACCGCACCTGACAGGCTGCGAATCATGGAAGGAATGATCACTGCTCTCGAAGTACTTCTCGAGAACTGGCTCCAGCTAGTAAATGAGAAGGGCGAGGAGGATTACTGATGCTCCAAAGAAGCGAATATGACGCCTTTGAAGAGGCCCAAGCGCTTAGGCGCTGGAAGGAGGGGCATCAGGCACTCCACGTCTATCTTGTCATCATCAACACGGTCATCGGCGACGCAACGGAGGCGATAAGGTTTAACGACTCGCCCAAGATTTCTTCCTGTCTTGGCCGTCTCGCGGTACTCTATGATGCCGCTACTGCGACAATGCAATACTCGGCGGACTTTTCGCCGCAACTCTACGAGAATGTGGTCAGGCCGTCGATGGCACCTCCGTTGCTTCCGCCAGGTTTCTCCGGAATGCTGAATACTGAGCACTGTCTTATGGTCGCGGAGTTTAAGAACCTTTCACGTGCGCTCAGAGAATCGTACGGCCACGACACCTCCGGCTGGCCGCCGGGAGTCGCCGGACGGTGGGCGTCGGTGCAGCTAGCTAAGGTCGAGAACCTGAAGCGCCATAAAGTGATCTGTAGCCGTTTCGTCGCGGAGGGCGAGTCCCTTCTACGCCAGGCTCTTCAGTCCAATTCAGAGTAGCAGTGGCCTAGAATGATCAGGCCGGAGTCTCGACACCAGAAACGCGCTAAGGTTCAGGATCCTATTTCGGGTAGGCATACAGCCGCGCGTGCCAGAATGCTGAGCCCGTCGCTAATCGATGGCGCCGTGATTCCTCGCGCCTCAGACCCTGTCGACTTGGCCATTGGATCGTCAGAACTAACACCACCAATCTTCGCCCAGGCTACGGACAGTGTCGATGGCCGCAAATATTCGCCGCCTGAGGGTATCCCTGCATTGAGGTCAGCCATCGCGGCTTCGATTCAGCGCCGCCTCGGGGTGGATGTGGACGCGGAGAGGCACGTTACAGTCACCTGTGGAGCAACCGAGGGACTATTGACATCTCTTATGACACTGCTGGAGCCTGGTGACGAGGTTGTACTGTTCGAGCCCTATTATGAGGGCTATCTCTCCGCCGTTAGACTCGCGGGCGGTCAGCCGAGGTTTGTGCGTCTTCATCGACCGAATTGGAGCATCGAACCAAGCGAGCTTTCAGGTTCCTTTTCGGTGCGCACAAAGGCAATAATTCTCAACTCGCCGCACAATCCTACGGGGAAGGTTTTTACCCAAGAGGAATTGAGTCTAATTCTTAACGAATGCTATCTGCATCGCGCTATCTGTATCAGTGACGAGGTCTATGACGGGATGGTATTCGACGGGCTTCAGCATCTGTCGCCATTCGCTGTTGCGGAGGCTAAGCCATGGACGATCCTTTTAAATAGCATGTCCAAAACGTATCACGCCGCAGGATGGCGTATAGGCTACATGGTCACACCGGACGACCTCAGTGAAACGATGCGGATGGTGCACGGCGTCATGTCTTATTGTGCTCCCGAGCCGCTTCAAACCTGTGCAGTTTCTGCTTACAAGCTTCCGAACGACTACTACGACAGCCTCAGCCGCGAAATGCAACGTCGGCGTGATCGGCTAATAGACATACTTTCGAGAGCCGGAATAACGGCATTCACGCCACGCGGTGCGATGTATGTGCTGAGCGACGTGCCCGGGCGTAGCTTTGCGAGTGACATCGAATTCACCGACTTTCTTTTGACGGAGCTGGGAATTGCCTGCGTTCCAGGACGGTGTTTCTATGGGGAGCAGAAGCCGGTGGAAGACATGGTGAGGTTCTGTTTCGCCCGATCCGACAGGACTCTCGATGTGGTGAGTGAGCGGCTGGGGATGCTTGGCGATCACGTGGCGCTCTGATATCTAAAAATGGAGGGAAGCGTAAATGATCACGGTCCGCGAAGTGTGGCAACTCAAGGTCGAGTTTGCCGGATCGGCCATGGAGATCATGCAGGAGATGGATGACCTCGTCGGACCCGGCGCGCATGGCCATCCGGGGTGGGTAGGGCACGCGATTTTCTACCAGAATATCGATCGACCTACCGAAGTCGTCATACAGTATCCGTGGGCCAGCCGGGAATCGCATCGTACTCTGGTCCGTCGCGAGAAGGACATCTTGACTGCATTTATCACGAAATATTGCAGCCAGGGTCGGGACATCGCCTATTATCAGGCTGTCGCGGTCGATGTTGAAGGAGAACTGAAGACGTGAGCGACGGCACACGCACCGACAGCGATTTGGAGTTGTCCGGACGAACTGCGATCGTCACCGGCGCCTCGCGCGGGATCGGGCGCGCACTGGCCCTTCGGCTGGCGCAACTCGGTGCGGACATCGTTATCAACTATCGAGAAGATGAAACAGCGGCAGATTCGGCCGTAGCGGAGGTACGGCGTCTTGGCAGGAACGCTATAAAGGTCCGCGCAGATGTGACTGCTGAGAGCGCGATTGATGACCTCATGTCGAAAACGGTGACTGAACTTGGCGGCTTGGATATTTTAGTGAATAATGTTGGAGAGTTCTCGCTTGGTCGCTTGGTTGACATCACGACAGCTCAATGGCGCTATATTCTCGACAGCAACCTCAACAGCGTTTATTACCTGTGCCGTTCGGGCGTCACGGTAATGCGGCGGCGCGGTTGGGGAAGGATAATCAATATAGGGCTCAGTCCGATGTATCTTATCCGCGGAGCACCGAACATTGCTGCGTACTCGGTAGCAAAGACTGGGGTGCTAGTCTTAACCCGGAGTCTCGCTGTCGAAGAGGCCGGGCACGGTATAACAGTCAACTGTGTCTCGCCTGGCTTGATCGACAATGGACATCTTCCGCCAAACCAGAGGTCGTGGATGGAGAAGCGAGTTCCAATGGGGCGGCTGGGGCGTCCTGAGGATGTTGCACATGTCGTCGCTTTCCTGGCGGCGGACGCCGCATCGTACATTTCAGGGGCAAACGTGGCGGTAGCGGGCGGCTGGGACTGGGAAGACCGTTCAACCAGCCATGACGTGGACGTTGAGGATCTCTTTGACACAAGCAATCGGCAATAGCGCAGTCACGCTGCCTACGGTCGCGCACTCAGCGACGTCGTGCGGTCGCTCGCGGCGGGCGATGATCCGCATCGAGGCAGGCCAGCCGGATCACCGCCCACTACGACAGAGTGGCTACATGCACCACCGGATGACCAGGTCCGGGGAAGGTGTGCGCCGGAAGCGGCGCTTCGCGTACCTGTTTCAGTTTTTACTTTCTTCGTATTCATTCATTGCCTTGATGAGGCTGTTGGGCCGCATATCGGTCCAATTCTCCTCGATGTAGTCGAGGCATGCCTGGCGAGTGTCTTCACCATGTACGACAGTCCAGCCGTCGGGAACATCTGCGAAGACCGGCCAGAGTGAATACTGTCCCTCGTCGTTGATCAGTGCAAAATACCTGCCGTCTTCGTCCTCAAACGGATTTGTCGCCACTTCCTGGTCCTTTCTTCTCTGTCGTTACCTGAAGATCGAGCCAGGGCAGACGCCATGGCCTCCGCGATGTAGCAAACGGCCCGACAAGCTGATCGAAACGGTTAGACCACCAGGCAAGGCGCCGCCGCAAGCTAGTGAGTGTATGCGATAACCCGCTAATCATACCGAATGGTCGGTCATCGGCGACGCAATCCGCCGTGGATGCCCTGCTGAGTTGCGTGCCTGCTAGCCGTCGCGCGGACTTGTGGTGTCGATTTCGGGAGCGTAGCCGCAATCCGGCGGCGTTCAACTGAGGTGGTGCCGCAGTTGAACGGAGGGCTGACGTGGTTCGCGGCTGGGCAGTCTCGAGAGCGGCGGCGGTGCTGAAGGCCGACGCCGGTGCGGGTGGTGTTGCGAGCTGAGCAGTATCCTGGCGGACCTGAGCCTGCATGCTGGGGAAGGAGGCGCGGAGTTCTAACCGGACCAGCTATGGCGAGCGGAATGCCGGGACGCTGACGCTCCGTTCTGTGGGAGCAAGGGATGAGATTCCCCCGGGCCGTGGCGGGCTCAGCTACAAGACCCGATTGCTTACTTCCCGCCGGCTCGAATATTCGGAGATGGCGGATAACTCCACTCTACTAGGAGTCGCCGTTGCTCCTGCCTGCTAATGAGCCTGAGTCTCCCTATCGTTTCGTGCGGGTTCCGCACAATACTCTGCAGCAGGATGAGAAAATGTTCACCAAGTCGCTGGACCGTTGAAGCGGTGAACTGCGCCTTCGCGTACTCGAGATAGCAGCTGATGCCGTCGTTCGAGTCCTGCACGGTCAGGGATAGATCGAATTTCGTTGTCCCCTCGACGGAGCCATCGATCCGAGCATCGAGCATTACGCTCGCCCCGATTCTGGATGCGTCCTCCGGGCTCAGGAATTCAGGTATCGGCAAATTCGGGAACATGAAAGCGGCCTGAATTAGCGGTGTGAGACTCGCATCCCGCACCGCGCCGGCCGCCATCACGATATCCGCGAACGGTACCTCACGTTCGAATACTGACTGCGTCTCTACGCGCAGGCGTGCGATCGCCTCGACGACGCTCGGGTTACCGGACAGATCGCACCGCAGAACCATGGTGTTGGCAAAGAAGCCGATCAGCTTCTGGAATTCCATCCGGTCGCGGCCACTGGTTACCGTGCCAACGGCAAAGTCGTATTGATTAGCGTGACGGTGCAGCAGAACGGCCCATGCCGTAAGGAGCACTGTGTAGAGGGTGCAGTGCTGCTCTCTGGCCAGATCCTTGAGTTGTGACGCCAGTGCGACGGAGATGGAGAATTCGTGCACGGCTCCGCTATAATCATGGGCGCCAGGCTGCATGTGCTGCGGCCGACGCAATACCAGCGGCGATAGCCCGGCCAAATGTTCTTTCCACCAGGCGAGCCGCTCCTGATAGACCTGTTCTCCGCGCCACTCGTGTTCCCAGCGAGCGTAGTCAGAATATCTCAATGGAGGCTCTGGCAGGGATGCGTGCTGGCCGAGGTACCGCGCTCGGTAGCCCTGGCCCAGTTCGGTCAGGAAGATCCTCAGGGACCAACCATCGGTGATGATGTGGTGCTGCGTCACGAGGAGAATGTGGTCGTCGTCGGCCAGCGTAATGACGGCGGTCCGCATCAGCGGCCCCCGCTCGAGGTCGAAAGGGGTGCGCTGGTGGTCCAGGATGAAGCTATCCGCTGTCCTCGCCTTTGCGTCCGGGCTGTGATCGCGCAGGTCGAGGTGGGCCAGCTCGACAGCGGCGTCAGGCGAGACAATCGCCTGCGGAGTGCCGTCAAATTCGGTAAAGGTAGTTCGCATGGCAGCGTGTCGGGCAACAATGTCCCGGATGCTGAGTGCCAGCATCCGCCGATCGAGAACGCCTTTCCACAACAGCCGAAAGTGAAGGTTGTATAGTGGACTCGCACCTATGCTGCGCTCGATGAGCCAGAGACGCTCCTGCCCGCTGGCTAGGGGACCCTTATTTTCCTCGGAGAGGGGCGCCTGCGCGATCGGGTAGGCTGCGTCAAGACGGTTCCGTTGCAACATGGCAATCAGATCGGTTTTGTGAAGAATGATCTCCCCTCGGAGTTCATCGGTCATTCTGCCCTTGGGTGCGCGATAGGCTAGCCGATTGTCGTCGAGCCAGAATGTCACGCCCGCCCTGGCCGCAAGCAAGAGCAGTTCGCTGGTATTCACAGGATCTCCTGCTGATAAGCGTAACCGTCTTGGTCAGCTGAAGGTCCGGCCTGCCCGTTGCTTTGTGATGTCATATGCATCAGCAATTGCTCGAGGATGACTCGGACGAGATCGGCAACGGTGCCGCGCTCCCTGAGCAGATAAACCGGCAACGCGAGACCGATAACGCCGGAGAGCCGATTCTTGAGCTCAAGGGCCCTTAACGAATCGAGTCCAACCGATTCCAGGGATCGTTCTGCTTCGATCATGCTTGGCGGTGCGAGGCCGAGAACAACGGCGGCTTCCGTCCGGACCAGGTCGAGCATGAGGTGTGTGGCATCGGGGGGAGAGAGCGAGAGCAGGCGCTGTTTGAGTGTGGATGGGCTGGGTGTGTTGGTGGCCGCGGGTGGGGACGTTGTGGCGCGGGTGAGTCCTCGCAGGATGGGCGGCAATGTCTGGGCGTGCGCTGTTAGGGCGGTGGGGTCGAAATGTGCGGCGGTCAGGGCTGGTTGGGGTTGCCCCAGGGCGGCGTCGAGGAGGGCGAGGCCTTCGCGGGTGGTGAGGGGGCGGATGCCGACCCGGGCTATGCGCTGGAGGTCGGCTTCGTCCAGGTGTGCTGTGAAGCTGGATTTTTCGGCCCACAGGCCCCAGTCGAGTGCGAGCGCGGGGAGCCCTTGCGCTCTTCGGTGGTGGGCGAGTGCGTCGAGGAAGGTGCTGGCCGCGGCGTAGTTGGCCTGGCCGGGGGAGCCGAGCACGCCGGCGACCGAGGAGAACATGACGAAGGCGGAAAGGTCGAGAGTCCGTGTCAGCTGGTGCAGGTGCCAGGCGGCATCGGCTTTGGCGCGCATGACCGTGCTCAACTGCCCGGGGGTCAGCCCGGTGAGCACGGTGTCGTCCAGGATGCCGGCGGCGTGCACGACGGCGGTCAGAGGATGCGCGGGAGGGATGGTGGCCAGGAGCGTGTGGACGGCGGCACGGTCGGCGGCGTCGCAGGCGGTGAGGGTCACGCGTGCGCCGGCTGCCTCCAGCTCATGTTGCAGCGCTTGCGCGCCTGCGGCAGCGGGTCCTTGGCGCGAGGTCAGGACCAGGTGCTTGACCGCGTGCTTGTGTACCAGATGGCGTGCTACCAGTGCGCCCAGCGTGCCGGCGCCTCCGGTGATGAGCACCGTGCCGTGGGGGTTCAGCGGACGCGGCAGCGTGAGAACGAGCTTGCCCGTGTGCTGGGCCTGGGCCAGGACGCGGAAGGCCCGTGGTGCCAGGCGGATGTCCCGGGGGGTGGTGGGCAGGGGATGGAGCACGCCCCGCTCGAACAGCGCGGCGAGTTCGGCGAGGATCTGCCCGGTACGGCCGGGTTCGGTTTCTGTGAGGTCGAAGGCCTGATAGGCGACACCGGGGTGATCGGCAGCCACCCTGGCGGGGTCACGGATGTCGGTCTTGCCGATCTCGACGTAGCGCCCGCCGTCAGGCAGGAGCCGCAGCGAGGCGTCGGCGAACTCGCGGCTGAGCGAGCCGAGTACGACGTTGATGCCGTGGCCATGAGTGGAACGCAGGAAATGCTGCTCAAAGCCGGGCGTGCGCGAGGAAGCCAGGTGCGCGGCATCGAAGCCGTGCGCGCGCAGGATGTCCCACTTGCCCGGGCTTGCCGTGGCGAACACCTCGGCGCCCAGGTGCCGCGCGAGCTGGACAGCGGCCATGCCGACGCCGCCGGCTGCGGCGTGGACCAGCACCCGCTCGCCGCGCTGAGTGCCAGCCAGATGGACCAGGCAGAGATATGCGGTGAGGAAAGCGACTGGAATGCCGGCAGCGGTGGTAAACGACCAGTCGGCTGGTATGCGGACGAGCAAGCGCTGGTCGGCGACGGCGGTGGGACCGAAAGCAGCGGGAAAAAGTCCCATCACCCGGTCACCGGCAGCGAGCTGGGTGACGCCTGGGCCCGTCTCGGTCACGACGCCTGCGCCTTCGCCGCCCAGCGATCCGGCGTGGCCCGGGTAGATGCCCAGTGCGTCGAGCACATCGCGGAAGTTCAGGCCGGCAGCATGGACCGCGACGCGGACCTGTCCCTCGGCGAGCGGCGCGGTTGCCTCGCCGCAGGCGTCCAGCGTGAGGCTGTCCAGCGTGCCTTTCACCGGGATGTCCAGCCGCCAGCTCGCAGAATCAGGTGCGGTCAGCGCGTCACGCGCGCGGGTCAGTCGTGGAACCAGGTGGTGGCCGGCGCGAAGGGCGATCTGGGGTTGCGCGGACAGGACGGCCGCCGCCAGCGCCCGCCGGGACGCGTCGCTGTCGTCGGTGTCGATCAGGCAGATGGCCCGGTCGGGGTGCTCGGCTTGCGCGGTGCGGGCCAGTCCCCACAGGCCGGCGTGGGCGAGATCCTGGACATCTTCGTCGGGCCCGGTGGCGACGGCGTGCCGGGTGAGCAGCACTAGGCGGCCGGAGGCGAGTCGTTCGTCGGCGAGCCAGCCTTGCAGCAGTGCGAGCGCCTGAGCCGTCGCGGCATGCGTGGCGGCGGGCACGTCGCGAGGGCGGTCTTCCGCGGTGCGGGGGATGACGACCAAGCCTGGCGGGATCGAGCCGTGGCCTAGCACGCGGGTCATCCCGGCAAGATCGGCGTGGTGTTCCAGGTGCACGGCGGCGTCGTGGAGTTCGGAGCCCAGGTCGCTGGTGCCGACCACCGCGATGCGATCTTTCGGCGGGGTTGCAGGGACGCCCGCAGGCTCGGTCCAGTCGATCCGCAGGAGCGGGTAGTGGTCACGCGCGGCTAGCTCACCGCTGAGCTGGCCGGCCGTCATCGGGCGTGTGGTCAGGGCTTCCACGGTGGCGACGGGCTCTCCGGTGGCATCGGCGAGCTCCAGCGTGACCGTCTGGCCTTCACGCTGACGTTCCAGGCGTACCCGCAGGGTGGTGGCACCGACCGCGTGCAGGTAGACGCCGGCCCAGCAGAAGGGCAGCTCCACCTGCGCACTGCCGTCCGCGGTGCCAAGTGCGGCGACGTGCAAGGCAGCGTCAAGCAGCGCTGGATGCAAGGCGAACTGGTTAGCCTCGCGCGTGCCGCTGGCGGGTAGCTGGACCTCGGCGAACAGTTCCTCGTCCCGCCGCCACGCCGCACGCAGGCCCTGGAAGGCCGGGCCGTAGCCCAGGCCAGCATCGGCTAGCCGCTCATAGAGCCCGTCGAGCGACAGCGCGGCGGCACCGGTCGGCGGCCAGGTCCGCAGGTCGGCAGGACCCGGCCCAGCGGCCGGGCTGAGGAACCCGCTGGCGTGGCGTGTCCACGGCAGGTCCGGGGCCGCGTCGTCGTCACGCGCGTGCAGCGCCATCGGCCTGCGGCCCTTGTCATCTGGTGCGCCGACCGTGAGTTGCACGGTGACGCCGCCTTCGGCCGGCAGGGCAAGATCCGTTTCGAGCGTGAGTTCCTCTACCCGGTCAAGCCCCGCGCGGTGGGCAGCGGCCAGGGCAAGCTCCACGAACACGCAGCCGGGCAAGATGACCTGGCCGAACACCGTATAGCTGGCCAGCCACGGGTGCCGCGAAACCGATATTCGGCCGGTCAGCACAAGGCCGCCGCTGTCGGCCAGCGTGATGGCCGCGCCGAGCAGCGGATGATCGGCTGCCGCCAGCCCGGCCAAAGTCACATCCGCGCTTTGCGGCCCGGAGCCTTCGAGCCAAAACCGCTCGCGCTGGAAGGCGTAGGTGGGAATGCCGACGCGGCGAGGGCGCAGCGGCTGGAAAAAGGCGTTCCAGTCCAGGCCGAATCCGCGGCTGTGCAGTGCACCGAGCGAGAGCAGCAGGCATGTCAGGCCGTCCTGGTCGCGGCGGAGCGTGCCGGTGACAACGGCGGCGACTTCGGCCCGTTCGATGGTCTGCAGCAGCGGCAGGACGAGGGTCGGATGAGGGCTGGCCTCGATGAAGAAGCGATAGCCGTCGGCCAGCAGGCTCTGGCTGGCGGCCGCGAACCGGACCTGCTGGCGGAGGCTACGGTACCAGTAATCCGCATCCAGCTGCGAAGTGTCCAGCCGTGCGCCAGTGAGAGCCGAGTAAAACGGTACAGCCGACTCTCGCGGTTCCAGCCCGGCCAGGGCGCTCCTCAGCTCGTCTTCGATCGCGTCGATCTGCTCGCAGTGAGAGGCATAGTCCATGCGCACTTTCCGGGCGAATACCCGTGCGCCGGTCAGCTCCCGCACCAGCGCATCGATATCGCCGACTGGCCCGGCAACCAGCAAGGCGGCCGGACTGTTGGCGCCGGCGATGGAAAGACGCTGGCCAAAGGGCTCGAGACGCTCCCGAAGCTTGTCTTCTGGCAGCTCCACGGCCGCCATTGCGCCCTGCCCGGCAAGCCGCCTCAGCGCCCGGCCGCGTAGCGCCGCCACCTTCGCCGCATCCTCAAGCGACAGCGCTCCGGCGACGCACGCCGCCGCGATCTCGCCCAGGCTGTGACCCACGACTGCGTCCGGTTCCACGCCCATCGAGCGCCACACGGCCGCCAGCGCCACCGTCACCGCGAACAGGACGGGCTGGACGACATCGACGTCGTCCATTGCCGGGGCGCCCTCCAGCCCGCGCAGCACAGCGGCCAGTGACCAGTCCACGTAGGGAGCGAGCGCACGCTCGCAGGCCTGGAGTTGCCAGCGGAAGACCGGCGAGCTGTCCAGCAGCGACAGCGCCATCCCGGACCACTGCGGGCCATGCCCCGGGAAGACGAAGGCCACCTTGCCGGAGACATTCCGCTGTCCGAGCACGGTTCCCGGCGCAGGCTGCGCCGCTGCGAGGGCGTGGAGCTGCTCTCGAAGAGCCGTTGTGTTCCTGGCGACCACCACGGCGCGATGCTCGAAATGCGACCGGGTGCTGGCCAGCGAATATGCTAGATCAGCCAGCTCAAGCTCAGGATGGCTGACCAGGTGCGTGCGCAGCGCTTCCGCCTGCGCGCGGAGCGCCCCCTCGCTCCTTCCCGACAACAACACCGGCAGCGCGATCTCCGGCCGTGCCACCGCAGGTCCCCCTCCGGCGGGAGCTTCTTCCGCGGCGGGAGCTTCTTCCACGATCACGTGTGCATTGGTGCCGCTGACTCCGAAAGACGAGACCGCGGCGCGGCGCACATGACCGTTACCCGTCCACGCGATCGCCTCGTTGAGCAGCCGGACGGTGCCTGCCGACCAGTCGATGTGCGGTGAGGGATTCCGCGCATGCAAGGTCTTGGGCAGCACGCGGTGCTGCAGGGCCAGGACCATCTTGATGACGCCGCCGATGCCGGCTGCTGCCTGGGTGTGGCCAAAGTTGGACTTCAGGCTGCCCAGCCACAACGGCCTGTCCCGAACATGGGCCTGGCCATAGGTGGCCAGCAGTGCCTGCGCCTCGATCGGGTCACCCAGCGTGGTGCCGGTCCCGTGTGCTTCGACGGCATCGATATCCGACGCCGAGAGCCGCGCGCTGGCCAGGGCCTGCCGAATCACTCGCTCCTGCGACGGCCCGTTGGGCGCCGTCAGGCCCTGACTACGACCGTCTTGATTTACCGCCGAGCCGCGCACAACGGCCAGGATGGGATGAGCGTTGCGCTGTGCGTCGGATAGGCGCTCCAGCAGCACCATGCCAGCGCCCTCCGACCAGCCTGCCCCGTCTGCCTCGGCCGAGAACGCCTTGGACCGTCCGTCCGGTGCTCCCGCGCTCTCCGGGCTCATCTCGCTGAAAATAGTGGGCGTCGCCATGACGGTCACCCCGCCGGCAAAGGCCAGTGAGCATTCGCCCTGCCGCAATGCCTGGCAAGCCAGGTGCACCGCAACCAGCGAGGAGCTACAGGCGGTATCCACGCTGATCGCCGGCCCTTCCAGGCCAAGGGTGTACGCGATGCGGCCCGAGGCCACACTTGGCTGGCTGCCGGTGCCCAGGTAGCCCTTCAACTCCGCCGGGACCGCGCCCCCCTCGCGCAGCCGCACACCGTAGTCGTTGGCGGAAATCCCTACGAAGACACCGCCGGGCGAGGCGTTCAGCGACGCAGGAACAATACCGGCCCGCTCCAGCGCTTCCCATGACATCTCCAGCAAAAGCCGCTGTTGCGGGTCGATCGCGACCGCCTCACGCGCGCTGATGCCGAAAAACCCCGGATCGAACTCGTCAGCATCAGGCAGGACTCCCCCAACGGGCATCTGATTCCCGCCCTCGCCCACAGCATCCCACCCGCGGCTGCGCGGAAACTCCGAGATAGCATCGCGCCCTTCCGCCAGCAACTCCCACAACGCCTCAGGCGTCACCGCACCACCCGGAAAACGGCAACTCATTGACACAATCGCAATGGCCTCGCCGGTAGAGGCCGCCGACGCAGAGATCGGGGCCGCAGGACCGTCGGCGTCGAAGCCGAGCAGTGTGGTCAGGCACCGGGCGAGCGCGCTGGGGGTCGGGTAGTCGAAGAGCAGCGTGGCGGGCAGCCGCAATCCCGTCACCGCAGCGAGCCGGTTCCGGAGGTCAGCCGCTCTGAGCGAGTCGAGCCCGCGCTCCCGGAGGGGGCCATCGGCCTCCAGCCCGCTGGGCGAAGATTGGCCGAGGACGATGCCGATCTCCTGCCTGACCAGGTCCAGCAGCGCCCGCTCGCGAGATGCGGCAGGCAAGAACAGCAGGCGCTGCCTGAGCGTGGAAGCGCTGCGCGCCCGGCTTTCCAGGGATGACCTAGGCTTATCTTCGGCAGGTTCCGCCGGCGACGCGTGCCCGGCGTCCCCTTGGAGTTCCGCTCGCTCCGCTCGTCGCTCAGGCCAGCGAAAGATCTCGGTCAGCTCGTCCCTGAGCAGGAGATCGCGCGTGTGTCGTCGCTGCAGTTTTCCGCTCGATGTCTTGGGTAGAGCGGCAGGTTTCACGAATGCTATCTGCAAGACACTGACTTCGTGTTCTTCCCAGACGGCCTCCGAGATCGCCTCCGCGACACCCGTCAGGTCGCCGCCCAGGTAATTCCGCTCAATTTCTGCGACGATTCCAAGACCTTCCGATCCGTCGCTCGCCAGAGCGAAGGCAACGCTGTTACCCGCACGTATTGCCGCATTGGCCTCTACGGTCGCCTCAATGTCTTGCGGGTAATGATTTCTGCCGAAAACAATAATAATGTCCTTCAGCCGTCCTGTGACGAAAAGCTGACCCGCACGAACGAAACCCAGATCTCCAGTCCGAAGGAACGTCCCACTCCGTGTTGGCAGGGTCGCATTGAAGACTGCCGTCGTGGCGTCGGGATTGTTCCAATAGCCCTTTGCTATGTGATCTCCCGCGAGCCAGATCTCTCCCGTCTCATCGGGAGGGCATTCGCGCGGCTCAAAGGGATCTACAATGGCGATGCTCTGTCCTATCGGCGGATCCCCGCAGCTCACCACCGTCTGGGTACCGGCACCACCTTCTGCCAGGATGATCTTGCCCAGTTCGAAACTGGCCTTGTCGATCACAATTCCGGGATCGCGCCCGAGGTGATGCCCCGATGCATACAGCGTCGCCTCTGCGAGGCCGTAACAGGGAAAGAAGGACGATCGCCGAAATCCGGCTGGCTCGAAGAGTTGGCAGAATTTCTCCAGGGTTTCCGCGCGTACTGGCTCTGCTCCATTGCAGGCTACTTCAACCGATGAGAGATCAAGCTCCGGGATGTCACTGGTATCCGTCAGGCGGCAGCACAACTCATAGCCAAAGTTGGGCGACACGATAAATGTTGCCTGATACTTTGAAATGGCGCGAAGCCAGCGCACAGGCTTTTGGACAAATGATGTCGGCGGCATGATGACAGTGAAGAGCCCTTGCCAGAGTGGCATCAACACACAGCCAATGAGGCCCATGTCGTGATGAACTGGCAACCAACTCACGCATCGTGTGCCGACGTGATTATCGAATGCACGGCCCATCATCTCAATATTCGTCGCCAGGTTTTCGTGCGCGACGATCACCCCGTTCGGAGCGGCAGTGGAGCCGGATGTGTACTGGAGGAAAGCGATGTCAGAGGGCATAATCGCGGGCGTGTGCCAGGGAGCGGCGACCTGGGTTCCAATGGCTTCGACGATAAGCCACGGCAAACCCAGCGTTGACGCTATTTTCTTCGTCTGAAAGCTGCGCATAGCCTTCGCGTTGGTCAGCGCGACCGTGGCTTCCGCGTCCGCCACGACGGCCGACAGTCGACTGAGGTTTCGCGCGTTTCGAGGAGCGAACACAGGGACGGCGATGACCCGAGCGTAGAGGCAGCCGAGGTAGGCAATCACGAAGTCCAGACCAGGCGGAAAGCACAGTAGTGCGCGACTACCGGGATCCATGATTTTCTGCAGACTCGCGGCTACGCGCCGAGCCTCGCGATCAAGCTGGGCATAGGTAAGTCGCGCCGTCTCGTTCTCGCCATCTGAGAGAAATGCTATGGCGGGGCGGTCCGGGGTTTTCTCACTCCACCAGCGCAAGGCATCGACCAAGGTGGGAAAACTCGCGTAGAACGACTCAGGGATTGGCTCCGACATGGCCTGGGTCTCCTCTGCGTCATCGGCTAGCAACATGTATACTTTGCCACCCAGAGCCCGGGTTTCAGCCTTACGCCTGCCTGAGGCCCGCTACAAAGTTACGGCGAGCGCTGGTCCTCTTTGGATGGTATGAAGCCGTGTGCCTTAGACCCGTGGGCGCGCGATGAGGTTCGCGTTGCCCAGGCGGGCATTGCGCCGTGGACCACGGTTGCTATGCTCATCGGCTTGTAATATTTGTGGCTTATGAATGAATAACTATATTCACAAGATCTCGATAGACAGGAAGAATGCTTCTCGACTTCAACGGTTCTCCGAGTTCGAAAATATGTTCACGTTGCGGACACTCTTGGATCTCCTGCCGTGCGGAATGGCTTAAGTCTCTGGCGGCATGTCCCAATGCGTCAAGCAGCGGCGGCGCCGTGGCGACGATGCCGGTGTCTGGCGCTCTGCGGCTTCACTGATGCAGTGGTCGGCGGGTGATCGCCGTGGGTGGCACGGCTGCACTTCACCGACCGCGGACCCGGCGATTCCCCCGCGCCGTGTTCGTCAGGACGAGCTGGGCTGCGCCTTCAGCGACGGCTTGGCGGTCACCGGCATAGCGGGCCTTGGAGATCAACTCCATGTTCGGCACCACATCCGATCAGGTCGGCTGGCCACCATCCGCCGGATCTGATCCATCCAATCCCGGGCGTCAAAGGCCCTAGTGGACAGGATGAAAAAAGCTGTATGAATGGGAACCGTCAAGCGCAGCTCTGTGGGCGTCCGGGGTGACATTCCCCCTAGGCTAACCTGACCTGAGAAGGTGATTCGGATGAAGGTCACCCGGGATAAGCCCGATACAAGCCCGGCACGGGACAAGCCACCGAAGGGCGAGCGTGCAGGCTTCCAGGTGATGTACGCGTACGTCCGGCCGCATTGGCTGATGATGCTGGCTGGCGGTGTGCTGACGCTGGCCACATCCGCGACCGCCCTGGCTCTTCCACTGGTGGTGCGGAAGCTGATCGTCGACCTGTCGCTTCACCGCGGGCTGACGGGCGTGATCGTGATCATGTGCGTGCTCATATTGTTCACCGCGGTGGTGGGCTCGTACGGCAACTACGTGCTGCGGCGCGGTGCCGAGTCCATTGTTTTGGGCGTACGAAAACGACTGATTGACCGTTTGCTTAGGCTTACCGTCGGCGCGCTGGACCGGAGCGAGCCTGGCGACCTAATGTCGCGTGCCACAACAGACACGACCCTGCTGCGCGATGCCATTGCCTCGTCTTTCGTCGGATTGCTTGTTGGCATTCTGACTGTGGTGGCCACGCTGGTGATAATGGGCCTAATAGATTGGCTGTTGCTGGCTGTCACCTGGGGTGCGCTCAGTTGCGCCGGGCTGGTGGTGGGCGTCGTGGTGTTCCGGATCGAACGCGCCACCAAGCAGGCGCAGGACTCGGTGGGAGCGATGGGCGCCGCGCTGGAACGGTCGCTGGGCGCGTTCCGTACCGTGAAGGCGTGCGGTGCGGAGCCCCGGGAGAGCGCGCGCGTGTTGGCATCTGCCGTTGACGCATGGCGAGCCAACTTGCGCGCCGCCAAATGGGAGGCGCTGGTCTTCAACACTGCCCAGCTGTCGATGCAGGCCGCGTTCCTGGCCGCGCTGGCCACGGGCGGTTACCAGGTCACCTCCGGGGCGATCAGCGTCGGCACCCTGGTCGCCTTCCTGCTATATGTGTTTTTCCTGACGTCACCGATCGTGCAGGTAGTGATGGCAATCACCCAGTACCAGATCGGCGCGGCCGCGGTAGCCAGGATCCAGGGGGCCGAGCAGCTCGCGACCGAGCCGGTCCAGCCAGTGGAGGTCGTCACGGATCTGGGCGGTCCGGCCTCGGTGGAGTTCGAGCAGGTGCGGTTCGGCTACCGGACCGAACGTCCTGAGGTTCACCACGGCGTCAGCTTCGTCATCCCGCCGGGCGGGATGACGGCCTTCGTCGGCCCATCAGGTGCGGGCAAAACGACGGTGTTCTCGCTCATCGAGCGGTTCTATGAGCCGGACTCGGGCAGGGTTCTCGTCGACGGCGTGGATGCCCGCGATTGGCCGCTCGGGGGTCTGCGCGCGGCGATCGGCTACGTGGAGCAGGACGCGCCCGTGCTGTCCGGCACGCTGCGGGAGAACCTTCTGTTCGGCGCACCGGAGGCGACCGGGGAAGAGCTGGATGACGTGGTGCGGATTACCAGGCTCAGCGACCTCATCAAGCAGATGCCAGACGGGCTGGAGACCCAGGTTGGGTACCGCGGGACCCGGCTGTCCGGCGGCGAGCGCCAGCGAGTCGCCATTGCGCGGGCGTTGCTGAGACACCCGCGGCTGCTTCTGCTCGACGAAGCTACCTCCCAGCTCGACGCGATCAACGAGGCTGCGTTGCGCGAGACGGTGGCGGAGGTGGCCCAGATGATGACGGTCCTGGTAGTGGCGCACCGGCTCTCCACCGTCACCATGGCCGACCGGATCATCGTGATGGACAACGGCTGCGTCCAGGCGACGGGCACGCACGCCGAGCTGGTCGCCGCCAACCCGCTCTACACGGAACTCGCCGCCACCCAGTTCCTGGCCGTCAGCGCATAGCCGGCTCGGCGATGTAGCCGCACCGGAGGAACGGCCTGCGCCACATCGCCGAAATGAAACGGCAGGCGAAGCGACTCCAGGAACCAGCCGAGCACAACGAAAGCACCGCTTCCTGGCGGTGTTCAACAGATGCGGTGCCGCAGTTGAACATGAGCCGAGCAGGCAGCTGGCGGCGGTGACCAGGACTTTGGAAGTTAACCCTGCGACTGCCCCGGCTTGGCCTCGGCCGTCGGCTCGCCGTGGTTGGATGCCTGTTCCACAGGGGGCGGCGCTAGCGCGATCCAGGACAAGCCGTCCTCATTGCCCCAAGCCGGGGTGAGGCGCTGGGCGGTTTGGTCGGCATGCTCGCTTTTCGCGCCATCGCTTCTGATACTCGGATCGTTACTGGCCCCTACGACCGTGCGCGCGGCCGCCTCGTGACCAGTAAGCGGTGTGCGCTGGCAGTGTTTGCGCAGGAGATTCAGCGCGTGCAGGCCATCAAGGGTCGTATCGGCTTCGATGCCGAAATCGATCAGGCTAGCGATCTCGTCCACGCCGACCGCCTGCAATCGCGCGACGAAGGGTGCGCATGTCTGCGGCGTGCCGAAGAGGGCGCTCGTCTGGAAGTACCGCTCGAAGGCGTAGGCCAGGACCTCCTCGCGCTCGGCGGGGGTCAGGTCGGCCAGCGGTTTACTCGCGTTCTGCCACAGGTCCACCGAGGATTCCAGATAAGTGATGAACGGGCCGCGGACGGTGCGGCGGACCTCCTCCAGGTCGTCGCCCACGAAGGTATGCAGCATGAGCGTGACGTGGCCATCGGCGGGATCATGGCCGTGCCGGGCGCGTGCCTCACGGTAGGCGGCGATCTTCTCGGCCAGCTCCTCCACACTCTGGAAGAGGAGGGCGGTCAGAACGTTCGCGCCGTGCTCACCAGCCTGGATGAATCGCTCCAGCCCGCCGCTGCATGTGATCCAGGTCGTCAGCTCGGGCTGCCAGGGCGCCGGATAGACCCTTACCGGCACCTCATGACCCAGGCCACCTGGCAGCGTGACAGTTTCGCCTCGCCACAACAGCCGGACCGTCTCCAGACCAGAGAAAAGCAAGCCGTAACGGTTGGCGTAGTTGGTGGGGGCCAGCACAAAGTCGTTAGCGTTCCACCCGGCGGCCAGGGCCAGGTCCACCCGCCCGCGCGAGAGGTTATCGACCACGGCCCACTCCTCCACCACGCGCACCGGATGATGCATAGGCAGCACGACGCTCCCGGCGCGTAGGCGGATGCGCTCTGTGACCATGGCGAGGGCCGAGGCCAAGACCGAGGGATTGGGATATAGCCCACCGAAGGGATGGAAGTGTCGCTCCGGCACCCACACCGCCGTGAAGCCGTGCCTATCCGCGAACTTCGCTCCCTCCAGCAGCAGGCGGTATTTGCGTTCGCTGAACTCCGCCTCGTTGCTCGAAAAGTAGAGCAGGCTGAACTGCATCGGCCGATTCGGGTCCACGCTTTCTGTGCTCCCATCGGCAGTTGCGAGCGTGGGTGTGCTGGGTGCGGCCATGGCGGGCGCGAGCTGGGAGGATGAGACGGGGAACATATCCGGGACCGTCATCGCTCAGTTGACCTCCCGTCGGGACCCCAGCAAGACCGCCGCCGCGATCAGGCCGATGACCGCGACGGCACAGACGATCAGCGCGCGGTCATAGTGGTGAAATGGGGATGTGTGGCGAACCAGTGAATTCGGTGCCCCGGTCAGGCCATATGGCGTCCATTCCGTGAGTTGAGGGACGGCGGATACGACCTGGGTGAGCAGCACGAGAGCGATCGCACAGATCGCCGTCCCCGAGGTGCTGTGCATAAGCGTGCTTGCGGCTGCGGCGGCGGCCACGGCGAAGACGAGGTAGGCCGAGACGAGTGCGGCTGACTCCGCAATCGCCCCAGCGTCCGGCGCGCCTATCAGCACGCCGGTCTCATACCATGCGATCAGACTCCCGAGCACGTACGCGGCGACACCCGCGCAGGTCGTAACCACGACCCGCGGGAGCAGCAACTGCCAGAATGCCCCGGCTCGGGTCCGGTAGAAGATCGACAGCGCCGGACGGGCATCGACGGCGCACGCGGAGGCCGCGACGACGACCAGCACTATCAGGCCGATCAGCAGCGCGTTATCCGCATAGCCTTGGATGCCGTCCGCCGGCACGGGCGGCGGAGCAATGATCTTAAGCCCGGAATTGGCAGACCTCTTCACCAGGTCGGGCAGGTAGGCCGCAAGCAATGGCCCGGTGAAGCTGAAAAACAAGAAGGCACCGAACAGGGCGATGAGCCGGCGGGTGCGTACCAGCCTGAGCCACTCCACCCGCCATGGTGACAAGTCACTCATCTGGCCCCTCCGTTCGCGCGCTGCCGCCGGTCAGCGCCAGGAAGGCCGCTTCCAAGCTGGCATCAACCGGATTGAAGCTGACCAGACCGGCCCCGGCGGTCAGGACCGCCCGCGGCAGCTCACGCTCGCCGACCTCAGCGCTGGTGGCTTCTACCTCCACTGATTCATCCGCCAGCAGGTGGACCGCCGTAACCCACGGAAGCCCGCGCAGGTGTTCGACCAGGGAGGCCGGGCAACCGCGGATGCGTACGTTCCAGGCGGGGCGCAGAGAGGAATCGATCAGGGTCTGGGTCACTCCCTGGAATAGCAGACGCCCCCGGTCCAAGACCCCGACGGAATGCGCCACCCGCTGGACGTCGGCGAGTATGTGACTGGAGAAGATCACGGTCCTTGTGGCCGCGAGCGTGGCGATGAGCTGGAAAAACTCGGCGCGCCCAGCCGGGTCGAGGGCGCTGGAGAGCTCGTCGAGGATGAGCAGATCGGGGTCGAGGGTCAGGGCAGCGGCCAGACTGAGCCGCTGCTTCATCCCGCGTGAGAACCCACCGGCTCGCCGGTCCGCCGCGTCCGTTAGCCCTACCTGCTCGAGGACACGCGCCACCGAGTCGTCGGACAGGCGGGCTTTCCCGTAAGCCCTGGCCAAGCCACGTGACTGCCGCACAACCTCACTAGCGGTGAGCCAGGGCTCAAATTCAGGGGTGTCCGGGCACACAGCTACCCGCCCGGCCGGCACATTGATGACGATGCGCCCTGCGTCAGAGCGCCGCAACCCGGCCAGGATCGACAGCAGTGTGGTCTTGCCCGCCCCGTTCGGTCCGATGAGGCCGTACACCTCATTCCGCGGCACCGCAAGATCGATCCCGAACAGCCCGGCGCCGTTGCCGTAGTCACGGACTAGCCCGTGAGTGGTGACCGCGAGATCCGCCACGGCTGTCTGTGTCACTGGTTGGGTTTCCTGCATCAATGCTCGCTTCGGCCAACGATAAGATAAATGATGCCGCCCAGCGGAACCGAAGCGCAGCAGATCAGCGCCCACAACCAGCGCGGTAGGAACCTCGCAGTAGGCCGCTTTGCGATATCAACCAGGCAGTATATGACAAAAGCGAGCCCAAGCAGAACAGCTGGGATAATTGCCGCCACGGTCCCATTCTGATGCATTGTTGATGTCACTCCGGGGGGGAGCGCGGTACGCGAGGTTCAGGCCGACGCTACCGCGAAGCCGTTAAGTTAGCGCATGTCATAGCTACCTAATCTATCACTTCGCCATCCTTTAATACACTATATGGCTGGCCTGGCGCACGGTAGATAGCCGATGGGCAAGCAGTCGTGTACATCGACGCGCTGATGGTCAAGGTTGCATGCAGTGCCGCGTTGTTCACCTTGTCCGCAACGCCCGGTGGCTGGTGGCCGCCGCCGCGGACGAGCTTCGCAAGATCTACACCACGCCCGGCGAGGCCGCCCTCGAGGGTTCCGCCGCCTTCACCCACGGGCCAGGAACATACCGCTAGGCGGCCAGGGTGTGGGAAGACACCTGGGAGGCGTGCACGCCTCCCAGACGTTCACCCCGCCGGTGCGCAAGCTGCTCTACACCACCAACAGCAGGAAAGCCTGCACTACCTGCTCCAAAAAAGAGACCAAGGCTCGCCGGTAGCTATCGGGCACGGCTCAGCTAGGAAAAAATCAAACAATGCAAAAAAATTCTTGCTGAGATTACAAGCTCAGTCCCAAAGCCCGCAAGGGCCGTCTACCGCTGTTCAACTGGTGCGGTGCAGCACTTGAACATGCGAGGGTGGGGTGGCACGTCCGCCCGATGGCCCTTTGTGCCGCGCTGCGGCTGGGAGAGCCCGGTGGCCGGGGAATAATCGGGCGTTGTTGCGGGAGATGGCGGGTGGATGGCTGTGCGGTGATTGCGAGTGTTGACCCTGATCTGGGCCTGTGTGATAGTGCAACGGTGGAGAGTGCCGAGAGGTGTGCGAGCTGGGAATTGCGGCGGTCCGGGTGAAATGAATTCTGGTTTCTCTGGCCGGTTCATTTAGTCCCCGGATAAGGTTCAGCAGCGACTTCCTGGCGAAGGAGCAGGGATGGGTGATAAGCCGAGGTTCCTGCGGCCGAATGTGATAATCGAGCCGCTGGCCGACAGGTTTTATGCGACGCTGCAGACACTGGCGCCGGTGCAGGCGGCGATGAACCTAGCGTTCTTGCAGGTGCCGTTGCTTGAGTCATATCTGCGGTCCCCGCGGGTTCATACCAATGCCAGCCGTAACCCGCAGCTGAGGGGCGGATTTTTCGTCGACATCGAGGAGAGCCGGGTCGGCGAGGTGCGCGCTCTGCTGGCCTCGATCCAGCGTGACCGGGCGGGAATGCTGGGTTTCGCTGCGGCGGTTGCCGAGGCGGATGAGATCCTGCGGCAGGGCGCGACTGGGTTTGACCTCAGGCCGTTGTATCCCAAGCTCCCGCAGGTGCTGTCCGGGCTAGTGGAACTGGTGTATGACACCAGCAACCAGTCGTCGATGCGGTTCATCGAGCCGCTGATCTATGAAAGCAGCGCCTACGCCGAGGACCGGCAGTCGGTTCAGCTGTCTCTGGATGGCGGGGCGGAGCGGCCGTTCGTGATGAGCACGCCACGGCTGGCCTCGCCGGATGTGCTGGATCTGGGCATCCCGTTCCGGCACTCAGGGCTGGAGGAGCTGTTCCGGGCTCGGGTACATGCCACGACGCTGGCGAGGCTGCGGGAGGTTCTGGAACTCGGTGATGAGGAGACCGCGCGCCTGGCCGGGCTGCTGACGGACGAACCGGACCTGGCCAGGGACCGTCATATTGACGGCGGGGGGCGGATCCGATATTTCGGACATGCCTGCCTGGTGCTTCAGACGCCGCAGGCGGCTGTCATCACCGATCCGTGGGTCAGCTCGGACAGTGCGGCGGCGGGCCGATACACCTACCGGGACCTGCCTGATCACATTGACCTGGCACTGATCACCCACGGGCATTCCGACCATATCGTGCTGGAGACGCTGCTGCAGCTCCGCGGTCGGATCGGCGCGGTGGTGGTGCCGCAGTCCTCCCGCGGCAGCTTGTGTGATCCGTCACCGGCGCTGTACCTCTCCCATGCGGGCCTGCCGGTTGTTGAGGTGGATGACTTCTCGGAGGTGGAGTTCCCCGGCGGGAAGGTGGTTGCGACACCGTTCCTTGGCGAGCACGCGGACCTGGATATCCGCGCCAAGTCGACGTACTGCGTGGAGCTGGCCGGGCGGCGGTTGTTCGTGGGCGCGGACTCCTCGGGCATCGAGCCGGGGCTGTACCGGTCTATGCGCAATCATGTCGGGGCGGTGGATATGGCGTTTCTGGGCATGGAGTGCGCCGGGGCGCCGCTGACCTGGATGTACGGGGCGCTGCTGGTCCGGCCGGTGACCAAGAAGATGAGTGATTCGCGGCCGCTGTCGGGGTCGAACGCGGCGCAGGCCGCCGCGATCATGACCGAGCTGGGCGCGGGCGAGGCGTATGTGTATGCGATGGGCGAGGAGAGCTGGCTAGGGCATGTCATGGCGACCAGCTACACCGATGACTCCTACCAGCTGAAGCAGGTGGATGAGTTCATGACCTGGTGCGCTGATAACGGCATCAAGTCCGGGCATCTGTTCGGCCAGCATGAATGGCGCTGGTAACTGGCCGGGGCCCGGCATCGAGTCCGCATACTTCCGGCAGCCTGAACGGGAGGTCGCCGTGGACCGGCCAGGAAAGGCTGAGACTGTGCCGATCGGGCAGGGGCGTCGGGGGAGACCGGACGGCGGCAGGTGCTAGGGGGGCGGGATGACACCGCGAGCCTGGTGCCCGCGGTGATGCTGCCCGAGTTGTTCGCGGCGCAGGTGGGGCGCGCGCCGGATGCGGTGGCGGTGGTGTGCGGGGACGCGGCGGTCAGTTACGGGGAGCTGGACGCGGCGGCGACCCGGCTGGCGGGTCGCCTGGCCGGGCTGGGGGCGGGGCCGGAGTCGGTGGTGGCAGTTGTGATGGGCCGCTCGATCGGCCTGGTGACCACGCTTTTGGCTGTCCTCAAGGCCGGGGCCGCCTACCTGCCGGTTGACGTGGGCTACCCGGCGGAGCGGACCGCGTTCATGCTGACCGATGCCCGCCCGGCGGTGATCGTGGCCGACGCGGCCGGTGTCGCGGTGCTGCCCGGGCCGGACGAGCTGCCGGTACCGGTGCTGATGGCCGATGACCGGGGGCTGGCCGCGGAGGCGGCCGGGACCGGTGATGCCAGCCTGGGCGTGGGCTGGGGCGGTGTCCTGGGGCCGGAGCTTGCGGCGTATGTGATGTATACGTCGGGGTCGACGGGGGTGCCCAAGGGCGTGATGGTGCCGCACCGGGCGGTGGACCGGCTGGTGCGGGAGGCCGGATACATCGAGCTGGGCGGCTCGGATGTGGTGGGCGCGCTGGCGCCGGTGTCGTTTGATGCGGCGACGTTTGAGATCTGGGGTGCGCTGGTTAACGGCGCGGTGCTGGCGCTGGGTCCGGGCGGGGTGCTGTCTGCGGGCGAGCTCGGCGGGTGGCTGGCGGCGCACCAGGTGACAGCGCTGTGGCTAACGGCGGGGCTGTTCGATCAGGTGGCGGGCGCCGACGCGGGAATATTCTCCGGGCTGCGGTATCTGCTGGCCGGGGGTGATGTGCTGGCGGTGCGGGCGTGCCGGGCGGTGCTGGAGCAGGTGCCCTCAGTGCGGCTGGTCAACGGGTACGGGCCGACGGAGAACACGACGTTCACCACGACGCACCCGATCGGGGCGGGGGACCTGGACGGTGGGGCGGGGGTGCCGATCGGGCGGCCGATCAACGGCACGCGGGTGTTTGTGCTGGACGGGTTCTTGGAGCCGGTGCCGGTGGGGGTGGCGGGGGAGTTGTATGTGGCAGGGGCGGGCCTGGCGCGGGGGTATGCGGGGCGGGCGGGGCTGACAGCGGAGCGGTTTGTGGCGTGCCCGTTCGGCGCGGCGGGGGAGCGGATGTACCGGACCGGGGATGTGGTGCGGTGGACGGAAGAGAGGGCGCTGGAGTTCGCCGGGCGTGCTGATGATCAGGTGAAGATCCGCGGGTTCCGGGTCGAGCCGGGTGAGGTCGAGGCGGTGCTGGCCGCCCACCCGCGGGTGAGCCAGGCAGTAGTGAGCGTCAGGGAGGATGCCTCTGGTGATAAGCGGCTGGTGGCCTACCTGGTCCCGTCCGCGGACGGTGACCTCGGCGGGGACGGCGCCGTGGCTGAGGGGCTGGCCGCGGTGGTGCGGAGGCACGCGGGGGGGCGGCTGCCGGAGTACATGGTGCCCTCGGCGGTGGTGGTGCTGGACGCGCTGCCGGTGACCGCGAACGGGAAGGTCGACAAGGCCGCACTACCCGTTCCGGATTACGCGGCTGAGGTGGCGGAGGGCCGAGGGCCTGCCACGATCCGGGAGGAGATCGTATGCCAGGTGTTCGCGGAGGTCCTGGGCCTGGAGCGGGTCGGAGCCGAGGATAACTTCCTTGCGCTCGGCGGGCATTCGCTGCTGGCGGTGTCGCTGGCCGAGCGGCTGCGGGCACGGGGCATGCCGGTGGCAGTACGGGCGCTGTTTGAGACGCCGACGCCGGCCGGGCTGGCCGCCGCTGCCGAGCTCGAGCTGGTCGCAGTACCGCCGAACCGGATCCCGGCCGGGGCGGAGGAGATCACTCCGGAGATGCTGCCGCTGGCGGAGCTGACGGCGGAGGAGATCAGCGCCGTGACCGCGCTGGTGGAAGGCGGGGCCGCCAACGTCGCCGATGTGTACCCGCTGGCGCCATTGCAGGAAGGCGTGCTCTTCCATCACCTGATGAGCGCCGCCGACAGCTCGAACGGGGACGGCAGCGGTGATGTGTATGTGCTGCCGTACGTGCTCGGGTTTGATTCCCGGGCCCGGCTGGAGGCGTTCCTCGCTGCGCTTCAGCAGGTGATTGACCGGCACGACATCTACCGGAGCTCGGTGGCCTGGGAGGGGCTGCGCGAGCCGGTCCAGGTGGTGTGGCGGCAGGCACGCCTGCCGGTACGGGAAGTGAACCTCGACGGCGAGACCGCCGATGTGGTGGAGCGGCTGGCGGCGGGGTCGTGGATGGATCTGCGGCGCGCGCCGCTGCTTTGTGTTGATGTGGCGACCGAGCCGGGCACCGGCCGGTGGCTGGCGCTGGTGCAGATACATCACCTGATCCAGGACCATCTGGGCCTGGATGTGATGCTAGCCGAGGTGCGGGCGCTGCTGCGCGGGGAAGGGGACCGGCTGCCAGCGCCGTTACCGTTTAGGGATTTCGTGGCGCATGCCCGGCTGGGGATGCCGCGGGAGGAGCATGAGCGGTTCTTCGCCGC
>WNGF01001020.1_pt1 | contig 60166 bp, 60 predicted proteins | sample 5400641 | NCBI WGS metagenome assembly WNGF01 (sample SAMN13153371, study PRJNA577476) | soil metagenome | isolation source: 80 cm soil or saprolite under grassland replicate 2 | place: USA:California | collected 2016-06-15
CGCGCCAGGCGGAGAAGATGTGGGCGGGATTCTGGTGGCCGTACTACGCGATGGTGCACCCCGGCCTCGTGCTCGACACGGGAGATTTCGACGGCCGGCTGGAGAAGCTCGCGGGCTTCGCATGGGGCGCGGAGCACGCGGGGATTCCCGCGCTCCGGGAGTTCTACGCTCGCAGCAGCACCTATCTCGAGCTGTCGGCTCCTTCGGACGTCCAGCACACCGGGCGTGATCTCGAGCAGGCTACCGGACCGCTCGACCTCGTCTGCTGCTCGGACGCGCCGGCGGCACCACCGATTCCTCCGCCATCGCGCCTGTTTCGTGAACGTGGCAGCGCGGTATTCCGCAGCGGGTGGGAACGTGACGCGACGGTCGTCTCGCTCCGCGCCGGATCGTGGTTCAATCATGAGCACCACGACCAGGGGAGCTTCCAGGTCGCGGCATTCGGCGATCACCTGGTCGGCGAGGCGGGTTACTCCGGCTATTACGACGACCCGAACTACCCGACGTACTTCACGCAGGCGCCGGGCCACAACACGGTCGTTGTCGACGGCGATCCGTTCACCCAGTCGGATTTCAACGGCCCGTTCTGGGCTGCTTTCGACGATCATCCGCGCTTCACCGGTGATGTACTGGCTGGCGATTTCGATTACGCCGCGACGGATCTCGCGCCCGCTTATGCAGGACGGCTTCGCGAGTACACGCGGGAATTCGTGTTTGTCAAGCCGGATTTGCTCGTGGTGCGCGATCGGATCGCTGCCACGGCGCCGCATGTTTACACGTGGCTCCTGCACGCGCCGGCAGGCGCGTCGGTGTCGATCGACCGCGATCGCGCGGCGATTCAGACGGCGCACGCGCGCGCGAGCGTGCTCTCGGCCCGCGCGGGGAGCGCATGGGCATCGCGGCCGACGCCGATCTCGATCACGAAGTTCGACGATCTGGAACACGGCGTGATCCAGGCACCGCGCGCGCTGTATCTGGACTCCCCGTCGCGCGCCGACGCCGATTTCCTGGTCGGCTTCAGCATCGGGCCGGCAGCGGCGCCGCCGGCCGTGCTGCGCTCGCTCGATTCCCCGACTGGCGCGGGCATCGGCCGCAGCGGCGATGTGCCCGCCGCTGTCGCGTTTCGTACGCGCCCGGGAGCGCTCACGGTGCAGGACGTCTCAACGGACGGTTCGGTGCTGGCCGTTCGCGATGCGCGCGACGGTTTGCGCCTGCTCGCCATCGGCGCGCGAACGATTGCGCGCCGCGCCGCGGCGGTGCTCCGTTCATCAGTGCCGGTCAATGTGGAGTGGCAACCGTCCCTCGCCGGCATCGAGCTCCGCGTGAACGCTCCAACGGCCGCCGCCCTGGAGGTTGCCGGCAGACGGCCGGCGGCGGTCCAGGTGGACGGGAGCGCGTGGCCGTTCACGTTTCGCGATGGAATGGTGGCGATTCGCAGTCTGGCGGCCGGAGAGCATCGTGTCTCGATCAGGTATTGAACCGCTCTTCGCGGAGGCGGCGAGCTGGGACCTGTTCGACGCGAACGTGCGCGTGGGCCCTTCGGGGATCCACGGCGAGCTGGCGCTCGGCGCGGCGGCGCTGCTCGAGGAGATGGAGCGCTTTGCGATCCGGAACGCGCTCGTGTCGCACTGGACGGCGGAGGAGTACGACGCCGAAACGGGGAACCGGGCGCTCGAGCGTGACCTGCTCCCGCGATTCACGCCGGCATGGGCCGCGCTGCCGGACGCTGAGGCTCTCGACGCGCTCGCGGCGCGTCGTCCCCTCGCAGTCCGCCTGAGCCCGGGTGTCAACCAGCACAATTTCCCGCTCGCGTCGTGGTGCGCCGGTCCGCTGTTCGAGTACCTGCAGGCCCGGTCGGTCCTCGTGCTGATCTCGCGCGCGGACATCGAGTGGGACGTGCTCGCCCGCGTGATGGCTGATTTCCCTGCCCTCGTGGTGGTGCTGCTCGACGTCGGCTACCGGTCGGACCGTTACCTGTTTCCTCTGCTCGCGAAATTTCGCCAGTTGCACTTCGACGGCGCCACGTATCTCGCGCACCGCCAGCTCGAGGCATTCGTCGATCGGGATGGGCCCGACCGGCTGCTCTTTGGCAGCCGCCTGCCGCTGTACACGCCGGCGGCGGCGCTCGGCGTCCTGGCGAGCGCGCGCATTTCATCGGACGCGCGCCTCGGGATCGCCGGAGGCAATCTCCGGCGGCTGCTCGCGGCGTGCCGGAATCGCGCGGCGCAGGTCGGGGCATGAGATCCCCGGTTAGCGTCTTCGATTGTCACGGCCATCTCGGCACGCACGTGGACTTCCCCGCCTGCAAAGCCGACCCGGACTCGATGGTCGCCGTGATGGACCATCTCAACATCGAGCGGCTGGCGGTGACGTCGACACTCGCGTGCTATAACGACTGCCCGCGCGGCAACGCGGAAGTCGACGCGCTGCTGAAGCGGTATCCGGACCGTTTTTTCGGATACATCACGGTGAATCCGAATCCGCCGGGGCACGCGATCGCGGAGCTGCAGCGCTGGCGGCATTTTCATGCGCCGCCTCTGATCAAACTGCATCCCGGGCTTCATCGGTATCCGGTGATCGGGCCGAACTACGAGCCGATCTGGGACTACGCGAATCAGACGCATGCGATCGTGCTCGTGCACACCTGGGACTCGGATCCGAACTGCGGCCCGCTGCTGTTCGTCGCGCTCGCGAAGATGTATCCACGAGCGCGGATTCTGCTCGGCCATTCAGGCGTGACCTGGCGCGGCTACCATCAGTCGATCGAAGCGGCGTCGCAGGCGCCGAACCTCTACCTCGATCTCTGCGGCTCGCAGAACCACCGGCTGATCCTGGAGCGATGCGTCGATCGTCTCGGGACGTCGCGCATCCTGTTCGGCTCGGACCTGCCGTATCTCGACGCGTCGATGACGCTCGCGCGGGTGCTCACAGCCGATGTCCCCGACGCGGCGAAAGAGGAGATTCTGCGGATGAATTTCCTGCGGCTCCTGACGGAGACAACATGAGGCTCCTGAATTTCCACGCGGCGGGCGCAACTCACCTCGGGCTGGTCGATGGCGACAGCGTTCTCGATCTGACCGCGGCGAGCGGCGGGCGCGTGGAATTCGCATCCGTCACCTCGTGGCTGCGCGGCGGCGCTGCGGCAAAAGGCGAAGCCGAACGTCTGTTGCGGCAATGGCGTGCGGCCCGCGTCAAGGGGCGACCGCTGACTACACTCGAGCACGCGCCGCTCGTCGCGCGCGACGTGCGCATCTTCTGCGTCGGCTTGAACTATGCGGATCATGCTGCGGAGAACAATCTGCCGCCTCCTTCGTCGCCCATCTTCTTCACGAAGCTGGCGTCCGTCGTGATCCCTCACGGGACCCCGATTCCTCTGCCGGCCGTCGGCTCACTCGTGGATTACGAGGCGGAAGTCGCGTTCGTGCTCGGCGCGCCGGCCTCACGGCTCACCGAGCAGGAGTCCGGCGCCTGCATCGCCGGCTACACGATCATGAACGACGTCACCGCGCGCGATCTCCAGCGACAGGACCAGCAGTGGTTCCGGTCCAAGAACTGCAACGGCTTCGGACCGATGGGGCCGTGGCTCGTCACGGCGGACGAAATCGCGGACCCCGCAAATCTCGACGTGGCGTTGCGTTTGAACGGAAGCACGGGAACGCCCGCGGGCATCGGCGCCAAGCAGACCCCGCCCGTTTTTCTCCAACCCGGCGATCGCATGGAGATCGAAGTCGAGAGCGTCGGCATCCTGCGCAATTCTGTCGGCACGAGAGGAGACGCCTGATGCAGCAGGTTCGTATCGGCGTCATCGGCCTTGGAACGATGGGCCGGTACTACGTCCGCATCTATGACCAGCACCCGCTCGCGGCCGTCGTTGCGGTAAGCGCCCGGCGAGAGGAACAGGTCGAGAAGTTTCGATCGCAGTACGGCGTGGACGGCTACAGCGATTACCGGCGGATGCTCGAGCGGAAGGATCTCGATGCGGTTGTCGTCGCAACGCCCGATGCATTCCATTACGAGCCGGCGCGCGATGCACTGCAGTCGGGAACGCACGTGCTCGTCGAGAAGCCATTCACGATGCGCACCGAGGAAGCGGACGCGCTGATCCGGGCCGCGAGCCGCGGGGGAAAGAAAATCCAGGTCGCGTTCAACCACCGGTGGCTGCCGGCATATCACCACGGGAAGACGGTGGTCGCGGCGGGACAGATCGGCGCGCCGCTGGTGGGCTACGCCCGCAAGAACGACACGATCCATGTCGCGACAGAGCACATCAAGTGGGCCGGCGAGACGACCTCGGCATGGTTCCTGTCCTCCCACGACATCGACCTGATGCGGTGGTGGCTCGCGAGCGAGCCCGTCGAAGCGCGCGCGTGGGGACGCAGGGAAGTCCTCGCGGCGCGCGGCATCCCGACCTACGACGTCATCCAGGCGCAGGTGAGATTTGCGTCGGGCGCGTTCGTGACGTTTGAATCAGGCTGGATCTATCCGGATACGTTTCCCTCAACCGTGGATTCGTTCATGGAGGTGATCGGGACGACGGGGCATCTGCACTTCGACCGCAAGTGCGAGTCGATCGAGGTCAGCACCGCGACAAAATTCTCCTACCCGAAGGTGTTCCTCATCTCCGAGATCTTCGGCCGCGTGCGCGGCGCGTTTGCGTCCTGCCTCGAAGATTTTCTGTACGCGATCCTGAACGACACGGCGCCAGGCGTGTCGGGCCTCGACGGCCGCCAGGTGACCGCCACGCTCGAGGCCATTCATCAGTCGCTGGAGACCGGCGGGACCGTGCCCGTTGCGCCTCCTCCGTCTCTTTGACCTTCTACCTTCTACCTTTCTGCCTCCTGCCTCCTGTCTCCTGTCTCCTGTCCCCTTTCAATCCACCCCGGCGGCCCACGTATCCGCACTGGCACGCACCACGCGCTCGGACGTGAGCAACTCGACGCAGTGCGCCGCCCCCGCTCCTTCGACCGGCTCTGTGTAGCGACGTACGGTGTGGCCCATCGCCGTCAGGCCGTCAACGATCCCCTGCGCGACGTGCTCGGTAAATTCGAAATCGAGAAACTCGAGCGGCTCGCGATCAGTCACGTGAAGCCGTGGCGCCGCAAGAGCCTGGCTGGCCGTGACCCCGTCGTCGATGATGCGGTGCGCGAGCTGCGCGCATACATTTACGATCGGACGGCCGCCGCGCGTGCCCAGCGCGACGTCTCGATCGGGCAGTGACACGATCAGCGGCGCGGCGTTGTTCAGCGGGTGCTTGCCGGCGGCGATCGAATTGGGACGTCCCGGCCGCGGATCCAGCCGGCACATGCCGTGGCCCAGGATCACGCCCGTGCCGGGAACGACGATGCACGAGCCGAACGGCGCGCCCTGCGAGAGGGTGGCGGAGACAACGTTGCCTTCGGCGTCGGCGGCCGAGACGTGAATCGTGCCGCGCGGCGAAGGCTGCGCCGGCGGGAGATCGCGGCCATCGATCGAGCTCGGAAATCGACGAAGCGGCTCGGCGAGGGCTTGCGCGTAGCCCTTGTCCAGGAGCCTGTCGGCCGGCACGTCGGCGAAGTCCGGGTCGCCAAGCGAACGGAGGCGATCGCGCCACGCCAGCTTCATCAGCTCGCCGAGGCGGTGCCAGTAGTTGGATGTTCCGGCGGCGATCGACGCGGGAAAACATTCGAGAAGGTTGAGAATCTGGAGGCTGGTCAGCGCGCCGTTCGGCAGGCCGGGAGCGAACACGGGGTGGTTCCGATACGTCACGCCGCTTGCCGGCCCGACCCGCGGCGAATACCTGGCCATGTCCTCGACGCTCAGCACGCCGCCGATGGACTGCACGTATCGCGCGATTTCGGCGCCGAGGCCGCCGTCGTAGAACTCGCGCCAGCCGTGGGCGCTGAGGCGCGCCAGCGTGATCATGAGGTCGCGACGGTGCCACATTTCGTCGGCCGCGGGGAGTGCGCCCCCCGGCATCAGGTGATCGACGGCCGGCTGGCAGCGCCGCAGGACGTCGATGCGGCGCGCGATCGCGGCCGCGGTCGGCCCGTAGGGGAAGCCGCGGTCGGCAAGGTGCTGTGCGGGCGCGACGATTTCCGACCACTGCAGGCGGCCCCACCGCTCCCACAGCGTGCCGACGCCCGCGACGAATCCGGGGACCGCCACGGCAAGCGGTCCGTACACGTTCGCATCGTCGCGGACGCTGCAGTCGTACTCGGTCTCGTTGATGCCCTGTCGTCCGGCGACCGCGGGGAGCACGTCGAACATGCCCGGCTGCGCCGCGCGCGGCGCGACCGCGTTCGCGTCTACGGACCACACGGTCCCGGCTCCTGCCGGACGCACAACCGCGCAGAACAAATAGCCGCCGATATCCACAGACTCCGGCTCGAGCACTGCACACGCCAGCGAAGCCGCCGCCGCCGCATCCATCGCGTTGCCGCCCGCTCTGAAGATCTCGGCCCCCACGCGCGCCGCGGCCGCCGGACCGGTCGCAACGGCGCCGCGCCGGCACAGCACTTCTTTGCCTTCGTGCACCGCGCCGATTTTTTCTTGTACTTCATGTGACTGCAACAATAATCTCCGCAGGTTCATGAACCGTTCCCCGCTCACGCCGTCGGACCTCGTGGTGATCGGCGGGTATTTCCTGCTGGTGATCTGGGTCGGACTCTATTTCCGAAAGCGCATGAAGGCGCTGGAGGACTACTTCGCCGGCGGCCATAACGTGCCGTGGTGGCTCGCGGGCGTTTCGCATTACATGTCGAGCTTCAGCGCGTTTTCGTTCGTCGCATACGCGCAGATGGCCTACACGTACGGCTGGGTGGCGATCACGCTGTTCTGGGTCACGCTGCCGGCGTGCGTGATGGGCGGGCTGTTCTTCGCGCGCGCGTGGCGGCGCGCGGACGTGATCACGCCCGTGGAGTTCCTGGAGCGCCGGTTCAATCTGCCGGTGCGGCAGGTGTTTGCGTGGGCCGGGCTGCCGATGAAGGTGTTCGAGGACGCGCTGAAAATTTTTGCGACGAGCCTCTTTCTGTCTCTCGCCGTCGGCGTGTCGGTGCCCTGGTCGATTGTCACCTGCGGCGCGGTGACGGTGGCGTACACGGTATTCGGCGGCCTGTGGGCGCTCGTCGTCACCGACTACGTCCAGTTCCTGATGAAGGCGCTGGCGATCCTGCTCCTGCTGCCGCTCGCGCTGTGGCGCGCCGGCGGCATTCACGCCGCCTTTGCCGGGCTGCCACCCGGCTTCCTGCATCCGACGAACGGCCCGTACAACTGGATCTACCTTGCGGGTTTCACGGTCCTGATAACCATCAGCTACAACGGCTCGTGGGCGCTCGCTCAGAAGTACTACTCGGTGCGCAGCGAATCGGATGCATCGAAGGCGGCCTACGTCTCCGCGGCCCTGAATTTCATCGGCGCGCCGATCATGATTCTGCCGGCGATGATCGGCCGCCACTTCCTGCCGGACCTCGTGGCCCAACATCACACGGCCGACACCTACGCTCTGCTCGTCCTGACACTGCTCCCGCCGGGAATGGTCGGCATCATCGTCGCCGCGCTGCTCTCCGCGACGATGGCGACGGTCAGCGCGGACTTCAACGCGATCGCAAGCGTGCTGACCGAGGACGTGTACCATCGCCTGGTTCGCCCGCACGCGACCGGCCGTCAACTCGTGCGTGTCGGGCGAATCACAACGCTACTGCTGGGCACGCTCGTGGTCAGCGCCAGCGTGTGGATCGCGTTCAGCGGCGATCAATCGCTCTTTCAGCTGATGGTCGTCGTCGCCGGCGTCTTCCTGGCGCCCACTTTCCTGCCGCTGCTCGCTGCGCTGACGGTTCGGAAGCTGAATTCGACGGGCGCGCTGACAGGCTTCATCGTCGGTCTGACGAGCGGGTTCGCGATGCTCGCGGTGAAGACGTGGTACGTCGGGCACGCGGGTCCCGGCTGGGTGAAGGACGGATTCGATGGGATTGCGATCCTGGTGAATACGTCGATGACGATCCTGGGGATGTATGCCGGAACGATCGTGTGGCGGACATCGGCCGCGGAGCAGGAAAGTGCACGCGCGTTCTTCCGCCCGGCAGCTCGTCCTGCCGCGGGCGCTTCAGCGTTGTCCGACCAGGGGGCGTATCGATCGGCGATTGCGAAGCTGACCGTCGGCGTCGGGCTGCTGCTGGCGATCGCGGGTGTCGTGGCTCGCGACGCCTCGGCGCGCGCCATTGATGGCAGCGTGGCGCTGGCGCTCATTGTCCTTGCCGCAATTCAGTATCGCGGGACCCGCATCCGTCACAACGAACGGACGGCTCCGGAGGGCGCCCGCCAAGCCAATCACCACGTCAGGAAGTCGTCGACGAAGTCTCCCACCTCCTGAACGATTCCGTCGAGGAACAGCTTCCCCTTTTCCGCCGACGCCAGGTCCGGGTGACCGATCACGCCTGAGGATGAAAGCTCGTCGAACTCGGCGACGTAGTAGACAGGCTTGGGCAGCTGCATGTCGGCCTTGCGATACGGCGAAGGGTGATTCGGTCCGTCCCGCCGCGCGAGATCCATCCGGACGCGATCGGGCCGGATGTGCAGCATGATCGACGTTTCCATCTCGCACGCGTGGCTCACGCCGCCCGGTCCGGAGTCGCGATGGCGCGCGATGGTGGCCGCGGCAATCTGCCAGTACGAGCGAACACCACGTGCAGCTTCGGGACGCTCCCGAATTTTGTCTTGATCTCGCGAAGCGCCGCGCGGACCGGGACGTCGTTGCCACCGTGCCCGTTGAGCAGAAAAATCCTGCGAGCGCCCATCTCCACGAGCGAACTGCACATGTCGATGACGAGGTCGATGTAATGCATCTGTCGACTTGATCGCACACCGCTCCTTGCACTTCTTGACGCACCGGAACGAGCCTCCGAAGTGCCGCTGGAACAGATCCCCGCTTTGGTGGCGAAAGTTGCCTCGGAACAGGCCGCACTGTCGGCAGTTCAAGGCGTCCTCACTGCGCGCCTGTTGGTGACGCCGGCGGTGCACGATTCCGGCGCTGACGCGGAGCGTCTTCTGACAGCGGAAGAAGTCGCGCACCTGCTCGGCGTGACGAAGCGTTGGGTGCAGCGCCGCGCCAGGCGATTGCCGTTCGCGCGCCGCATTTCCGTTCGGAGCGTGCGCTATTCGGAGGCAGGGTTGAGACGCTGGATGACGAATCGGCAGATTCGACAGACGTAGCTCAGAAGCCAGTACGAGACGTAAATGAGATCACGCCACGTACAGAGGCACCGCACTCGCGAAGATCCGACTGCGGAACCTCGGACTCAAGAACTTCGGAGTGACCATGTCTACGCGCCTGCCTTGCAGAAGGCCAGACAGCTGGCGCTCGATGGCGATGAAGTCCAGGTGGCACTGACCCGGCTGAAACTCCACGAGCACATCGACGTCGCTGTCCGGGCGAAAATCGTCGCGAAGCACAGAGCCGAAGATGGCGAGGTGCTTGATGTAATACTTCTGGCAGAATTCAGCCAGTGTTTCTCGATCGATCGAGATGTGCGGGCTCACAGCCTCTCGATGATACGGTGTTCGGACACCTGAGTCCCCCTTGCGTATATGTCATATATGACATATACTAATGGCAGGTCCTGAAGTCGAAAAGCCGCTTCTGTGGCTGCACGGAGAAGTCAAAACGCCTCCGTTTTCGCAGGAAGGCCGGATCGAAGCGGGGACGTTGATGAGGCGTCTTCAGCAGGGAGAGAAGCTGAGCTTGCCACATTCCCGGCCGATGCCGGTGATCGGCCCGCGATGCCACGAGTTGCGGATTCCGGACCAGGATGTGACTTGGCGAATCATGTATCGCGTCGATTCAGATGCCGTGATCGTCGCTGAGGTATTTGCGAAGAAAACACAGGCTACGCCGCCGCAGGTGATCGACGTCTGCAAGAAGCGTCTGCGCGACTACGACAAAGCTACGAAGGAGCACGATTCATGAAGAGCACCAAGCGCGCCCGTCTCGAAGCGCATGGTTGGCGGCTGGGTTCAGCGGCGGAGTTCCTGGAGCTGACACCCGAGGAAGTGGCGTTCGTTGAGACGAAGCTCGCGTTGAGTCGATGCGTTCGGAGCCGCCGAACTGCGCAGAACGTTTCCCAGGCAGTCCTGGCGAAGCGTCTCAAGTCGAGTCAGTCGAGAGTGGCCAAAATGGAAGCCGCTGACCCGACGGTGTCCGTGGATCTGCTACTACGTGCGCTGTTCGCACTTGGGGCGAAGCCGCGGGATGTTGGAGTTGCAATTCTGAGGGGACGATCTGCAGCAGCTTAGTCCCATGCACAGACCCCGATTCCGATGCTGAACAAACTGTATATTATTACCGGGTTTAGAGGTAATGCTTGATTGCGGGCCAGAGGTCTCGCAGGGATCCGAGCAATCCGCGGCAGATGTAGATTCCCTGATGATTCTCGTACGGCATGCAGTCGCCGCAATCGGTTTCGCCAACGCGTTCCACCGACGCGAACTGTTCGCGGAGACGATCGGGCGCGCGGCTCAGCACAATCAGCACGTCGCCTGTTGCACCCGCGGGTCCCCACAGCCAGTAATTGTTGTGGCCGCTCACCACCCGGATTCCCGATGCACGGTCGAGGAGCTCGATGGCTCCCGCCTCGCCGTAGTTTCCCGTCAACACGGCCGCGGTCGTACGCTCGACAGGGGTCAAGCGATCCCATGCCGCGGCGATCTGGGCGGCAAATCGATCCCAGCCCTGCCGATCCGCGAAGAACTGTGGCAGCCGTCCGAGCTGCTGCTTCTCGTCGGTGGACGGCGCCAGACCGAGCGCGCGGCTGTAACGCACGTAGGCGTCAACCGGGAGCAGCGGCACGGCAAGCGGCAGCGACAACGCCCCGGCGGCCGCGAGCACCAAACCGCGGCGGTGCGCATCAGACGATTCGTCAGCCAGCGCTCCCACAGAACGCCTCCCGCGGCGAAAAGCGCAGGAAACACCGGCGCGAGGTACGCCGTTCGGCTCGTGCGGTTGGCGATGAGCAGCACCGCTACGAACACGACCGCGATCCCCAGCACACGCGGACCCGATCGTCCGCGAATGGCGAGCAGCAGTCCAAGACCGCCCGCCCAGACTGGCAGCGTCGGCGGCTGCATGGCCAACGTGATTTCGGTGAGAAAGCTGAGAGGCGTGTTGGTCTGCATCTTCTCGCGGCTGGCATTCCGGATGAACTCGAGCGTCGGCCAGCCGTGTGTGATCTGCCAGATGATGTGCGGCACGAATATCGCCGCGGCGATCGCGCCGGCAATCCAGGGGCCCCGCGTCAGCAGCAGCCGTCGCGCGGGCGTGAGCACGAGTCCGACGGCAATGCCGCCGCCGAGCCAGAGCACGCTGATCTTGTTGAGCAAACCCAGACCGATCACGATCCCCAATGCGGTCCACTGCCCATCGTTTGGCATGTCGACGGCGTCGAGGAGCAGCCGCGCGATCGACGTCCACAACAGGACGTCGATCACATTCATCGAATAGAACGTCGCAATGCCGAGGAGCATCGGCGCAATCGCCGCTGCGGTCATCGCCAGCAGCTGTCCGTACGTCCCCGCGCCGAGGCGGCGCGCATCGATCCGGTCAGCCAGATGGATGCGGCCCCCGCGGCAGCAGCGGTAATCCTCAGCGCGATCAGCGAGTCGCCTGCAACGTGGCGGACGAGCCAGAGGATCGCGATGCTGAGCGGCGGATGGTCCACGTAGCCCCACGCAAGTCGATGCGTGCAAGCGAGGTAGTAAAACTCATCGCGGAAATAGTGATCGACGCCGGCGCTTGCTGCGAGGACTGCGAAAACGGCGAGCGGCGGAATGAGGAAAGTCCAGCGATGCACGACCAGCAACTATACGCCTGGCACGCGAGCCGCCTTGTTTTTCGCTGGCTGCACCGCTGCGATCTCAAGCCGGCTGGCGTCCGCGGCCCCGACCTCCGACCATTCCACGTTTTTCCACATTTTAAGATCAAAGGTATTTGATTAGCGGGTCTGAGCGAATTTGACGTGTACTCGCCGAGCGATTCTGGCATGACAGGCGCGTGAGCCGGCGCGCCGAGCAGAAGCCCACCGAACTGATCGACGATCTGCGACGAGAGAATGAGCAGTTACGTCGCGAGCTCGAACGCGAGCGAGCGGAACGGGCCCGGGTCGAGCGGGAGCGCGCGCGCTTGGAACGCGAGAACACGAGGTTGAAGGACGAACTGGAGGCTGCGCGCCGGGCGGGTGCACGGCAGGCCGCGCCGTTTTCGAAGGGTGCGCCGAAGCGGCGGCGGCGCCGTGCGCGAGACCCACGTCGCGGCCCAATATCAAGAAGATCTGCCGCCGGTCGTCCCGGTCGTGCGGCGATTTGATATCCACGTGGGCGCGTGCACGGGTTGCCACCGGCGCGTGCAGGGGCGGCATCCGCTGCAGACGTGGGATGCGGTCGGCGCCGCCGCCGTACAACTCGGGCCCCACGCGATCGCCCTGGCGGTCGGCCTCAACAAACACTTCGGGGTGTCGTTCGGGAAGATCGCGACCCTGTACCGGACGCGCTTCGCGCTCCACGTGACGCCGAGCGCGTTGGTCCGCGCGCTGCACCGCGCGGCGGCCCGGGGGCAGCCCACCTACATGGCCCTGTGTGAGACCGTGCGGACGAGTCCGGTGGTGGTGCCCGATGAAACCGGCTGGAAGGTCCGCGGCCTGTTGCACTGGTTGTGGGTCTTTGCCACCGCAACCACCACGGTCTATCGCATTCGCAGCGGCCGCGGCTTTCGTGACGCCGCGTCGGTGCTCGGCACCGACTTCGCCGGGGGCCTCGGGCGCGACGGCTGGGCACCGTATCGCCAATTCACCGCGGCGTTCCATCAGTCCTGTATCGGTCATTTACTCCGCCGTTGTCGCACGCTGCAGCAGGATCATTCGCGCGCCCAGTTTCCGCGGCGCGTCGCACGGATCCTCCAAACAACCTGTCCGACGTCGCGAGCGAAACGCTTTCGCAACGCCAGCTGGAGCGCTGTTCACCTAAAGTTCGTCAGTTAGGAGACTGCCAGCGTGAGGATCGCGTGTTGCTGGCGCCGGAAGGGCTGGCAGAAATCTCACGATGCGCGGGCCAGTGGTAGGACTGCTCCGTACTGGCAGGTACGACGCGCCGCAGGTGGGTAATCACCGGCACTCGACTCCCGGCCGATCGCTGAATTCAGGCCAGAAAACGCCAGGTCGTACCAGCCTGCCTCGGCCTAAAATGTGCCTTGGACGGCTTTCGAACCGCGCTCTTCTTCGATGCGGCGCGCGATTGCGGTCACGATGTCGGTATCGGTCGTGAGCGGGAGATGGGGACCGTGCTGCTCGAACGCGCCGAGGGGGCAGAGAACGATCACACTGCCGGCGTTGAGCTGCCTCACCTCGGGCGACGACATGTTTTCGAGCAACATCTTCTGATCCTAAACGCCGGGCCTAAGAGGCGCGGCCTACTACGACCGGCCTACACGCCTGCCGCCCCGATCGAGCCGCCGGCACGGACGACGTTCAGCGATCGAACGACCTCCGCGTAGTGCGCCGAGCCGCCGAGCTCGTCGACCCGCCTGAACTCGTGTCCCATCCTCGTGAGCTCCGCCTCGAACGGCAGCGGGGCGCGCTCATCGTATTCAATCGGTTCATCGCGTAACGTATGGATGCGCATCGCGGTGGATGCGGCGTACGGCGACATGCCGTAGTCGATCAGGCGGTGGGCGATCTGCGCGATGACGCTGACGATGCGGCGGCCGCCGCGCATGCCGGCCGCGACGTCGCGATCGGGCATGCGGATCACGAGCGGGCAGACGTTGTTCAGGGGGCGCTTGCCGGCCGCGATCGAATTGGGCCGTCGAGGCCGCGGATCGAACCGGCACATGCCGTGGCCCAGAGTAAAGCCGGTCCCGGGAACCGTCACGCAAGAGCCGAACGGGTTCCCCTGCGAGATCGTCACCGATACGACGTTGCCTTCCCAGTCCGCGGCCGAGACATGGGCGGTGCCATGCGGGTTCGCGCTTGCCTGCGGTGCAGCCGGCCGCCGTTCGACGCGATCCGGATGGTCGCGGATCGTTTTCACGCGCTCGGCCGCGTAATGCTTGTCGAGAAGCATGGCGTCCGGCACATCCGCGAACGCCGGATCGGCCAGCCAGCGCAATCGATCGTGCCACGCGAGCTTGAGGATCTCCGCGAGCTCATGCCAGTAGCGCGGATCGTCCAGCGGCCGCGCGTCGAAGCACTCGAGCATGTTGAGGATTTGAAGCGCCGAGAACGCGCCGTTCGGCAGGATCGGCCCGTGCACCGTCGCGCCGCGGTGGGTGGTTTCCAGCGTGCTCGTGACGCGCGGCTCGAACGCGGCCATGTCGGCTCGCGTCATGGCGCCGCCGATCGCGCTGACGTAATCGCCTATTGCCCGCCCGATTTCGCCGTCATAAAAGTCCCGCCAGCCGGCGATGGCAAGGCGCTGAAGTGTCTTCCCCAGATCGACGCGATGCCACACGTCATCCGGCCGCGGCAGCTTGCCCGCCGGAACGAGGAGCTGTTTCGTCGGCTCGTTCTTCAGAATGATCGACAGCCGCTGTTCGATGGCAGACGCCGTGTCGCCGTATGGACAGCCGCGGTCGACCACATCCAGCGACCCGGCAATGATTTGCGCCCACTCGAGACGGCCCCATTTCTCCCACAGCGTGCCGACGCCTGCCACGAACCCCGGCGGCGCAACTGACAACGGGCCGTAGATATTCGCGTCGTTACTGACGGAGCAGTCGTATTCGTTCTCATTGATGCCGACCTTTCCAGGCTCGCGCCCGGTCACGCCGAACATGTCCTCGCGCGCGGCAGCGGGTGCGACCGAGTTCGCGTCGAGCGACCAGACGCGGCCGGATGCCGCTTCGAGAACGGCGCCCGCACACACATAACCGCCGAGATCGACGAAGTGCGGCAGCGTCACAGCGGTCACGAGGCACGCCGCCGCGGCCGCATCCATGGCGTTCCCGCCGAGCTCGATCATGCGGGCGCCGACGCGCGCGGCTTCGGGCGACTCGGTCCCGACTGCACCGGCGCGAACCGTGATTTCTTTTCCCTCGAGCACGTTTCTCTATCCGCGGCGAATGAATTGAAACCAGAACAAGTAGGCGTATATCGCCCAGCAGGTGCCAACGAAGAGAATCCACCAGAGCCGGAAATCCTTCCAGCCTCCATATTGGGCCTGTTCATCCGCGGGCAGGAGCGCGTATCGCGGACGCCAGATGATCCCCTCGGTGCGGGCCGCGGCCGGCGGAGCGGTCATCAGCGACACGCCGATCATCACCGCCATGCAGAACGCCCACGAGATCAGCGCGCGGTGCAGATAGGAATTGTACGGGCTCAGCCACGCAATATGCGGAAACAGGTAAACCTGCAGAACGCCAATGAAGGGAAACCCGAGCACGACCGTCGCGATCGCTCCGGCAGCGTTCGCGCGCCTCCACAGCATGCCAAGCGTGAAGAGCACCGCGAAGGGGGGCGCGATGTACGCGAAGATGTTCTGCATGATGACGAAGAGGAACCACCCGCGCATCATCGTGAAGTAGCACGCCGCCAGCATCCCCGCCGCGAGCACGGCCGTCCCGCTCCACCGTCCGAACAGGACCTGCTGTTTCTCGCTCGCGTCACGCCGCCAGAGCGCCTTGTACAGGTCGATCGTGAGGATCGTCGACGTCGAATTGATCAATGTAGAAATCGTCGACATGAGGGCCGCCGCCATTCCGGCAAGGATCAATCCGCGCAGCCCCTGCGGGATCAGCGCCTTGACCAGATACACGTACGCATCGTCGGGGCGATCGAGATGCGGAAACAAGCGGTAGGCGATGATGCCCGGAACCGTGAAGAGCAGCGGCGTGAACACATGGAGGAACCCGGCGCCCACGACGCCCATGCGCGCGTGCCATTCGTTCTTCGCCGCGAGACACCGCTGCACGATGTGCTGGCTCGTGCAGTTGTACCAGATGCCGACGCTCAGGAATCCGGTGAAGACACCGGTCCACGGGAATAGCGGATCGGTCGGCGGATGATACAGGTGGAATTTCGACGGAACGTCCGCCATCAGCTGCCCCAGGCCGCCGATCCTCGCCAACCCGAGCACCGGCACCAGCAGACCTGCCGCTGTCAGCACCGCCATCTGGAGGAAGTCCGTCCAGGCCGCCGACGCCAGGCCGCCGTAGATCGTGTACGCCCCGGTCATGATGCCGAGCACGAAGATGGCGACCAGGATGTTGATGCCGAACATGTTCTGGAGGATGAGGCCGCCGGCGTACAGCGATCCCGCGATGATCGACGAGACGTAGCCGACCGTCAGAAACGCCGCGAACACGTAGCGCAGCGAGCGGTGATACCGGCGCTCGAGGAATTCGGGCATCGTGAAGAGGCCGGTCCGCATGTAATACGGCAGAAAGATCCAGATCAGCAGGGTGTACACGATCCACGCGTTCCAGCCGAACGCCGCGATGACGATGCCGCGCGCGTACGCGGCCCCGACCTGCGCGACGAAGTGCTCTGTCGCGATGACGGTGGCGACCATCGAGGCCGCGACGACGTACCAGGGCAGATTCCGGCCGCCCATGAAGTAGTCGTCCGACGTTCTCTTCTTCGTGCGGCCGACGGCGAAGCCGACGACGATCGTCACGGCGAAGTAGAGGACCGCGACCGTCAGGTCGAGCGCATTCAGGCTGACGAGCGCGGTGGAATCGCTCATGACTCCTGCTCAGCGATAGAACGCTTCGACGGTGAAGTGCGCTGGTCCGGCGTGGAGCGCGACGTAGCCCGCGGCGGCGTCGAAATCGCGGTACGGCCTGCCGTTCAGCCGCACGCGTGCGATCGCGAGCGATTGCGGATGGCGCAGGTAGATGCGAAGCTCGCGGTACGGTTTGCGCCCGGGCGGATCGATGTTGGCGGAAATGAGTCCCTCTGTGACCTTCGAGTCAATACGGAACGAGAGCGCCCCGAACTCGGTAGGCGCGCGCCGCATTTCGACGCGTTGCCCTTCCGCCAGCCACGCGCGCGGCGTCGCCTGCGCGAGGTCGATGATACCGGTGGGCAGGTTGCGGTCGCGCTCCTCGTGCACGAGCAGGACGCGCAGCATGTCGAGCGTCTCCGCGTTCGCGGCGGAGTTCGGAAACGAGTACTCCGCCCCGACGAAGCCGCCGTCCTGCGTGTTGTAGCCGATGAACGGCGAGCCTTCAGACGCGACGTACAGGTGCCTCGAAGCGGCGAACGCGAGACGCGAGTAGAAGCCGAGCAGAAACCGCTGGACGTCGCCGCGCCGCAGCGCGTATTCGTAGTAGCCGGCGTTGTAGTTGCCGTTGATCCAGCCGTAGGGCTGCCCCGGCCGGGGACGCGCCCGCGTCAACCCGAGCACGAACCCGCCGCGCCGCTGGACGAAATCGGCAATCGTGCCGCCGATCGGATCGTCAGCATTGAAGAAGTCGTAGCGGAACTCCATGTCCGCCCAGTAGTGATAGTAGGTGCCCTGCACGCGACCCAGCGCGAGGTTGTCGTACGGCTCGGGACCGTAGTCCGGCGTGTCGCGAAAGTACAACGTCTGCAGAGGTACGAATGGCAGGTTCGCGGGCGAGCGGACGCTGCTGGCCGTCATCGCGCGCAGGACACTTTGCCGGAAGTTGGCCGCCTCGCGCAGATAGCCCTGTCCGCGGGCCGCATCGATCCCGGATTCCACGAGGAACTCGCCGAAATCCTGCAGCGCCTGGGCGTTCGTGATGTCGTGCGCGACAACGTAGGTCTCGCGCGTGCTGGCGATCGCATCCGCCGCGGGACGTGACATGGGAAGCAGCCCCCAGTGCCACGGCCGCGGATCGGTCGACGCTGTCATCGTCGTGCGGCGGTCCGAGATGATTTCGTCGGCGACCCTGAACAGTTCCCCCCTGTGCTCGTCGAAATAGCGCGTGCTGCCGGTGAGCAGGTAGAGCTGATAGAGGAGATGAAGAGGAATCGCGCGCCGATTCTGATATCGCCAGCCCGCCTTTGCGCGCTCGACGCTCGACGGAACGAGATAGCTCAGCCACGCGCTGGCGGCGTCGTCGTATCCGTACCGCGCCATGACGAGGGACGCAAACCCGGTCTCGAACGGATAGGTCGCGTCGTTGTAGGCGAGCCCTGAACCGTAGGTGAGGCGCGCGCCGTCGGCCAGGACGAAGTTCTGAAGGATCAGCGCCCGCCACATGTTGTTCACGCGCTCCTCGGGGACGTCGATCGCGGCGGCCGCCGCGAGCACCGCCGTCCAGGAGCTCCGGAGCGTGTCGTGAATCCGTTGAAATCCCGCGGCGTCGGGCGCGGCAACGCTGCGATCCGCGTCGGGCAGGTAGGGAATTGCGAACCGGACGGACGCGGTCGCGCCGGGCGCGAGCGGGACGCGGTGCGTGAGCCGCTGGTCCGCCTCGTCGAAGGACGCTTCGGCGCCGGCGAACGCCATCAGGAGCGCGCCGGATGGGTCGAGCACCTGTCCGTTCGACACGGTGGCGCGCGAGCTGTCGATGAGAAGGACGTCCTCGTGCAGCTCCGCTGACCGGCTCGCACGCGAAACATTCTTCAATTCGAGCTGCACGTACGCGATGTCAGGGCCGGAACGACCCGGTGATCGATCCGCGAAGGCCGTTTCGCGGTACTCGATGCCGTCGCACGTATACGTCGCATGGACGATCGGGAGGTAGCCGTCCTCGTATTCCATCCGCGAGTACCGCTCGCCCACGCGGCCGAACATCTCGGCCGACCGGCCGACGCGGAACAGGACGTTCGTGTTTTCGGCGAGCGTCTGGATGCGCTTCGGATCCGCGGCGGAGGGACCCTTGACGAGGTTCCCCGAGATCGCGCCGTTCCACCAGACGACGAACTCATCGCTGATTCCCGCGTCGCCGGCGCGCGGATCGGAATACGACCCGAGCACGGTGCGATCGAGCACCTTGCCGGGATAGGCCGTCGCGAGCGCGTCGAACGAGGGCTCGCCGCGGCGGAGAATCTCCTCCGCCAGCGGATCGTCGAGCCCCTCCGTCATCAGTCGCTCGCGCTGGCGTCCAGCTTCCATGCTGCGGGCTTCCGACGCGGACAGGACCGCGTCATGCGCCCAGGCGCGGGTCAATGCCAGGTATTTCTGCCTGAGTGGGGCGTTGACGTCTTCCTGCGTGCCGCCGGGTGCGGGCGCGAGCGTGATGGCGACGCCGGCGGCGATCGCCAGGCAGGCGGACCGTCGATTCAGCAGGACGAACATTTGTACAGCGGATTTCGGAGCGCGGCGCCCGGATGGCGAGGCGCGACGAGCGAGAATACCGGGAGTATTTGAGGGAGGAGCAACGATGCCAGACGGGATGACCCGCCCGAAAGCCGCGTTACAAATGGCGCGGACAGGCCACTAGCTAGGCGCGCTCGATCCGCAGCGTTCGCGGACCGTTGGAGCGGACGCGCCGGCATGCGTGTGCGAACGGCGTCCAGTCGTGCTGCCAGTCGCCGGGAATGCGCGCGAAGAGACCCGCCTCTGTCGGGATGCCCTCGTGCTTGCGGAGCATGACGCCGCGTCCGTACACGATGCAGATCTCGCCGACGGTCCTGTTGCCGCCGGCGGCGCTCGTGCCCTCGTCGTAGAAGAGGAGGATCTCCCCGGGCAGCGGGAGCTGTACTTCGTTCTCCCGTTCGATGGGTCGCGGATCGTCCAGCACGATGAACACTTCGGGACCGGAATACATGCCGTGGAGGACCGTTTTCTCCAGCGGCAGGAGGTTCCACACGGCGTCGCAGAGATGGGGCGCGTCGGTCTCGAGGAGGTCGGCGATGACGGATTCGCCCGTCTCGGGAAACGTGAGTCGGATGCGGCGTGGCGGCAGGCCGCCGATTGTAGGGGAACGCCGGAACGTCCGTCAAACGATCGATGAGAACGGTGCCCCGACGGCCGACGGTCGCGGCTGCCGCGCCTTGACACCCCCGGGACCGCGCCATAGAATTTTGTTCGATTAAATAATTACCCGTTCATGGAATTGAACATCACGGTCCGGATCGCCCGCCATCCAGCTCCCCACGGCAAACGGTTCAGCGAGTTTGCGGTCACGCTGGAAGAGCGGATGACGGTCCTCGACGCGCTGTTCCGGGTCCAGCGGGAGATGGACAGCTCGATCGGGTTCCGGTGCGCGTGCCGCGTGGGGATGTGCGGGACGTGCGCCGTCCTCGTCAACCGTGTGCCGCGCCTGGCGTGCTCGACGCGGGTGAAGACCCTCGAGACCGACGTCGTCACGATCGAGCCGCTGCCGCGATATCCGATCGTCAAGGACGTCGCGGTCTCGCTCGCGCCGTTCTTCGAGCAGTGGCGCCGCGCGCTGCCGGCGTTCCGTCCGAAAGATCGGGAGGCTGCGACGCCGGCACGGATTCGGGCCGATTCCGCCTTCGGACGGCTCGCCGCGCCGAAGCGCGATTGCATCACGTGCGGCGCGTGCTACACGGCGTGCTCGATCACCGGCACGAACGCCGGCTATCTCGGGCCTGCCGCAATCAACAGGGCGTTTCTCCGGCTCCTCGACCCGCGTGACGCGGCGCGCGACGAGCGACTGCACATGCTCGATTCCCAGTTGAACGGCGTGTGGCGTTGTCATACGCAGTTCAACTGCGCCGCGGTGTGTCCGCGCGGGATCAACCTGACGGACTCGATCGGGCGCGTCAAGCGCGCGTTGCTCCGCCCCGGGAGGGCGTTCAAGGAGTGATTCCCGCGGTGCGCGATGTCTCGAGGAAGTACCGCTGGCAGTTCAGCGGTATGGTCGCGTGGGCGATCCAGCGCGTGACGGGGCTGCTCCTCCTGTTTTATCTGCTGCTGCACGTCCACACGGTCAGCAAACTCAGCGACGGTCCCGCGGCATTCAACGAGGCGGTTGCGACGCTCCACAGCCCGTTTTTCAAACTGCTGGAGATCGGGCTGCTCGGAACCGTGGTGCTCCACGCGCTCAACGGGATCCGCATCACGCTCGTCGATCTCGGCGCCGGCGTCGAGCATCAGCGTCACCTGTTCTGGGCGGTGACGATCGGCGTCGGACTGCTGGTGTTTCTCGCCGGAGCGATCCCGATGTTTCTGTTCGGTGTGCTGGGGGTCTGAGATGGCGCGAAACGCCATCGACTGGTATCTGCAGCGGATCACCGGAGCCTTGCTGCTCGTGCTGCTCGCGGCGCACTTCTGGGTGGAGCACTTCGCGACGGCGCCGGTTCGGCATGGCGATCTCACGTACGACGTGATCGTCTCGCGGCTGTCGAACCCGGCGTGGCGGATCATCGACATCAGCTTTCTCCTGATCGCGCTGTACCATGGCCTCAGCGGCCTGCGCAGCATCGTCCTCGACTACGGGCCGCTTGGACCACGCGCGGTCGGCGCGATCAACGTCGGCCTTGTCGTCGTCGGGATCGCCTGGGCGTGGTGGGGAATTGACGCCTTCGCGCATCTATGAGCACCGAGTACCTGGACGCGGACATCCTGATCTTCGGCGCCGGCGGAGCGGGGCTGCTCGCGGCCGTGCACGCGCACGAGGTCGGCAAACGGCTGCGGATCGTCGTGGTCGTCAAGGGCCTGCTGGGCCAGAGCGGGTGCACGCGGATGGTGCAGGGGGGCTACAACGCCGTCCTGAATCCGGCCGATTCCCTGCAGAAGCATTTCGAGGACACGCTCAAAGGAGGCGGGTTTCTCAACGACCAGGAGCTCGCGTGGATGCTGGTCGAGGACGCGCCGAAGCGGATCGTGGAGCTCGAGAACCGGCTCGGGTGCGTGTTCGATCGCAACGCCGACGGCACGATCCATCAGAAGCCCTTTGCGGGACAGTCGTTCGATCGCACGATCCACAAGGGAGATCTGACGGGCATCGAGATCATGTCCAACCTTCGCGACTACGTCCTGGAGGCGGACATCACCGTTCTCGAGGAGACCCGCGGGCTGGACCTGCTGACGTCGGACGATCGCGTGTGCGGCGCGCTCGTGCTGAACATTCGCACCGGCCAGTTCATGGTCGTGCGGTCGAAGGCGACGCTGGTCGCGACCGGCGGCGGCGCGACGATGTACCGAATCTCGTCGCCGTCGCTGGAGAAATCGGGTGACGGGATGGCGATGGCGTGGCGTGCCGGCGCCGTGTTCGTCGACATGGAGATGCTGCAGTTTCATCCCACCGGCCTGCTGGTCGGCAACTCCAGCGCGACGGGAGGGCTGCTCGAAGAAGGGCTTCGCGGCGCGGGCGCGTACCTGTTCAACGGCCTCGGCGAGCGGTTCATGTCGAAGTACGATCCCCTGCGCATGGAGCGTGCGACGCGCGACGTGATCTCGCGATCGAGCTACTTCGAGATCATGGAGGGGCGCGGCACCAGCCAGGGGGGTGTGCTGATCGACGCGAGCCACCTCGGCGAGAGCTTCCTCCTGAAGAACTTTCCGGGTATGGTCGAACGCTGCCGCATGTACGGCTTCGATCTCGTCCACGATCCGGTCGACGTGTCGCCGAGCGCGCACTACCAGATGGGCGGCGTCCGGATCGACGTGAACTGCCGGACGAACATCGAAGGCCTGTTTGCCGCGGGAGAGGACGCCGGGGGCGTTCACGGCGCCAACCGGCTTGGCGGCAACGGCGTCGCCGACTCGATCGTCTTCGGCGCGCGCGCGGGCGACAGCATGAGCGACTATGTCGCCGCCGCCCGGCTGCACGAGATCTCGCCGGCGCAGATCCGCGAACGAATCGACTGGTGGTCAGCGTCACGCCTGCGCGAGTGCGGCGAGAGCGCGTTCGCCGTGAGACAGGAGCTCGAGGATTTGATGTGGCGTCACGTCGGCATCGTGCGCCAGGAGGCCGGGCTGCGCGAGGCGCTGGCCACGCTGGAAAATTTCAACGAGCGTGTGGGCAGGATCAAGACCTCCGGCGATCCCGCGTTTAATCTCGAGTGGAACGAAGCGATGAACCTTGCGAACCTCGTGGTGGTCGGGCAACTGGTCGCGCACTCGGCATTGTGCCGCGAGGAAAGCCGCGGAGCACATTATCGTTCCGATCTGCCGCACCCCGACCCCCGCTGGCTGAAGCGAATCTGTATGCGCGCGGGTCGCGGCGGCGGATTCGACATTTTCACGCAGCCGATCCAGTTCGCGCGGCTCAGCCCGCCCGAGCTGGCGCACGCTGAAGCAGGGAGGCAGTCATGAACGCGCCTTCTGAAATCTACGACACGCTCGAGATCGTCGCGCGCGACCTGTACATCAAGGCGCTCCAGGACATCCCCCCGGATGTGCGCGCGGGCCTGAGCCGCGGACTCGAGGCGGAGAAGAGGGACGGCAACAAGACCGCCGGCGGAATCCTGCTCGGTATCCTGACCAACATCCAGGTCGCCGACGAGCAGCAGACGCTCGTCTGCCAGGATACCGGCCTGCCGATATTCAAGGTGGCGGTCGGAACCGGATTGAGCATCGATATCGCGCGGTTGAAGGACAGCCTCCGCAAGGGATGCGAGCGCGCCACCGCCGAGCGGCCGCTGCGGGCGAATACCGTGCACCCGCTCACACGCAAACACACGGGCACCAACACGGGGCAGGGCATTCCGATCATCAAGCTGGAGTTCATCCCCGGCTCCGATCGCATCGAGCTGCAGATGGCGCCCAAAGGCTCGGGCTCCGAGAACATGAGTTTCCTCAAGATGCTCAACCCGTCGGAGGGTGTGCAGGGGATCAAGCGGTTCGTGCTGCAGTGCATCTTCGAGTCAGGCGCTCGCCCGTGTCCGCCGATGATCGTGGGCGTTGGCCTCGGAGGCACGTCGGACGTCGCGATGGCGCTCGCGAAAGAGGCGAGCACCTTTCGACGGATCGGCACCCGTAATGCCGACCCCGACGTGGCAACGCTGGAAGAAGACCTGCTGGAGAAAATCAATCAGACGGGGATCGGCCCGCAGGGGCTTGGCGGAGCCACGACGGCAATGGCAGTAAACATCGAGTGGGCGCATACCCACATCAGCCAGAACCCGGTGGCGGTCAACATCCAGTGCTGGCGCGGCGAGCGCGCTGAAGCGGCCGTTGACGCCGAAGGCCGGGTCACCTGGACGTAGCACCATGGCAGAACACATTCTCCAGCCTCCGCTGACAGAAGCCGACGTCCGCAGCCTCGCGCTGGAGGACACGGTCCTGATCAACGGAACGATCTTTGGCATCCGCGACGCGACACAGATCCGCATTTTTGACCAGGGTGTTGCGCCCCCTGCGGATCTGACCGGGTCGGTGTGCCTCCATACCGCGCCGGGCGTGCGGAAGCGGCCAGACGGCACGTACGAAAAGCTCTCAATCGGAACGACGACGAGCACGCGCATGGACCGCTTCGTACCGCGACTGCTGGAGGAGTACGGGGTTCGCGCGATCGTGGGAAAAGCGGGGCTGTTGCAGCCGAGCGTCGACGCGATGCAGCGGCTCGGGGGAGTCTATCTCGCGATCATCGGCGGCGCCGCCGCGCTCGAGACCATGCAGATCGAAGAGATCGAGCAGGTGTGGTGGGAAGACCTGATGCCGGAGTGCCTGTGGAAATTCCGGGTCAGGAACTTCGGGCCGCTGGTGGTCGCGATCGACGCACACGGCAACAGCCTGTACCGGAACGTCCAGGAGCGCGCGGCGGAGCGGATCAAGCAGTTGGACTTCAGCTAGCGGCGGCGCCGCGGTAGCCCAGCGCGCGCGACATGCCGAGCGCGGCGGAGCGAATGAGCTTGCCGAGCGCGGGTAAATCCTCCACGGTCATCTGGACCGCCGGGCCGCCCAGATTCACGGCGGCGACGACGCTGCCGTCGTGATCGAATATCGGCGACGCGACGGCGCGGACCCCAGCCTCGTTTTCCTCGTTGCTGACGGCATACCCGTTCGCGCGCACGCGCGCCAGCTCGGTCTTGAGCCGGCGAGATGACGTAATCGTCCGCTCCGTGAAGCGCTTGAGTCCGCGCGCCGCGACGAGGCGGTCGATCTCGTCGTCAGGCAGATGCGCGATCAATGCCTTGCCGATCGACGTCGAGTGCACCGGCATCCGCTTTCCGACCCATGTCGTCAGCCGCAGTGCGCCGAGCACTTCGACCTTCTCGATGTAGACCGCGTATCCGCCGTCGAGCACCGCGAGATGCCCGGTGATGCCAGCCTTGCCGGTCAACTCTCGGAGATAGGGGGACAGTCGCTTGCGAAGATCGAGCGAATCGACCAGCGCGCTGGCCAGGCTGAAGATCTTCAGCGTCAGGAAATATCGATCGTCAATGTCTTTGTCGACGTAGCCGCGGGATTTCAGCGTTTGCAGGATCGCGTAGACGGAGCTCTTCGGAATACTGAACTTCCGGTTCGCCTGCGTGATCGTCATCTCGTGGCTGTTCGACGCCATCGCCTCGATGATGTCGAGCGTCCGCTCGACGGCGGGGACCGAATAGCTCTTGGCGTTCTTCGACAGGTTCTTCGACGCTTTCATCGGCGGGTCAGCCGGCTGAATGTACCATCAGTGTACTGAACGATGCAATTCCGGCTCACATGGCGGTCCAGCCGCCGTCCACCGGCAGAATCGCGCCGGTGATGTACGAGGCCGCGTCGGACGCGAGGAAGAGCGCAGCCGACGCGACTTCCTGCGGCTGGCCCACGCGTCCGAGGAAGGTCTTCGCGATCTGGCGGTTGTAGAGCTCCTCCCCGGGCGCCGGCGAGATGCGCGTCTGGATGGCGCCGGGACAGATGGCATTCACACGGATGTTGGCCGGCCCGTAATCGTACGCGACGCTTCGCGTGAACCCGACGAGCGCGCTTTTGATGGACGTGTACGCCGCGGAATCGCGCGCTCCGACGATCGCCTGAACCGACGCGATGACGATGATCGAGCCCTGCTTCCGCGGCACCATCCATCGCAGGGCTTCGCGCGTGAAGTGCCGCGCGCCCATCAGCGACACCGTGAAGGATCTGTTCCACTCGTCGACGCTCGAATCGAGCAGCGCGTGGAAGCCGCCCAGGGACGCCGCGTTGTTGCACAGGATGTCGAGGCGATTCCGTTTTCCGGCTGCCGCGCTCACGCACGCGATCGCGTCTGCTTCGACGCTCACGTCGGCCCGGGAGAAGGTCGCGTCGCCTCCGCAGTCGCGAATGGCCGCCGCGGCGCGCGCGCCCGCGTCCTCATCGATGTCCGCGATGAACACCGCGGCGCCGGCGGACGCGAACGCCTCGCTGATAGCGCGCCCGATCCCGTGCGCGCCGCCGGTCACGATCGCGACCTTGTCCTGCAGATCGATCATCAACGCTTCTGGTTGGCGAGGCGCTGACCACGCCGGTGAATACGCGCGCGCGTGATGGCCTGTCGCGAGAGGTTCGCGACGAACAGCTCGTCGAACCGCGCCCCGCCGAACGCCACGTTCGTGGGACCGCCGAGGAGGATGGCGTGGCGATCGTGCGCGAGCAGGTGCTTCCTGCCGGACGGCTCTATTCGATAGATCTCGTCCGACGCGTAGCACGTGGCGTAGAGGCAGCCGTCTGCGCCCAGCGCCAGGCCGTCCGGGAAGCGCCCGACGCCGCGCGCGAAGATCCTCCGCGTGCCGAGCGAGCCGTCTTCGCGCACGTCGAACCGGTAGATGCGATCGGTGTCGCTCTCGACGACGAACAGCGATCGCCCGTCCGCGCTCAGCGCGAGCCCGTTCGTGTAGCCGAACGGGCCCGCGACGATCTGTCCATCACCCGCCGGCGTGAACCGGAGGATGTACCCGTTGCTCTTCTTCCAGTTTCCGGAGTCCGTCACGTACAGGTTTCCGCGGGCGTCAAACACCGCGAAATTCGCGTACACGATGCGGTGATCGCCCGCCCGGTCGGCGAACACCGAGAAAGTTCCGTTCCTGCAGACGTGGACGACGCCGAGATCGGCGACGCACACGACCAGTTCGTCCTCGGGCGAGAACGCCAGACCGCCGCAGAAGTTCCCGAGAGTCGCGACGACCTCGGACCGGCCCGTTTCGTCGATCCGATAAACCTGTCCCGCTTCTCCGCCCGCCCAGAGATAGCCCTGGCGATCGAACGCCAGTCCTTCCGGATGGTCGAGACCGCGCGCGAAGACGCCGAAACAGGTTGGTGAGACTTCTGGCTTAGCAGCCATAAGGTGATAGCGCGGAAAGCATAGCAGACAAGGACGCGCGGCCCGGCTGGAGGGAAGGCGCGTCCCGTCAGAAACAATGATCAGCGAGACACGGTCCCGCGCAGCCGCTCGGCGACTGCGACCGCGATGGCATGTGCGGCGATTGGATTGGGGGTGTCGATCCCACGGGAGCCGCCTAGCACGACTTTGTCAGATCGCTGGACGAGCAGCGGGCGATGAGGGTCGCCGTCCCCGCTCCCCAAGCCGCGAAACGGATCTCGCGCAGAGTGCGCAGAGGACGCAGAGCTGCGCGCGTTCGCCACGTCGCGCTTCGCGCGACCGGCCCGAGGCCGGCCGGGGCGAACGCACGGCGCTGTGGCTATCTCGGCGCGCTCCGCGACCTCCGCGCGAAATCCGTGGGACCTCCACGGTCACGACGGCGAGCGCCTTCTGCTGCAACACGTCGGTCTCCTTCACAGAATGAATGAGCTGACTCTAGCGAAGGGGTTCGCGTCCTTCAATTACCCGAAAGTCGTACGACTTTCGGCGTAGCGATAGCGATCATTTGACCTGGATCATCACCTCGTAGACGTAAGCCTCTGAACCAGCGACGAACCTGAGTGCGTATGTGCCGGTCGCGAGCCCTTTCGTGCTCAGGTTGTAGATGTAGCCTCCGGCCGATCCCAGCGTCGCGTCGTAGCGGAAATTGTCATCCGGATTCGCGTTGCCGCTGCTCTCGAGCTGTCCGGCCGTATCGCTCGAGACGCGCCGGAGCTCGATAGCTTTGAGCACAATGATGGAGGACGAGAGATTCGCGGCGTCTACGCCACACAGCTGCAGTTTGACCGGGATCGTGCCTCCGCTCGCAACCACGTGGCCGGGATCGTAAAGGAGACACAGTCGGAGGACTACTATACGCTCTCGACGCGTCTCCGCCCGAGTTGTTTTCGACGGCGCGCCCTCTACTTCGGTGGCATCGAGATCAGGCGTCGCTGCGCTGCGCGCGACAGACGCAGGTACCAATCGCTCGGCACGCGTTCGCCGTCGGCATCCAGCGTGACGATGGGTGCTTCAACCGGCGCGTCGCGACGTGCGGGCGCAACCTTGAACATCGCGGTCCCTTCGTCGACCTCGTCGAACATCGCGCCGTAAAGCATCGTGTTTCCCGCGCTGAGCGCGCGCTCCACCTGCCGCCAGAGGAAACGGCCGCCGCGGCGGCGAATGGGATTGAACGGCGCGGTGCGGTTCATGTTGTGCCATGAAAAGCCCGGAAACACGACCGGCATGTACTCGATGCCGAGGCGGTGTGTTTCCGCCACATCCTTCGCGACTTCGTCGGCGTAGAAGCGATCGATCCCCTGTGAATCGCGGAACCGGCCGACGGTCCACGGGCTGATGATGTCGAAGGATCGGTAGACGCGGCTCCATTCCGGATCCGTCTGAGAGTCGCGCGTCAGCGTTCGCCACCGCGCGGGCACGCCCCCGAGCAGCGTCACCCGGTAACGTGGATCCGGGTTGTTCCTGAAGAAGTCGATCAGCTCGGCCGCCTGCGCGGGCGTCGGCGATCGATCGCGGAACCCGAACCCCCAGATCGCCACCAGCGGGCGCCCGTGATGACGAAGGTATCGCGGGCTCTCAGTGATGCGGAGCGTGTCGACCATGTGCACCCAATCACGCTTGACGCCGTCGACGACGGTCTCGCGCGGATGGCCCGAGATGTCGTACATGAGCGCGAAGACGCGGCCGTTCGATTCCGCCGCCGAACGCACGTTGCGCGCGACGCTGTCGCGGAAGCCGAGCACCGCCGGATGATCGAGTCGTGACGTGAAGCGCTGGAGAAAGACGCCCGCAAGACCGTACTCGCGCATCCAGCGGAAGTGCCGATCGACGGTCTTCGGGTTATACGCGGAATACACCTGCGCGTGACGGCCGTCGGGCAGACTGAGCGGTGTCAGGCAGCGTTCGTCGGGATCCAGTTCCGTGATGTCCGGCCACATGTCGACACGCAACGTGGCCGGACCCGCGACAGCTCCGCGACTGAACCAGTGCTCCCACGCGCCGAGCGGGGATCCGTCATCAGGACATCCGAACCATCCCTGATAGCCGAACAGCAGCTTGCGATCGAGGGTTGTCGCATCGACCGGCGCCTTCTGAGCGGTGTCATGCTGCACCGCTCCGTACAGCGCGCCCTTTGCGGGCAGCGGCGCGACGCGCCCCGCGCACGCGCCCGCGGCCAGGCAGACGACTGCGATCAGAACGCGAATCGCAGTCCCATTTGAAGCCGGCGCTCTCCGCCACCGGTGATGATCCTGCCGAAATTCGAATCGGTCAGGCTGCTCACCGGCTCGCCGAAGAGCGATGTGTTGAGGACCAATATGTATGCGCACGATCGAATCCCTGAATTCATAATCCACTACTTTGTCATTTCGGATGCCGGCGCAGGGCCCCCCGCGTACGTGTCGCCGACCGCGTTTCAAACCCTCTCGCGGGGCCTGGCCGTGACAGCCCCACGCCGGTCCCTCGCCCAGGGCGGTGATCACGGGAGTGGCTCGGGCCTGCGGCGTGGGGCGCCCCGTCACGGCCACCCGCCCGTGGGTTTGAAACGGGAGGGGTCGAGTCACGTGCGCGGGTGCCCGTGGCGGGGCGCCCCGCTTCGCGCCGCGCGCCGTCTCCCGTGATCACTGCTTTTCGGCGCGCGGGCGAAGTGGGGCTGCCACGGGCAGGACCCGCCGGAGCCGCAGTTGCCGGCTTCGCTCCGCAGGAGCCACAACGAGATGCGCGGCGCAACCGGCGTGGTCAACGGATCTGACAAAGTCGTGGATCTACGGATGCAAGCGGACAAAGGCGATGGCGCGCGAGGGTCAGCGACTCGGAGTCCTGCGCAGCCGATCGGCGACGGCAGCGGCCATCATGCGCGCGGCGCGCGGATTCGGATGTCGATCCCACGCCAGCCGCCACGCTCCATCCACGTCAACGAACACGTAGGGCAGCCCGGTCTCATCGAGGATGCGGCGTCGCAGCTGCCGTTCGACCTGCTCCTCCGGGCCGAACTGCGGCACGAGGATCAGCGGCGTGGCGCGGCGGGCGCGCGCGAGCCCTACGATGGCCTGAAGGACCTCGCGCGTGCGGCGTATCGCACGCTCCACTGGTTCGCTGCGGTGGTACGGCACCACGAGGCGCGCGAGCGATGCGAGCCGGGCGTGGTGCGTTGAAGGCATCCAGACCAGCCCAAGCCCGAGGTGCGGCCGATCGTCGTCGAGGTTCCTGCCGAAGAGTGCCGTCATGAAGAGCGCGACGACCGCCACCGGGTGGCGGAAGCGCGGCAGCTCCTCCTCGAGCCGCAGATACGCCTGATCGGTGCTGTAGCCGTGAACGGCCAGATTGGCGCTTTGAACGCCGGTCATCGCTCCGACCTGCGCCGGCACCGTTTCGTCCCACGTGAGTCCCTCTCCCAGCATTACCGACTCTCCGATGAACACGATCGTCGGCCGTGCGGGATCGACAGGCTCGTCGACGCGGCGGACGCGATATCCGGCAGCATCGAACGCGTACTCAATCGTGCGTCCCCCAATCGTGTTGTAGCCCGTGCGCGACGGGACGAACGTCCAGCCAAGCCGCGGATTCGGCTGCCGTCGGGGTTCTTCTTCGGGAAAGAGCCATTCGGCCGGCCGATGATGCACGCGCCGGAGGACCAGCTCGCTTGCGCCAAACGCCAGCACGGCGGCGATCGTCAGTTGCAGCCCACGAAGCCGTGCGCGAGGGGTGAGCCGCGCGGCGATGACGCGCGCGGCAAACGCAACGGACACGCCGGCGATCGCGATCGTCCAGCGAACGACCTGGTGCATCAGCATGTACCAACGACGCGGCAGGAAGAATGATGGCAGGAAGTGGCGATCGAACCACTGCGCGGTCCCGGCGAGCGCCGCGGCCACCAGCGCGACTCCCATGACCGCGATGACGGTGCTGAGGACCGGATGCGGCGACCGATTCATCGGGTGCGACGGCCAATCGTGAAGAACAATCCCCCCTCGTGGCCCAGCGTGCGCATCCATTCCAGTTGCGCCAGCCATCCTTCGATGCGCCAGTTGTCAGCGGCAGGAGCAAACAGCTCGTCGGGCTCGTCGCCCAGCACCGTGCTCGGGTACGCCCGCAGGTACGTGACGCCATTCTCCTCGAACCATCCTTGTACCTCGCACAGCGTATGCCGATGCTCTTCGGGGTGCTGATATTGATCGCGCACCCAGGCCTCGCGGCGCGCGGGCTCATGGCGGCGATCGCGGAGGACAGGATCGAACGGGATCACTCGAAAGCCGGAAAGCCGCGCGATCGCCCGCCGCAGCCGGAGCGGGATTCGCGCGAACGCGTTGTAAACGCCGAGCACGATCGTGCCTCCGGGGCGCGCGAGCCGCGCGAGACACGCGAACGAAGCACGGGGATCCGCCGTGTGGTGCAACACGCCCGAAGAGAAGACCACGTCGAACGCGGCGGCCGCCAATCCGGGACGCTGAAGATCGGTCTCGACGAACAGCACCTGGTCGAGGCCGAAGCGCTGCGCGGCGGCTGCTCCGAGCCTGAGCGACGCCCGTGCGACATCGGCGCCGATCACCACGCGGCCGGCGCGCGCCAGGAACAAGGACATCTGACCCGTGCCGCACCCGACGTCGGCGATTCGCGCACCGTCGGGAATGGCGTGATCGAGCAGGCGCGCAAATGCGCTGCGTCCGGAGCGCGCGCGGAGCGCCTGAAGAGTTTCACGAGGCGCATAGCCGGGAAATGGTGTGCGCTCGTAAAACCGGCGCACCGCGTCGGTGCGCGCATCGCCGGGCACTCGCAGGCTGGGTATGCCGTCCGGTGCGTCAAACGACGCGCCGCAGCAGGGACATGTGAGGTCCGCCGCGAGCCGCTCTGCGCACGCCAGACAGGCGAGCAGCTCGCGGAACTGCTCCATGCTACTGTCCTGTCACTAGAAGATCGCGTAAATGAACGGCGCGAGCGCCTCGACCGTCGTCGCCAGGATCAGCACCAATCCGAAGATGCACAGAAAGACCGCGAGCGGAAGGAGCCACCACTGGCCGGAGTCGCTGCGCCACAGGCCACGGGCGAGATCGCCGATCGACCCTCCCGCGCTCCGGAGCAGGAGCCATCGGCGGCGGACGGGACCGGGTTTCTTGATCACGCCGCTTCCTCCTTCAACGATTTCATGCGCGGAGATCCGCTCTTCGTCACCAGGACCGGCGCTGCCACCATCGCGTCGATCCCGCACCGGCGGAACGTCGAATATCCTTCCAGCGCGCGACAGACGATCGGCTCTCCCGCAACATTGAACGATGTATTGAGCAACACCGGAATGCCGGCGCGGCGGCCATACGCTTCGAGCAGGGCATGTAACCGCGGCGCCATGCCGCGTTCGAGCACCTGCACGCGGGCCGAACCGTCGACGTGCGTAATCGCGCCGAGCTTGTCCCGCCACTCGGGCCGGACAGGAAATACGCCGGACATGAATCTCGCGAGCCGCAACCCTCCTGGCGGAAGCTCGAAGTAGCGGTCGGCGACGTCCATGGGGACCACAGGCGCGAACGGGCGGAACTCTTCGCGGTACTTGATGTCGCGATTGAGCCGGTCGCGCATCTCGCGCGCGTGCGGGGCCGCCAGGATGCTGCGATGGCCGAGCGCGCGAGGGCCGAACTCGCACGCGCCATCCATCCAGCCGATAATCCGGCCGGCGGCGAGCTCGTTGGCCACGCGGTCAATCAGGATCCCGTCCTCCAGCTCTTCGATCTTCTGTCCATCTTCCCGCGCCGCGCGCGCCAGCTCCTGCGGGTTCACCGCCGGGCCCCAGAACGGATGATCGGGAACATCGCGATCCGGGTTGCGGAAATACATCCGGTCGGCATACAGCGCCGCGCCCAGTGCGCAGCCGGCATCGCCTGGAGCCGGCGGAACGAACACGCGCTCGAACCCCGATTCCGCGAGGATCCGCGCGTTGGCAACCCCATTGAGCGCGACGCCGCCGGCAAGACACAGATCCGGCAGGCCGCTCTCGTGACGGAGCGCGCGCGCGATGTCCACCAGCGTGTCTTCGAGGACTCGCTGAACGCTCGCAGCGCAGTCGGCGAAACGCCGGCCCTCAGCCGTCTCGAGATCGATCGGATCGTGCGGGTGGCGGACAGGGCCGAACAACTCGGTGAACCGTGACGAATACGATCGCGCGGCGGTCGTGTTGTACTCGAAGTACTCAGGCGCCAGCACGAACGCGCCGTCGGCCGTGCGGCGAATCAGCTTCCGCACCTGGTCGATCATCGTCGGCCGGCCATACGCCGCAAGACCCATCACCTTGTACTCGTCCTCGTTCACCTTGAAGCCGAGGTACGCGGTGAACGTCGAATAGAGCATGCCGAGGGAATGCGGGTATCTGATCTCGCGCAGCAGCGTGAGATCGGTGACGCCGCCAGGTCGGCGTTCACCGCGGCCGACCGTGAGCGTGGCCCACTCTCCGACGCCGTCCGCCGTCAGAATGGCCGCGCGCTCCGTGGGTGCGGCCAGGAACGCGGCAGCCGCATGCGCCGCATGGTGATCGGTGAACAGGATCCGGTTTCGCGGGACGCCGAGATACGACGAGATGATCCCGCGCACCCAGACCTTCTCGCCGAGCGAGTTCTTCATCGCCTGCGGAAACGATCGCCACGAGCGCGGAAACTCCCGGAGCGCGCACGTGAGAATGCGCTCGAACTTCAACATGCTGCGTTCGTAGAAGACCACCGCGTCGAGGTCCGCCGGATCGAGCTGCGCGTGGTTCAGGCACCACTCGATGGCGCCGATAGGAAAACCGGCATCGTTCTTGTGCCTCGAGAGGCGCTCTTCCTGGACGGCGCAGACCGGCGCCCCGTCGACGACGAGCGCCGCGGCGGAGTCGTGGTAGTGGGCAGAAATCCCGAGAATCTTCATTTCAGTATTGGCTCGTGCCGGCTTCGTTGCGGTCGCGGACGATCGGTTTCCACCCGGCCGGCTCTTGCCGTTCGGCGCGTTTGGCGAACCACGCGAACAGCGGGAGCAGCACGAAATACATCGCCGTAAGAATGAAGGCGCCAAACAGATTCGCCACCGAGGCGGCGACGCGCAGGTATCGCTTCCAGAGCCGGCTTGCGCGGGCCCGCCACACCTCTCGCCGGTACGACCGCGGCGACACGCGGGCGAGCTGCGTGTACGTGTAATTCATGTGAAACACTTCGTCGCGCAGGATTTCTTCGAAGATCGCCCGCGTTTGAGGATCGTCGTCGACGAGCTGGCGGTAGACGGCAAACCGGCCGGCGGCCGCTTTTTCGGCCACGTGCAGGAAGGCGAGCAGCCGATGGTCTGGCTCGCCGTCGATTTGCAGGTCGTCGAGCCCGTGCCCGCCGGGAAGCGGGTTGCCGCTCAACGCAGCGTTCACACGGGCTGTCGATCGCGTACGAAGAAGCGAGGCGCCGCGCTCGCGGAACAGATCGCCGTGATGCAGCTCGTCGACCGCGTGGGCAAGGTACAGACGGCGAAGCAGGGGGTCCGGCGTCACTTCCGCGGCGCGCAAAATGTCACGTCCGCCATCGGTTTCAACTTCCGAGAACGCGAGCAGCTTGCGCACGCGCCGGTCGACGTCCCCCCACACCCACTGGTGCACGGGCCGGAGGACACGGTCCAGAGGTGTGACCCTTCCTACTGCCATGGCGCAGCGGGGGAGCATACACCGTTCCAGCGCGAGCAGCCCGTACTACCGCGTGAAAACGTATCCGGAGGCGCTAACTCGGCCGCCGCACACGACAACGCGCGAAAGTAATTTCAATTTCACGTAAATCGCACGAAATCGTCGGATTCAGAGTTCTTCAGCCTTCCCTCACGACTTCGATCCCGCGCGCCGCGTACCTTTCCGGCAGCATGGATTACAGCCCCGCGTGGCGCAGGCCGATCGCGAATGCGTTCCGGAGTACGGCATCCGGTGCCGTGCGGTTCTGCGTGCGGCGGCACATCCACGCAGACGCCATTTCGTACCTGTCAATAGTCGCGTCCGCGATCGCGGCCGTTCTGTTCTGGCGTTCGTCCTCCTCGCCCCGGCTCCTGCTCGTCGCGCCACTCTTCTGCTACGTGCGCCTCTGGCTGAACATGCTCGACGGCATGGTCGCAATCGCGGCGCGACAGGCGAGCCCGCGTGGCGAGATTCTCAACGATCTGCCCGATCGCATTTCGGACGTGCTGATCTTCGCCGGAGTGGCGCACAGCGGCTTCGCCACGCCAGCTCTCGGTTATTGGGCGGCCATCTTCGCGCTGCTGACCGCGTACGTGGGGACGCTGGGTCAGGCGGTCGGCGTGCAGCGGGAGTTCAGTGGCGTGATGGCAAAGCCGTGGCGCATGGTCGTCCTGCACGCGGGTGCGTGGTCTGCCTTCGCGTTCGGGCGCGCCGCAGTCATCGACTGGACCTGCATCGTCATCATCGCCGGCTGCATACAGACGGTTACGGTTCGACTGCGCCGGATCCTCGGGTCATTACACGCGAAATCTGAAGGAGTTCCGTCATGACTGCACGTCCTTTCGACGTTCGGACGGTGACGACGTGGGACGGTGCCGCGCTGTCCTATCGCGCATGGCTTCCGCGGGCAGCGTCCGGCAAGGCGTTGCTCCTCCTGCATAGAGGCCATGAACACGGTGCGCGTTGGCAGTCCGTGGTCGACGAGCTGGCACTCGACGACCTCGCGATCTTCGCGTGGGACGCGCGCGGTCACGGCCGATCGTCAGGCGAGCGCGGTTCTGCAGAGAGCGTTGCCGCACTGGTGAAGGACCTGGACGTCTTTGCGTCTCACATCACCGCGGAGTATGGGATCGCGGCCGACAACATGATCGTCATGGCCCACAGCGTCGGCGCGGTCATCGCGACCGCCTGGGTCCATGACTATGCGCCGCCATTGCGCGCCCTGGTGCTGGCGACGCCTGCGTTTCGCGTGAAACTGTACGTGCCTGGCGCAATAGCGCTCCTGCGCCTCCGTCAGCGGCTGTCCGGCGGCGGCGTCGTCAAGAGCTACGTAAAAGCGCGCCTGCTGACACACGATGCCGAAGAGGTCGTGCGTTACGAGCGCGATCCGCTGATCTTTCGACAGATCGCGGTCAACATGCTGCTCGATCTCCACGACACGTCGAGCCGCATCGTTGCGGATGCCGGCGCAATACACACACCAACATTGGTGCTGTCCGCAGGTGCCGACTGGGTCGTGCGGCTGGATGCGCAACAGCAATTCTTCAACGCGCTTTCCTCTCCGACAAAGGAGATGCACGTCTATCCGGGCCTCTTCCACGCGATATTCCACGAACGCGAGCGCCAGGCGCCTGTTGCGACGGCGCGTCAATTCATCTGCCAGAGGTTTGCTGACACCTCCGTGCCGCCGGCCCTCATGCGGATACGTTCCGAACGCTACACGAAAGCGGAACACGATCGGCTCCTCGCGCCAGGGCGATGGCGGTACATCGCTCTCCGATGGGTGCTGAAAACGGCGGGCCGGCTGAGCGCCGGTATTCGCCTTGGCTGGCGGACCGGTTTTGATTCCGGCGCGACGCTCGATTACGTGTACGAGAATCGCCCGCGCGGCATCACGTTGATCGGCCGCCTGATCGATCGTGCCTTTCTGACGAGCATCGGCTGGCGGGGAATCCGGCAGCGACGAGTCCACCTCGCGCGTATGCTTCGCGACGCGTGTACACAACAGCGTGGCCGCGGGCCGGTGCACGTGGTCGACATCGCCGCGGGACCGGGTCGGTACGTCCTTGACGCGTTGCAGTCACAGCCACACCCTGTGACGGCGTTGCTGCGCGATGCGCGGCCGGAGAACATCGAGGCCGGACGTCAGCTTGCGGAGCATCTGGGGGTCCGCGGCGTGACGTTTGCGCAAGGCGACGCGTTCGACGGCGCCTCGCTCGCTGCGATCCGGCCGCGCCCCGCTATCGCCGTGGTGTCCGGGCTGTACGAGTTGTTTCCCGACAACGCACCCGTGATGACGTCGCTCCGCGGCCTCGCGGCGGCGGTGGAACCCGGCGGCTTGCTGGTCTACACGAATCAACCGTGGCATCCACAACTCGAGTTCATCGCCCGTACGTTGACCAATCGCGAGGGCAAGCCATGGATCATGCGGCGCCGCACGCAGGCGGAAATGGACGCGCTCGTCCACGAGGCCGGCTTTCGGAAGGTGTCGATGGAGATCGACCGCTGGGGGATCTTCACCGTCTCGCTTGCGGAGCGGGTCGCCTCATGATCCTCCTCGCCGCCCGCCGATCGGCGCGGCTGTCGCTGCTCTTTGTCGTCGTCTACACCGGCTCCAACTGGTTCGCCAGCCAGCAGGCGCGTGTGGGCGAATGGTACTTCGCGTGGGAACGTCACATCCCATTCTGGCCGATCATGATCGTTCCGTACCTCTCGATCGACGCGTTCTTTCTCGCCGCTCCGTTCCTCTGCCGCAATCGCGAGGAGATGCGCGTATACACGCAGCGGGTGACGCTCGCGATCCTCGCAGCCGGCATCTGGTTCGTGTGCATGCCGCTGCGCTTTGCGTTCGACCGGCCGCCTGCCGGCGGCTGGCCCGGTGTGCTGCTGCACGCGTTCGTGTCGCTCGACCGTCCATTCAACCTGTTTCCGTCGCTGCACATTACCCTCGCGGCGCTCCTCGCGGATCTATACCTGCGTCGATCGACAGGCGTGCTCCGCGTCCTCTGTGCCACGTGGTTCGTGCTGATCGGCCTGTCGACGCTGGTCACGTACCAGCACCACGTCATCGACGTCGCGGGAGGGCTGGCACTGGCGGTGCCGGTCTGCAGTCTCGTCGGCGAGCGCACGGTTCGATATCAACGCTCTCGCAATGTTCGAGTGGCCGGCTATTACCTGTTCGGCGCCGGAAGCGCCGTGGCGGTCGCGGCGATTGTGTGGCCCTGGGGTGCTGTCTTGTTGTGGCCAGCTCTGAGTCTTGCGCTGGTCGGCAGCGCGTACGTGGGCGCCGGGCCGGCGATCTTCCGCAAGGCGAACGGCCGCATCCCGTTCGCCGCGCGCGTCGTGCTGGGCCCGTGCCTGGCGGGTCAGTGGCTTTCACTCGCGTACTACAAGCGGCAGTGCCGTCCCTATGACGAGGTGGCACCGGGCCTGTGGATCGGAAGACGGCTCACCGATGCTGAAGCCGCGGAAGCGGTCGAGCGCGGAGTCGTCGCGGTTCTCGATCTCTCCGCCGAACTGTCCGAGTCGCGTGTATTCACGCAGGTCATCTATCGCAACATCCCTGTTGTCGATCTGACCGCGCCGACCCCGACGCAGCTCGAAGATGCCGTTCGTTTCATCGAGCGGCATACCGCTGACGGTGTGGTGTATGTGCACTGCAAGATCGGGTACTCGCGGAGTGCGGCGGTCGCTGGCGCCTACCTTCTGGTCGCGCGTCTTGCGAGGACAACCGACGAGGCCATGACCGCTATTCGCCGCGCCCGTCCTTCGGTCATCGTGAGACCGGAAGCGGTCGCCGCTCTGCGCGGCTTCGAGACAAAGCTGCGCACCGGCGTGCGCCGGACGCGACAGTCAGCCGATGCCGCGATCGTGTCGACGGCATTCGTCGCGGCGGCTCGTGTCATCTGTGGTTCGGCGCGATGGGTGGGTTGCGAGCCTGGCGGCGGCCAGCGGATTTATTTTGCCAACCACACCAGCCACCTGGATTTTCCGGCCCTCTGGGCGTCGCTGCCGCCGGACGTCCGCATGAACACGCGTCCTGTTGCCGGACGTGACTACTGGGATCGAGGTGCGGTCCGCCGATATCTTTCCCGGCGGGTATTCCGCGCGGTGCTCGTCGAACGCCGGGCGGCGAGCGCGCACTGCGATCGTGACAGCGCTGTCGCGCTGGCGCGGCGCAACGGTGAACGGGCGGTGCGGGCGCTCGCCACGGGCGCGTCATTGATCATCTTTCCCGAAGGCACACGCGGCAACGGTGACGCCGTGGCACCCTTCAAGAGCGGCCTGTATCACCTGTGCTGTGCGCGACCGGACGTCGAGCTGGTGCCGGTGTTCCTGGAGAACATGCATCGGATCCTGCCGAAGGGAGAAGCGCTGCCTGTTCCGTTCCTCGGCTCGATTACCTTTGGCGCCCCTCTTCGACTGAAGCCAGGCGAGAACAAGATCGCGTTTCTCGAGCGGGCGCGCCACGCGCTCGTGGAGGTGCACCAGCCGTGCAGGTCCTCACTGACCCGGTTCTCACGCGCGTCCTGATCGGGCTGGCGCTCGCGTTGACGGCCGCCAGTTTGATTGGCCGGACGCTGCGGCAACGCGCGGCGACCGCTGCGCGCCGCGCGGCGATGGAGAACCTTCACGCACGGATTACCGCATGGTGGCCGATGTGTGGCGTGGTACTGGCATCGCTCCTCGCCGGATCGATCGGGATCGTCGTGCTGTTCGCGCTGCTCTCGTTGCTTGCGCTCCGTGAGTTCGTCACGTTGATGCCGCCGCACCGGGCCGATCATCGCGTCCTTCTGCTGGCGTTCTTCGTCGCCATCCCGATCCAGTACACGCTGATCGCCGTTGGTTGGTACGGTCTGTTCGCTGTGCTGATTCCAGTCGCCGGGATCCTCTGCGTGTCGGCTTCCGCCGCGCTCACGGGCGTGACCGAAGCGTTCACCGATCGCGTCGGACGGATTCAATGGGGCCTCATGCTGTGCGTGTATGCGCTGAGCCACGTGCCGGCACTGCTGATGCTGCACATTCCGGGCTACGCGGGTCAGAATGCAAAGCTGCTGGTGTTTCTGCTCATCGTCGTGGAGTCGAGCGACGTGCTCCAGTACATCTGGGGGAAGCTGTGCGGCCGTCATTCGATTGCTCCGTGTGTGAGCCCGAGCAAGACCGTCGAGGGATTTCTGGGCGGTGTGATATCCGCGGCACTGCTCGGCGCCGCTCTGTTCCGGTTGACGCCGTTCGGACCCTTCCAGGCAGCCGCGCTGTCGCTGACCGTCACCGTCGCCGGATTCATCGGCGGGCTGGTCATGTCGGCGATGAAGCGCGATCGTGGCGTCAAGGATTTTGGAACCGCCATCGCCGGACACGGAGGCATCCTCGACCGAGTCGACTCTCTCTGCTTCGCGGGTCCGGTGTTCTTTCACATGACGCGCTACTTCTTCGCCATGTAACGGCCCGCGCGGTCGACAAATCTGAGCTCCGGCAGTTCCCGCAGGTCCCGCACACGCGCGGCCGGATAGCCAAGCTCCTCGAACGGCATGATGCCGCGATCCTTCGACGTATGGCACGATCGGCAGTCCATCGCGTCCTTGGTGATCGAGTGGTTCAGCATCAAGGTGGCGTCCTGGCGCATCCACCGCGGCTCCAGCTTCCCTGTGAAGGGAATGCTCCAGCCCTTCTCGATGCCCATGTAGTGCATGAAGTCGTCCATCATGTACTTTTTGAACACGATCCCGTACATCTCCTGGATGATCGGGTCCGCCATCGCCTTCAGCACCGCATCGCGCGGCTTGCCGGTCTCGTAGTACACGTTGTAGTCGAACGGCAGGAGCATCCCGCCGAACGGTCCCTGGTTCCCCATGTCTTCGAACATGCGCGCGTTGAATCGTTTGAAGGGGGCAATTTTCGAGACGCCGGTCTTTGCGAGCGGCCTGAACGTGCGCTCGTAGTACGACGCGTAATCAAAGTTGGTGTACGCGCCGTCGGGCTTCGTGAAGAACGCGCGGTAGAGGTTCTGCCCGTTCGGATTGTCCCCGAGCGCGCCCGCCATGAATGTGCCGTCGCCGTTATGCCATCGGTAAATGAGCGCTTCACCCGGCTTACCCGAGCGCAGCAGATCGCGATACAACCAGATGCCCTCTTCCGCGTTGTAGACCGGATCGACCCAGTCGCGCAGCACGACGTTGTCGTCGGTCAGGTGCGTGATGTGACAGGTCTCGCATGCCAGCTTGTCGGTGTGCGCGTTGAGAAACGCGCGCGTCGTCTGGTTCTGCACGTGCGGCGCGGTGCCGTGGCACTTCTGGCAGCTGACGTCGACGCCCGGAAGGTCGTTGCTCACCAGGTCGGTGCCGCGCGGTCCGCGGGCGATGGAGTGACCGTGCGACTCGTGACAATCGAGACACTGCAGGCCCGCCTGATAGTGCACGTCGGCATCGCGCGTCGGGTTCCCGCGCTTCGCGCCCGGGTGGAGCAGGCGGCGGTTCTTGTACCCGAGATGTTGCGCCGCGAGGTTCCCTGAATACATGTCGCCGCCGTGGTTGTGCTCGTGGCAGCGCAGGCAGTTGTCGGAGGTCGGCCGCACGACCGCCATGGCGGCCTTCATGCTGCGGTCCTGGTTCCAGCGGTAACGCCCGTTCGCGTCCTGCACGACGTACTTCGTGTCCATGTCGTACGACGCCGAATGGCACATCAGGCAGTCCACCGAGTTGAACTCGTCGTTCGTCGGACGATACCCGGGGAACATCGTGCCGGTGATGGGCCCGTACTGACCGCCGGCGTGGCACTGCCCGCAGCCGTCGCTTCGTGTCTCACCGGTCTTCGTCTTCACGAGCGTCGCCCATCCGGTCCACGTGAACGATCCGGGGATTCCGCAGGCGCGGTCGATCTTGCCCATCGGAATGCCTTTCACCTTCTTTCCATTGAAGCCATACGTGTTGAACCCGGAGAACTTGTTCAGACCGAAATGCACGCTCTCCTCGATGTTCCGCCGGGTGTCGACGGTCACGTAGCCTCCGTTGCCGTCGCGCACCTTCATCGCTGCGTGGCACTGCAGGCACGTCTGCGGTCCGCGGTATTCGCGAATGCCCGCTTTGCGGAATCGATCGATGTGGTCAAGGCGCGCGTTCCTGCCGAACGAGCGGACGTTGCCCGCCAGCTGCCTCGCGACCGTTTCGTACACCGCGGCATTCTGCGGCGCGCGATCGATCGACGTGTATGCGGTGCGGACCGCCTGCAGTTCGGACGCGAGCCGCTCGAACTCGTCGTCCGAGACACGATCGACCGCGTACGTGATCCGCGCCGGCCGGTGCGCCGCCGGGATCGCAAGGTTCACGAGATTGGAGTAGTTCCACCACCCGGCGAACGCCAGAACGGCGATTCCAATCGCCGCGCGGATCGTCCAGCGCTGTGTCCGTGTCATCATGATTGTTTCACCTGCTGTGCCGTCAGCCGTTCGTATTCGAGCGGGTGCTCGTGCTGCATGTCGTGCTCGGAGATGCGTCCCGTCAGCCAGACCCAGCTCATAGGGAACTTGTCCGGGCTGTAATGGACGTTGTAGAAGTGCCAGACGACGATGGCGGAGATCGCGAGGACCGCTTCGTCGCTGTGCGCGATGTAGGCGATCGGGATGGCGAGGTCCGGCAGCATGTTTCCGAAGAACACCGGAAACCAGAGCACCAGGCCGGAGACCATCATGACCGGCAGTCCCCAGAACACGGCGAAGTAGTCGAACTTCTCGCGGAAGTTGAAGCGGTCGTACTTCGGCAGCGCGCGACGGGCGCCGAAGTAGTAAAGGGACGTCTCCCACCAGTCACGCGCGTCTTTCCACGAGGGCACCATCGGCCACGCGTCGCGCACGTCGAACCGGCTGCGCGCCAGCAGGGCGGTGAGATATGCCAGGTGCACGGCGCCATCGGCAATCATCAGCACGGCGGCCGCACGGTGGACCTGGCGCGCTCCGGCAAGGCCGCCAAAGATCGCATAGAGGCGCGCGAGCCCCGCGGTTTCAGGAAACCGCATCGGCAGCCCGGTCAGCGCGAGCACGGTGAAGCTGATCACCATCGTGAGGTGCTGACCGCGCTGGAAGAGCGTCAGCCGTTCGAACGATCGCGTCTCGGTCGACATTGAATCACCCCACCAGCAGCCATCGGGCGCGGCGGATCGCGTGCCGGCCCACCACAGACAAGACATCCAGCCAGCGACGCACGCCTGCCGCGGTTCTCTTCGTCGGTCCGGTCATCATGACGACCCAGCCGAATCTTTTCTGCACATCGAGCAGGATTCCGGCGACGAGCATCGCCATCGTTCCCGCCGTCAGAGTCCAGAAGAGCCACTCCTCGGCCCAGAGGACGCGTTCGCGTTTCACCCGGAGGTCCAGGTGATTGGCGCCCGAGACGGCGAAATTTGCGTGGGCGCCCGGGTGGCAGGCCGCCTGGCCACACGTGGCGGGGAGCGCAGCCGCTGCCACTGACGACTTCGAATCCCAAGGAGGCAGGATGCGGTGTGTCGTGTGACAGTCCTGACAGACGGCTGCCGTCCGGGCGCCAAACTTGATCGCTTTGTAGTGAAAGCTTCGTTTGTACGAAGAAACCGCATCGGTCTCCACGTGATTTCTCGTCATGCGGGCGCGATCGTCATGACAGTCGACGCACAGCGCCATGCGGGCCCGCTGTGACTGACCCTTCGCGGGAGCGATCGCGTGCGGATCGCCGGAGCCGTGGCACGTCAGGCACGTCGGGCGATCGTGCGGATCGCCTGATGCCCGGGGCCGGTGTGCGCTTGCATCGAAATCCGCGACCGTCGCCGCGTGCGTGTACGTCTGGCTTTCGCGAGTCTGCACGTGGCACTCCTGCGCGCACGTGACCTTCACGCGGGCACCAGGAAACACGTGCGGGTAGGCACCGACCTCGCCATGACATTGCTGACACGTGAGACGGCCGTGCACTGACGCGGAGAATGCCTGCGGTGAGACCGAGAAGCTGTGGAGGGGAGCCGATCCGGCTTCGCGGACCGCGAGGTTCGCCATGCCATGACACGTGAGGCAGCGGCCCGGATCCCCTGGAGCTGAAGGTGCGGGTTGGGCCGCCGCGCCACGTGCGGCCAGCGCGACAGCGATGACGACGATCGTCACCATCTTCCATCTCACATTCCAGAGATGCAGATGAACGGTGGATGGTGACATCGCGCCGCCTAACGTCCGAGTTTCAGGGCGTATCCGACCTGGACGTCCCACTGATTCATTTGAAGCCCGATCTGCTGTCGACCCGGTGCTTCCAGCGGATTCGGTCCGGTGACCGTGTTCGAGAACGCGCGCGTGATCGCCAGGCTGAATTCCCTGCCCTTGCCGACGGCCTTGCTCAACCCGACGGTTGCGTGATGTTCCTCCACGCCGGGCGCCAGGATGTTGAACAGCGCTTCAGAAGAGGGGATCGGCTGCTTGCCGTACGAATAGCCGGCGCGCCACGTCCATCCAGTCCGCATGCGCCGCTGCATGCCGAACTTGAACGTCGTCATGTCGTGCCATCCGAAACCGGCACCCCCGTCGCTGCCAAGCGGCACCTGCGTGAGGTTCGGGAGCAGCGCGTTGCCGATCGACTTCACTTCGCTGTAGCGCACCTGCTGCACGTCGGCGAGCAGATCCACCTTCTCCGTCGGTTTGACCGCAATGCCCACGACCCACGAGGAGGGGACATCGAAGCTTCCCCTCTGCGCGAACAGACCCTGGTACGGCTCGAGCTTGCGCATCCAGATGCGCGACTGATACGAGGCGCCCACAGAAAGATGCTGCGACAGCATCCCCATGTAGCCGACGCGCAGGCCGCCGCCAAACGAGTTCGCATGCGAGTTGTTCGTGAGGCAATCGTCGTCGGACGAGAAAGGCGCGAACGCCTGCAGGCCCCTGGCCTCGAACCGCTGATACGCGACGACACCGGTGAACCCAATCGCGTGATGCTCGCCCAGCTTCCTGGCGTAGGTCGGCGCGATGAACATCTGCGACAGATCCACGCCGGCGGGTGTGACGCCGAACGTCTGTGCGGTGTAGTCCGTGTTCATTCCGCCGTTGCCGTACATCGCAATACCGAACGCGCCCTTCGCGCCGGCTTTCCATGCGGCGCCGGCCGCGGGAACGGCGAACAACCGCGACCCGCTGTTGACTTTTCCGGACGCGAGACCAAACGTGCCTGGGAATCCGGATGGAGCGCCGAATACGGTGTACGAGCGGTTCGGGTTGAAGAGCCCGGCGCCGAGATCGACCTGGTTGGTGACGAATACGATGGTCGCCGGATTGAGAGCGGGTGCGAGCGTATCGGTCGCGATTGCGACACCTGCTCCAGCGACGCCTTTGCTTTCGGTGCCGTACCCGGTGGCAAAATATCCGTTCGTCGCTTCGATGTGTCCCGTCGCCAATACCACCAGGCAGGCTGCGGCGAGTCCCACGACAGTCTTTTTCACCATTGCATGCTCCTCGGGTCTCCGCCGCGGGCATCGCGCCTGCGCATCGACAGGCGATTGATGCGCACGACCTGTGCCGGGGAACACGCGCGTCGAATCAGTGGTTTAGCGGGAAAGGACTGGCGTGGTGCGACAGCGTGTCGAAGCGGTTTGTCTCACGGCGCGACGCGGTGTTTCACGCCGCCGAAGCAGAGACTACTCGAGCCCTGCTTCGCGCATCTTGCGCCACAGCGTGCTGCGGCTGACGCCAAGCGCCCGCGCGGCGTCGCTGCGGCGCCAACGATGGGCGTCGAGCACGGCACGAAGCGGCGCGGCGTCGATCGGATCGCGCGGCGGCTCCGCGGCCGCACCCGCTGGTGCGGGAGAGCGGCGGCCGCCGAACGCAGGGAGATCTTCCGGGAGAATCGTCTGGCCGCGACACACGGCGACTGCGTATTCCAGCGCGTTCTCGAGCTCCCGCGCGTTGCCAGGCCAGTCATGATCGAGCAGCACACGCATGGCGTCCGGCGAAAGCCGCAGGCTGCGTCCCTGACGTGCGGAGACTCTTGCGAGCAGCGCCCGAGCCAGCGGCTCGACGTCTTCGCGGCGATCGCGCAGCGCTGGAATCTCGATCGGCACCACACGCAGCCGGTAATAGAGGTCGTCACGGAAACGGCCGCCGGCGACCGCTGAACGGAGCTCCACGTTCGTCGCCGCAATAATCCGCGCGCGGCTCGTTCGCGACATGCTCTCGCCGACACGCTCGAATGCGCCGTCCTGCACGACGCGCAGCAGCTTCACCTGCAGCGGCAGCGGCAGGTCTCCTACTTCATCGAGGAACAACGTTCCGCCAGCCGCGGCATCGAATCGACCGAGGCGATCGCGCACGGCGCCGGTAAAGGCGCCGCGAACATGTCCAAACATCTCGCTTTCGAGGAGATCGGCCGGCAGCGCGCCGCAGTTGACGGCGACGAATGGGGCATTCCGCCTTGGCGAACGATCGTGCAGCGCGCGGGCGACCACCTCTTTGCCGGTGCCGCTCTCGCCCGTTATCAACACCGTCGCGTCGCTGTGACTGAGATTGTCGATCAATGAAATGATCTGCAGCATCGCCGCGGAGCGCGCGACGATGCCGCTCACGGCGGTCGGCGCTCCGAAGGCCGTGTCTCGATCTTCCTCCGCCGGTCGCATGACAACGATGGACTTCACACCCGTGTCACAGGCCGCGAATAGATGCCGCGGAAACGGAGCCACGCTGACCGACACCACGTGCGACTCGCCATCGTCGAGACCGAGCTGCGCGCGCCAGCCCTCCCGCCGCTCTTCTGCGTCGAGCGCGGCGCGCAGCATGCCCGATGGGCCGAACAGGTCGGCGCCAAGCAGTTGCTCGATCGGGCGTCCCTCGACGCGTTGGGCGCTTCCCGGTCCCAGGATGTCGTCGAGCGTGCCGGATGCGTGGATGATGCGGTAGCGATCGTCGAGGCAGATGAACACGCGTGCGAGTGCTGCGAACGCAGCGCTGACCGCTCGCCAGGCGGCTTCAGAGACCGACAGCGTCGCGGTTTCGGCGGCCATTGCGTTCCATGACAGCAGCTTTCGTGCCGGGCCGATCGCCGCTGGAGTGCAGCAGTTGCGCGGCTGATGCACCGGCGGCTGCCGGAATTGCGGCAGTCCTCGGCGTGTTCACGTTTGAAAGGAGACCTGGCGGTACAATCTGCACGTGAGGTGAGCGACATGGAAACTGCGCTGACGATGTTCGCGGTGCTCGTCGTGTGGATGATTCTCCAGGTATGGGTTCTGCCGCGGCTCGGAGTGCCCACGTGAGCGGTCCCACAGGCGCCCCGGCGGGGCGCACAACAGCGCCACAACGACGAGTCGCGGACCAACGACTGAGGCGCCGCGAATAGCTGTTTGGCGGCGGGCATGCACACGAGTGCCAGGGTGAGGATGTTTCCCACGGTCAGCGGGGCGGCGAGTTGTTCGTCAGCGGCGGTGCCGGACGCGATCGGTTGGTAGAGGCGGAGGAATCGGATTCGTCGGCGGCGGGTCAGGCGACGGGTCAGGCACGGGAATGGGCGACGGCGGTGCCGGTTCAGGCTCGGGGTCTGAGGGGACTGGGATGCCGTGCGGCCCTTCAGCGGATTCGTACAGGTACGCATCGAGTCCTGCGGGGCGTTCGATGCGTTCGGTCGGATATACCATCGGGACCGTGAGCCGGAGCGTGCTCTCGATGAGCGGCGCCACGGCGTGCGGGCACCGGGCGCCGTCCATGAACAACAGGTCGCCCGCGCGTGGCTGCACGCGGACAAGCTCGCCATCGGCGGCGCGGATCAGAAACGCCCCTCCAGCGCTGCCTGGCAGCGAAGTCAGGAAGAGCAGGGACGTGTAAGGAACGGCATCGCGATGCCACGGATATTGCTGCCCGGCGGTCTGCAGGCAGTTGACGTTGATCCCGGATCGCAGGTGCGACGACGGCGCGAGCGATGGCGAGCCGCTCAACTCGCGAATCCACGACAGCATCTCTGGACCCGTGTAGAACCTGAAGAGCGGCAGACCTTCCGCCGCGATCCGATCCCCTGTGACAACGTTGTACCAGAGCCTCTCGCCGGTGTCCGTCCGGTCGACCGCTGTGGCACGACGCTGTGCTAGAGCGGACGCAATTCTGAACAGCGCGGACCGTTCGTTCACGTCGAGCAGCTCCGTCGCGAGCCCGAATCCCCGGCACCGAAACTCAGATCGAAGCAGTCGTGGATCAGGAAAGCGCATCGTGTGAATCGCGAGCAATTTGCCTGCCGCTCGGGAGACGATCCTCTTTCGACACGTGTAAACGGCATTCGCCTGACGTAAGAAGCTGATCAATGAGCCGGGCATAGAACCTTCGGAAACGACGCGATCGCGCGCGCGAACGACCGGCGCGCGTGTTGCCTGAAGCAAGCTGCGCATATCCGGAGATCGCGCGATCGGAGGTCTCATGCAGCCACGCACCTCACTCGCAAGCTTCGCCGTTCTGGCGTTCGTATTGACGCTCTCTGCGGGACCTGGTGCGCAGAGCTCGGCGACGTTCGAGCCGCTCGGTCTGGCCCCGGCCGGCATTGCGAGCGTGCAAAGTGAAGCATGGCGCGCTTCCGCGGATGGTTCCATCATCATCGGCCAATACTGGGAGCCGAGTGGCTCATTCTTCCAGCGTCGCGGGTTCCGATGGGAGGCGGCGACCGGAATGCAGGATCTCGGAGGGCTGAATCCCAACGCGATCGAGGTTCAGCCGCTCGGTGTGTCCGCCGACGGATCGAAGATCGTCGGCTGATCGAGAGGCATGACCGGATCCCAACGTCCGTTCCTGTGGACCGCGGCCGGCGGAATGCAGGAGCTGGTGGAAGTGCCCGGGACCGACGCGGTTGCGACGGGCATCTCGCGCGATGGCCACGTCATCGCGGGCTATTTCCTCGACGGCGCGACGCAGGCGCTCGTATGGCGGGATGGCATCGTGACGCCTCTGGGATTTCTGCCGCCGGAGCCCGACAGCTTCGGCCGCGCCGTATGCGGACTCGGTGGCGCCGTCGTCGGGTCGACACAGTCCGCAGGCGGGCGCGCGTTTCGCTGGACGGCAGCCAGCGGCATGCGAGACCTGGGGTCGCTCGTGAACGACTCTCCGAGCTACGCGCAGAGTTGCTCGGACGACGGCAGCGTGGTCGTCGGCGTCAGCGGCGACAACAAAGGTCTCCCTCCCGCCCGCTGGGATCCAACCGGCATTCGCAGCCTGGGTACGCTCGGAGGCAATTCAGGAGAAGCGCATGGCGTTTCCGCTGATGGAAGCGTGGTCGTCGGGGCCGCCGGGCTGCCATTCGTCAACGGGGTCTCCGAAATGTCGGCGTTCCGCTGGACGACCGCCACGCGAAAAATCGAGCAGCTCAGTCGCGTTCTTGAGAATCTCGGGGTCACGACCCCGTTCTGCCACGATCCGTCGACGTGTCCGGCTGGCACGTGGTTCCTGCAACTCGCGCTCGGCGTCTCGGCGGATGGCAACGTGATCGTCGGCTCAGGGTTGAATCCGACCGATGCGTTCGAAGCATTTCGGGCGGTCGTGCCGACCGGCACGGCATCGGGAACCGCCGGCAGCTGCTCCGCGGGATTCACAAAGGTGACGCTCTCCGTGAACACGGCGCCCGCAGCGGCGGCCGGCACGGTGGTGTGGAAGCAGACCGCGTCCAACGGTTCGAGCCTATCGGTGTCCAGCGGGCAGTCTGCGTCTGCGTGCTTCCAGTCGAACAAGACGCTGGGGTTTCAGGCGCAGAACAACCGGATCGCAGACTGGACAGGCAGTCCGGCGATCGCGTGCAAGGCCGGCAACGCGGGTCAGAATCTGTGCGAGTTCACGTTGGGAGCCGCGAGCCAGAGCGTCACGGCCACCCTCAGGTAATGGATCCGGGCCGCGGAAAGGTGGCTGGCACTGTTGGTGCCAGCCACCTTCAGTGCAAGCCACCTTTCCGGTTAGGCGAGTGCCGCCAACCGCCGGACAGCTTCCGATTGACGCCTGAAGCTGCGTTTGATTTCCAGAGCCTCTGGCCGGTGTCCGTCCGGTCCACGTCAGGAAATGCCCGCCTTCGTTAGTTCAACACGAACAGATACAGGTTCCCGCCTGGGGCGGTGAACAGCATGTGTTGTTTGCCGTCGAGCATGAACGTCTCGGGCGGGCTGCTCAATCCGCCGATCTGCGAATACCACAGGCCTGTGCCGGTTGCGGCGTCCCACGCTTCGACGTTCTGACCGTTGCTGAGGAACAGCAGGCCCCCCGCGGTCGACAGCAGGCCGGAGCTGCCGCCGTTGATCTCCTTACGCCACGAAATCTTGCCAGTCTTGTAGTCGATCGCGACGATATTCGTTCCCCACGAGATGTTGCCGCCGCCGCTCGTGCCCCCGAGACCCATCGACCCGCGGGGATCAGGCTCCATCAGGTAGCTGATGCGCATCGAATTCTGTTCATGGACGTAAAAGAGTCCCGTGAGCGGCGAGAAGGTGGGCGGCGGATAGTTCGTGACATCGCTGTTGACGAGCGAGCCCGCGATCGTTGCGTCCTTGTTCGGGTTCCGCTTCGGCTGTCCCTTTTCGTCAAGCCCTGACGCCCAGTTGTTGACGAGGCCGAACTTCGACGTGACGAGATGCTCGCCCGTCGTCCGATCGAGGACGAAGAAGTAGCCGTTGCGTGTCGCCGTGATTACCAGCTTCCGCATGCGCCCGTTGAACGGTATGTCGACGAGCACCGGCGTCTGCGTCGAATCCCAATCGTGCGTGTCGTGCGGCGACGTCTGGTAGTACCACGCCATCTTCCCGGTATCGACGTTCACCGCGACGAGCGATGACGTGAACAGGTTGTCGCCGTCGCCTCTGCCCTGCGTGTAGGCGGGCGTCGGGTTTCCGGTGCCGTACAGATAAAGGTGCGTTTCCGGATCGTACGATCCCGGGATCCACGTCGCGCCATTGCCGTGACGCGCGGCGTCGAGGCTCGGCCACGTTTCAAGACCGGGATCGCCGGGGTTCTGCGGCGTCGAATACAGAATCCACTGCAGCTGCCCGGTCCGCGGATCGAGCGATTTCAGGAACGCCGGCGCGTCGAGATCGTTGCCGGTGCCGACGAGCACGTGATCGCCGATGACCATCGGCGCGTTCGACGAGAAGTACTGCTGCTCGAACGGCGCGATCTCGTGCTTCCAGACTTCTTTGCCGGTCTTCGCGTCGAGACACACGACCCAGTCGTCGTGCAGCTCGAAGTAGATGTAGTTGTGCCACATGCCGAGCCCGCGCGTCTGCAGGCTCGTGCCTCCGCGCGTCTTCCAGTAGTAGTGCCAGAGCAGCGCGCCGTCGCGCGCATCGATCGCGTAGACGTTGTCGGGCGACGATGCGTAGATGATGCCGTCGACGAACAGGATCCCGCCGCCCAGCCGGGCCGGTCCGCAGTTGTTCGCATCGCCGTTTCCGAGCCCGCCGATGATGATGGGCGCCGGCGCGACCGCGGGGCCGCCGCGGCCACCGCCTCGGCCACCGCCAAACCCCGCCGCCGCGTCGGCGCCGCCACCTGCGGGTCCCGTTCCCGTGGGACCGCACGACGTCGTCAGGCCCGAGACCCATTTCAAACTCAGATTCTTGACCGTGCTGGTGTTCACCAGCTTCAGCGCGCTGAAGCGCTTGCCGCTGAGATCACCGGAGTAACTGGTCCACTGATCCGCCAGCGGTCTGGTCATCTGGGCTGGATCGAGACCGCCGGTCTGAGCGGAGAGGAGCGCGGGTCCAGCGAGCAACGACGCAACGAGCAGCAGTTTCTTCATGGGCCTCGCGCCTCTACTTAATCGTCCACAGGTACGCGGTGATGTCGTGCATCTTCCTGTTTTCCGGATCGTCGAGCTGCAGCACCATCTTCTTGTGCGCCTCGCGCGGATCCTTCACGTCGACTTTCGGGATGCCGTTGGTGCGCGCGATGGACTTGCGCGTGCCGTCGGGCAGCGTCAGCACGACGAGAAAATCGTCCTTGCGCAGCAGCGTGCCTTCGAGCTTCGATCCATCGGCCATCGTCACGGTCGCGGCGTTGCCAACACCGACCGCGCCGCGGCCACCCGCGAATGGCGAGCTCGAGCCCGCGACCCACGCGTTCTGCAGCGACCTCGCGTCCTCGAATTTCGAAGCGACCCCTTTGAGGTCGCCAGTCACCGAGTGGCAGGACGCGCAGAGCGTACCGAACGCCGCTTCGCCGGCCTTTGCGTCGCCCACGAGCACGTTCAGTTCAATTCCAGTGGGATTGCGACCCGGAGGGCTGCCCTGCCCGCCCATCGTCGCGTGAACGGTGTGGATGTATTCCGCGATCGCGACGGTGTCGGCGGTGACCAGCGTCAGCGGCGGATTGTGTTTGGCCACCGACTCGCCAACGAGCTCGCCGTGCTGATCTTTCAGCGCGACGCCCGAGCGCAGCAGGTTCGTCCCCTTCGCTCCGCCGCGCAGGTCGGTCGCATGGCAGCTCGCGCAGTTCGCCTCGTAAAGAGACTTGCCGCGGACGATGACGTCCTGCGGCGCGAGCTCGCGCGTGAACTGCGTGAATCCGCCGCGTCGGCCTCCGCTCCCCTGGCGTCCGGGCTGACCGGCTCCGCGCTGCCCCGCACCTCGTCCCGCGGCCGGCGGCTGCGTGGTTTGCCCGGCCGGAGGCTGGCCTTGCGGCGCCGGTGTTGCGTCCTGCGCCGTAGTGTCCGCCTTCAGGCGGACCATCGCTGCCGCGCCCTGCGCCGTAGCGTCCGCCTTCACGCGGACCATCGCCGGTGCATGCGTTGACACCAGTCCGCTCATCGCAACGGCCGCGAGTGCAGCTGCCGCAAACAAACGAGTGTGTGACCTCATAGCATGGATGTCCTTTGAACGCGCGTTGCTGACGCCGGGGATGGCGCGGATTATAACGCGCGGCGGCGCGCAGCCGGACGCCTGCGGCCCGGGTTTGAGCACGATCGATGTGACAAGAGTATGGCAGCGCGCACATGTGTTCGTCGCGAGTGCGGACGCGCGACAACCTCACGGATTGTTTCTTGCACGTTTGGCGTGAACGCGGAGGACGAACGTGAATCAAAAAGCTCTTGTGTGGCTTGTCGTCGCGATCGCTGTACTCGTGCTCGTTCCTGTCCTCGGGATGACGGGCATGATGGGCATGATCGGGGGACACATGGGCGGGATGATGGGCGGCGCGATGATGGGTTGGGGCTTCGTGTGGATGCTGCTGGTTGCGGCGCTCATCATCGGCCTTGTCGTCCTGCTCGTTCGAGCCCTCAGCCGTTCGTAGTTGCGGTAACGGTCGCGCGTGTCACTACGACACCTCCCGCAGACGCGCGGGATCGATGATCCGGATATTGCGGCGGCCTGCCTCGACGAGGCCGCGCCGCTTGAAGTCCTGCAGAACGGTGTTCACCGTCTCGCGTGCGAGCCCGACCAGGTTGCCGAGATCGGCTTGATTCAAGCGGAGGGGCACGAGAATACCCTGGTTGTCCGGGATGCCGTAATCGGAGGCCACGTCGAGAAGGGTGTGCGCGATCCGCGCGTGCGCGCTCTTGTAGAGGAGTTCTTCGATTCGCGTTCGGAACCGCTTCAGCCTGAGGCCCATCACCTTCGTGATCTGATAACCGAGCGCGGGCGTCTCCTGTGCCATGCGCAGGAGCATGTCCCGGCTGAGCGCGCAGATGACGGCATCTTCATGGGCCGTCGCGACATGATCGCGCGGGGCATCGTCGACAATTGCCAGTTCCCCGAAAATGTCACCGGGGTACAGGAAGGCGAGGATCGTCTCCTGCCGGTCGGCGGGCGCTGTCGAGATCTTGACGACGCCCACCTTGAGGAGAAAGAGCTGATCGCTGGGGTCGCCTTCCATGTAGATGCGCCGCCCGCGCTTCACCTCCAGCATGCGCGTCATCCTGTCGATCGTCTGCATCTGGGGGGGCGTCATTGCGTCGAGCAGCCGAAACCGTTGCAGGTACCAGAGCTTCGAGTGTGCTGCCATAGTTGCGAGTATAGGTCCGCCGCCGACCTGGCCGCCTACGCCACCACCGCAGTGCTCGCCGCGATGCGCGCCGCGAGCTTCTCAGCGTGCGGGATGCCATACATCACGTGGCAGCGATCGATGACGAAAGCAGGCGTCGCGATCAAGCGATATCCCACCGCCAACTGGTAGTCGGCATCATCGTCGATGTTGTGCTCGACGATGACAACGTCGGCGTGGTCTGACGCGAAGTCCTCGAGGAGCTGTCGGGCTTCTTCACAGCCGAAGCAATGTTCGCTGTAAAAGAGTTCCAGCGTGTGAGGCACGCCCTCAGCATACGGCAGGTCTCACTGGCGGATCTGTGAGCCATCTCACACCGTGAAAGATTCAGGCGCGGCGGCGCCAAGGGGATGGGACTGCCGCACCGGCCGTCGCAGGGCCGGTGCGGCGAAGGCGGGCCGGTTACATCATGGTTTTGATGTCGTACGGTTCACCATTCCTGGGAATCACCCTCGTGACGATGAACGTCGCCTTGTCTTTCGAATACACCCCGTTCAACTTGACGTCCTGGCCCATGTGCTTTGACAGCTGGCTGGCGGGGGCCGCGAGCACGAGCGTCTTTCCGTCCGCCGTCTTGAGTCCGACCGGTATGCCCATGTTTGCGCAGGCTTGCGCGCAGGAGGGCACCTGGCTGGCTTTTCCATCCATCATGACGACATGATCGTTGCCGGCGTTTTCCTTCGGCATCATCCCATAGCATTTCGTGTCGACCAGGACACCTTGGACGGTGTCCATTTGCACGGCCATGCCCGTTCCAGCTTTTTCCTGCGCGTGCGACACGCCCACTGCTGCAACCACCGCCACGCAGACCGTTAGTAGAGAGAAACGTTGTTTCATCTGTCACTCCTTTGACGTTGACCACTCCCCGGGACTCACGTAATCACATGACAAACCGGCAGCTCGAGGCTGACGAGTTCGATTCGGCCGCGATTCCGGACCTCTCCATTCGTTCGGAGGCCTTCAGCCACGCCCTGACCCGGAGATCGGTATCGAGCACGACGGCCTTGAATCGGGCAATCTCCTCGTCCACGCCGGAACCGGATAGATGTCTGACGCACCGAAGCGACTCCGATAGTCTGAGCAGGCTGCGCCGGGATGCCTCGGGTTTCCCCGTGGTCAGCAGAACCGACTGGTAGTCGGCGGCAACCTGCAAGAATGCCTGTCGATCGTGAGGCCTCTCAGTGAATCGCCCATCAATCCACTGTTCGACATCGTCGCGGATACCGTTCTCATTCACATCGGCGCCCCGGATGTCGCGTGCGAGCTGTTCCTGGAAATCCGCGGCGGCATTGTGAGTGCCGTGACGGAACAGCTCGGCACCGCGGGTCGCTGCGAGCACGAGCAACGCTGACGCGATCAACGTGACCACAACGAGCAATGCACCTTTGAACACAAGCCTCCTTTTGCGTGGCGGATGCGATTGTGACTTACCGGAGGCGCGGCGTGGCGCGTGTTTCGCGGAAATGGTGACCGCGATCACAGACCGACCCTGTTCCATAATCGGAGTCGAGTGCGCATGACATTCTGTCGATCGCTGGAAATATGAGCCCGCCATTTGTCTCCATCGTGATCCCGGTGCTGCACGACACGGAGCCGCTCGCGCGTCTGCTCTCGGCGCACGAGCCCAGGCCTGATGTCGAAATCATCGTCGTCAGCGGCGCAGCGCCGGATGCCGGGCTCGAGGCCGTGACCGGCTCCCGACAGGATGTCCGCCTGCTGCCCTGCTCTCCGGGACGCGGGCGTCAGATGAATGCCGGCGCCTCCGCGGCCCGCGGCCGCTGGTTGCTGTTTCTTCACGCCGACACTCGTCTGGCGCCCGCGTGGCTCGACGAGGTTCAGCGAGCGGATGAAGACGCGTCGATCGTCGGCGGGAGCTTTCGATTCCGGCTGGATGTTGACGCCTGGCAGGCACGGGTCATCGAACGCTTCGTTCGATGGCGGGTCCGCTGGCTCGATCTTGCCTATGGCGATCAGGCGCTGTTCGTCAAACGCGATTCATTTCACGCGGTCGGCGGGTATCGCGAATGGCCGCTGATGGAGGACGTCGACCTGATCCGCCGGGTGCGGCGAGCGGGCCGGCTGTATCACTCTTCGCGGCCCGCGGTCACGTCAGCCCGGCGCTGGGAGCGCGACGGATGGTGGCGGCGCACCGGTGAAAACCTCCTCCTGCAGGCGTTGTTCTTCGCCGGCGTCTCGCCGCGGTGGCTGGCGCGCCGGTACGTGCGGCGCAAACCAGGCAGCAGCGAAAGGGAAGCGCTGGTCGTCATGGCGCGGGCGCCCTCGGACCTTCGGGGCAAGTCGCGGCTGACGCGCGACATTCCAGTGGACCATCTCGGGCTGAGACGCGCGATTCTGCTGGACACGCTCGACGCGGCCGCGCGGGTCCGCCGGGCAGATCTTGTCGTGGCGTACGAGCCTGCCGATGCGCTCCCGGAATTCGAGGCGCTGACGCGCGGTGACGCCCAGCTCATCCCGCAGCGCGCCGATATGCTTGGCGATCGGATGTCGAACGTGTTCCGCGACGTATTCAGTCGCGGCTACACGAGTGTGGTGATGATCGGATCGGATCTCCCGTCGCTGCCATCGGGATACGTCGAGCAGGCATTCGATCGTCTGCGCGATCGCAGCTGTGATCTCGTGATCGGCCCCGCGGCGGACGGCGGGTATTACCTGATCGGCCTCCGGCGGCTGTGGCCTCAGTTGTTCGAATCGATTCCGTGGAGTAGCGCCGCCGTCCTCTCCAGGACCTGGGAGATCGCCGAAACTCTGCACCTGAAGGTGGCGTTCACGCCTGCGTGGTACGACGTCGATGAGGCCGACGATCTGCGGCGTGCGGTAAGCGAGGCCGAGGGGGCAACGCGTACGCGATCGTGGGCGGCAAATCACCAGGATTTCGAATAACTGCGTGCCCGGTCACTCGGCGAGTGATTCCCCATCGGTGCTGTGCCCTGTGGGTTCGCCGTCATCCGGCAGCAACCGCCACGGGCGCTGTGAAACGAACGGCAGTTCGAGGCTCTTCGCGAGCGTGACGTCCTCCGGACTCCGGTAGGCCGCCACGCCGATGTCGATGTCGCGCTGCGGCACATCGAGACGCAGCGTGCCGTGAAGCCAGTCCCACACGGTCAACCCGCTCGACCAGTTCGAGTTCATCTCGTCGGCAACGATCGAGTGATGAATCCCGTGCAGCCGCGGCGTGACGAACACGCGGCTCAACGGACGCTCGAGCGCGAGCGGCAGCTGCACGTTCGAGTGGTGGAACAGGATCGAGACGAGCAGCGCGTTCTGCCACAGCGTCAGGGCGCCCGGTCCGACGCCGATCGCGGCAATCTGCAGGGCGCGCCATGGGATCGAGACCGCCAGCTCGCCGAAATGGAATCGCAGTGCAGTCGACGCATCCAGATCGAGGTCGGCGTGGTGCACGAGATGAAATCGCCACAGCCACGGCACCCGGTGTACGAGCACGTGCCACACATACAGCGTGTAGTCCAGCAGGATCAGAGCGAGCCCCACATGGACCCAATACGGCAGGCGGCGGATGTGCAGCAGGCCCCACCCGTGGCGCTCAACGGCCTGTGCGAGCGGCTGGACAACCGGGCGCTCCAGCAGATTCACGGTGGCTGCGGCCAGGCCGGCAAACACGAGGTTTCTCGAGAGGCGACGAACCTTGGATTCGTGCTCCTGGCGCAGCGGATGTCGCCGCTCGAGCGCGGTGAGCGCCACGAAGGCGCCCACGACGAGCAGTGGAGCGAAGCTGCGCAGCGTCATGCATGTGTCGCGGCGCCACGCATAGCGCGTGCTCCGCTTCGCTCCGCGAGCGCAGACAGCGCCTCGCGCGCTTCGCCGGCCACGAGAGGCGCCGTGGCAAACGTCGCCGCCACGGCGATCAGCTCCATGGATCCGACCGCCGCCAGCGCAAGGCCGACCACACCGCGACGGCCCCGCATCGTGTCGTCGGTCGTGTTGCGAAGCGCCTCGCTGAGATCTTCCGGCTTCATGGTTCTCCGGCTACGCAAGGCCAGTTCCGAAAAGCCCGTTCGTGTGACCCAGTTCACAGCCGGGGTACTGTCGACGGAATCAATATTGGTTCAAGAGCCTGTTGATGATCGGAACCAGCACAGCCGCGCCCGGACATCCCACCACGACGGAGTCGCTTGTCCAGCCGCTGGACGCAGCGAATCAGCGGCTCATCGACGCCGTGCATCCGCGGAGCTGGGTGAATCCGCAACCGCGCGGTGTCTACGACCTCGCCGTGATCGGCGGTGGCACCGCGGGTCTGGTGAGCGCGATCGGCGCAGCAGGTCTCGGGGCCCGCGTCGCATTGATCGAACGCAGCCTCCTTGGAGGCGACTGTCTCAACGTCGGCTGCGTCCCTTCGAAAGCGCTGCTGCGTTCATCCCGCGCCATTGCTGAGGCGCGTCGAGCCGCGGCGCTCGGCGTGCGTGTCGGGCCGGCTGTGCCGGAGTTCGCAGTCGTCATGGAGCGGATGCGTGAACGCCGCGCCGAAATCAGTTCCCACGATTCCGCCGAGCGGCTCCGCAAGGCGGGGGTGGACGTGTTCTTCGGCGAAGCCTCTTTCGCAGACGACCGGACGGTCGCGATTGGTGGCCAGCTCCTGCGCTTCAACCGGGCGGTGATCGCGACCGGCGGCCGGCCCACGGCGCCGCCGATCGCGGGACTCGATCAGCTTTCCTATCTCACAAACGAGAACGTCTTCTGGCTGACGGACCTGCCGCGGCGCCTGCTCGTCATCGGCGCGGGCCCGATCGGCTGTGAGCTGGCGCAGGCGTTCGCGCGATTTGGCGCCGAGGTCAACGTGTTCGATCAGGCGCCGCGTGTACTCCCGAACGAGGACCACGACGCGGCCGCGATTGTGCAGCGGAGAATGGAGGCGGATGGAATCACGTTCCACCTCGGCGTGCGCCTCGTCGAAGCGGACGCGGCCGACCAGGGTGTCGCGCTTCGATACGAACACCCAGACGGATTCCGTCAGATCACCGGGGAGCGCATCCTTGTCGCGGCTGGGCGCGCTCCGAATATCGAAACGCTGGGCTTGGATGCCGCGGGCGTTCGCGCATCGAAGACGGGGGTGATCGTCAACGACCGGCTGCAGACCTCGAATGCTCGCATTTACGCCGCCGGCGACGTGTGTTCCCGTTTCAAGTTCACGCACGCGGCTGATGCGATGGCGCGCGTGGTGATTCAGAATGCCCTGTTCTTTGGCCGCCGCCGTGCGAGCGCGCTCGTGATCCCGTGGTGCACTTACACCGATCCCGAGGTCGCACACGTGGGCGCGTACGAGGCCGAAGCGCGGGAGCAGCAGAGGCGCGTCGAGACCATCACGATTCCTATGACAGAGGTAGACCGCGCGGTTGTCGACGACGACGGTGACGGGTTCGTGCGCGTGCACCACGAACGTGGACGGCTGCTGGGCTGCACGATCGTGTCCCCTTATGCAGGGGAGATGATCGCTGAAGCCGCGTACGCGCTCACCCATGGAGGGACGCTCTCCGATTTTTCATCCACGATTCACCCGTACCCCACTCGAGCGGACGCGTTGCGTCTGACGGGGGACGCGTACCGTCGGACGCTGCTGACGCCGCGCCTGCGACGCTGGCTGGAAAGGTACTTCCAATGGACCCGGTGACCCCCGCGATCGCTCTCGATAACTCCGTCCTCTTACGCGCGCCTGCATACACGACGACGAAGCTCGCGGATGGCGTGCTTGCATTGGACCCCGCATCGCCGAACTGGATTACGACCGACGACCGGGGCGCGCGCCTGCTGGCGTTGTTCGACGGCAGGACGCCGCTGCCCGATATCGTCGCGCGCTATGCGGCGGACATGCACCTCGATCCGGCGCGTGCATGGCTGCACGTCGAGACGTTCGCCCGCGACGCGGTTCGGCATCGGTTCATCTCGACGGACGGTGCTGTCCCGCTGCCATATCTCGGACGCGCCGCGTATCTCCAGACGGATCGGCTGCGCGAGCTCTGGTTGCACGTCAACGACTTCTGCAATCTGTCGTGCGCGCACTGCCTGGTATCGTCAGGTCCGGACCGCGGTCAGGGACTGCCGACCGACAGCCTCGTTGACGCGATCGATCAGGGCGCGGCGCTCGGCGTCGAGCGCTTCTTCTTTACGGGCGGTGAGCCGCTCGCGCGTCCGGACGCCATCGACCTGGCCCGACACATCGTGGCCGATCACCGGCGCGAGCTCGTGATCCTGACGAACGGAACGGTCTTCAAAGGTGAGCGGTTCGAGCGGTTGCAGAAGCTCGCCGGAGAGCAGCTGCGCGTCCAGATCAGCCTGGACGGAGCGTCTGCCGGGACGAACGATCCGATTCGCGGCGACGGCACGTTCGAGCGCGTCGTCGCGGGAGTTCGCACCGCGGTGGCGGCGGGAC
>WNGF01000816.1_pt1 | contig 60117 bp, 51 predicted proteins | sample 5400641 | NCBI WGS metagenome assembly WNGF01 (sample SAMN13153371, study PRJNA577476) | soil metagenome | isolation source: 80 cm soil or saprolite under grassland replicate 2 | place: USA:California | collected 2016-06-15
GGAGCCGGCGCATGATCTTGCCGCTGCGGGTCTTGGGCAGGTCGGAGGCGAAGATCAGATCGTCCGGCCGCGCCAGCGCGCCGATCTTCTTGGTGACATGCCCCTTCAGCTCCTCCATCAGCTCCTTGGAGCCCGTGGTCCCGTCCTTGATCGTCACGAAGGCCGCGATGGCCTGCCCCTTGATCTCGTGGGGGCGACCGATGACGGCGGCCTCGGCGACCTTCGGGTGGTCCACCAGCGCCGATTCGACCTCCATGGTGGACACGCGGTGGCCGGAGACGTTCATGACGTCGTCCACGCGGCCCAGCAGCCAGAAGTAGCCGTCGTCGTCGAGCTTGGCGCCGTCACCGGTGAAGTAGATGCCGGGGTAACGGCTCCAGTACTGCGCTTGGTAGCGCTGCGGGTCGCGATAGATGCCGCGCAGCATGCCCGGCCACGGTTTCTTGATGACCAGGTAGCCAGCTTTGGCGGGCTCGCCCTTGTCGTTCACCACCTCGGCCGCTATTCCAGGGAAGGGCCTGGTCGCCGAGCCCGGCTTGAGCGTGGTCAGGCCAGGCAGCGGCGTGATGAGGATCTGCCCCGTCTCGGTCTGCCACCAGGTGTCCACGACAGGACAGCGGCCACCGCCGATCACCTTCCAGTACCAGACCCACGCCTCGGGGTTGATGGGCTCGCCCACCGTCCCGAGCAGCCGCAGGCTCGACAGGTCGCAGCGCTTCGGGTACTCCTCGCCCCAGCGCATGAAGGTGCGGATGGCGGTGGGCGCGGTGTAGCAAATGGTGATGCCGTGCTTCTCGACGATGCGCCAGAAGCGGTCCTTGTCGGGCGTGTCGGGCGTGCCCTCGTACATGACCGTCGTGGTGCCGTTGGCCAGAGGGCCGTAGACGACGTAAGAGTGGCCGGTGACCCAGCCGATGTCGGCGGTGCACCAGAAGACGTCGGTGTCCTTGAGATCGAAGATCCACTTGGTCGTGGCGTACACGCTGGTCAGGTAGCCGCCCGTCGTGTGCTGGATGCCCTTGGGCTTGCCCGTCGAGCCTGACGTGTACAGGAGATACAGCATGTCCTCCGCATCCATCTTCTCGGGGGCGCAGTAGGCCTCCGCCCCCTTGACGAAGTCGTCCCACCAGACGTCGCGGCCGGCCTGCATGTCGATCGGCTGGCCCGTGCGCTTGAGCACGACCACGGTCCTGACGTCGGGGCACTCCGTGAGCGCCTCGTCGACGTTCTTCTTGAGCGGGACCTGGCCCCCGCGTCGCCAGCCGCCGTCGGCCGTCAACAGCACCGTCGACTGGGCGTCGTGGATCCGCTCGCGGATGGCCTCCGGCGCGAACCCGCCGAAGATGACGCTGTGAGGGGCGCCGATGCGCGTGCAGGCCAGCATCGCGATGGCCATCTCGGGGACCATCGGCATGTAGATCGTCACCCGGTCCCCGCGCGTGACCCCGGCCCGCTTCAGGGCGGAGGCGAAGCGATTGACGTCGCGGTAGAGGTCCCAGTAGGTCAGTGTCCTGGTGTCGCCCGGCTCACCTTCCCAGATGAGGGCCGCCTTGGTGCGCCGGGCCGTGTTGATATGACGATCCAGACAGTTGTAGGAAACGTTGATCTTGCCGCCGACGAACCACTTAGCGTAGGGCACCTTCCACTCGAGCCCCTTCTTCCACGGCTTGAACCAGTCGAGCTCGCGTGCGAAGCCTTCCCAGAACTTGACCGGGTTCTTCGCGGCCTGTGCGTAGATCGACGCCCGGTTAGCGTTCGCGCGCTTGGCGAACTCCTTCGGCGGAGGAAACTTCCGCTTCTCCTTGAGGAGGGCCTCGATGGGCGTGCTGCCGGTCCCAGTCTTCGTCGCCATGGATGTGCCTCGCATGAGTGGTGAGCTCCGGGATCGGCGCCACATCGCGCCCGCTATCTTCTAAACCAAACGCCTCCAGAGTTCAAGTGGCGCGCGGTCCGGTCTCTCCGGGCTCGGCGGCCTGGCGCCTCAGCCCGTAGCGGGTCATCTTGTCCGAGAAGTTCTTCGGATCCATGTCCGCGTGCTTGGCCGCCGCCGTGAGCTTGCCCCCGTGGGTCTCGAGGAGGCCCTGGACGTACGCCCGCTCGAACTCCTCCACCACCTGCGCCTTGGCGTCCCGGAACGGCAGCGAAAGGTCCACGGGCGCGTGCGCCCCGCTCGGGGTGGCCAGGAAGGCTTCGAGCCCGGTCAACACCTCTCCCCTGGACACGATGACCGCCCGCTCGATGACGTTCTCGAGCTCCCGGACATTCCCCGGCCAGGGGTAGTGGACGAGGGCCTGCAGACTCTCCGGCGCGATCGCCTTGACGGTCTTCTTGAGCCGGCGTCTGGCCTCGTCGAGAAAATGCTTAGCCAGCAGGGGGATGTCCTCCGGGCGCTCCCGGAGCGACGGCACCCGCACCGGCAGCACGGACAGCCGGTAGAAGAGATCGCGGCGGAAAGTGCCCCGCTCGGTCTCGGCCTGGAGGTCCTTGTTGGTCGTGGCGATGAACCGGACGTCGATGTCGACGGGCCGGTCGGCGCCGACCGAGGTTACCTTCCTCTCCTCGATGGCCCGCAGGAGCTTGCTCTGGAGCTGCAGCGGCATCTCTCCGATCTCGTCCAGAAGCAGCGTGCCCCCGTGGGCCATCTGGAACTGGCCGCGCCGGTGCTCGCTGGCGCCCGTGAAGGCGCCCTTGCGCGAGCCGAAGAGCTCCGACTCGAAGAGCTCAGCCGGGATCGCCGCGCAGTTCACGGCCACGAAGGACCGCTCGCGCCGCGCGCCGGAGAAGTGGACGGAGCGCGCCAGGAGCTCCTTGCCTACCCCGGTCTCGCCGTGGATCAGCACGGTCGTGTCGAGGTCGGCGACCGATCGCAGCACCTCGAAGACCGGCTGCATGGCCGAGCTGCCGGCGATGATGTTGCGGAAGGTGAAGCGCTCCTGATTGCGGCGGATCGAGCGGCGGTTGGCGGACTTGAGCGCCTGGAACTCGATGGCCCGGCGGATGACCAGCAGGAGCTCGGCCGTCTCAAACGGCTTGACGAGGTAATCCTCGGCGCCGAGCCGCATGGCCTCGACGGCCGACTCGATGCTGCCGTACGCCGTCATCACCACCACCGCGAGGTCCGGGTGCTCGGCCTTGATCTGACGCACCAGCGCCACGCCGTCCATCCCGGGCAGGCGCCTGTCCGTCAGCACGACGTCCGCGTCTTCGGTCTTGAGCGTGTCCAGCGCCTCCTCACCGCTCTGCACCGGCAGCACCTCGTACCCTGCGAGCTCGAGTGTTCGATGGAGCGGGCGGAGGAAGACCTCGTCGTCGTCGACCAGGAGCAGGCGCTGTTTCATGATTCTCCTCCAGCGAGGGGCTGCGCCAGCCCGACGGCCGGCAGGGACATGCGGATGCGGGTGCCGCGACCGGGAGCGCTGTCGATCACGATGTCGCCGCCGTGGAGGTCAATGATCTTCTTCACGATGGACATGCCGAGCCCCGTGCCGGAGGGCTTGGTCGTGAAGAACGGCAGGAAGATCTTCTCACGGTCCTCGGGTGCGATGCCGACCCCGTTGTCGGCGACCTCGACCGTCACACGGTCGTCCTCCACGAAGAGATTGACCGTGACCTGGCCGCCGGCCTGACGCGTGTCGATGGCTTCGAGGGCGTTCTTCATCACGTTGGTGAAGACCTGCCGGAGCTTCTGGCCGTCGGCGGCGGCCGCCGCATCGGGGTCCACACGGCCGTACGCGACCTCGATGCCGCGCGCCTGACCCTCGGCAGCCATAGCCTCGACCACGGGATCGAGGATGTGCACGAGCTCGTACTCGCCCCGCTCCAGCTGGGTGTCGCGCGTGAAGTCGAGCAGGCTGTTGATGATGCGCTCGATCTCCACGATGCCGGAGAGAATCGAGCGGGCCATCTCCTTGGAGAGCGTGGCGCCGCCCAGCTCGCCCGAGGACAGGAGGTTGGTCGCCATCTTGATCCCGCCCAGCGGATTCCTGATCTCGTGCGCCACACCCGCCGCCATTTCGCCGAGCGAGGCCAGCTTCTCGCGCTGGATGAGCCGGCGCTGGGTCTCCACCTGCTCGGTCAGGTCGCGCAGGACACCCACGGTGCCGATGATGTGCCCTCCGGCATCCACGATGCCCCGCACGGAGAGGTAGGCGGGGAAGGCCTGTCCTTTGGCCGTGCGTCCGGTCACCTGCCCACTCCATCCCTGGCCGGCCTCCACCGCCCGCGCGATGGCCCTGGCGGCGCGCCCGCGGTCCTCGGCGGCGAGCAGATCCTGGAGCCCGAGCCGCCCCACGCGACGCGCCGTGTATCCGAGGAGCCGATGACCCGCGGGGTTCATCGTCACGAGCCGCCCGTCTACCCCCGCCGTCACGATGCAGTCGTCGACGCTTTGGACCACCGAGGCCAGCAGCCGCTCGCCACGGCGCACCTCCTCCTCGGTCAGGCGGAGCGACTGCTGCATCTGCTGGAAGGAGGTGACCAGCTCCTGCGCCTCGTCCTTGGAGATCGTGAAGTGGTCCTCGACGATCATGCGGGCCGCGGCGGCACCGAGCGAGGCTGCCAGGAGGCGCTCGAAGCGGATGCGGAGTTCGAGCAGCTCGGGCACCGAGAGCTCGGAGGGCGCCTTGCCGCGGAAAAGCTCGCGCACGAGCGCGTCCGCCTCCTCGTCGCCCACGTAGTGATGGACGAGGCTCTCGATCTCGGTCGCCGAGAGGATGGCGGGCGCGCCTACCGGGTGTTTGTCGTCTCCGGACGCCCCGACGAAGGCCGCTGCCTGCGAGCGGTCGTCGGCGTCCTGCTCGGTCAGGAGTGACACCAGTACGAAGAGCCCGACGTTGACAAAGAGAGACCAGAAGATGCCGTGGGTGGTGGGATCGAGCCCGGCGAGACCCAGCAGAGCGGTGGGCCGGAGCCACGAGAGCCCTAAAGGACCGGCCTCGAGCACGGAGCCCGGCACCAGTCCCTCCTTGACGAGCGCGGGAATGATCAGCGTGTAGAACCACAGCGCGAAGCCGGCTGAAATGCCGGCCGCAGCCCCCTTGCGGTTGCCGCGCCGCCAGTACAGCCCCATGAGGATCGCCGGCGCGCACTGTGTGACGGCGATGAAGGACAGGAGGCCCATTTCCACCAGGAGCAGCTGGCCGCGCTCCATTCGCGCCCAGGCCAGGCCGAGGCCCACCACGGCCAGCATGGCGACGCGCGTGTAGAAAAGCGTCACCCAGTAGATGTCCTCCATGTGGCGGCGGCGCAGCAGCATGGGCAGGATGACGTCGTTCGTGATCATCTTGGACAGTGCCAGCGAGTCCACGACGATCATGGCGGTCGCGGCCGAGAAGCCGCCGAGGAAGACCACGACGGAGATCAGGTGGTTGTCGAAGTGCAGCGGCAGCCGCAGGATGAAGCTATCCGCCTGCGCGCCGGATCCCGGGAAGACGAGGAGTCCCGCGAAGGCAATCGGGAGCACGAACAGGTTGATCAGCAGCAGGTAGAGCGGAAAGGACCAGGCCAGCGCGTTGACGTCCCGCTCGCGGGGGTTCTGCACCACCAGCACGTGGAACTGTCGCGGCAGGAACATGACCGCCATCATCGAGATGAGGAGCATGGCCGCCCAGCGGGCGTAGGAGGCCGTCTCCGGCTGGTCGAGCGTCAGGAGCCGGGACCAGGCAGGATCCGTCGCGATGCGTCCGAAGATCTCGCCCAGGCCGCCGAAGAGTCCCCACGTGACCCAGATGCCCACCGCGAGAAAGGCCACCAGCTTGACGACGGACTCGGCGGCCACGGCCGTCATCAGCCCCGTCTGCTGCTTGGTGAAGTCGAGGTTACGGGCGCCGAACAGGATGCCGAAGAAGGCGAGCGTCACCGCGACCAGGAGCGTTGGGTCGAAGACGTTCAGCACCGACCCCTCCTGGATGATCAGGCTGAAGGTCGCTGACACGGCGCGGAGCTGGAGGGCGATGTACGGAATCATCCCCGCCACGACCAGAAGCGCGACGAGCGTGCCGAGATGGGCCGACTTTCCGTAGCGGCTCGAAATGAAGTCCGAGATCGACGTGATGCGCTGCTCCTTCGAGACCCGTACCAGCTTGCGCAGGACGATGGGCCAGAGGAGGGCCACGAGCGCGGGGCCGAGGTAGATGGTCAGGAACTCGAGGCCCCGGTTGGCGGCCAGCCCAACGCTGCCGTAGAACGTCCACGCGGTGCAGTAGACGGATGCCGCGAGCACGTAGGTGATCGTGCGGATCCGGCCGCGGGTGAGCCGGGAGGCGAACGCCTCGCCCGCGGAGGCGACGAGGAAAAGGAACAGCAGGTAGCCGAGGACGATCGCGAGGAGGGTCGGCTGGCTGAGCCAGCTCACTCGTCGTCCTCGAGCGCGCGGCGGCGGACCGCGATCACGACCAGCACGGCCACGATGGTGGCCCAGACGCCGAACAGGTACAGCACGAGGGCGGGCACGCCCCACACGAGGACCGGACGGTTGGCAATCGTGAGCAGGGGCCAGAGGAGCAGGGCCCCGAACAGGAGGAAACAGGCGGCGAGAAGTTCCCTGGCCTTCATTGGCCCGCGGCGATTATAGGCGGTGGGTGAGTCCGGGGCAATCCGCGCTCATGGGCCGGTTACCCAGGTTTCGGGAGAAAGCGCTGGAACATGAGGCTCTGGAAGGCCTCTTCGAGCTCGGCCGCGACCGCCCGCGCGACCTCGTCGGGCGTGCCGGCCCGCTCGACCCACTCGCCCTGGCCCCAGCACTCGAGGTACGCATCCTCGGCAGTGGCGCCGTCCCGCATGGCCAGGGCGTCGATCAGGTCCTGGAACTTCTGCGAGAGCTGGTGGCGCACCGTCGACTCGCCATCGGCTGCCTCGACGAGCGACGGGATCTCCTTCCAGTGGACGATGCGGTAGCGGGCCATGGCGGCACATTCTATCGAAAAGACACGCGATTGCTTGACAAAGCTATACCTCGCACCTACGCTCTGACTGCGAGTCACCGATTGCTGATCGCCGGTTTGCCTAACCTGATTGGCCCAGGGTCAACATGCCTTCGGCATGTTGAGGATGAACGAGGACATCATGATCGATACCAAGACGGCGGACAAGGAGCTGCAGACCTATATCCGCCCCCAGACGTTCCCCGTGGCGATCCGCATGCTCAAGCCCGGCGAGCCCATCCCCGAGCGCGCCAAGCGTCCGGCGCGTGATTTCAAGAAGCTCAGCATGGCCTGCCAGGTCATCGACATGTCGCGGCGTTACGGGTGGATGATCGCGCTCACCCGGGAGGACCACATCTGCTCGCTCGGCATCACGGCCATCGGCTTCGACAGGCCGCTGCCGATCTACAACGTCGGCACGCTCTGCGAGGGCATGTACACCGAGACCAAGGAGGCCGGACAGCGCTCCGAGGCCGCCATCGACAAGTTCGCGCCGGGCGAGTACGAGACTCTGCTGGTGGCGCCGCTCGACCGCGCGACCTTCGAGCCGCACGTGGTCTGTGTCTATGCGAATCCCGCGCAGGTGATGCGGCTGACCCAGGCGGCGCTCTGGAAGCGCGGTGGTCGGCTGGCCTCCTCCTTCGAAGGGCGCGCAGTCTGCGCCGACATCGTCGTCACGACCATGCAGACGGGTGAGCCGCAGGTGATCCTTCCCTGCTCCGGCGACCGCATCTTCGGCCAGACGCAGGACCACGAGATGGCCTTCTCGATCCCGTGGGCGAAGATGGAGGAGATCGTCGAAGGCCTCCGCGGCACCCACAACGGCGGCATCCGCTATCCGATCACCCAGTTCATGGAGTACGAGGCCAAGCTGCCGCCGCGCTACATGGAGGTCAACCGCCTCTGGGACGCCGGGACCGGCAAGACGCCGCTGACCAACCGCGAGCGTGTCGTGGCCGCCTACAGGCGCTCGTTCTCGGATCGCGTGCCCGTGTACCCCATCGTGGCTTCGTTCGCCGGGACACTCGACGGTCTCAGCATCGAGGAGTACTGCACCAAGCCGGCCCGGGCCATCACGGCCATGATGAACTACTACGAGCGCTACCAGCCGGACGTGGTCCTGGCCTACAACGACCTCGCCAAGGAGGCGGAGGCTTTCGGCTGCAAGGTCAAATACTCGGATTACGTCGTCCCCTCGATCGAGGGGCACGTGCTCGAGGACAAGGCCAATCTGGCCAAGCTCACGATGCCTGATCCGTACAAGACGGCGCGCCTGCCCGGATTCATCGAGCAGTGCGAAGCGCTGGTCAAGGCGGCGCCGCCGGCCGCCATGGGCGCCGTCGCCGTCGGCCCCTGGACGATCGCGATGCTGCTGCGGAACCCGGAGATGATGCTGCTCGACACCTTCGAGGACCCGCAGTTCATCCACGACCTGATGCGCGTGACGACCGATTTCTGCAAGACCTGGGGCGACGCTATCGTCAAGACGAAGATCGGGCTCAGCTTCTCCGAGCCTACGGCCTCGATCAGTCTCGTGTCGCCGGACAACTACCGCGAGTTCATCGCCCCGTACCACAAGGAGCTCGTCGACTATTTCAAGGCCAAGAAGGTGGGCCTCACGACGCACATCTGTGGTACGACCTACCCCATCTTCGAGGACATCATCGGCTGCGGCTTCACCACGGTGTCCTTCGACCTCGACCAGCAGGCTGATCCCAAGCTCCATGTGGACCAGCTCGAGCGCTTCATGGAGGTGTCCAAGGGCCGCGCCGTGGCGATCGGCAACGTGGACGCCACACGCTTCGAGAAGACCACCCGCCAGGAGATGGAGGCCGACGTGCGCCGCTGCATCGACGCGGCGGCCAAGCACTCGGGCTTCATCCTCTCGACCTCGTGCGAGATCCCCCCGCGCTCGAGCCCCGAGATCGTGAAGTGGTTCATGGACGCGGCCCACGACTACGGCCGCTACGAACGGATTCTGGGCTAGCGGGGACGTCAAGATCACACGGCGCGGTGACGATCGTCACTGCGCCGTGTGACTGTCTACGCTCGATCTACCACTTGAACGGCTTCTTGGAGGGCGGGACGCCGTACGCGCCGCGATCGCCGCCTCCGAACCCGCCACCGCGACCACCACCCCGGCCGCCGCCCCCGCCGCCCGGCCGGCCGCCGCCCCGCGGCCCACCGCCCGAGCCGGGCGCTTTCGGGGTCGAGAGATTGACGGTCAGCTTCCGGCCGTCAAGGTCCTTGCCGTTGAGCTCGGAGATCGCGCGCTGCGCCTCCTCGGCCGTGGCCATCTCGACGAAGCCGAAGCCGCGCGACTGACCGGAGAACTTGTCGGTGATCACCGCCGCCGACTCCACCGTCCCGCACTGCGCGAAGTACTCCCGGAGGGTCTCGCTTGTGGTCGAGTACGAGAGCCCGCCTACATACAGTTTTGAAGCCATCTGGATCTCCTTCAGTCGCTCTTCCGCCATGGTGCGCGCCCCAATACTCGGAAGAGCCAATATCGGAGGCGAGGGCGCCGGCTGCGGCGCTACTTGCCTAGTTTACACCATCAGGCCGCGCCGCAGCGATCACGGTCACTGGCGACAGACCGCCTGAACTGCCGCTGCCGCGACTGCCGGAGCCGCGATGACCTCTCGGCCCAGGCAATCGGTCTTGGCCAGGAGCTCCAGGATATCGACGGGTCCGCGCACCATGCGGGAGCCCTGGACCTCGTATCGCATCTCCTGGTCCATGGCTCCATCGGCTTCGACGGGCACCAGCCGCAGCGTGCCGTGGCCGATCAGCTGCGCCACGTTGAGCGCCAGGCCCTCGTCTTCATAGCGGCGGAGGTACTCCTTGACCGAGCGCCACTTGAAATCCATCCCGGGCGGGACATACAGCGCGAAGCCCTTCATTTCCTCCCTGAACTGGTCGGACACAGGCGCGGGCGAGAACCCACAATTGCCCACGACCTCGGTCGTGACACCCTGGCGGATCTTGGACTCGGCCCGACGGTTGGCGAAGAGCCGCCAGTCCGAGTGCGAGTGCATGTCGATGAAGCCAGGCGCCACCGTGAGCCCGGACGCGTCCACCGTCTGCCCGGCGGGCTCACGCGACAGGTCGCCCACCGCGGTGATGCTGTCGCCGGCGATGCCGACATCGGCGCGCACGGCGGGCGCTCCCGTGCCGTCCAGGAGCTGGCCGCCCACGATCTTGAGGTCAAGCACGGGGTGCTTCTTTGAAGCCGATGGCGCGCTCGCACCAGGACGCGGCGCCGAGGAGCCGCGCCTCGGACCAGGGCGCCCCGGTCAGCTGGAACGCGAACGGCATCCCGTTGGGCGCGAGGCCCGTCGGCACCGAGATCGACGGCATGCCGGCGAAGCTCCAGGGCGCGCAGAACCAGGCATCGCCCGTGGAGCTCAAGCCCCTGGGCGCCGGGCCGGGGGCCGTGGGCGTGACGAGAGCATCGTAGCGCGCGGCGACCGCGGCCATGTCGGCGCGGAACGCGCGGCGATGAGCCTGGGCGGCGACATAATCCACCGCCTTCACCGTCTGTCCATCCTTGACCTTCTCGCCGAGATGCGCGGGATACTCGGCCGCGTGGCGCGCGTAGAGATCGCGGTGGAAGGCGGCGGCCTCGACCCGCATCACCGTGTCGCCCGCCTCGTGGAGGCCGGCGAAGGAAGCCGCGAGCGGCGCCTCCTCGATGAGCGCGCCTGCAGACCGGAGGGTGCGAAGGGTCGCTTCGATCTGCGCCCGGTTCTCGGCCTCGGCCCGCTCGATGAGCGCGCGCAGCACGCCGAGCCGTGGCGGTGCCGGCGCCGAGACCGCCGCCAGGTAATCGTCCAGGGGCATCGCTGCGGAGTGAGGATCCGCCGCGTCGTGGCCGGCCATGATGGTCAGAGCCAGTGCCGCGTCCTCCACCGAGCGGCAGAGCGCACCGACGTGGTCGAGGCTCCACGCCAGCGGCACCACGCCGACCGCGCTGATCCGCCCATGCGTCGGCTTGAAGCCGACGATACCGCAGTACGCGGCCGGTCGCAGCACCGAGCCCACGGTCTGGGTGCCGAGCGCCAAGGGCACCATGCGCGAGCCCACCGCCGCCCCCGAGCCGCTCGACGAGCCGCCCGGGGTGTGCTCCGGATTCCACGGGTTGCCCGTGGCCGCCGGGTCGCGGAACGCAAAGGCCGTCGTCGTCACCTTGCCCATGATGACGGCGCCAGCCGCACGGAGCCGGGCGACCGAGGCGGCGTCGGCTCCGGCGCGGCGATGGGCCCATGGCCCCGCCCCCGCGGTGGTCACGAGACCTGCCGCATCGTAGATGTCCTTGAGCGCGACGGGAACGCCGTGAAGCGGCCCCATGAAGCGCCCCTCGCGTGCCTCGATGTCGCGCTGCACCGCCACACGCGCGGCGGCGTCGCGATCGAGGTGCACCCATGCCTTGAGCGTGGGCTCGAGCGCGTCGATGCGCCTGAGACAGGAAGCGACGAGGGTGGAAGGCGAGAGCTCGCCCGCACGGATGCGGCGGGCGGCGTCGGCGGCGCTGACGTCGTAGAGGTCGGCCATCGGGTTCTCCCAGGAACGCTACTGGAGGGCGTCCAGAACTTCGGCAACGACTTCGAAGCGGCCAAACGACGGCATCAGATAGACGCCGGCGTACCGGCGGCGGATCTCGCGGAGCAGGCCCTGGGCCGCCTCGATACCGACGCGCAGGCTCCGATCCCCCGCCTCGCTCATGCGCCGCCGCACGTCCTCAGGAATCGTGATCCCCGGCACCTCATTGTGCAGGAACTCGGCGTGGCGGGAAGAGTGGAGCGGCAGCACGCCGACCACGACCGGGATCGGCGGGCGCGTGCGGGCGAAGAAGCGCTCGAGGACCTCCAGGTCGTAGACGGGCTGCGTCTGGCACCAGCGGGCGCCGGCCTCGGCCTTGGCGAGGAAGCGCTCCATCTCCCGTGAAGGATCGGCCGCCGCGGGATCGAGCGCCGCCCCCACGCAGAAGCCCATGGGCTCGCCGACGGAATTGCCCGTGGCATCCTGCCCTTCGTTCATGCCCGTGAGGATCCGGATGAGCCCGATGGCGTCGACGTCGAACACGGCGGTGGCATTGACATAGTCACCGCTCCGGGGCGGATCCCCCGTCATGGCGAGGATGTTCCGGATGTTGAGCGCGTGCGCGCCGAGCACGTCGGCCTGTATGCCCATCAGGTTCCGGTCGCGACAGGTGAAGTGCATGTTGATGTCGAGCCCTGTCGCCTCGCGGACGAGGATCGCGGTGGGCAGCACGGACATGCGGACGCGCCCGAGCGAGCCGTCGTTGATGTCCACGATCTCGACCCCGCGCTCTTTGAGCAGCTTGGCGCCCTGGACGAGCTTCTCGATATTGTGCCCGCGCGGGGGATCGAGCTCGACCGTGACGAGAAAATCCCGCGAGTCGAGCTTGCGCTGCAGCACCGTCGGCGCGGCGGTCGCGAGGAGGGCGGGAGCCTCGCGCGGCTCGACGCGCGAGCGCCGCGGCTGGGCCGCCCGCGCGGCTTGGCCGGGCACGTGGCGGTCGACGGCCTCGCGCATGGCGCGGATATGGTCGGCGGTGGTGCCGCAGCAGCCGCCCACAAGACGCGCCCCGGCGCCGATCATGCGCGCTGCGAACTCCGCCATGTAGGCCGGCGACGAGATGTAGATGAGACGCTCGCCGATGCGGCTCGGCAGGCCGGCGTTCGGCTGGATGATCACCGGCAGGCCGGCAGCCTCGGGCAGCATCTGCTCGAGCACGTCGAAGAGGGTGCTAGAGCCGACGGAGCAGTTGGCGCCGAGCCCCTGGATGGGCAGGTCGCGCAGCGTCCTCGCGACCTCGAGCGGCGTGCTCCCGAGGAAGGTGACGAGGTCCTGGGTGAACGCGGTGGACGCGACGATCGGCAGGTCCGTGATGGCGCGAACGGCCGCGACGGCCTGTCCGAGCTCCACGAGGTCAGAGAAGGTCTCGATCACGAAGGCGTCCACCCCGCCTTCCAGCAGTCCCAGGGCCTGCTCGCTGAAGGCCGCGCGGGCCTCCTCGAGCGTGATCGAGCCCAGCGGCGCCAGGTACTTGCCGAGCGGGCCGATGGAGCCGAGCACGAAGACGTCGCGACCCATCGTCTCGCGCACGTCCCTCGCCAGCTTGACGCCCCGCAGATTGACCTCGCGAACCTGCGCCGCCAGCCCGTGAACGCCGAGCTTGAATCGGTTGGCGCCGAAGGTATTCGTCTGGATCCAGTCGGCGCCGGCCTGGATGTACTCGGCGTGTATGGCCTGCACGATCCTGGGCTCATTGACGTTCAGCACATCGAAGCAGGCGTCGAGCGGCACCCCGCGGGCGTAGAGCATGGTGCCCATGGCGCCGTCGCCCAGGAGAGGCTGCTCGCGGACGCGATCCAGGAAAGGCGCCGGCATCAGCTCGAGGCCCCCTGATCCCCATGGTGGGAGAGGGTCGGGTGAGGGAGACGACCTCGCCCCTGGAGCGCCTTCACGACCTCCGCGGCCACCCGGTCGGGGTTGAGGCCTGTCGTGTCCACGCTCAGATCGGCCTTGGCGTAGAAGGGCTCGCGCCGCTTGTAGAGCGCCTCCACCTCTTCACGCGTCTTGCCGCGGAGCATCGGGCGCTCCCCGCTCCGAAGCGCGCGCTCGTAGAGCGCGGCGAGATCGCCGGAGAGCCAGACGACGGTGCCCATCGTCCTGAGCGCCTCGACGCGCCCGTCGCGGCACGGCAGTCCTCCGCCCGTGGCGATCACATCGCCGCGCTTGAGCGCCAGGAGGCGCAGCGTCTCCTCCTCGAGCGCCCGGAAATGGGCCTCCCCCTTGTCGGCGAAGATCTCGGGGATGGGCCGGCCTTCCCTGGCCGTGATCATGTCATCGGTCTCGACGAAGCAGCGCCCGAGCCGCCGGGCGAGGATATGCCCGACCGAGGACTTGCCCGCCCCCATGAAGCCCACGAGGATCACGTTGTCAGACATGAACCCGCTCATCGTATCACTTCGCGCTGCGGCTCCACCTGCCCGGTGGCGGAAGCGGATCGATGGGTCTCACCGGTGGACCGTGGAGCTGGCGGGCAGGCGGCGGTAGGAGCAGTCGCGCATCCAGCAGCGGCGACACTGGCTGAAGTAATGGTCCACGCGCGCCTCGGGCCCGACTCCCACCAGCATCGAGATGCTCTTGCCTGGCGTCATCACGCAGGAACTGTTGAGCGTGACACCGATGGGGTCGCCGGGACAGAGACGAAAGAGGGCGGCCTGCTCCGCGGTGTCCCAGCCGGCATAGCCGGGACTGATGCGGTTCGTGACCGTGAGGCCCTCAGGGATGGCCGCCTGACAGAGGAGGTCATTGACGTACTCGGCCAGACTCTCGGCCGCCGCGGAGCCCACGCTGTCGAGCATCACGGCCAGCGGCAGCTCTCGCGCATCCCACAGGTCGCGCACCCGCTCCTCGAGGCCGGCGCCGATCGTGCAGACTCCCGCGCCTACCGCCTCGAGCGTGCCCCACAGCCTGCCGATCTCGGGTACGTGCAGGCGCTCGCCACCGGTCTCGATCAGATCAGGCTCCTGTCCTGTCACAGGCAGCGCGCGGTAGACCATGCGCGGCACGATCAGGGATTCGCCGAGGGCCAGCGCCTCGTCGAACAGCGCGACGACGGCGGCGTCGGGGACATCGATGCCCTTCTTGTAGCCCTGGAAGCGCAGGACCTCGTCGGGATCCACGCGGAGCGGCACCGTGTCGAGGATGACGGGGAGCGATGAGCGGACGTCGAGCTCCACGTTCAACGCGTACGGCGGGAGCGCACGACCTCGGCGATGAGGCGGAGATGCTCGGGCCCGGAGCCGCAGCAGGCGCCAAGGATACTGCAGCCGGCATCCAGCAGGGCCGGATAGTCCTTGACCATGGCCTCGGGCCCGAGCTCGTAGGTGGTGGTACCGCCCGTGGTGATGGGCAGGCCCGCGTTCGGGTACGCGATCAAGGGCGCGTCGGTGACGGCGCGCATCTCGCGGATGATGACGATCGCACGGTCGGGCCCGCGCCCGCAGTTCATGCCGACGATGTCGGCGCCGGCCCCGAGGAGCGTCCGCGCCACATCCGCCGGGCTCTCGCCCCACATGGTCCGGTCGCGGTCGTGGATCTCCTCGTACTGGAAGAACATGGTCGCCATGACCGGCAGGTCGGTGGCGGCCTTGCAGGCCTTGATGGCGGCGGTCGCCTCCTGGGGGAACATCATGGTCTCGACCGCGAAGATGTCCACTCCGCCGTCGGCCAGGGCCTCCGCCTGCTCTTTAAAGGTGGCGAGGTACTCCTCGTCGGTCGCCACATTGTCCCCGACGCCGTATTCGACGGGCAGACAGCTCGTCGGCCCTATCGAGCCTGCGGTGTAGCCGCCGGCTGGGCAGACCGACCGGGCGAGCCTGGCGCCCTTCTCATTGATCTCGCGGGTGCGGTCGCCGATCTTGTACTCGTTGAGCTTGAGGCGCGAGCCGCCGAAGGTATTGGTCTCCACGAAATCCGAGCCCGCGTCGAAGTAGCCCCTGTGTATGCCGCGGAGGACGTCCGGGTGGGTGTCGTTCCAAAGCTCGGGGCAGGCGCCGTTCGAGAGGCCGGCCGCGAAGAGCGCCGTCCCGTAGCCGCCGTCGAAGACGAGGCGCTCCCCGGCCCTGGCGCGCTCCACGATCTCCCAGCCGCGTGCCCGCGACATCAGGAAGCCGCCGCCACGCCGAGGAGCTCCTTGGCGCGCGTCACCGCGACGGTCGAATCCCTGGCGTAGCCGTCCGCGCCGATCTCGTCGGCATAGGCCTGGCTGACCGGAGCGCCGCCGATCATGACCTTGACGCTGTCCCGCAGGCCCGCTTTGTCGAGAGCATCGATGGTGCGCTTCATGGCGGGCATGGTCGTCGTCATCAGGGCCGAGATGCCGACGATCTGGGCCCCGTGCTCCTGCACCGCCGCCACGAACTTCTCCGGCGCGACGTCGCGGCCGAGATTGTGCACCTTGAAGCCCGCGCCCTCGAGCATCATCGCCACCAGGTTCTTGCCGATGTCGTGAAGATCACCCTGGGCGGTGCCGATGACGACGACCCCCAGCGACTGCTCGCCGCCCGCCTTGGTGATGAGAGGCTTCAAGAGATCGAGCCCGGCGTACATCGCGCGGGCCGAGAGCAGTACCTGCGGCACGTAGTACTCGTTGCGCCTGAACTTCTCGCCCACCACGTCCATTCCCGGGATGAGACCCCGGAAGATCAGCTCCTTCGGATCCATCGCGAGGGCCAGGCCTTCCTGGGTCTTCCTGGCGACGGTGTCCTTGTCGCCCAGGATCAGGGCCCTCGACATCATCGGATAATCGAATTCCTCGCTCATGCGCCGTTCGTGCTTCCTCCGGACTTCACCGTGGGATAGCCCGCCTTGACCCACTCCCGCATGCCGCCGGCGACATTGTACCAGCGGGTCACCCCCGAGCGCTGGATCGCGCTGATGACCGAGCTCGATCGCAGCCCGCCGGCGCAGAGCACGGCCTTCGGGCGATCGGCGGGAACCTCGCGGATCCGCTCGACTGCCTGGCTCATCGGGACATTGATCGCCCCCTCGATATGACCGTCATCCCACTCCATGATCTCGCGCACGTCCAACACGACGAGATCGGGCTGTTCCTCCCGCATCGTGGCCAGATCGTGCACGGTGATCTGGGGCACCCGCGCCTCGGACAGGCCCTCGCTCTTCCAGTCGGTCATGCCGCGCTGGAGATATCCGGCGATATCGTCCATGCCGGCGCGCCCGAGGGCCTCGACCGCACGCTGGAGATCCGACGGCCCCGCCGCCACGAGGACGAACGGCTTGTCCAGTGGAGCCACCATGGCGACGCGCGGCGCGAAGGGGCTGCTCTCGACCCAGACATTGACGGCGCCCGGGATATGACCCTCGCCGAAGTCGGCGGGGCTCCGTACGTCCAGCACCACTGCGCCCTTGGAAACGGCCTCGCGCACCTGCACGGCCGAGAGCGGCTGGAACTCGGACGAGGCCGCCAGGGACTGGGCGCGGTTGCGGGCGATGATGCGATCGAAGCCGGGCGGCTTGGGCGGCAGACCGGCCATAAGCGCCCGCACGAAGTCGTCCGCCGTCCTGGGCTGGAGCGCTGGGTTGAAGCGCCGCTCGAAGCCTATGGTCGAGCCGGGCTTGGAGGACATGGCCCGCCCGCACGAGGAGCCCCCGCCATGGGCGGGATAGACCTCGACGTCGTCGGGCAGGGTCAGCACGCGGGTGGTCAGGCTCTCGAAGAGGTGGGCCGCCGCGCGCTCTCCGCCGAAATCGGGACGCCCCACGTCGCCCACGAAGAGCGTATCCCCCGTCAGGACGAACCAGGGCTCCTCGCTGCGCGACAGATCGGTGACAAGAAGGCAGATGCTGTCCGGCGTGTGCCCCGGGGTATGGATCACGCGGACCTGCACGCTGCCGATGCGGATCTCCTGCCCGTGCTCGACGGGGACGTGTGGGAAGGCGGCCTCGGCGGCCGGGTGGATATGGACGCGGGCGCCAGACTTGGCGGCCAGCGCCTGGTTGCCAGAGATGTGGTCGGCGTGGATGTGGGTGTCGATGATATGAGTCACGGCCAGCCCTTTCCGCCTGGCCCACCCCAGATAGTCGTCCACGCGGTCCCGGCCGGGGTCCACCACAAGCGCCTGGCCCGCCTGGGAGCAGGCGATCACGTAGGAGATACAGCCCGAGTCCTCATTGACGATTTGTTGAAAGATCATCGGCAGCATCTTCCCACAGGGGCTCGACAGCGCGCAAGCCAGCCTTGAATAAAGGCTTTGCTGTGTCACTTTGTGCGCACCTTGACCCCGAATCGGCTGGTAGACTAGACTCTGCGAAGTTTAAACCCGGTCAAATCGGAGGCTTTCAGCGATCGGATGAGGATCAGGGTTCTCGGCTCTTACGGGAGCGAGGGGCAAGGACAGCGGCCCTCGGCCTTTCTCGTCGACGACAAGGTGCTGGTGGACGCCGGCACGGTCGGCGGAGCCCTCTCTCCTGCCGAGCAGGTTGAAGTCGAGTATGCCCTGGTCAGCCACGCCCACTTCGACCACATCGCGGGCCTGGCCTTCCTCACCGACACGCTGGCCATGATGGCGCCGGACCGTCGGGTGACGGCCTGCAGCATCGGTCCCGTGCTCGACAGTCTCCGCAGCCACGTGTTCAACGATGTGGTCTGGCCGAACTTCGCCAACATTCCGGACCCGAGGAATCCCGTGCTGGCCTTCCGCACGCTCGCGGAAGACGGTGAGGCGCGGGTCGGCGAGCTCTGGGTGACACCGGTTCTGGTTGACCACACCATTCCGACGACGGGCTATGTCATCCACGACGGAGAAACGGGCTTCGTCTTCAGCGGCGACACCGGGCCGACCCAGCACCTCTGGAAGCTCGCTCGGGAGATGCGAGGGCTCAAGGCGGTCCTCGTCGAGACGTCTTTCCCGAACCGCATGGACGCTCTGGCCAAGACCTCGGGGCACCTGACGCCGCAGATGCTCAAGCGCGAGCTGGACAAGGTTCCGCCGGACGTTCCGGTATGGATCTACCACCTCAAGCCGCAGCTGTATGAGGAAACCGCCGAAGAGCTCGCCAAGATCGACTCCACCCGCATTCACATCCTCGAGCAGGGCAAGACCTACACGCTGTAGTCCTTACAGTTTCACTCCATCCCTCGATTGGTCGCGCTGGGCCGGGGGCCGGGGCGCCGCCCTGAACCCCATAAACATGGTCCCTGGGGTGAAGGATGGCGCCCCCGCCCCGGCCCCCGGACGTGTCAAGGCGTCTAGCGGGGAGCAGGTGCGAAGAGAAAGTCCTTGAGGTAGGCGTTGACGGTCTGGGCGTGCTCGATTTGGGGGAAGTGGCCGCAGCCTGAGAGCCATCGAGGCTCCGCGACGCCCAGCCCCTGAGCGACCTGGCGTCCGTGCTCGACCGGCACCACGCGGTCCTGCTCTCCGTGAATGACGAGGACGGGCCGGCCGAGCCTCTCGAGCCCCTGCCGGTACGGCCCTGCCTCGAGCCTGAAGTCGTCCCTGACCGAGCGCAGCAGTGACAGGTAGGCCGCCCGCCCCTCGATGCTCGCCCGCACGTCGAACTCGTGATCCACGAAGAACCGGATCTCGTCCGCGTCCGGCACGACAAAGCAGCGCTGCAGCGAGGCGGCGCAGATGCCGCGCGTGATCAGTCTCGAGAGGAACTCGCCCACGCCGGGCAGCGAGAGCGTCCGGTAGATCCACGAGGGCCGCAGGGGAAAGCCCGGCACCGCGGATGCCAGGAAGACCAGCCGGTCGACGCGCTCCGGGTGGGCCACTGCGAAGCGCGCCGCGACGGCACCGCCAATGGAGTGTCCCACCAGGCGAACACGATCGACGCCGAGCGCGCGCAGGAACTCTTCGAGCGCTCCCGCCAGGAACGCCAGCGTGTAAGGCCGGCGCGGCTTGCCGGATTTCCCGAAGCCCGGGAGGTCGAGCGCGATCACAGTGCCGTGGCGCGCCAGCTCCGGAATATTGTGGCGCCACGACTCGGCGAAGCCGCCGAGCCCGTGGATGAGTAGGATCTCGGGACCCTGCCCTTCGACGAGATAGTGGAGCGGAAGCCCGTCGAGCTCGCCGCCGCGGAGCCGGAGATGGGCCACGTCAGGAGTCGAGCAGGCGCGTCAGCGGCTCGCGGAACGGAAAGAGGCTGAAGATCCCGCCGGTGTGGATGAAGCAGACGCGCTGGCCGAGCGCCTTGGGATCGCGCTCGAGCGTGTCGAGGAGCCCGCCAAAGGCCTTGGCGGTGTAGACAGGATCGAGCATGACGCCTTCCTCGCGCGCCAGGCGGATCAGCAGCGCGAGCTCCGCGTCGTCCACGCCGGCTCTGCCTGCGCCCTGGTAGCCGTCCAGAAGGTGGATACGCTTCGGCACCTCGATGGCGAAGCCGAAGCGGCCGATGGCCTTGCCGATGGTCTCCGTGACATAGCCGCGGACGTGCTCGGCAGGGAACGCGATAGGCACCCCCACGATCTCCGACGGCAGCCCTGCCAGCTGCTTGCCCATGAGCAGGCCCGCCTGGCTGCCGCCGCTGAAGCACGTCAGGACCACGGTGTCGAAGCGCGGTGCGCCGTGGCTGATCTGCTCCGCGAGCTCGACGCCGCATTCGAGGTACCCGAGGGCCCCCAGCTCGTTGGACCCGCTTTCCGGGATGACGTAGGGCCTGCCGCCCCGCCGGCGCACGTCTTCGGAGATGGCCTCGAGGGTGGCGGGCGCCAGCCGGAACGCGTCATCGGTGAGATAGCGCACCTCGGCGCCCAGCATGCGGTTGAGGAGCAGATTGCCGTCGTAGGCATCAGGCTTGACGCCCTTGACCGCGATCACGGCATGGAGGCCCAGACGCGCGGCCACCGCGGAGACAGCGCGGCAGCAGTTGGACTGGAGCGTGCCGATGGTGATGAGGGTGTCGGCGCCCTGCGCCAGCGCGTCACCCACGAGGAACTCGAGTTTGCGGATCTTGTTGCCGGATTCGAGGAGGCCCGTCAGATCGTCCCGCTTGACCCAGAGCTCGACGCCAAGACGCCGGGAGACGCGCTCGAGCTTCATGACGGGCGTGGGCGCCAGGGCCAGCTCGATGCGGGCGGGCGGGGTCGTCGTCACGGTCTCATCCTAGCACCGTCTGACCCTCGCCTCGTCATGCTCCTTGAACACCGCGCTACGAGTGCTGTCTCTTCAAGTCCGCGGCGATCGGGGCGAAGTCGTAGGCGGGAAAGACCTGGTAGCGGAAGGCGCCCCAGGCCTTCTGCTCCATGAAGCGGTTGATGCTCCTCACCTTATCGGCCTGGACCTTGAGATTGATGATGAACCCGAAGGACATGGCGACCACCCAGGACACGAGCTCCGAGCCCTCGGGGGGGAAGTCGCGGTAGAAGCCGGTCGTCTTGAGATGCGCCATGATCTCGTCCAGGGTCTTGGACTGGTCGTGGCGCAGGAGCACGGTGAGCATGAGGTGGCCGGACTCGGGCATGGTATCCTCCGATGGCGCGTGTGAGAGGGCGCGGGCGGAACCTAGCATACAATGCCCCGGTGACCCGTCACGCCGAGAGCCTGGCGAGCCCTCGCCTCTGGCTCGCCTTCGCGACCATGCTGCTGATCTCGGGCCTCCCCAATGTCTTCGTGCTCTTCCTGCCGCCCCTGCTCGACGAGTTTCACGCCTCGCGCGCCGCGACGGCGCTGCCGATGTCCCTCATCTGGGTGGGTGGAGCGGTGATGGGCCCCGTGGCAGGCTGGCTGGTGGCCCGGCGGAATCCGCGTCTCGTGGTCATGGCAGGGCTCGTCACGGCGGCGACCGGGATGCTGCTCGGTTCGGCGGCCCGCAGCCTTCCCGTGCTGGTCTCGTCGATAGGCATCGTGGTGGGGATAGGCCTCGGCCTCACGGGCATGTCCACCCAGGCCGCCCTGCTCGCCGAGACGTACAGCCGCCGCCGCGGCGTCGCCATCGGCATAGCCTTCTCGGGGTCCATGGCGGCCTACGTGGTCGGTCCGGTCACCCAGCGCATCATCAGCGGCTTCGGGTGGCGCGCGGCCTTCGTGTGCTACGCCGCCGCTGTGCTGGCGCTCGTGCCCGTAGCCTGGCGTGTCCTGCCGACCCGTCTCGGCGGGCGCGGACCCTCGCCGGATCCTACCCACCTGGTATCGCAGGAGACCTCCGTCGGGCGCATCGTGCTCTCGCTGCCCTTCTGGAGTCTTCTCGTCGTCTTCACCGTGCCTCCGCTCTTCGGCTACCTCGCCATCACGCAGCACGCTCTCTACTTTCCGACGCGCGGCATCTCGCCGCAGGAGGCCTCGCTCATGCTCGGAGTCGGCGGAGTGCTGGCGGCGAGCGGCCGCGTGCTGGCGGGCATCCTGGCGGATCGCGTCGGAGCGCCCGTGGCGGGACTCGTCTCTTTCAGCCTCTCGGTGGCCGGTGTGCTCTGCCTGCTGGCGATGGAGGGCTGGCCCGCGCGGCTCATCGCCTATGCGTACGTGCTCTTCCTGTTCCTGCCGCTGGGCTCGCGGGCCACCATCGTCTCGGTGCTCCTGAGCCGGATCGCCGGGCCGCGGAATTACGGGCCGGTCTTCGGTCTGCTGGGGATCGGCAACAGCCTGGGCGCGGCCGTCGGACCCTGGCTGTCCGGGGCCATCTTCGACCGGACGCACTCGTACCTCGCGCTCTACTTCACGACGCTCGGGTTCGCGGCAGCCGGACTCGCGAGCCTCGTGCTCTTCCTGCTGACCTCTCGCGAGCCCGCGCAGGGCTGAGCAGGCTCAGCGTGGGCGCCAGCGGCGTCCGCCTCGGACCGTGAGGACGGACACGAAGCGCTGACGGCCCGGGAGCTCGTGGCCGGCCGCATCGCCGAACGAGAACTCGCCCTCCTCGATGTCGAGCACGGCCGCATCGCCCTCGGCCCCGGGCGCGAGCGCGCCCAGGCTGCGCTGGCATCCGATGGCGCGGGCGGGAGCGTCCGTGACGGCCCGGATCACCTCGGGCACCGGCATGCCGAGCGCCAGGAAGGTGGACATGACGCCCAGGAGGTCGTACATACGCCGCGCGACGAGCGGGCGGACCATGTCGGTCGAGAGCGTCGTCGGCCAGAGATCCTGCGCCACGGCCCTCTTCGCCACCTCGACGTCGAAGTGGACGCCCGCGTGCCCGATGTCGAGGATCACGCCCCGTGCGGCGGCTTGACGGACAGCCTCCTTCACGTGGCCCCGCTCGTCCAGGATGCCGTGCTCGTAGCCGTTGAAGATGTGCGTGGCGATGTCCCCGGCACGGAGGTGGTCGAGGATCTTTTCGATCTCGATCGGCGTCCCCGAGATGTGGACCATGAGCCGCGTCCCCGTCGCGTCGACCACGCGTCGGGCCATCTCGAGGGCCGGCAGCGCGTTGGCCTCGCCCGTCGCCAGGTGCTGAATGCGCACCTTGACACCGAGCAGCTCGGGAAAGCGCTTGAAGGCGTCCCGTGTCCGCTCCTCCTGGGCGAAGCGGAAGTCCTGGAGCTCACCGACGCCCGCGGACAGGCTCAGGAGCCCGGTAGCCGCCAGGTGCAGGAAGGCCAGCACGCGCGTGTCGCATCGGGCGATGACGTTGTCGCGGAAGCCGACATAGGTCGCCCAGCCCGCGCTTCCCGCGTCCACCCCCGTCGTGACACCCACCGGCAGACAGGCGGCGTCCGGGTCGGCGAACAGCGGCTGGCCCTTGTGGAAGAAGTGGCCGTGGAGGTCGATCAATCCGGGCGTCACGAGCTTGCCCGTCACGTCGATGACTTCCGCGGCGGGCCCGGCGAGCGCTGGTCCGACGGCCGCAATCCGTCCGCCGGCAAAGGCCACATCCATCACTCCGCGCAGGCCCAACCCTGGATCGAGCACGGTGCCGCCGCGGAGGAGCAGATCCAGCAGTTGCGTCACCGCTCAGCCTATCTTCCGCGCCAGAGCCGAATACTGGTCGAGGAGCGGCAGCACCGTGTCCCTGATGGCGGAGGGCACGAAGAAGACAACGCGCGCGACGCCCATGGCACGCCACTCGGCGAGCTTGGCCTCATCGGGCCGCGCGCCGAAGAGCGACACCGTCACCGTCGCCGGATCGCGCCCGGCCTTCTCGGCTCGCTGCGTGAAGTCGGCGATGGCCTCCTCGACCGGGTCGCGTCCCACGATGGGCATCCAGTGGCCGTCGAAGTCCACCGCCCGCTGGCGCGCGTGCGGGCCGCTGCCGCCCATCATGATGGGCGGGTACGGCTTCTGGACGGGCTTGGGATATGACCAGAGCGTGTCGAAGTTGACATACGTGCCGTGAAACTCGGCCGCCTCCTCCGTCCAGATCACCTTCATGGCCGCGATACGCTCACGCAGGATCTTCCACCGCTCGCCGAACGGGGTGCCATGGTGCTCCATCTCCTCGGCGTTCCAGCCGCCGCCGATGCCGAAGAGCACGCGCCCGCGCGAGATGTGGTCGAGGCTCGCCACTTCCTTGGCCAGCGTGATGGGATCGCGCTCGACGACGAGACAGATGCCCGTGCCGAGCCCGAGGGTCGTGGTCACGGCGGCGGCCGCGCCGAGCGCGACGAACGGATCGAGCGTGTGCCAGTAATCGCGTGGCAGGTCGGCACCGCCGGGCCAGGGGCTCCTGCGGCTCGTGGGAATGTGGGTGTGCTCGGGCAGCCAGAGCGACTCGAAGCCCCGCGCCTCGAGCTCGCGCGCGAGGTCATCGGCCTGGATGGCGTAGTCGGTGGGGAACATCGCGACGCCGTACTTCATCCGGTCATCCTCCGAGATCCAGCGGGGTGTAGTAGGGGCGGCCGCCGAGCGCCTTGACCTCTTGCTGGAAATTCGTGCCGTAGAAGCGCTCGGCGTCGGTCAGGGCCCAGGCCTGGCGCTTGAAGCACCACGACTCTGGCTGGAGCTCCTGCGCGCGCTTGAAGAAGGGCACGGCCGCCTCGGCGTGGCCGCTCTCGTGCAGATGTTCGGCCAGACGGAACGTGGCCGCCGCGAGCGCGTGCTCGGCCCTGGGCAGCGCCAGCCGTTTCCGCCGCTCCCCGGGCGGCGGGAGATGGCGGCTCCGCGCGCCGTGCTCGACCCAGTCGCGAATGGCGGCCAGGTACCGGGTCATGTCGAACTTCGTGTACTCGATCCAGCGGTTGTCGGCGAAGGCGACCTCGTTGGGGCGCACGATGCGTCCCCCCTCGTCGATCCAGACCGCGGTCGGGACATTGACCATGTTGTAGGCCCGCGCGACGTCATGGCGGGCGTCGATCAGCGAGGGGTGCGTGGGGTGGGCGGCCCGGATCCACTCGCCCGCTGCCGGCGCGCCCGCGCTGTCGAGCGCGACCGTGATCACCGTCAGGCCCTTCGGTTCGAGCTCGGCATGCAGCGCCTGCCACCCGGGCAGGTCGAAGCGGCACCCTCACCACGAGGCCCAGGCCAGGAGAAAGACCTTCCGGCCACGGAATGACGACAGGGTGTGCGTCTGCCCGGACAGGTCCGGCAACGTGAAGTCGGGCGCCTCGAGCGAGAGGAGCCTGTCGGCGGCGTCATCGGCCGCCTCGCCGATGGACCAGACGCCGTGCTCGGGACTGTCCGCCACGGGCTGGCCCATGTGGCGCGCGAGCGCGGTCAGGTTGACGCGCGGCGCCCCGTGGGCCTCGCTGACGATCTTCCGCCCGGTCTCGCCCGCGGGGACAGGCACGCAGAGCGCGCCGCGACAGAGTCCCTCGGGCTTCACCTCCCAGCCTCCGCACCGCGCGAGGTCGGCGGGCCCGAGCCAGAGCGCGTCGCCCTCGACCTGCGCGTCGTCCAGCGTCACTGTCTTGCCGGGTAGCAGCACCGTAGCTTTCATCGCGGCTCTCGGATGGCGGAGATAGAATACAGATCATGCGCCGGACGTCCAGCCGCCAGGCGGGACGCCCCGAATGGAGGAAATCGATGCGCAGACATCAGCAGCGGCTCCTCGTGATGAGCGCCGCCGTGCTGCTGTTGCTGGGCGGCTCCGTCGTATCCGGGCGGGCTGCGGACTCGAGCAAGGTCGACGAGGCCAAGAAGCAGGTCGAGTCCGGCGCCAAGCAGATCGGCCAGGGTGTGGAGGAGACGGCCAAGGGTATCGGCAACACCGTGGTCGAAGGCGCCAGGGTCGCCGGGGAAAAAATGAAGGAGGCGGCCAAGGACGCCGAGCCCCAGGCCAAGAGCGCCTGGCAGAAGACCAAGGACGGCGTCGTCGAGGCAGGCGAAAGCGTCACGAGCTTCTTCAAGCGGCTCTTCGGAGGTTAGCGCGGCTTCATGTAGCGGCCGAGATAGCCCTGGAGCGTCTCGGCCTCGCGCTCCTGGAAGGCCACGGCGACGCGGAGCTGCTCGAGGTACTGCTCCAGTGTCTTGCCGCCCAGCGAAATCTTGTGCTCGGCGAAGAACGCGTGGACGTCCCGCTCCCATTCAGGGCTCGCCAGCGCGGGCAGGCCTTCGTACATCCTCCGGTACGCGCTCGCGGGATAGAGCCGCGCCATCGTCTCGTGGTTCGTCTTGACGAACTCCCAGGCGAGCCCGCGGCTGTAGACGCTCATGAGCAGGCTCCGGATCAGATAGGGCGCGTCCTGGCTCCGCACCTCGCCATTGATCGTCATCTCGAGCGTCCGCCGCAAGAGCTCCGGCTGGCGAAAGCCGGCGAGCGCGTAGAGGAAGCGCTGCTCGTCCTGCGGCGTGCGCGCCCGCTTGTAGCGGTCACGGAAATCGGCGTACTCGGCCTCGCCGCCCGAGGCCGCGAGGATGGCGATGACGGCCGGCAGCACATTGGCGTCCACCGATGTCTCGTCCTCGCGGTACCGCGCATACACCTCGCGGGCACGGGTCTGGACCGCCCCGTCGTTGCCGAGGGTCCCCAGCACTCGGAGCAGGTCGCCCCGGAGCTGGCGATCGAGCTCCGTCTCGCCCTCCTGCGGCTCCCACCCCAGCAGTGAGGCCGCCTCCTCGACTCGGCGGCCCACGAGGTTTTCCAGGGCGGGGCGCTGGGCGTCGGCGATCACGCGGTTGGTCCAGGCGAGCGACCCCGTCAACACGGTCCAGACGTTCCGGTCGGTCTCGGCGGTGAACCGCGCCGTCAAGTCGAGGTAGTCGGCCGCCGTCATCATCCCCGATTGCGACAGCGCGAAGCAGTCGCTGAGCAGGTTGAAGCGCTCGATGGGCGCGATCTTCGACACGGCGCCGGCCAGCTTCTTGAGCAAAGCCGGCGCGTAACGGACCCGGTAGAAGCCGTGGCCTCCCGCATTGACCACGATCCACTCGGGCTTGGCCGGCAGCGCCACGGCGGTCTCGGTGCCGTCCAGCAGGAGACGGCGCTCGACGTAGCCGCGCTTGACCGAGGCCCGCACGATCACGGGGATACGCCACCGCTCCGTCGGATCCGGTTCGCCGCCCAGATAGCTGAAGCGCTGCTGAGTGAGCGTGAGATCGGTTCCCTCCGACTCCACGGTCACGAGCGGATAGCCCGGGCGGAAGATCCACCCGTCCATCACCTCGGGGATGGGCAGCCGCGCAGTGTCGCCGAGCGACGTCCACAGATCCGTCGTCTCGGCGTTGCCGTAGCGGTGGCGCTCGAGGTAAAGCCGCACGCCGGTGCGGAAGACTTCGGCCCCGACGTGCTGCTCGAGCATCCGCAGCACGGAAGCGCCCTTCTCGTAGGTCAGGAGGTCGAACATCGCCTCGCAGTCGCGCGGCGCCATCACGGGGAACTCGATCGGCCGTGTCGCGCGGAGTCCGTCGAGTCCCATGGCCGAGGCACGCGAGACACCGAAGGTCACCCACCGCTTCCACTCCGGCTTCCAGGTGTCCACCGCCATCAACTCCATGAAGGTTGCGAAGGCCTCGTTGAGCCAGATGCCGTTCCACCACGCCATGGTGACGAGGTCACCGAACCACATGTGGGCGATCTCGTGGGCGACGACATCGGCGATGCGCTCGAGCTCGGTGTGCGAGGCGGCGGTCTCGTTGACGAGCAGCGCGGTCTCCCTGAACGTCACCGCGCCGAGATTCTCCATGGCGCCGGCCGCGAAGTCGGGGATGGCGAGGAGGTCGAGCTTGTCGCCGGGGTACGGCAACCCGTAGTAGCGCTCGAAAAAGTCCAGCGAGAACGCGCCGATGTCGAGGGCGAAGCGGCCGAGGTGCGTCTTGCCGGGCGCGCACCAGACGCGAAGGGGCGTCGGTCCCACCATGACCGGCTCCGTCGCCTCGAGCTCTCCCACCACGAAGGCGACGAGATAGGTGGACATCTTGATCGTGTCGGCGAAGGTAACCGTCTTGCGCCCATCGCCCAGGATCTCCTCCTTGAGGATGGAGCTGTTGGACACGGCCGCCAGCCGCTCGGGCACCACGAGACTCACACGGAACACCGCCTTGAACGCCGGCTCATCCCAGCACGGGAAGCCGCGGCGGGCGTCCGTCGCCTCGAACTGAGTCGCGGCGATGGTGTGCGGCGCGCCCGCTCCGTCCTTGTAGGTGCTCCGGTAGAAGCCGCGGAGCTTGTCGTTGAGCGTCCCGGTGAACCGGAGCGAGAGGCGCCATTCTCCGGGCGTGATGGCGACCGGGAAGAGAAGCCCCGCGCGCTCGGCTGCCTCGTCGAGCGAGGCCGAGCCGTGGACCGGCGGGCCGCCGTTCGGGGCGATGGCGGCGCTCTGGATGGCCAGCTCGGCCGCGTTCAGCAGGATCTCGGTGACGGGCTCGCGGACATCCACGGTGATGGTGACGTCGCCCGAAAACGTGGCGGCCTCGAGGTCGGGCTCGAGACGGAGATCGTAGCGCTTGGGAACGACGGTATCGGGAAGGCGGTAGTCCATGGCTCCAGAGGATATCATCGTCGCGGGGCGACGACACTTGACATCACCGACCCCGCGGCGCGAGACTCGGCGGGTCGACCAACCAGGGAGATCCAATGGAGAATCTCAAGCACGCGACCGCCGTCGTCACCGGCGGCGCCAGCGGCATCGGCCGCGCGATGTGTCTGGCGTTCGCAGGTGAGGGCGCGCGCATCGTCGTGGCCGACGTGGACGAGGCGGGCATGGCCGAGACCGCGGCCGGCGTCGCCAAGGCCGGAAGCCGCGCGGTCACCGTCAAGACGGACGTGACCAAGCTCCCCTCGGTGCAGGCGCTGGCTGACCGCGCGTTCAAGGAATTCGGCGGCGTCCACGTCCTCTGCAACAACGCGGGCGTCGCCATCCACGGCAGTCTCGAGTCGGCGAGCCATCACGACTGGGAGTGGGTGCTGGGCGTCAACCTCTGGGGCGTGATCCACGGCGTCGAAGCCTTCGTGCCCCGCATGATCGCGCAGAAGCAGCCAGCCCACATCGTCAACACGGCCTCGATGGCCGGGCTCATCGCCTCCCAGGGGCTCGGCGTCTACAACACCAGCAAGTACGCTGTGGTCGGGCTCTCGGAGACCCTTCAGAAGGACCTGCGCCAGCACAATATCGGGGTCTCGGTGCTCTGCCCGATGGGCGTCTCCACCAATATCCGCACGAGCGACCGCACCCGGCCTGCCGAGCTGAAGAACGCGGGGGGCCCCGAGGTGAACGACTGGTTCCAGCTCATCGGCCGCTATCTCACGCCCGAGGACGTGGCGGGACGCGTGCTGCGCGCCGTCAAGGCCAATCGGCTCTATGTCATCACCCACGAGGAGGCCCGCGAGCCCCTGCGTCGACGCTTCGAGCGCATGGACCGCGCCTTCGAGGAGTCCAGATAAGCATGAACTTCCAGGTCATCGACGGCTGGGGCACGCTGCCCGACGGCTGGCACTTCGTCGAGGTCGCGGGCGTGGCGGTGGACGCCAGGGACAATGTCTTCTGCTTCACGCGGGGCGAGCATCCCGTCATTGTCTTCGATCGGGACGGCACGTTCCTGCGCTCGTGGGGCGAGGGACAGGTGCGCCGAGCGCACGGCATCACGATCGATGCCGATGGAATGGTGTGGCTGACGGACGATCTCCAGCACACCGTGCGCAAGTTCACGCCGGACGGCACATGCCTGCTGACCATCGGCGACCCCGACAAGCCCTCGACACTCCAGGGCGGCAAGCCCTTCAACCGTCCCACGCATGTCGCGATCTGCCCGAAGAGCGGGTTCCTCTTCATCTCGGACGGCTACGGCAACTCGCGCGTCCACAAGTACTCGCCGGACGGCACGCACGTCATGTCCTGGGGCGAGCCTGGCACCGACCCTGGGCACTTCAACCTGCCGCATAACCTCGTCACCGACCGCGACGGCCTCGTCTACGTCGCCGATCGCGAGAACCATCGCGTGCAGATCTTCGACGGCCGGGGCCAGTACCAGGGCCAGTGGAACAACCTCCACCGTCCCTGCGGCCTCTTCGTGGACCGCGCCCAGGACGGCGGCACGTTCTACGTGGGTGAGCTCGGGCATGCCCTACCGGTCAACGAGACGGTGGCCAATCTCGGGCCGCGCGTCACGGTGTTGGACGCCAAGGGGCAAAAGGTCGCGCGCTTCGGCGGCCAGTTCGCGGGCGAGAAGCCGGGCGAGTTCGTCGCGCCCCACGGCGTCGTCGTCGACTCGCGCGGCGACGTCTACGTCTCCGAGGTCTCCTGGACCCAGCAGGGCAGCCACGAGAATCCCCCGCGCGAGGTTCGCAGCCTCCAGAAGTTCGCCCGGACGAACTAGCCCTCGGTCACCGCGTGCTATGGTAGACGGCATTCCACTCAGGGGAGGAACAGCGATGGCCGTCAAGATCACCTGCCGTCCCAATGGGCCGTATCTGGTGGAAGGAGATATCGAGCTCTATGATCCTTCCGGCAACCGAGTCGAGACGACCGGCCGTGTCGCGCTGTGTCGCTGCGGGGCCTCGGTCACCAAGCCTTTCTGCGACGGCACCCACTCGAAGATCGGCTTCCAGGCCGCCGAAGCGGCCGTCGCCAAGGAGAAGAAGTAGCGGCGGCAGCCGTCTCTCAGCGAGCAGCGGCTCCTCCGACGGCGTCCGATGCTCGAGCCGCCCGATGAGTCACTGCCTGGTGTCGGAGGTGCTGAAGTCGCCGATAGTCCGCTCTCAGCGAGCGGCGGGCGGGGCGCCGAAGTATTTCCTCAAGAGCGGCTCCCACGAGGCGAGCCCTCGCGTGGGCTTGCCCTCCACCTTGGCCCCGTCGTCCCAGCGCCTCAGCCGCACCGCGTCCGGCCACCACGCGTGCGTGACCGCGCGCCCCACCTCGGCTGCCCTCATGACTCCGCCCTGGAGCGCCAGCGTGCGCTTGGAGCCCTGGGAAAGCGTGTCGTAGTAGCCAGGCTCGGTAGCGCAGAGGTAGCGCTTGGCGTCGGTATGGGCGCGGACAAGAAAGGCCACGCGCTCGGGCACATACGGCTGGATCAGATCGGCTCCGGCCTGGTGGTGGCCGCGCGCCCTTCCCGCGGGCGCCGCGATCATCTCGAGCGTGTCGCTGATCTCCTCCTGCGCGACGGCGTAGCGGCCCACGTCGTGGAGCAGGCAGGCCAGGACAAGCTCCTCGTCGGCGCCGGCGCCGGCTGCCAGCTCGGCGGCCTGGAGCGCGTGCGCCAGCTCGCTGACCCGCTCCTGCCCGTACTGCCGCGGGGCGGACTTCGACATCGCCTCGATCAGCCGGTCGGCGAGGGTGCTCATGATATGGAGCGAGGGATTACCGGTCGAGCCAGACGTCTTGCATGCGGCCGTAGGTGTAGAGGTAGTGGTGCGGCACGAGGTTCTTCACGTACGGCCACTGAGCGTGGTAGTCGATACGCCAGCCCATCATGGGGCGCGCCGCATCCTCCTCGAGCTTCTTCAGGATCTGCTGGACGAGGACCAGCCGCTTCTTCGGGTCCAGCTCCTGTGACTGCTGGTCGATCAGCTTCATGACCTGCTCATTGCAGTAGCCCGTGTAGTTCCGGACCGACGCGCACGAGAAGTTCTCGTAGAAATTTGCGTCGGGGTCATCCAGGCCGAAGCCGCTGATGTTGGCGCCGATCTGATAGTCCTTGCGCGTCAAGAGCCCATACCACTGGACCGTGTCCACCTGCTTGAGCGTCCCCTCCACGCCCACCTGCTTGAGCTCGCCGATCACGAACGACGCGAAGTCGAGGTAGGTCGCGATGCCGCGCACGAGCACTTCGGCCCTGAGCGGATTCGCCGGTCCGAAGCCCGCCTCGGCCAGCAGCGCGCGCGCCTTGGCCTTGTCCTGGGCGGGATTGCCATAGCCCGGCAGCTGGGCCAGGTCCTTCTCGACGAGGCCCCAGAGTCCGTAGGGCCGTGGCGCCAGCGCCGCGCCGACGGCGGCCCCGCCCTGCGCCACCGTGCGGACGTAGGCGTGGCGGTCGATGGCGAAGGACAGGGCGCGGCGGACCCGGACGTCATTGAACGGCGGGCGCGTGGCGTTGATCAGCAGGTTGTCGGCGGTGCCGGAGCCGACCGGAGTGATGACCATCCCCGGCACGGCCGCCTTGAGCTGCTCCGAGATGGTCCGGGTCGTCTCTCCCGGCGATGAGGCATCCAGCCTGCCGCTCTGGATGGCCGCCGTGCGCGTGCCGCGCTCCGCAATGATCAAATACCTGAGGCCATCGAGATAGGGCCGGCCCTTGACGAAGTAGTCGGGGTTCCTCACGTATTCGACGAACTCGCCCTTGCGCCACTCCTTGAGCTTGAACGGCCCCGTGCCGACGCAACGGTTCCGGTGCTCGGCCGGCGGCACATGCGCCGGGTAGACGGGCGACTGCCCGGAGGACAGCATCAGCAGGAGCGACGGCTGCGGGCGCTTGAGCCTGAAGACCACCGTGTGCGGCTCGGCCGCCTCGACGGCCTCGACATTGGCGTACCAGTCCTTGCGCGGGTTGACGCGGAGCTTCGCCTGGGCCTCGGGCGCCTCGCGGACCAGGTCGAAGGTGAACTTGACGTCGCGCGAGGTGAAGGGCTTGCCGTCGTGCCAGTGAACGTCCTTCCTGAGGAAGAACACGAGGTTCCTGTAGCCGTCCTGCCACGACCACTTCTCGGCGAGCTCGCCCACGACGCTCTCGGCGCTCTCGACGCGCTTGAGCTGGTCGAAGACCACGAGGTTGCTGAAGCACGGCAGCGCGGGCCACACGGTGGCGATGGTCGCCGTCTCGTGGATCGCGAAGCCCACGGCCAGCTCCTCGCGCTGCATGAGGTTCAGCACGCCGCCGGACTTTGGCGATTCCGCGGACGCGGCGGCGGGCAGGAGGACCAGGGCGAGCCCCACGACGAGCGCGAGAGCCGGCGCGCGCGTCATGCGGCGAGTGGCTGGAAGCGCGTCCGGCCGCCGGGGCCGACGATGCGGCCCGGCACCGGGAAGTGGGCGGCGAGGATGACGACGTCGGCGTCGGCGTGGCGCTCGAGAAAGGCACGGCGGGTCTTCCGCGCGAGATCCTGATCTCTGCAGAAGCGGCTATTCCAGTCTGGCTCGGCCACCTGGATGGGGCGGTGCATCATGTCGCCCGTGAAGATGGCGTGGCCGGCCGGCGTCGTGAGTCGGACGCAGACGTGGCCGGGCGTATGTCCGGGCGACGGCTCGAAGCGCAGCCTGTCGTCGATGACGTGGTCGCTCGCGACGAGCTCGGCAAGCCCGGCGTTCACGATGGGCAGCACGCTGTCCTCAATGAGACCGTACTCTTCCCTGCCCGTCTCGCTCTCCCGCTTCCAGAACTCGAATTCCTCTCGCGCGAAGAGATAGCGGGCGCGCGGGAAGGTGGGCACCCAGCGGCCGTTCTCGAGCCGCGTGTTCCATCCGACATGATCGACGTGCAGGTGCGTGCAGATCACGAGATCCACGTCCTCCGGCTTGACGCCCACGGCGGCCAGGTCCGCGAGATACGGCCCCCGGCGCATGTGCCAGGGCTGGTGGCCGTTCCTCGGCTTGTCGTTGCCCACGCACGTGTCGATGACCACCGTGTGCCAGGGAGTCCGCAGGACATAGGAGTGGATGCTGGCCTTGTGCACGCCGGTGGCGGGGTCGAACAGCTCGGGCCCGAGCCAGTCGCGCTGCGCGGCGATCCTCTCTTGTGTCGAGTCGGGCAGCATGGCCCCGATCTGGAAGGACGAACGGTCGAGCTCCACCACCTTGGTCACGGTCACGTCGCCGATCGTGAGCGCCGTCATCTGGTCTCCCCGGGGTCCGGGCCGACCATCTTCTCGGGTCGCACGATGCGATCGAACTGCTCGGCGGTGACATAGCCGAGGGCCAGCGCGGCGTCGCGCAGGGTCATGCCCTTGTGGTGCGCGTGCTTGGCGATCTCCGCGGCCTTGTCGTAGCCGATGTGGGGCGCGAGGGCGGTCACCAGCATGAGGGATTCGTTGACGTGGCGCGCGATGCGCTCGCGGTCAGGCTCGATGCCCACCGCGCAGTGCTCTCGGAAGGAGTCGCACGCGTCCGCCAGCAAGAGGATGGAGCGCAGGACGTTGTGGATGATGAGCGGCTTGTACACGTTGAGCTCGAAGTTGCCGGAGGCCCCACCGAGGGTCACGGCCATGTCGTTGCCGATCACCTGGGCGCACACCATGGTCATGGCCTCGCACTGGGTCGGATTGACCTTGCCCGGCATGATGCTGCTGCCCGGCTCATTCTCCGGGATCCGGAGCTCGCCCAGGCCTGCCCGGGGCCCGGAGGCGAGCCAGCGGATGTCATTGGCGATCTTGGTCAGCGAGGTAGCCAACGTCTTGAGCGCCCCGCTCGCACAGACGAGCGCCTCGTGAGAGGCCAGGGCCTGGAATTTGTTGGGCGCGCTCGTGAACGGCAGCCCCGTGAGCGCGGCCAGGCGCGCAGCCACTCGCTCGCCAAATCCCGCAGGCGCATTGAGCCCCGTGCCGACGGCGGTCCCGCCTATCGCGAGCTCGTGGAGAGCGGGCAAGGTTGCCCGGACCGCGGCCAAGGATTGGTCGAGCATGGCCACCCAGCCCGAGATCTCCTGACCGAGCGTGAGGGGCGTCGCGTCCTGGAGATGCGTCCGGCCGATCTTGACGATGTCGGCGAAGGCCCGCGCCTTGCCGTCCAGGACATACCGCAGCTTCTCCACGGACGGGATGAGGCGCCCCACGATTTCGCTGACGGCGGCCAGGTGCATGGCGGTCGGAAAGGTGTCGTTCGAGGACTGCGAGCGGTTGACGTGGTCGTTGGGGTGCACCGGCTTCTTCGAGCCCATCTGTCCGCCCAGGAGCTCGATCGCGCGATTGCCGATGACTTCATTCGCGTTCATGTTGCTCTGGGTGCCGCTGCCCGTCTGCCAGACCACCAGCGGAAAGTGGTCGTCGAGCTTGCCGGCTATCACGTCGTCCGCGGCCTGGCCGATGGCCCGGGCGAGATCCTTTGGTAGAAGCCCCAGCTCGGCATTGACCTCGGCACAGGCTCGCTTGAGCTGGCCGAACGCGCGGATCATCTCGCGTGGGAAGCGCTCGCCGGCGATCTTGAAGTGCTCGAGCGAGCGTTGGGTCTGTGCGCCCCAGTAGCGATCGGCGGGCACCTCGACAGCGCCCATGCTGTCGGTCTCGCGTCGGGTCGCCATGCTATGCGCCCCCCGGCCAGCCCAGCCACTCCGAGACGCCGCGGCCCATCACCCACTCGAGGTCCTCGCCCTTGAGCCAGCGCAGCTCCTCCGTGAACATCGTCACGGCCTGGCGGTAGGAGCACGACAGCCGCGTCCAGTCGGTGCCCCAGAACACGCGCTTCGGACCGAACGCGTCGAAAATCTGGCGGAGAGGCTCGAGCAGCGCGCCGAACGGATAGGGCTCCGTCGAGTAGCACGGCAGCGCCGAGGCCTTGACCGCGACATTGGGCCGCTTGGCGAGCTTGAGGAGGTCCGGCAGGTGCTCGAAGGCCTTGTCATTGCGCCGATCGCCCCACATGGCGAGGTGGTCGAGGACGAGCTTGAGCCTCGGATGCCTGGCCGCGATGCCGTCCACGGCGGGCACCGAGCCGGGGACGAAGATCATGAGCGGGATGCCCGCCTTCTCGGCGGCCGGCCAGAGCCACTCCGCCGTGCCGTCGGTGAGCCACGGCTTCTGCAGATCCGTGTGGAACGTGAAGCGCATGCCGAGCATGCCCTTCTGCGTCTTCCAGTCCGCCACGAGTGCCCGGCTCTCGGGCTTCTCCACCGCGAGGCGCCCCATGACTGCGAAGCGCTCCGGATGCAGGCGCGCGGCCTCGAGAGCCAGATCATTCCGGTCGCCTTCCCACGACGGCGGCACGATGACGACGCGGCTCACGCCCGCCTCGTCCATGGCCGTGAGCAGCATGTCCTTGGTGACGGCGTAAGGCTTCTGTGCCTGGTGGGCGCGGCCCGGAGGCCACGGTCGGTCGGGAGTGTCGGCGCCCCAGATATGGACCTGTGAATCGGTGATGATCATGCGGCTCCTTATAGGGTTGCGCTCACCGTCTCGCCCACGTTCAACATGCCCACACATGTTGAGGATGGATGTTGCCTAGGATAGCATTTCTTCGCGGCGGGTTCCGGTCACGCGCGCGGTCGCCAGAGCAAGCGCGCGCCCAGCGACAGACCCGCCGCGCCGATCGAGGTGAGAAAGACGCGCTCGCCGGCCGGTCCCAGGAGCCCGCAGACGAGCGGCCCGAGAAAGATCGCGCCGTCCACGCCGACCCGGTAGAGCCCCGTCCGCCACGCGAGCCGCGTGACGGGCGTGTGCTCGCGAATCACGCTGAGCGGCAGCATCCAGCCCGCCAGTCCCAGCCCGAGGCAGGCGCAGCCGATGGCGAACCAGGGATAGGACCCGAGCCCGACGCCGAGTGTGCCGAGCCCCAGGACAACACTCACGATGCCCAGCACGAGGCCGCGTCCGAGCCGGTCCGCGAGCCGCCCCACGGGGAGCAGGACCAGCAGATCGATCACCTGCGCCATCGCCAGGAGCCAGGAGATGCCGGAGCGGGAGAGCGCGAACTCCCGCGTGCCGCGGATGGGGACGACGAACTGGCTCACGCCTGACCAGGAGAGGCCGAAGACCACGCCGAGCGCGAACATCAGAGCGACCACGCCCTTGTCTGCCGGGCGCTCCAGGACGGCGGCGGCGCGCTCGGCCCGCGCGGGGTGGCGCTCCGGCGACGGTACATTCCGGAAGGCGCGCCCCATGGCGGGCGCCAGGGCGAGCGGGACCAGCACCGGTGAGGAGGCGATGAGCAGCGAGACCTTGAAGCCCCAGGCGGCGGGGACGAGCGCGATCGCTCCGAGGCCGCCCAGGATGCCAAGCATCCCCGCGAACTCGAAGGCATTGAGCCGCGCCGAGGCGCTCGCTCCGCGGTCGTCCAGGAGAATGGCCGTCAGCCCGCCCACCATCGCCAGCGTATGCGCGATGCCGAGGAGCAGCCGGCCCATGATGAGCACCGGGAATGAGCTGGCGCCGACCAACAGGAGGAGTCCCAGGATCAGCACGCCTGGCGCGGCTATCAGCGACGGACCGAGATGCCGGGCGACAAGCGCGCCCGTCGGGACCGCAGCGGCCATGCGGGCGAAGCCGAACGCGCTGGCCAGCAGCCCCACCTGCCAGTCGGCAAGCCCCTGCGCGCGGCTGATCTCGGGCAGGAGCGGATTGAAGCCGCCGAGGCCGAAGGTATTGCAGAACAGCAGCGCCCAGAGAAGCTCAGACCGGCCGAGAGGGCGCAGCCAGCCCGGCTGGACGGTCCCGGCCGGACCCCTCACTTAAAGGAGCGCTCGGTCCACCACGGGTAAAAGGGCGGCATGTCCTGGCTGAGCTTGAGCGGAAAGCGCGGTGGGCGCTTCTCGAGAAAGGCACTGATGCCCTCGCGGGCGTCGGCCGAGCGCCCCGTCCAATCCATGCCGCGCGAGTCGAGGCGGTGGGCCTCGATCGGGTGGTCGGCGCCCAGGAGCTTCCACATCATCTGCCTCGCCAGCGCGACCGAGATGGCCGAGGTATTGTCGGCGATCTCGCGAGCCAGCGCCCGGGCCGTCCCCAGCAGGGCATCCGGCTCGACCACTCGGCTCACGAGCCCGCCGGCGTGCGCCTCTCCGGCGTCGAAGACCCGGCCCGTATAGATCCACTCGGCGGCCTGCTGGATGCCGACGAGCCGTGGCAGGAACCACGTGCTGCACGCCTCCGGCACCACGCCGCGTCGCGAGAAGACGAAGCCGATCCGCGCCGCCGCGGACGCGATGCGAATGTCCATGGCCAGCGTCATCGTGATGCCGAAGCCGACCGCCGGTCCGTTGATGGCGGCGATGACGGGCTTCTTCAGATCGAAGATCCGCAGCGTGACGAGGCCGCCGCCGTCCCGATGCTCGCCGTCCGCGCCCGTCCGGCCGCGCGCCGCGCCGTCGAAGCTCGTTGCGCCTCCGGAAAGATCCGCGCCCGCGCAGAACGCCCGCCCGGCACCCGTGACGATGACGGCGCGGACCGAGTCGTCGGCGTCCGCCGCGTCCAATGCCAGGATCACCTCGCGGAGCATGACGCTCGTGATGGCGTTGAGCTTGTCGGGACGGTCGAGCGTGATCGTGGCGATGCCGTCGGCCGCCTCGTAGCGGATCTGCTCGTAGGCCACGGCTCAGGACCCGGGGGGCGGCTTGTCGGGGTCGGCGGCGCTGTCCTCGGCCTCGGCCTGCTTGAGCTTGCGGAACACCGTCTTGGGATCGATGCCGAGAAGCTTGGCCGTGACGGTGCGATTGCCCTTGGTCATCCGCAGCGTCTCCTCGAGCAGGCGCTGCTCGACCTCGGCCAGCGGCGTGCCCACGCGGATGGTGAAGACGCCGTCAGGAACGCCCGACGGGGCAGCTATCGCGCCCTCGGGCGCCTCGCGCTTGAACATGACGGAGCGCTGGGTGACGTTGTCAGGCAGGTTGTCCGTCTCGATGGCGGTTCCGCGGGCGAGCACGACCGCGCGCTCGATCACGTTCTCGAGCTCCCGCACGTTGCCCGGCCAGGCATATGCCTCGAGACAGCCCATCGCCTCGTCCGCGAAGCCCTCGAGCTTGCGGTTGTTCTTGGCGGCGTATAGCCGCAAGAAATGCTGCGCCAGCACGGGGATGTCCTCGCGCCGCTCGCGAAGCGGCGGCGTCGTGATCGTGATGACGTTGAGCCGGTAGAAGAGATCCTCGCGGAAGCGCTTCTCGCGCACGAGCTGCGTCAGGTCCTGGTTGGTCGCCGTGACGATGCGCACGTCCACCCGGATGGTGCGCGTGCCGCCGACGCGCTCGAACTCGCCCTCCTGCAGCACGCGCAGGATCTTGGGCTGCGTGACGGGGGACAGGTCGGCGACCTCGTCGAGGAACAGCGTGCCCCCGTCGGCCAGCTCGAAGCGCCCTTCCTTGCGGCCTCCGGCGCCCGTGAACGCTCCCTTCTCGTAGCCGAAGAGCTCGGATTCGAGCAGCGTCTCGGGCAGCGCCGCGCAGTTGACCGCGATGAACGGTCCCTGCCGACGCGGCGAGCGGTCGTGGATGGCGCGCGCGGCCAGCTCCTTGCCGGTGCCGCTCTCGCCCTGAATCAGCACGGTCGCCGAGCTGTCGGCGACCTGGTCGACGAGGGTCATCATCCGCTTGAAGGCCGGGCTGACCCCGATGGCATTGCCTTCGCGCAGGAGGTCGTCCAGACGCTGCTGGAGGGCGCGGTTCTGCTGGATCAGCGAGCGGCGCTCCAGCGCCTGGCGGATGACGCGCACGAGCTGGGCGCGCTGGAGCGGCTTGGTCAGGAAGTCGATGGCGCCGTCTTTCATGGCGCGCACGGCCTCCTCCACGGTACCGAAGGCCGTGAGCAGGATCACGTCCACGTCGGGCGCCGCTTCGCGGGCTTGCTTCAGCAGCTCGAGACCCGTCATGCCCGGCATCTTCAGATCGGACAGCAGCAGGTCGACGTCGCCCTGGCGAAGCCGATCGAGCGCGGCCTGCCCGTCGGGAGCGAGGATGACGGTGTACCCTTCCCGGGTGAGCGTCTTCTCGAGGCTCTGGCGCACCGCCGGATCGTCGTCGGCCACCAGCAATGTCGGCTGATCAGGCATCCTCGGTCCTCTTGATCGGCAGCGACGCGGTGAACGTCGTTCCCTGCCCTGGCGCGCTCGCCCACCGCAGCGTGCCGCCGTGCTCTTCGATGATCTGGCGCGAGATGTAGAGCCCCAGCCCCGTGCCCTGGGCCTTGGTGGTGAAGAACTGCTCGAAGAGGTGCCGGCCCACTTCGGGCGTGATGCCCGGACCGGTATCAGTGATGTCGATCTCAACCTGGTCGCCCACGCGGTGCGTGCTCACGGTGAGCCCCCCCTTCCCGCCGACCGCCTCGAGCCCGTTCTTGACGAGGTTCAGAATGGCCTGGCGGAGCAGCGTGCGGTCGATGGCCATGGGCGGCACGGCAGGGTCCGTGGTCGTCGCGACGTCCACGCCCTGGCGCAGGGCGAGCGGTCGCACGAACTCCACGAGCGCGGTCACCAGCTCATTGACCGAGTCCTCCTCGTACTGCGGCCGCGGAAAGCGCGCGAAGGCCAGGTACTCCTCGGTCAGCGCATCGAGGGCGCTGACCTGCTCGCGGATGGCGGACACCAGCGTCGCCGCCTCGTCCATGTCCGGCCCATGACGCTCCTTGACGATGTCGCCGACCAGCTCGGCATTGAGCCCGATGGCTGAGATGGGGTTGCGGACCTCGTGGGCGACCTTGAGCGAGAGCCGGCCGACCGTGGCCATGCGCTCGGCCACCACGAGCTCGTCCTGCGCGGCGCGCAGCCGCGTGAGCGTGCCCGTGAGCTCGGCGTTGAGCCGCTCCACCTCGGCCCGGGCCCGCCGCTCGCGGTTGGCGACCACGCCCACCGCCAGTGCCGGCAGGCCCACGAGCCCGATCAGGATCACGACCGGCGTCCAGCCCACCCAGGGAGGCGCCAGCCAGGCGGCCGCAGCGTACAGCAGCCCGGCGACGGCGGCGCCCGTGAAGCCGACCCACGGACCGAAGTAGTAGGCGTTGACGGCGACGAGCGGGAAGAAGAGGAGGTAGAAGAGGCTGTCGCCGCCGCCGGTGAGGTAGAGGAGGGCGAAGACCAGCAGGAGGTCCACCGCCAGCGCGCCGCTGAATACCGCACGCGTCGAGCGTGGGTTGACGCTGACCAGGGCCAGGATCCCGGTCTTGTACGCCGCAAACCAGAAGACCAGGGAGAGGAGATCGATGCGGTGGCGCGGCCGGAGGGCCAGGCCGAGGGTGGACAGACCCCCGACCATGACCACCGCCAGGAGAACGGCGAAGACGCGCTCGTCCCGCTCGAGAAGGCGGACAACGGCCGTCCAGGTCCGGCGTGCCGGGGTGAGCATGGGCGTAGTTTATCTCAACCGCCGCGCTGGCTCTGCCCTCTTGACGGGCCGAGGCCAAGCCGCTAGGGTCGGCGGCATGAGCTTCCTGGGAACCGCCATCCTCGCGTTCTGGGCCGACATCGAGCCTTCAGGTGAGGCGGACTTCAACGACTGGCACACGCGCGAGCACATGCCGGAGCGCGTGAGCGTTCCGGGCTTCCTGCGCGGCCGGCGCTACGTGGCCGTGATGGGTGGTCCCAAGTACTTCATGATGTACGAGACGGAGAGCCTGGAGACGCTCGCCAGCCCCGCCTACGTCGAGCGGCTGAACAGCCCGACGCCGTGGACGCGGAAGTGCCTGGCGCTCTTCCGCAACTCGAACCGAACGGCGTGCCGCACGACGATCTCGCTCGGGCGCGGCATCGGTGGCGCCATGGCGACGATACGGCTCGGTCCCGGCGCGTCGCGCGAGCAGGCGCTGCGCCAGTGGCTCTCGGGTCAGGCGCTGCCCAAGCTCCTCGAGCGGCCGGGCATCTCGGCGGCCCACCTCCTCGAGGCCGACGTCGCGACGACCACCGTCAAGACCGAGGAGAGGAGCATCCGCGACAAGCCTGACGAGCTGGCGCGCTGGGTCGTGCTGGTAGAGGCCAACGACCCGGACGTCGTCGAGCGCGCGTGCCGCGAGGAGCTCGACGCCGAGACCCTCGCCAGCCACGGCGCCGATCCGGGCCCGGTGCTCGGCGTCTACCGCCTGCACCACGTTCTCTGAGGGCTACTGCCGACCGAGAACGTGGCCGTTCGAGCTGAGCGGCCTTGCCGCAAGGCGAGGGCTGAGCAAGTCTGGCGAAGTTAGCTGGGCCGGCACTAGTCGAGTGGAGGCCGCTGGTGGTGCCAGCACGCAGCCTCCTGGTAGGCGTGGCCAAGGCGCAGGAGCAGGGCTTCGTCGAAGGGCCGCCCCACCGCCTGGAAGGCCAGGGGCAGTCCCCCCCGTGACCACCCGCAGGGCACCGACAAGGCCGGCAGCCCCAATGCGTTCAGGGGCCTGGTGAGCCGCGAGAACAGGCCCGCCCGCGCGTTGAACTCGTCGGCCGTCGTGGCCTTGAGCGGCTCGCGCGGCGGCGCCGGCTCCGGAATCACCGGGAGCAGCAGCACATCTACCTCCTCGAAGACTTGGCGGATGAAGCTGCGCGTGAGCCGCGCCCGGAGCCGCAACGCCTGGAGATAGTCGTAGGCGGAGATGGCGAAGCCCACCTCCAGGCGCGCGCGCACCATGGGCTGGAGATCCTGCGGCCGTTCCCGCACGACCCGCGCGTGAAGCGTCGAGGCTTCGGCCCGCGTGATGAGCATGGCGACGTCCGTGATGGCCTGGGGATCGGGCAGCCGTACCTCGACGACACGGCCGCCAAGCTCCTCGAGCAGCCGCGCCGACTGGCGCACGCCCGCCGCCACTTCAGCGTCGACCCCGCCGAAGAAGTAGTTCTCCGGAAGCCCGATGCGCACGTCGCCCACGCCTTCCTCGAGCTCAGCCAGATAGTCGGGCACGGGGCGGCGGCTCGAGGTCGCATCCGCCGGGTCGCCCCCGGCGATGAGCTGCAGCATGATGGCCACGTCCCGTACCGTCCACGCCATCGGCCCGAGATGATCCATTGACCAGGACAGCGGCATCGCCCCCGCCCGGCTCACGCGGCCATAGGTGGGCTTGAGGCCGACGATGCCACAGCAGGCGGCAGGCAGACGGATCGAGCCGCCCGTGTCCGAGCCGAGGGCTCCCACGAAGAAGCCGGCCGCGACGCCCGCGGCGGAACCGCTCGAGGATCCCCCCGAGCAGTGCCCCGCCCGCCAGGGGTTGTCCACATCGCCGTGATGAGCATTGTCCCCATAGGGACCCATGGCCAGCTCGGTCATGTTGAGCTTGCCCAGGCTGATCGCGCCGGCGTCGAGGAGCCGCCGCGCGGCCGAGCACTCGAGCGGCGAGATGAAGTAGTCGGGAGTCTTGGTGCCGCAGGAGGTTGGGAGTCCCTGAAGGTGGCAGAGATCCTTGAACGCCATCGGCACGCCGTGGAGCGGCCCGCGCCAGCGCCCCGCCGCGGCGTCGGCCTGGAGCGCGTGTGCCGCGCGCATCGCGCCTTCCTCGTCGAGGCGGATGAAGGCGCGGAGACGCTTGTCGAGACGTCCGATGCGATCGAGGCAGCCCCCCACGACCTCCACGGGCGACATTCGCCGCGTGCGAATGGCCCCGGCGATGGTGACGAGGCTCCGCTCACTCATCGGCAGGCGGCTGCGTGAAGTCCTCCAGCGCCGCCACGAAGCACGCCGGCTCTTCGCTGAGCGCCAGCTCGCCCGCCAGCCGCTCGATGATGCCGGCCATCTGCGCCAACTCGGCCTGCCGCGCGCCGAGCTCTGCCATGTCGGGTCCTCCTTGGCGCCCCAACCTGCCAGATAGGAATCACAGGGCGATCGAGGTCGGGGTCACAACTCGCAGCAGAACGTAGCACCAGACGCAACTCGGGCGCAATCGGGCACCTTCTCGGGATGGCGCTACAAACTTGACAGAGGTATGATGGGCGCGTTTTTTCTGGCCCGGGACCTGTGGCCAACCACCCGACGATGGAGGCCGTGCCCATGCTCATGCGGCGCACACTGATGGCGGTCTCGGTCTTGCTGGGGCTGGTCATCGCCCTCGTGCCGGCGGCCAATCCGGCCGGGGCCCAGAAGAAGAACCTGGTGGTGGCGCTGAACCAGGACCCGGACATCCTCGACCCCAGCCTGGCGCGCACCTATGTCGGGCGCATCATCTTCTCGCAGATGTGCGAGAAGCTCTACGAGATCGACGAGAACCTCCGCATCTTCCCTCAGCTGGCGGCGGATCTGCCCACGGTCTCCGACGCTGGCAAGACCGTGACCATCAAGCTCCGCCCGGGCGTGAAGTTCAACGACGGCACGCCCATGAATGCCGAGTCGGTCCGGTACTCGCTCGACCGCCATCTCAACTTGAAGGGCTCCAATCGTCGAAGCGAGCTGGAGTCCCTCAACTCGATCGATGTGGTGGATCCGCTGACGGTGCGGCTCAAGCTCAAGACGCCCTTCTCCCCGCTCGTGGCCATCCTGGCCGACCGCGCCGGGATGCCCATCTCGCCCGCTGCGGCGAACAAGCTCGGGGAGAAGTTCGGGACGGCGCCGGTCTGCGTGGGGCCGTGGCAGTTCGTGGAGCGCGTGCCCCAGGACCGGATCGTGCTCGAGAAGTCGCCACATTACTTCGACAAGAGCACTGCGAAGTTCGAGCGCCTGGTCTTCCGGATCATCGCCGACGACAACGTGCGGCTCGCCAACCTGCGCTCGGGTGACATCGACATGGCTCACCTGGTCGGCCCGACCGATGCCGCCAACCTGCGCAAGGAGGGAAGGTTCGAGGTCTCCAGCGTGACGGGCATCGGCTACTCCGGGCTCACCATCAACCTGCACAACAAGACCGGCAAGCCCCCGCAGCCGCCAGGCGACCTCGGCACGCCGCTGGCCAACGATCCGCGGGTCCGCGAGGCGCTCGACCTCAGCATCGATCGCGTGGCGCTCAACCAGGTCGCCTGGGACGGCCAGTACACTCCGGGCTGCACGCCCATCTCGCCCGTGAGCCCCTTCTACGACAAGACCCGCAAGTGCCCGGCACGCGACCTCGCCAGGGCGAAGAAGCTCATGGCCGAGGCGGGGCTGTCCGGCGGCTATAGCTTCGAGATGACCATCGTCAACGATCCGCAGCAGCGTCGGGTCGGCGAGGTGCTTCAGGGGATGGTGAAGGAGGCGGGATTCAACGTGACCCTGCGGCCCTCCGAGTTCGCCTCGGCGCTCAAGGACGACGACGCCGGCAAGCTCCAGGCCTTTCTCATCGGTTGGAGCGGGCGCGTGGACCCGGACGCCAATATCCACCAGTTCCACACGTGTGGCTCGAGCCTCAACACCACGAATGTCTGCGACGAGGGCGTCGATGCCCTGCTCAACAGGGCCCGAGAGGTCACCGACCTCACGCAGCGCACGTCGCTGTACCGCCAGGCCGTCGACAAGTTCGCCTTCGGCCGCCGGAACATCCTCTACCTCTACCACCTGAACTACATCGTCTCGTACCCGAAGACCCTGAAGGGCTACAAGGCGGTGCCGGACGGCCTCATTCGCCTCAAGGGCGTGTCCTGGCAGTAATCGGACGGGGGCGGCCGGCGCCGGCCTCGAGGGCGCGCCGGCCACCCGAGGCGCCGTGCTCGACTACCTGATCCAGCGTCTCGCCATCTCGGCGGTCACGCTCGTCGTGATCAGCCTCATCGTCTTCACCGGCGTGCGCCTCATTCCGGGTGATCCCGCCCGGACCATGGCAGGCACGGACGCCGACCAGGCGGGCCTCGAGGAGATCCGCCAGAAGTACGGGCTCAATGACGCGATTCCGATCCAGTACCTCCGCTGGGTGGGCCTGGCGATACGCGGCGACCTGGGCGAGTCGATCCGTACGCGCGAGACCGTGACCAAGACCGTGGCGAGAAAGCTGCCGATCACCGCGGAGCTGGCATGCCTGTCCATCCTGGTCGCGCTGGCGATCGCCATCCCGGTCGGCGTTCTGTCCGCCGTGCGCCGCAACACGTTCTGGGACTATCTGGCCAACGGGCTGTCGCTCTGCGGCCTCTCCGTGCCGAGCTTCTGGCTGGGGATCATGCTCATCCTGTTCTTCTCGGTGCGTCTTGGATGGCTACCGGCCTCGGGCTTCGTTCCCTTGCTGCAGGATCCCGTCGCGAATCTCACACGGATGATCATGCCCACGTTCGTCCTCGGGACCACGCTGGCGGCGGTGCTCATGCGGCAGACGCGGAACAGCATGATCGAGGTGCTGGGCGCGGACTACATCCGGACCGCGTACAGCAAGGGGCTGGCGGGCCGCGCGGTCGTCTTCCGCCACGCCATCCGCAACGGCCTCATCCCCGTCGTCACCATCCTGGGGCTGCAGATGGGCGCGCTCATGGGTGGCGCCGTCGTGACCGAGCAGATCTTCGTAGTGCCCGGCTTCGGCCGGTTGATCGTGGAGTCGGTCTTCACCCGCGACTATCCGTTAGTCCAGGGCGTCGTCCTGATCACCGCCAGCGCGTATGTCCTGATCAACCTGCTCGTGGACGTCTCCTACTCCCTCCTGAATCCGCGCATCCGGATCAAGGGAGCGGCCAATGCCCGGTGACGGCGCCGCGGTGGCCACCCCCGCCGCGGCGATCGACAGCACTGGCGGGGGTCGCGGTGGTGCTGCTCTACCTGGTGCTGGCTCTGGGCGCACCCTGGATAGCTCCGGCCGATCCGCTCCGCACCGACTGGAGCCAGATCCGCAAGGCGCCGAGCGCCGCCCATCCGCTCGGAACCGACGACCTTGGCCGCGACGTCCTCTCGCGGGTGGTGTGGGGGACGCGCATCTCCATGCAGGCGGGCGTCTTCTCGATCCTGCTGGCGATGGTGGTGGGCGTGCCTGCCGGGCTCGTCGCGGGCTTCTACCGCGGCACCTTCGACCAGCTGATCATGCGCCTGACCGACGCCTGGCTCTCTTTTCCGTTCCTCATCCTCGCCATCGGGCTCGTCACCATCCTGGGGCCGTCGCTCACCAATGCCACGGTGGCCATCGGCGTGGGCGCGACGCCGACCTATATCCGCCTCACCCGCGGGCTCGTGCTGTCCACGCGCGAAGAGGACTTCGTCCAGGGCGCCCGCGCGCTGGGAGCGGGCGATCTGCGGGTGATGGGCCGGCACATCCTGCCCAATATCGCGAGCGCGCTCCTGGTCCAGGCCACCGTGTCCATCCCGGGCGCCATCATCGCCGAGGCCATCCTCTCCTTCCTGGGCCTGGGCGTGCAGCCGCCGAGCCCGAGCTGGGGAACGATGCTGAACGCGGCCCAGCAATTCCTCGAGACGGCGCCGTGGATGGCCTGGTGGCCGGGGCTCGCCATCTTCTCACTCACGCTCTCGTTCAACCTGACGGGCGACGGGCTCCGGGACTGGCTGGACCCGAAGGACTACTAGCGCCGGGCGTCGCGGATCATCTCGATGAGCGTGGCGCGGCACTGCTCCGGCGTCGTGACCTCGTGCTGAAAGGCGATGCGGGCACCGTGGAGGCGCTCGCCGCTCCTCAGGCGCACCCGGAAGCCCAGGCGGTCCACGGAGAGCATGGTCGCCTCGTCGGCAGTCGCGTCGGCATGGGCGCGACCCAGCGTGAGCACCGCGTCCGCGTGGTCGCGGTTCATGTGCGCCACGATGCCTTCGGCCTCGTCAGCCAGCGGGTCGGGCCGCGCGGCAGCATAGCCCTCCCCCGTCACCCAGTCCATCGCCGCGAAGCCTCCGACAAAATACACGTCGCTGACCTCGAGACGCCAGAAGGCGAAGTCTTCGAAGTCCACCCAGAAGGCAGCCTTCGGATGCCGCCCGAGGTAGGCCGCCCGCGCCGCCGGCCGCTCGTGATCCGACAGACGCGCCGCGCGCCCCATCAGTGTCACCCGTCCGCCGGCGAGCGGGTCCTCGGTCCAGCCCGGCTGGGTCACCAGCAGGCTCGCGCGCGGATCGGCCTCGAGGTTCTGCGTGTGCATGGCCATCGTGCTGATGAGAAGCAGCGGGGCGCCCTGCTCGTCGGGCGAATAGGGCATGACCGAGCCGAACGGATGCCCCGCGTGCCGGCGCGAGAGCGTCGACAGCGTGCCCGCGCGCGCGACGTGGACGAGCGTGCGCGCCCGCTCGGCATAGCCCGGCTCGGGCGGAGGCGGTGGCCCTGCGTCCGCACCTGCTCCGGCGTGGCGGCTCACGTCGGTCTGCTCCCGATGCTCTCGCCGGCGGGGAGCCGTTCGGCCAGGCGGCGCGCGTCGTTCACCACGACGATGCGGAGCGGCGCTTCACGATTGCGCACGGTCAGATCGTGACGCGGGCAGTCGGCCGCGTCAAGACCGGCGCGTGCCATCACCTGCTCGGAGATGACGAGCTCGCACTGATACTCCTTGGTCAGCGCCTCGAGCCGACTGGCGACGTGCACCGTGTCGCCGACGGCCGTGAGGTACCGCGTTTCCCCATACCCCATCTCCCCCACGACGGCAAGTCCCGCGTGGATGCCGACACCGAGGCGAAGCGGGGCTTCGAGCTCGGCCCCGAACGACCGGCTGAACTCCTCCACCCTGGTGATCATCGCCCCGGACGCCCGGAGAGCCTGGCGGCATGCCGTATCGGGACCCGTCTCGATGCCGAAGAGGGCCATCACCCCGTCGCCCGTGTACTGGTTCGCGATGCCGCCGGCCTCGGCGATGGCGACGCCCACGGCTTCGAAATAGCGGTTGAGGAAGAACATGACGTCGTAGGGCAGCTTGTGCTCGGCGAGGCGGGTGAAGCCGCGAAGATCGGCAAAGAGCACCGCGATCTCCCGCTCCTCCCCATGGTGCCCGCCGGCCGGCACGAGCGCGGCGCCGGCACTCACCGTCGGCGGGAGGAGCGGCGTCACCGCCAGGTCGCGGCTCGGGCGGAGCTGGCAGGCCAGGCGCACGTTGGGAGGCGCGGCCACACGCCGGAGCACCCGCAGCTCCTGGGGACTCGGCGGCGGCAGCAGCTCCGGATCTCCATCGACGCGGATCCGGCACGTCGAGCAGCGCCCGCGCCCGCCGCACACCGATGCGTGCGGGATGCCCGCGGAGCGGCTGGCCTCGAGCACGGTCCACCCGGCGGGCGCCACGACGGTCCGGCCGTCGGGATAGCGGAGACGCACCCTCCCCCGGCGTCGCGAGAGGTAATCACGCACGCCGCGAGCGGCGAACGTGGCGGCCAGCAGGGTCCACACAGTGGCCGAGAGCGCTCCGCGCACACGGAGAAGGGTGGCGCGCTGAGCCGCCGAGGGGGCGCGCGTCTCGATCATGAGGCGCTGGACGAAGCCCGGCTCTCGGGCCAGTGTCCTCACCTCCCTGCCCGCCTCCGCAAAACCCAGGAGAGCGAGCACCGGCACGAGCACGAAGGCGCTCAGGATCACGGGAAACCATCGTCGGTACCAGGGGCGGAGCCGTAGCCAGAAGTGCAGCCCGATGCACCCGTGGGTCCACGCGATCACGAGCAGCGCCGTCTGGCGCAGGCCGGCCCAGGGGTCCAGAACCCAGAGGCCGAGGACCACTCGCGTGTAGAGATCCTGGGTGCCGAACATGGCATGGGCCAGTCGCGTGGCGACGACGTGGTACGCCAGCAGCGGGGGGACGGTCAGGCCAAAGACGATCTGCGTCGCCTCCCACGCGGGCATCCGGAGCGTCCGGCGCCGGTAGAGCAGCCATAGCCCGAGCAGCCAGTGCGCGAGCAGGGCGCCGAAGAGCGCCGTCTCCCCGACGGCATTGCGCCACAGAGCGAGAAACCACACTTGCCCCGCTTCCATGACGTGGAGCGACATCAACCCGAGGGCGTGATTGCTGAAGTGCGTGAGGAGATAGCTGAACAGGATGAGGCCGCACCAGAGCCGAAGCTGTCGGATCCACGACTCGGCCGCTCGCGCCGGCGCCATCGGCGCGACCGATCCCTAGAGGGCGCTCCGACCCGAGGCCTTGTCGAGGAAGTCGAAGAGGACCTGGGTGAATGCCTCGGGCTGCTCCACGTTCGACAGGTGCGACGCCGACCGCAGGATGGCGAGCTGCGCGCCCGGGAGCGCGGCATGGATCTCGCGCGCCATCGCGACCGGCGTGCCAGGATCCTCCTCGCCCACGATGACGAGGGCCGGGCACCGCAGCTCCTTCAAGCGATCCGTGAGGTTGATCTTCGGGATCGCGTGGCAGCAGCCGATGTAGCCTGCCGGCGGCGTGCTCGTGATCATCGTGCCGATCTGCTCCATGAGGTCGGGTCGGCGCGCGCGGAAGGGTGCCGTGAACCACCGCTCGAGGGTGCCCGCGACCATGGGCGCCATGCCCTGAGCCCCGACCGTCTTGATCCGGTCCTCCCAGATCGGCGCGGCGGCCGCGGGATAGCGGCTCGTGGTGTCGCAGAGGACGAGGCTCTGGACCATGGCGGGGTGCTTGAGCGCGAACGTCTGCCCGATCATGCCGCCCATCGAGAGGCCCACGAAGTGCGTCTGCTTGATGCCGAGACCGTCGAGCAGGCCCTTGACATCATCGGCCATCTGCTCGAGCGAATACGCGCCCTCGGGGGCGCTGGTCTGGCCGTGGCCGCGCGTGTCGAAGCGCAGGACGGTGTAGCGCGGCGACAGAGCCCTGGCCTGCTCGTCCCACATGTGGAGGTTGCACGCCAAGGAGTGGCTCATCACCACCACCGGCCCGTTCCCTTCCATCTTGTAGTTGATGTCGATGCCGTTCGCCTTGATCTTCATCGGGCCCTCCTACTCGCGAGTGGCGGTGTTGGGGCAGATCTGGTTGTAGGCGCAGTAGCGGCAGGTCTGATAGCCCGGCGTGGCGTCGAAGCGGCGCGCGCGGATGCCGGCCGCGGCGGTTTCGATAGCCTGGATCGCCTCCTCCAGGTCCTGGGGTGTCGGCTTGTGCCGACCGATCAGCCCGGACTCGAGGAAGCGCAGCTCGACCAGCGCCGGCAAGCGTCCGGTCATCTCCTTCTGCGCGAGCGCGTACATCTTGAGCTGAAGGTTCTCGCGGGCGCGATTGTCCGCGGCCTTCTGCTCCGTGACGTCGCTCGACTTGTAGTCGATGACCACCGGACCCTCTGGCGTGTCGTCCACGCGGTCGAAGCGGCCGCGTACCCTGGTCGGGCCGAGGACGAAGCCGAACTCGCGCTCCACCTCGGTCGGCTTCTGGCCCGAGGCCTCCTCCTCGTGGTAGAAGCGCGTGAGCGCCTCGACGCCCGCCCGCTTGCGCTGCTCCTCGTGCTCCCGCGTGAGGAAGCCCTCGTTGCGCCAGGCGTCGTCGAACGCCCCGAGGAAGTCGTCGAGCGTGGTGTAGTTGCCCGCGGCCCGGCGCCGGAGGTAGAACTCCACGGCTTTGTGCAGCGCGCTGCCATAGACCACGCTGTGGTGCTGGCGCAGCGGGATGCGCTTGACGTGAATGTACTGGTACTTGAGCGGGCAGGTCTGGTAGTCGTCCACCTGCCTGTGGCTGACCGTGAGCTCGTGCGCGGGCGGGAGCGGCGCCATGCCGGCGCCCTCGGGCTCGGGCGGCGGCGCATATCGCTGGAGCTCCTCGATGGCCTTTGCCTTGAAGGGACGCGCGGCGTCCTTCGGCAGATCTAGCGCCTCGAGGACGAACTGGCTGACCTTCCACTTCCTCCTGCCGCCCATGTCCTCGGCGCTGGTCAGATACAGCGCCTCCCTGGCCCGGGTCATGCCGACGTAAAAGAGCCGCCGCTCCTCCTGCAGGTGGAAATCGCCTTCCGGGAGCATGTCCCTGATCAGGCCCACCGGCATCTCGATCTGCTCCGAGCGCCGCATCGAGGGGAACTTCTGCTGGATGCAGTTGACGAGGAAGACCACAGGCCACTCGAGCCCCTTGGCCTTGTGCACCGTCAGGACGTGCACGGCCGGGGTGTCGACCTCGGCTTCGGCCACCGCAGGGTCGTCGCCCGCGTCGATGAGCGCGTCGAGGTGGTTGACGAACTCGCGCACGTTATCGTACCGGAGGATGCGCGAGGCCTCGCGCACGCGCGCGAAGAACTTGCTGACGTTCTGCACCTCCTGCTCCAGCTCGGCCGGGGCCTTGGCATAGCGGGTCATGAGCCCCGAGTCCACCAGGAACTGGTACAGCAGCTCGCCCGTCGGCGTCTCGCGCGCCAGCTCCATGTAACGCTCGAGATCGGCCATGAGCCGGCGGATGGCGGCGGCGCCCTCCTCTCCTACCCGCACCTCGTCCGGCACCTCGCGCAGCACGTGGAACAGCCAGCGGTTCTTCCGGTCCGCGTACGTGGCGCACTCGGTGAGGTCGAAGATCGGCACCTGGTAGATGTCCGACGATGCCAGGTAGTGGAGGCTGACCGAGTCGTCCGGATGCGCGACCGTGCGCAGGAAGGCGATCAGCAGCCGGATCTCCGGTCGGCCGTAGAGGCCCGCATTGCCCGAGAAGGTCCAGGGGATGCCGCGCAGGTTCAGCGCGCGGAGGAACGCGTCGGCGTCATGGTTGGCGCGTACGAGAATGGCGAAGTCGCGGTATGGCCGTCCTGCCGCGTGCGCCTCGCTGATGAGCTCGGCCACACGGTCGGACTCGCTCGACACGGTGTCGAAGGCCAGGTGTCGGGGCGCCGCGCCCACGCGCGTGGCGCCGTCCGGTCCCGTCGAGACCAGGCGCTTATCGATCTGCTGCGCCACTTCGAGCCGGTCAGGATTGTTGAACTGGATCAGCCGGTACGCGGCGTCGAGCACGGCCTGGGGCGAACGCCGGTTCTCGAGCAGCACGACCTTCTTCGCGTCGGCATACGTCCGGTCGAAGTCGAGGATGTTGCTCATCGACGCGCCCCGGAAGCGAAAGATGGCCTGATCGTCGTCGCCTACGACCGTGACGTTTCGGTGCTTCGCTGCCAGCAGCTTCACTGCCTCGAACTGGGCATAGTTCGTATCCTGGAACTCGTCGACCAGCACGAACCGGTAGCGCTCCTGGTAGCGCCTGAGGACGTGCGGGCGCGTGCGGAGCAGGCGCAGCACCTCGACGATCTGGTCACCGAAATCGATCTGGCCGAGCCGGGCCATCAGCGTCTGGTACTGGGCGTAGGTCCGGGCGAGCTCGACATGCTCCTCGGCCTCCATCCGCAGGGCATCGTCTCCCGCGGCCGCAAGCAGCCCCTCGGCATGGGCCAGGTACTCCTCCGGCCCCACGTCCTCGTCCTTGAGCCGGCTGAAGAGCGTGATCAGGGCCTGGAGATGCCGCGTGGGATCTCCCAGAGGGCGGAAGTGCTTGAGCGGGAATTCGAAGAGGTGATCGCGAAGGAAGATCACCTGCTCGGCCCGCGTCAGCACGCGGAAATCCGGCGTGAGCCCGAGCTCGAGCGCGTTCTCCCTGATCAGCCGGTCGCCGAAGGCATGGAAGGTCAGGATCTGCACGTCCGCATAGCCGTACGGCACGAGCGTGTCTACCCGCTCTTCCATCTCGGCCGCGGCCTTGTCGGTAAAGGTCAGCGCCAGGATCTCGGACGGCCGCGCCTGGCGAGTGGCGATCAGATACGCGATGCGCCGGGTAATGACGGTCGTCTTGCCGGTCCCCGCGCCGGCGATGATGAGGAGCGGCCCGGCCGCGTGGGTGACGGCAGCGCGCTGGGGCTCCGTCAAGCCCTCGAGGATCCCCTCGGCGCCCCGCAGGGCCTCGGCCATCAAGGCTTGGCGGCGTAGAGGGGCGCCCGCCGGAACCTGGGGTGGCCGTACCGGGCCAAGGTCACGCGAAGTCTCCGAGGGAGGATGCGGTGTCGAGCGTTTGCGCCGACGGCATGGTTGGAGCCAATGATAGCACTACGGCACAAGCAGCGAGGCCGGGTCCGCGACATCCTCGAACGCGTCCGTGCAGCGCGAGGGCCTCGTCGGCCAGGAGGTTGCGGCCTGCTCGGCGGGCTGCCGGTGTCGGCCGCTTAGCGGCGGATCTCGGTGCTGCTAGAGGCCATGAGCTCTTCGAGCTCGGTCGCGCGCACCAGCGCCATGTCGCCCCAGATGGTGCACTTGAGCGCGGCCAGCGCGGTGGCAGCGTCCACCGCCGCTTGGATCGAGCGCCCCTGGAGGATCCGCCAGAGGAAACCCGCGGCATAGGCATCACCGGCGCCCACCCGGTCCACCGTCGTCACCGAGTAGAGCCGCGAGGGTCGATGCACGACGCCCGACGCGAGAACTGCGCAGCCCGCCTCACCCAGCGTGAGCGCGATGGTGGCGGCAGGGGCCAGGGCAGCGAGTCCCCAGAGCACCGCCTCGGGCGCGCCGTTGAGTTCGAAGACCATCTCTGCATCGTCGGAACCGATGAAGAGGTGGCGGACTCCCGGCAGCACCTCGAGCAGGAAATCGCGCGCCTCCTTGGGGGACCAGAGGCGCGAGCGGTAGTTGACGTCGAAGGATACCTCCACGCCTGCAGCAGCGGCCTCGCGACACGCGCGGCGGATGACGGCGCGGAGGTTTTCGCCGAGAGCCGGCGTGATGCCAGAGAGGTGAAGCAGGCGGGCCCCGCGCACGAGCGACCAGTCCAGCTCGTCAGCAACGACCTGGCTCAACGCGGAGTCGCGCCGATCGTAGAGCACGCGCACCGGTCTCGGGGCCGCGCCATATTCGAGGAAGTAGACGCCCATGCGGCTGCCGGGCCGCCGCAGCACACCCCCGCAGTCCACGCCGTGGCCCGAGAGATCGCGGACGGTCCGGTCGCCCCAGGCGTGGTCGGCCGGCAGGGCCGAAATCAGCGCGGTCCGAAGACCAAGGCGCGACACGGCCGCCAGGACATTTGCCTCGGAGCCGCCGATCTGCACGTCCAGCGAGACCGCCTGCTCAAGCCGGAGCGGAGGCGGAGCGGCCAGACGCAGCATGACTTCTCCCAGCCCGACCAGGTCGTGACCCATGCACCCGCCTCAGGCCACGGGCTTGACGCGGATCGTGAGGGTCGTCCCGAGGATCAGCCTCGACTGCGCCGTCTCGACTCGCCGATCGGGGCTGAAGGTCACCTGTGCGGGCTGGTTGCGGCGTGCCCAGGTGGAGAAGCCCGTGATGTCAATGAGCGCATTGAGACGCCCCGTGTCCGCGTCTGGCGTGGCTCGGAACCGCAGCGGGACGAGCTCGGCGCGGTAGCCACTCGGCGAGACATCGTCCGGGCCCTCATTCTCCACGCGAGAGCGCCGGACGATGAACGTCCGGTAAGTGCCGTCGGGTTCCTGGTCGAGCCGGTCGGCAGCGAAGTTGAGCCCGGCCGACAGCAGATCGTCCACGCGCTGTCCGGGCGGAAGCTTGAGCGTGTCGTCCACCTGCCGCCGTCGGCCGAGGAAAAACGTGTAGCCGACGGAATGATACTCGACCAATCCATGATTGTAGTCGTAGAGCAGATCCAGCCTGCCTTCACGCCCGCGAATGGTGCTGTGACTATGGGTCTCGATGGGCATATAACGCCCCTCGCGAATGATCCCGGTGGCCTCCGTGTGCGCGGTCAGGCTGGTGCCCTGCCCTGCCAGGGTCATGCGGTACCGACCAGCGAGCGGGTCGATCTCCTCGGTCATCGTCCCAGCCATGGCGATCGTGAAGAGGTCCCACATGACGCCCGCTTCGACCGTGAAGTCGTACACTTGCCGGCGTGGCTCCCTGGGTTGCGCCTGCACTTGCGCGAGCCGACCTGCCAGCAGCACGGAGAGTGGGGCTGCGAGGAATGCCCGGCGCGAGAATTTCCCACCCATGGTGGTCTTGATTCTATCGCAAGGCCCGCATCCTGCAAATGCCCGGGGCGCCTTGTATTTATGATACGTTAGAGGCCTCTCGCCCCACCCATTGAGCGCTGAGCCATTAGGCTCTCAGGGAGACGTGGCGCATGCAGAAGACCCGTCGCGTCGTGATTACCGGACTTGGTGTCGTCGCACCGAACGGCATCGGCAAGGACGCCTTCTGGGAAGCCCTCATCGCCGGCAAGTCCGGCGTAGGCGAAGTGACGGCGTTCGACTCCACCACCTTCCCCTGCCATGTCGCCGCAGAGGTCAAGAACTTTCTCCCAAGCGATTTCATGACGAAGAAGAATTCTCGCGAACTTTGGCGCTTCAGCCAGTTTGCCTTGGCGTCGGCACAGATGGCAATCGACGATGCAAAGCTTCGTCTCGATGCGGCGAACCTCCAGCGGACAGCTTTGTGCTTTGGAACCTGCGTTAATGGTTTTCAGAAGGTCGAGGAATCGTATGAAATTGTCAAACGGGAGGGGTATGTAGGCCTAGATCCCCTGACTTGTTTCCAGTACTCGACACATGCGCCAGTAAGCCATGTTGCCATTGCACTGGGAATCAAAGGCCCCTCGATGACGCTAGCTTCTGGCTGCTCTACGGGACTCGATGTGATTAAGTGGGGTTGCGATCAGATTAACGAAGGTTACATGACTGCAGCAATTGTCGGTAGCACAGACGCCCCCTTAAGCGCCCTATCGTTCTCTACCTTTTGCGCCCTTGGCATATTAGCCAAGTCAGTCGCCGATCCCATTCGTTCCTCTCGTCCATACGATCTTACTCGCGATGGCTTGGTACTTGGTGAAGGCGGTGGCGCCGTTGTCCTCGAACCATTAGAAGCGGCCCTTGATCGCGGCGCTTCGATCTATGCAGAGGTTACCGGGTTTGGTGTTACAAGCGAAGCGCTGCATATGCGAAAGCGTGACATTAACGGCACTGTCTTAGCCGACGCGATTCAAATCGCTCTTCAGAGCAGCGGGCTGCAGGTAAATCACATTGATTACGTCAATTCCCACGGTAACTCCATGCAAGATAATGACCTGGCAGAAACCAACGCATTCAAGTTAGCCTTTGGGCCACGTGCCTACTCGATACCGGTCAGCTCAATCAAGTCGATGATCGGACAACCACTTGCAGCCAGCGGGATTCTTCAGGCGATTTCGACTGCTCTCGCCTTGTATCACGGAATCATCCCGCCCACAATCAACTATCGGATACCAGATCCAGATTGTGATCTTGATTATGTCCCAAACTCCGCTCGCGTCAGCCGGCTCAAGAACGCCCTGGTCACCGCACATGCTCTCGGGGGCACCCATTCTGTGCTGGCCCTAGGCAGCGCTTGAATTTGAATCTGTGCCACAGCTAGGATTCCTTCTCCTCGTGAGCGTACTAAACTTCAGTTTGGGTGCTCTTGTTTATTCGCGAAACTCCCACCACTGGGTCAATCGGTCCTTCGCCTTCTTTGCGATGACAGTGTCGGGCTGGAGTCTCACCCAAGTAAGTAGGCTCGCGGGCAGTGAGCCAGCTCTCTTCTGGGCTCGTTTGGCATTTGTAATGGCCGGGCTAAGCGTGTTTGCAATGGCACTTTTCTTCGAGACCTTCCCATTTGAAAATGTCTTACCGAACTCCTGGCCAGTGCGTGTCCTCGGGGCTAGCGCAGCCGCGTTGGCACTGTTCTCGCTATTTACTCCTTGGATTGTTACTTCGGCAACACGCACTCTCAACGGGCGTACGCTCACATATGGACCTCTGTACGACGCGTTCGCTTTCTATGTCCTATGCTGTGCCGGATACAGCGTCCTGACGATCATTCGGAAAACGCGTTCAGCGCGCGGAGCGGAACGTCAACAGCTACGGTATCTCTTCGCGGCTCTTCTAGTTCCAGGCGTCTTCGCCATCACTACTAATCTGGTTGTGCCCCTATTTACTCGCTCCTCTTCCCTTAGCCAGTATGGGCCATTGTTCTCCGTAATTATGATTGCCATGATCGCTCACGCCATCATCAGACACCGGCTCATGGATGTTCGTCTTGTTGTGAGACATGGCGTGGTTTATGTCTGCGCCATTGCAACAGCCTCCACGGCCTTCTTCGTGCTGGCCGAACTGTTTCATCTCTTTATTGGAAGCGAGAGCCGAAGCATCCCGCTGTGGGAGGCGCTTATCTTTGCCGTAGCTGTGGCGATCGTATTTCAGCCACTCAAGAGTTGGATCGAGGAGTCATTCAACCGGTATGTCTATAGAGAGACTTACAACTACGAGCGCACATTGCGTGACGCGAGCAGGCAACTCAGCACTACGCTCGATCTTCTCCCACTTATGGAGTACCTGACCCACGTAGTGGATCAAACATTTAAGGTCGAGTCCACTGCCGTCTATCTGTACGATCGAGGCGGCAGGAAACTCAGGCGCCAGTTGACCAGGGCGGGTCTCGAGGAGACGCCAACCGTGTTTCCGATAGAGATCGCCGAGAACTCCCGCCTCATCAAGTATTTCCGCAGTGAGAAGAAGCCTCTGGGTCGAGACGATTCCGTGCATTCGACTTCGAACAAGGACGTGTTGGCAGCCGTTCGTGAGATGGAAGCCCTGAGAGCAGATCTTGCTCTCCCGTTGATCCGCGAATCCAGCATTGAGGGCCTCTTACTTCTAGGTCCAAAACGATCCGGAGATCCCTACTTCGGGGACGATGTCGATCTCCTGTCTACCCTGACTGGTCAGGCGGCTGTTGCACTGCAGAACGCACAATTATATCAGCAGGTTCTTCTCGCCAATGAGTACGTTGACAATATACTTCGCACAATGGATAGCGGCGTCATAACTATAGATGCAGATGGAGAGGTAGCTCTCTGCAACACCACCGCGGCCCGATTGACTGGCTTGTCGAGAGAACAACTGTCGACACTTACCGTGGGCACGCTCCCAGTATCTCTTGGGTCGCAGCTGAAGGAGACACTGTCCGACGGCTACCCACGCTCACAGACCGAGATAACTCTTCCGAGCGAGGGCGATCGCCAGACGCCGTTAGTGTGCTCGACTTCTGCCCTCCGAGACGAGCGTGGATCGATTATCGGCGCTCTCATCGTGTTCAGCGACCTCTCCAAGATTAAAGCTCTGGAGACTGAGAAGCGACGGGCGGAACGGCTTGCTTCCTTTGGCTCCTTGGTTTCAGGTATCGCCCACGAAATCAAGAACCCCTTAGTCGCGATCAAGACATTCGCTGAGTTGCTCCCAGAGAGATTCTCAGACACCGATTTCCGCGACGATTTCTCAAAGGTAGTAAGAACAGAGATCGACCGAATTGATGGCCTCGTCGGTCGTCTGCGGGGTCTTGCCGCGCCTATTCCTGAAGTTCTGCCTGCGATCGATATTCGCGAACCGATCGCTGACACTTTGTCTCTCATGAGGGCTCAGTTTGAGCAAACGCATACTAGCGTCCACCGAAACCTTGGGTCTTCGCAGGCGTTGGTGTCCATCGACCCCGCACAGATCAAGCAGTTGTTCTTGAATCTCTTCTTGAACGCCATAGAAGCGATGCCATCGGGCGGTCACCTACGTGTCAACATTGCCAGGGTCCGGCGCCAGGCCCAGAACTTCGTTCAAATATCTGTCAGTGACACTGGTCCTGGAATCCCCGACCCAATTCAGTTAAAGATCTTTGAGCCGTTTTTCACGACGAAGGGTCGAGGCTCTGGGCTCGGATTAGCGATCTCCCGAAGTATCGCTGATGCTCACAAGGGCACAATTCGGGTGGGGAAGACCTCCCCAGAGTTCGGCACAACCATTCTGGTTGAGTTTCCCTCGGCGAGCGCTCAAGCTCGTGTCGAGGAAAGAAAGGCGCTATTTCGTTAGAACGGCGTAGCCTCACGCTCGTCCAGCGGCGCGTTGAGGAGAGAAGGCCGTCGAGGGCATCAGAATGATAAAACCGAATCTTAGCGTAGCTTTCTTATTCTTCTGCGCCATAGCGAATCTCGCCATCGGTCTCTATATCTTCAGCAGGAAACCACTATCAGCGATGCACCGTGCGTTCTGCTCCTATGCTATCCCTATTTCTGTCTGGGCATTTGCTCTGGGTCTAGCGCACGGGTCCGACACCTCGAGTCCCTACTACTTCAGGCTGGCATTCTCGGCGGGAAGTCTCGTGCCGATCGCCATGCTGCACTTCGCGTACCGTTTCCCCGGCCTGGATCGGGCACCATCCTTTGTGGCGAGTTGGCTGTTCACCCCCGCCGGGCTCATGTTCGCGCTTCTGTCCTGGTCACCCTGGATTGTTAGGACAGTCGAGGTCGAAGCCAGCGGAGTGCGAGCCATTTACGGACCTCTCCACCTTCCCTTTGCTCTTTACGTTGTTGCGTGTTTCGCCCTTGGAAATGCGGTGCTTTATCGCACGTACCGACAAGCGACCGGGCTACTGCGCCTCCAGACCCGGTATCTCCTGCTCGCCCTGTCGTTGCCAGCGGCCTTGGCAGTGGTAACCAATGTGGTGACTCCTTTGATCCTAGCGACATCCACTCCGGGAAGATATGGACCTCTCTTCTCGCTGTTGATGGTTACACTGGTCGCTCACTCGATCATACGCCATCGACTCATGGACATCCGGGTCGTCATCAAACAAGGCGTAGTCTATTTGGCGGCCTTTGCGGTTGCTGGTGCCGCTCTTCTCCTTCTTCTTGTCGCGTCTAACCTCATCTTCCCGGACGAGCACTGGTTCACGGCGCTCGAGATTTTGCTGGCGCTGACAATAGCGGTCCTTTTTCATCCGCTCAAGACAAGGATTCAGAGGGCTTTCGACCATTACCTTTATCGCGAGCCCTATGATTATCCAAGGGTCATCCGCCAGACAAGTGAAGCTCTGAACGGAACCATCGAACTCGTCGCGCTGCTCGACTGCGTTGGCGGGGTCATCCGAAATACACTCAAACCCGAAGGTCTGACAGTGTACCTCCTTGAGGAGACCGACGTCCGCTTCGAGTGTGCGTGGACGGACGATTTCCACCGTTTCCCGGAAATCCTAGCGCCCGACTCTCCTCTCCCATCCCGGGCTACTAGTGCGCGCGCACTCGTATTCCGTGATGAGTTAACCAGCCGCGACCCCGACAGCCAGATCGCACGCGAAATGG
>WNGF01001531.1_pt1 | contig 60051 bp, 65 predicted proteins | sample 5400641 | NCBI WGS metagenome assembly WNGF01 (sample SAMN13153371, study PRJNA577476) | soil metagenome | isolation source: 80 cm soil or saprolite under grassland replicate 2 | place: USA:California | collected 2016-06-15
GTTCCGGTCCGAGGATCGCGTCGATGGCAGTGAGTTCCATTGCCGGCCAAGCTAGCAGCGGCGTGTCGTGCTGCGTCGGCTACTTCGCGACCAGAAAATGGGCCTCGTGGCGCGTGCCGTCGCGAAGCGAAAGCACGACGGCCAAAGATGAGGAAGCTCCCGTCGCGCGACCAGATCGGGGAGCCCTCCGGCCCGGTGCAAATCGCATAGTCGACCTTTACACCCGGGCGCATCCCTCGCCTGGGCCATCTGCGAAAGTCCCTGCTGCTATGGCTGAGGTCGAGACGATCCGCGAGGGCACGGTCCTGACGATCACTCTCAACCGTCCCGAGGTCCTCAATGCCTTTGACACGGCGATGCACCGGGCCTTGGCCGCCGCGCTCAAAGATGCACGGGCCCCCGAGGTCCGCGCGGTCGTCCTGACCGGGGCCGGACGGGGCTTCTGCGTGGGCCAGGATCTCACGGAGTTTCGCGAGGCGCCGGGCGTCCGCGAGCTTCATCCCGGCCTTCATCAACATCGGCCTCGTTCCGGACTCCGGCGGCACGTACTTCGTCACGCGCATCCTCGGCCCAGCGCGGGCGTTCGAATGGATGACCTCGGGGCGCAAGCTGACCGCGACGGAGGCGCACGCCTGGGGCCTCGTCTCCGAGGTGGTCGAAGCGGGGGCCTTCGCCGCGCGAGCCGCAGAACTCGCCGCCGAGCTAGCCGCAATGCCGACACGCGGCATCGGCATGACCAAGCGCCTCCTAGATCAAGCTTCGACGGCGTCGCTCGAGGACCAACTCGAGCGCGAGGCGCAACTGCAGGCGGCCGCGACTCAGACAGACGATTTCCGAGAGGGCGTGGCTGCATTCCTCGAAAAGCGGCCGCCCCGCTTCACAGGTGCCTGAAGCGGCTCGACCAGCAGCTCCACCAAGGCCGGAGGCTAACGCTCGGGGTAGCGGCGTTAGCCGGAGGCGTGCCGCGCGGAAGGGAACTTCGTTCACCGCTAGCTCGTAAGAGCGCACGGGCTTTGCCCGTGCGCATTTCGCCGCGAAGCGGCCGACCCTGACCTGAGCGAAAGCGCAGCTTTCGCTCAGCCCTTGTTGCAGACCTTCATACCGAGCTTGCTTGCGAGTGCGTTGCTGCGCGTGTTGTGTTCTTGCGCCTTCGGCACGACGGCCTGGACGCCCTGTATGTCGTTGTCCTTTGCCTTGTCGCGGATCTCCGTCAGGTCGCCTTGGAGCTGTCACGAATGGTCTTGTCGAGGATCGGAATGGTCTTGTTGGCGACGTCGACCAGCTCCGAGAGGTTGGACGGTGTCCCAAGCGCCTTCGTCTGCTGGTTGCCCTTGGCGCAGATCGCGTCGGCCTTCGAGGCGTATTCCTGCTTCGTGAGGCGCTTTCCGCCGCCCCCACCCCCGCAGGCCGTGAGGAGAAGAAGCGGGAGGAGAGCGAGGACGCAAACTCGCCGCATGGCGAAACGGTAGCCAGACGGCCGGATCGCAAAACTAGGATCAGCGGGTGGGCGAAGGACGCATCCGTGTAATGAGCCGGGAACCACTCCGCAGGCGACGGCTGGTCGTTCTCTTCCGCGCTGTCCTCGCCTTGCCCCATTACGTCGTACTCTTCGTGTGGGCGTTGCTCGCGCTGCCGGTTCTCGGGGTCGGCTGGGTGGTGGCGCTCCTCCGCGGACAGCTACCTCAGCCAGTACATCGCTTCCTTGGCGCGTACCTCCGCTATTCGGGCCAGGTCGCGGCCTGGCTCGATCTGCTCTCCGCGCGCTACCCGAGGCCCCACCGCACGCGCGAGCATCCGTTTGCGATCGAGGTGCCCGAACGGGAGCGCCAGCGGCGGCTCGTGACGCTCCTGCGAATACCGCTCGCCGTGCCGGCAATCGTGCTGGCGAGCGTCTTCGCCGTGATCTTGACGACGGTCACGATCGGAGCCTGGTTTGTAGCCCTGGTGCTCGGACGAACGACGGCAGGGCTGCAGGAGCTCGGAACCTTCTGCCTTCGGTACCACCTGGAGACGTCCGCGTACGTGTTCCTGCTGACGTCCCACTACCCGAAGCTGGCGCCGGCGGAGCCGCCCGCAGAGCAGCTCCTCATCCCGGGGTTCGAGTGATGTCTACGCCGGACTCGTGCCCGCCGTGGAGCCGCAGACGCCGCAGTAGGGCGTTCCGACGCGGCGTGGAGACTCGCAGCTCGTGCACGGCGCTACAGCCTCACGTCCGCAGCCTTCGCAATGCGTGTTTGCACCGACCGGATAGCCGCAGAAGGGGCACTGTCGCCGCTTGACGCGCCGCTGCGGAATCCGGCGCAGCAGATAGCGCTCGACGCTCCAGTACAAGAGCACGGTTGCGGCGATGCCGATAGCGGCGATCGCCGCGATTCCCCACTCGAACGGATCGAGATAGTCCGTCAGATAGTCGCACGCGAACACGAACGCGAAGACCGTGGCTGCGACGACGGCCGATCCCGCCAGCGGGAACCATCGTGAAGTGCTACGCCGTGTCCAGGCCAGGAGCGTGTAGGAGCCGAGGATGTAGAACGCCACCAGACCGAGTCGCGCGAAGAACGAGATACGCGCCTGGCGGCTGAGCGCGTGCGCGATCCGGTCGCCCCGTGTGTTCTGTTCGCGTAGTGCTGCGGGTCGCGCTGCCCGAAGCTCACGCCCAGCGGCGGCCCGCTCCTGCTGGGCGGCCTCGAGTCGAGCTTGCGCGGCGGCGTATTCCCGCTCGAGCCTTCCGGGCGGCTTTCCGGCCTCGAGTGCCGTTCGATACGCCTCGCGGCGGAGCTCGAGCTCCTGCAACGCGTCCTCGCGCTGTCGTTCGGCCTGGGCGAGGCGCGCCGAGGCCCGGTCCGAGCGCAGTGTGGCCGGTCCCGGCGCGTACGCCGGCACGGAGACGTGCCGGCGAACGACATCGTCGATCCGCTGGTACGTCCAGATCGCCCCGAGCAGGAGAAAGGCGGCGAGTACGGCGGCGAGCAGCTTCTCCGTTCTCGTCGTCTGAATGTCGTCGACGTCGGTGCGGATCCTCATTTGCGAGCCCCCTTTCGCGGATGCTTGGACGCTCGATCGTGTCGATCGGTCGTTTCAGACGGACGCGCGGCGGAGGCCGCGCGTCCTGAAGGCGGCACCGCAGGCGGTGCCTTCGGTCTAGTCCTCGGCTGGAACTGGACGACGAGCTCGCAGTCCAGCGCGTTCGCGATGCGAAGCAGCGTGTCGATCCGCGGCGGGCGGCCGCCGCGCTCGAACCTTGCGATTGCGGACTGCGTCGTGCCGCAGAGCTCCGCCAGCTCCTGCTGCGAAAGGTGGCGCGCCCGGCGCTGCTCGACGACCTGCTCGGCAATCGCTGCGAAGAACCAGCCTTCCTCGGGCTCTCCACCAACCCGCTTCCGCAGACTCTGGAAGCGGCCTGGTCCCGCCTGCTGCTCCCCGCGCTTCATAGCCTGCAGGCTATTATAGCACCGAGGCTATGGGAGTGCCTGGAGAATCTCCTCGGGCTCGGGGAAGCGGCTCTCGCGCTGCTTCGAAAAGATCAGGTTCCCGTCCGCGAGCACGTCGAACTGGCTTTTCGCGCCTTCGGTGGCCTCGGCCTGATGCCCCGTCCTCCCGTTGATCTCGGCCGCGAGACTCGCAGCCCGGCGGTCATAGCCGTTTCAGACGGGGCAGTAGTAGATCTCGACGCGCGCCACGCGCGTCAGCTTAGCGACGGCGTACGGCCACAAGCGAGAGGTGCTCGTGTCCACCCTTGATCGTCTTCTCTTCCACCAGTCCGATGCCGCGGACGTACAGCTTGTGGTCGATCACATTGGGCTCGAGGGGAGTCCACTCCTTCGTCAGCAGCGCGTGCTTCGACGCGAGGTACGGGACGCGCACCGTGGCCGAGAGGCTCAGCACGCGGAAGTGGTCTTCGGCGTGATCCTTGTAGTACTCCTGCCGGAATGACTGGCCCGTTCTGGGGTGCGCCGGCATCACGATGCCGGCTCGGGCGCCGTTGGCTCCGGCCTGCCACGAGCCTTCCGTGCTCTTTACGTCGCCCGACTCGTCCAGTTCGGCGGTCGACTCGCCGAAGTACCAGACGTTGCCTCGCCGATCCTGCGCGAACCAATCTGCGGTCCGCTCCGCAAGACGGCCGCCGAGGTAGAGGCGGTCATCGACGACGGTGCAGCGGACGCCGTCGACCAGCTTCGTCATGCCCGTCACTCTGACGATGTCGCGCGCGGGCTCTCCGTCCTTGACGCCGCGATAGACGAGCACCGTTCCGGGCTTGAGCGGGAACCATCGATTGTCGACGCGCTGGACGAAGAGCCTCGGCTTCGCCGCAGCTGTCTGCACCGCGCGCGAGCTGTTGTCGGACCCGCACGCGATGCAGACGTAGGCGACCGTCAGCAGGGTGACGGCTGTTCTCACTCGTCAGTCCCCGGGACTGATTGCGACGACGCTGGCGTCGCCCGCGTCGACTCGGACCTCCTGGTCGCCGATGTCGACCATGTAGACGATCCGGTTCCCGTAGTGCTCGAGGTCGACCTGGCCCAGTGCGCCGCCGGCAGCGTGTTGCGCGGCCGCGACCGCCTGCTTCAGAGAGATCGTCGTCTGCGGAAGCAGGTCCTTGCCGTCGTCGAGCGATCCGGGTTTCGCGAAGTGGTTGTCGTCCCAGATCCCGGTCCCGCCCCCGAGGGCGAAAGTGGCGCCACCCAGGACGAGGGCCGTGGCGACGAGGGCCACCGCGATCATGATCAGGCGTCTCCGCACTCTGCGTGCTCCTCTCGGTCGGATGTGCGCGACCGTAGAAAAGTCAGGTTAGACGGGAATGAGAGCGGAACCCCGGTCTCTCATCTTTCTCTCATCCCGACGGGAGAACATGCGGGCTGCAATGCGCGTCTTGATCGTCGAGGACGAGCCGAAGATGGCGGGCCTCGTGCGCCGCGGGCTCGTCGAGGAAGGCCATGCCGCGGACGTCGCCGCGAGGGGCGAGGACGCGGTCTGGATGGCGGAAGCGCACCCCTACGACGCGATCGTGCTCGACGTGATGCTCCCCGGGCTGACGGGCTTCGAGACGTGCCGCCGGCTCAGGAACGCGGGCGTGTGGACGCCCGTGCTGATGCTCACGGCCCGCGACGCGGTGGAGGATCGCGTCTCGGGCCTTGACGCGGGCGCCGACGACTATCTGACGAAACCCTTTTCGCTCGCCGAGTTGCTCGCGCGGCTCCGCGCGCTCGCCCGGCGAGGGGGCGTCGAGCGTCCGACGGAGCTGGTCGTCGGCGACCTCAGACTCGATCCTGCCTCGCGGCGCGTGTGGCGGGACGCGACAGAGATTCAGCTCTCGCCCAAGGAGTTCGCGTTGCTGGAGACGTTCATGCGGCGGCCGGGTCAGGTGCTGTCCCGGCTGCAGCTCCTGGAGCACGCATGGGACTTCGCGTACGAGAACCGCTCCAACGTCGTCGACGTCTACGTGCGCTATCTGCGCGAGAAGGTCGACCGCCCGTTCGGCCGGAGCTCGATCGAGACCGTTCGCGGCGCCGGGTACCGGCTCGCAGCGCCTGGGGTGTCATGAGCAAGGTTCCGCTCCGTGTTCGGCTCGCGTTCGTCTTCGCGGTTGCGATGGCAGTCGTCCTCTCCGGTGCCGGCTGGTTCGTCTACGAGCGTGTCGGCTCCGACCTGAGCAGCTCGCTCGACCAGCAGCTGCGCGGACGCGCACAGGATCTCTCTGCGCTTGTTCGACGCGGCGGCTCGCTGCGGGCCACCGGCGGCCCGCTCGTCGAAGCAGGAGAGTCGTTCGCCGAGCTCCTCGCCGCGGATGGGCACGTGCTCGACGCGACCGCGCCGATCGGCCGGCGGTCGCTGCTGACGAGCTCCCAGGTTGCCCGTGCGACGCGCGAGCCCACCTTTCTGAACAGGTCCTCCGTTCCCGGACTCGACGAGGGGGCGCGCATGCTTGCCATCCCGCTGTCTCTCGCGGGACGGCGGGTGGTGCTCGTGGCCGGCGCGACCCGCGAGAACCGGGCGGAGACCCTGCGCTCGCTGCGCGACGCGTTTCTCGTCGGCGGTCCGCTGGCCCTTCTGCTCGCGTCACTCGGCGGGTACGTCCTCGCCGGCGCCGCGCTTCGGCCGATCGAGGCGATGCGCCGGCGAGCCGCCGCGATCTCCGCCTCGTCGCTGGAGGAGCGGCTGCCGGTCCCGGAGGCTCGGGACGAGGTCTCGCGGCTCGGGAAGACGCTCAATCAGATGCTGACCAGGATCCAGGGCGGCCTCGAACGGGAGCGGCGATTTGCGGCAGACGCCAGTCACGAGCTGAGGACGCCGCTCGCCCTGCTCAAGACCGAGCTCGAGCTCGCCCTTCAGCGCGACCGCTCGCGGGAAGAGCTCGAGGCCACGATTCGCTCCGCAGCCGAGAGCACCGAACGTCTGGCGCGACTGGCCGAGGACCTCCTCTTGCTCGCCCGCGCAGAGCAGGGACGCGTCGCCCTGAAGGAGGAGCGGACCGACGTCGTGGACGTGCTGCACACCGTTGCCCGGCGTTTCGCGCCTCGAGCAGATGCAGAACGACGCGCGCTCTCCGTAGACGAAGGCGATCCACTCGTCCTGACCGCAGATCGGCTCAGGCTCGAGCAAGCGTTGAGCAACATGGTCGACAACGCGCTCCGCCATGGCGGTGGTCACATCACGCTCTCGGCGCGCGCACGGAACGGCACTGCCGAGCTGCACGTGATCGACGAGGGCGCCGGCTTCCCGAGGGCTTTCATGGACCGCGCCTTCGAGCGTTTCAGTCGGGCGGACGCGCGGTCCGCAGATGGGAGCGGCCTCGGCCTCGCCATCGTCGAAACGATCACTCGAGCGCATCATGGACAGGCCGACGTCGCGAACCGCCCCGACGGTGGAGCGGACGTGTGGTTGTCGCTTCCGCTTCGCTAGGAATGGGAACAACCGGCAAGGTGTTATGAATGGAGGCACACGAAGTGCCGGACCGGGGTCGCACTACGACGGGGGGTTTCATGAGTACGAATGCTTCAGATTCGGCCTCGGCCGAGACCATCGTCCTGATCCACGGCATGTGGATGACTCCGCTGAGCTGGGAGCACTGGACGAGCCACTACATCGATCGAGGCCACCGCGTACTCGCGCCCGCGTGGCCGGGGCTCGACAAGGAACCGGAGGAGCTGCGCCGCGATCCGTCACCGCTTCGAGGGATCGACATCACCGAGGTCGTCGATCACTACGACAAGATCATCCGCGGGCTCGACCGGCCGCCGATCATCATCGGCCATTCCTTCGGTGGTCTCTTCGCGCAGCTCTTGCTCGACCGCGGGCTCGGCGCCGCCGGCGTCGCGCTCGGGACCGGAGCTCCCAAGGGCGTGCTGAAGCTGCCGTACTCGACGCTCAGAGCCGCCTGGCCGGCGTTGCGCAACCCGGCGAACCTCAAGAAGGAGACGCCCCTGACTCCGAAGCAGTTCCACTGGTGCTTCACGAATGCGCTCAGCAGGGACGAGTCGGATGCCGTCTACAAGCGCTACTACATCCCGGGAAGCGCACGACCTTTCTTCCAGGCCGGGCTTGCGAACTTCAACCCGAATGCCAAGGCCAAGGTCGATTTCAAGAACCCGGCGCGCGCACCGCTCCTGCTGGCCACCGGCACGGAGGATCGGATCTGCCCGCCGTCCGTGAACGAGTCGAACTTCAAGCAACAGCGAAAGGCTCCCTCCGTCACCGAACACAAGGAGTTTCCCGGCCGCTCGCACTTCCCGGGTCAGGACGGCTGGGAGGAAGTCGCGGACTACCTGCTCAACTGGGCAGTCGCGCGCAAGGGAGCCGGCGCGGCGCAGCCCGCCGAGGCGGTGCCCGAACAGGTGTCTACCTCGCCGAGCTAGATCGTCTTGAACTGCTCGAACGGCTGCTTGCAGGTCGCGCAGTAACGCAGCGACCTGCAAGGAGTCGGGCCAAAGATGTTTTCGAGCCGCGTCTCCGTTGACCCGCAGTAGGGGCACCTGTGCACGTTGCTCTGCAGCTGCACGAGCGTCGGCGCGGTCGCTTCGCGCGGGGCCGGCGGGGCGAAGCCGGAGGCGCGGAGCTTCTCTCGGCCCTCTGGTGTGATGCGGTCGGTCGACCAGGAGTCGTCCAGGCGGACGTTGATCTCCGGCTCGGCGCCGAGCGCGCGAATCTGGTCGGCCATCGCATCGCGCATGACCTCGAGGGCTGGGCAGCCGAGAAATGTCGGTGTGAAGTCGACGCGTACCGTGCCGTCGTGGACGTCGACCTCCCGCACGACGCCGAGGTCGACGAGCGAGATCACCGGGATCTCCGGATCCGGGATCTCGGACAGGGCGTCCCAGACCTGCTCGGCGGTTACCACTTCGTTCCCGCGGGCTGGGAGCGCCGCACCATCGTCATCTCCTCCCACAGCCCGGGTAGCTCCGCCGTGTGCTCGCCACGCTGCCGGGAATCCAGCAACGCCGCGGCGAGGGGCCGCAGCTCCTCGACCGCAGCCGCGAAGCGGGGCTCGTGCTGCAGGCGGTCGAACCACATCCCCGCGTGCATCCGGTGGTACGCCTCCTCGCGGTCGATCTTGGCCGCGAGCCCGGCGATCTCCGGATCGTCGGACTGCTTCAACTGCTCGATCCGGATCGCGTCCGCCTCCTCGTAGAGGTAGTGCCGAGCGATCGTCTTCTCCCAGTCCATCAGCCGCAGCTCGACGATGGGCGCGCAGCGGTACTCCTCCGGAGGGCGGTCGAATGCCAGCTCGTCGGCCGTCGTGTCACGCTCGCGAGCGACGAGCTCGTACAGCGCGCGCGCGTGGCCGATCTCGTTCTGCGCGATTGACGAGAACGCGACGTCTTCCTCGAGCAGCGGCGCAATCCCGGTCCATTCGGAGTCGCGCCAGCCGAGGATCAGCTCGTCGTCAGCGATCTCCAACAGGGTGTTCTGTACCTTCTCGTCCATCTCCACGAGCGAAGCGAAGTCCTAACCCTTCCCCGCGGAAAGTGCGCCAGCACTTTTCGCGGAGACTGCTCGGTCACGTGCCTCCTTGAGCTTCTCCTTCAGGGGATAGCCATCGACGCGGTGGTAGTTGCGGTTCAGCTCGTCGACGAAGTCGCCGAGCTCGAGGATCGCGTCGCGCGGTACGACCCAAAGCGACTCGGACTCCCCTCGCCGGCCGTAGAACTCCTTCGCGTACATCTCCGCGAACGCCCGGTCCGGAGCGTCGAGGGAACCTGCATGTTGGAAAGGCTGTCCCTTCCGTTCCTGGCGGAAGATCTCGTAGACCATTACGCAGCTTGTGCGAGCACGACCTGCCGAACCCACGCCGAGTTCTCGCGCGCCTTCCGCCTGAGGTCGAGCCGCTCCTGCGATCTGGGCCCGTGTCCGGTCACGACGCTCTTCAACTCGTCCCAGTCGGGCTCGTTGTACTCCCAGACCTCGTCGTCGTTCTTGCGCAGCTTCGGATCCGGCACGGTCAGTCCCAGCTCCCAGATCTGTGGGACGTAACCGTCGAGGAACTGCTGCCGGGCCTCCTCGTTTCCCTGCGACTTGATCCGCCAGACGTACATCGGATCCTCTTCCTTCGCGATCGGATTCCCGTGGAACTGCATCAGCGGTCCCCACCAGCGCGTCACGGCTTCCTGCACGAGCTCGCGCTGGTCGTCGGTGCCGTTCATGAGCGTCAGGATCACGTCGCGCCCATGGAGGATGTGGAAGGACTCCTCCCAACAGATCTTCTTCATGATCCGCGCGTACGGCGCGTACGAGCACTTGAGCAGAGCCTTCTGGGAGATGATCGCCGCGGCGTCGACGAGCCAGGCGATCACGCCGACGTCGCCCCACGTCTTCGTCGGGTAGTGGAAGACGTTGTGGAACTTCGCCTTGCCCGAGATGAGGTCGTCCAGACACTGCTCGCGGGGCTTGCCGAGGTCCTCGACGACCCGGTAGATCAGCTGGGAGTGGCCGACCTCGTCCTGGACCTTTGCGGTCAGCGCGAGCTTCCGTTGCAGGGTCGGCGCACGCAGGATCCACTCGCGTTCGGGGAGGACGCCCATCAGCTCGGAGTTGCCGTGCATCTCGATGAACTTGATCAGCTTCGCGCGGTAGTCGTCCGGCATCCAGTCGCCGGTCTCGACCTGTCCGCCTGACTGGACGTACGCGAGGAATTCCTGCTCTCGTTGGCTCACCACGGCTCCTTTCGACCCTAACGATCGTTAGGGTACCCCACGTGGGCACCCGCCGAAACGAGCTGACGCGCCAGGCCGCGCGTCTCTTCGCGGAGAAGGGCTACCACGGCACCTCGGTCGGCGACCTGGCCGAGGCGATGGGCGTCCAGAAGGGCTCGCTCTACGCCCACATCGACTCGAAGGCCGACCTGCTCTGGGAGGTCGCGCGCGAAGGAGCAGCCGCCTTCCACGCCGCGCTGGATGCGATTCAGGACGAGCTGCCGCCAACCGAGAAGATCCGCCTTGCTCTGCGCGCGCACCTGCGCGTCGTCGCGGAGCAGCTCGACGTCGCAACGGTGTTCGTGCGCGAGTGGCGCTATCTCGAGGGCGAGCGCCGCGACGAGTTCATCGCCGAGCGTCGGCGCTACGAGGAGCGCATCCGCGCATTGTTCCGCGAGGGGCGCGAGCTCGGGCGCCTTCGCAGCGACCTCGACGACGCCACCGCGACGCTGCTCGCGCTGTCGGCGGCGAACTGGGCGTATACCTGGCTGCGGCCTGGGACCGACACGGACGAGCTTGCGGATCGGTTTTTCGCGTTCCTCCTGGACGGCATGCGGGGTTACGCAACTCCATGAAGCGCGCCGTTCTGATCGTCAACCCGAAAGCGAGCCGCGTCACCGAAGACGGGATCTCGGCAGTGGAGCGCGCCCTGATGCGTTCTGCCTACCTACGCACGGTTCGCACGCAGCGCCCACGTCACGCGGTGGAGCTTGCCCGTGAGGCGGGCGATGCGGATGCCCTCGTCATCTTCTCGGGGGACGGAGGCTTCAACGAGGCGCTGAACGGCGTCGAGCGGGCGGACCTCCCCCTCGGTTTTGTCCCGGGCGGTGGAACGAGCGTGTTGCCTCGCGCGCTCGGCCTTCCGCGCGATCCGGTCGGAGCCGCGGAGCGGGTCGCCGCTGCGCTGGCGCACGATCGCACGCGAAGGATCTCGACCGGTCGCGTGAACGGCCGCCGCTTCGCTTTCAGTGCAGGCGTCGGGCTCGACGCGGAGGCGGTGCGGCGGATCGACGAGCGCGGCCGCTCTCCGGAGGGGAAGCGGCCCGGCGATCTTGCCTTCATCTCGGCGTTCTCGCGGATGATCATCGAGCGTCGCGGCCGGTTCGACCCCGTGCTCGAGGTGGACGGATACGGGCGCGCCGCCCTCGTGCTCGTCTCGAACGTCAACCCGTACACGTTTCTGAAGGCGTTCGCGATCCAGGTCGCGCCGGAGGCGGTGTTCGAGGAAGGGCTCGACTTCCTCGCGCCGGTCTCGCTCACGCCGCGGACGCTGCCGCCGCTGCTGCTCGCACTTGCAACCGGCCGGCCGGCGCGAAACGCCCTCCGCGGCCACGACCTCGACCGGATCGAGGTTCGCTGCGATCACCCGCTGCCCCTGCAGGCCGACGGCGAGGACCTCGGCGATGTCACCGAGGCGCTCTTCGAGGCAGAGCGGGGCTCGATCTCGGTCCTGGTCTAACTTCTGCGGCGCCAGTGCGTCTGATAGTCCGGTGCGGACTATTCCGACCAGGACTATCGAGCTGACGACGACCGAAGGCGTCGTGCTTGGGTTGCTGTCCGAAGGCGAGAGGTCGGGCTACGACCTGCTGAAGCGGGCCGAGCAGAGCGTCGCGCACATGTGGTCGCCCGCCAAGAGTCAGCTGTACGCCGTCCTCCCGCGTCTCGTCGCGGCCGGTCTTGCGAAGGGGAAGGCCGTGCAGCAAAAGGGCCGCCCCGACAAGCAGGTCTACCGCCTCACTCGTGCCGGACGAGCCGCCGTTCGCGGCTGGCTGGAGGATTCGCCGCCCCGCTCGTGGGACGAGCTGCTGCTGAAGGTCTTCTTTGCCAAGCTCGTCTCGCGGAAGGCGCTGGTCGCCCAGCTCGAGGCGTACCGAGACGTCCAGCTCGGCTTTCTCGCCGAGTACGAGGCGATCGAGCGGGAGATCAAGTCGAAACCGGAGAGCAGATACGGCTATCTGACGCTGCGGTACGGCCTTGCACTCATGCCTGCGCGCCTGGCGTGGCTGGACGAGGCGGTGAAGGAGCTGTCGGGCTAGGTGGCCCGCCGGCCGGATCGACGCGGCGGTTCGCTGATCGTGGCGTGTGTCGTTCTCGTCTGCGCGCTGCTCGGCTCGAGCGCGGCGGCGCGAGCGGACGGGGAGCGTGCAGCCGTGCGCCCCCCGTTTTCCTACGACCGCAATCGTCCCCTCAACCTCCGGCTCGGCGAGACGCGGGCCGGCGCCGGCGTGGTGCGGCAAGCGCTGACGTTCGATGCGGGTCGTGGGCAGAAGACGGCGTACTGGACGCATCCCGAAGGGTCTGGCCCATGGCCCGTGGTCGTCTTCTCGCCGGGCTCCGACGGAGATGCAACTACGCAGCTGCCGGATGCCGACCGGCTCGCAGAGCGCGGGATTGCGTCGCTTACGTTGGATCCGCCGAGATCGCTCGTGTCGTGCCGTACCGCGGTCGACGTCCGCGCCTACTTGAACTACGTCATCGGGCGCCGTCGCGCACTCGACCTGCTACCGCAGCTTCCGGGCGCGGATTCTGCCCGCGTCGCCGCAGTCGGTTTCAGCTTTGGCTCTGCAGTGACTGCCGCGGTTGCCGGTGTCGACCACCGGCTGCGAGGTGCCGTGATCCAGTCCGGGCGGGCGCACCTGAGCATTCCCATCGGCGCTGTATGCAGGAACAGTCTTGGCAGGAAGAAGCTCAAGGCGTACCTCCGTGCGTACGCCGCGATCGACCCCGTGCGGTACGTGTCGACCGCAGCTCCGGCCGCGCTGCTGTTCCAGAACGGCAGGGTCGATCCGATCTCGCCTGCGAGGGACGTGGACGCCTACGTCAGGGCTGCTTCCCGGCCCAAGGAGCAACGCTGGTACGACGCCGGACACGAGCTCAGCGATCAGGCGCGTGCTGAACGCGATGCCTGGCTGGTGGAGCTCCTCAAACCATGAAGGTTGCGCTCGTCGTGCTCGCGGTGTTCCTCAGCGCCTGCGGCGGAGGCGGCGGCAGTGCGAGTGCACTCTCGCTCGGCGACTGGGTCAAGGTCCTTGCGGGCGGCAAGACGCAGTGCGCGCGTGGGGGTGCCTACTCGTACTGGGTTCGGAAAGGCGATCCAGCGCGGCTGCTCGTCTTCTTCCAGGGCGGCGGCGGCTGCTTCGACGAGCGGACCTGCGCCCCGGGAAGCACGTGGTTCGACGACCGCATCGACGCCGGAGACGATCCTCGCTACAACGGCGGCATCCTCGATCTCGAGGACGCGCGGAATCCTGTCCGGGAGTGGTCGGTCGTGTACATCCCGTCGTGCACCGGAGACGTGCACGTGGGCTCGCGCGTTGTCCGTTACGGCCGGATCAAGGTTCGGCAGTTCGGCCGGGTCAACGCACAGGCGGCTCTTCGCCGTGCCTACCGGGACTTTCCGCATCCCGACTCGGTCTTCATCGCCGGCTGCAGCGCTGGGAGCGTCGGGTCGGCGTTCCATGCCGACGCGATCATCCGGCGTTATCCCAAGGCCCGCGTCATGCAGCTCGGAGATTCGCTCGCCTTCGTCTTCCACCGGCCGATCAGCCTCGCCGAGTGGGGCACGCACCAGCACTTTCCCGGGTTCTTTCGCATCGGGAATCGACGGTTCACGATGGTGCAGTTCTTGACCGCGCTCGCGCGAGCTCATTCCAACCGGACGTTTGCCCGTTTCAACCATGCGGAGGACGAGGTCCAGGAACGCTTCTACCGCGCTGTCGGTGGCAAGCCGGGCGGGTTCGCGCCGCGGCTTGCTGCGGCCGAGCGGACGCTCAAGAAGCTGAGGAACTATCGCTCGTACCTCGCCTGCGGGTTCGGGCACTGCGCGCTCCCGACCGCGGAGTTCTACTCCCTGCGCGTGGACGGTGTGCGGCTGCGGGACTGGGTGGCTGGTCTCGCCGCCGGCCGCGACGTCGGGTGCCCGGTCTGTCGCCGCTGAGATAATCCCCGCAATGGCCCAGGTTCTTCCCGCCGAGCGCGACCTGCGGCGTGTAATCGGCGACGCTGACGGCACGGGCGACCGCGAGGTCGACGGGCTGGGCGAGCAGGAGCTGCTCGAGCTCTTTCGAGCAATGGTTCTGCTGCGGACCTATGACGAGCGGTCCGTCATCTACCACCGGCAAGGCCGGATCGGGACCTACGCGATCTTCTGGAACCACGAGGCGATGCAGGCCGGTGCAATCCACGCGCTCGAGGACGAGGACTGGATCTTCCCGTCCTACCGCGAGTCCGCAATCGGGCTGCTGCGAGGGATGCCGCCAGCGACAGTGCTGTCCTGGTGGCGTGGTCACCCCGCGGGCTGGTGGAATCCCGAGGACTACCGGGTCGCCTCGATCTGCGTCCCGATCGCCACGCACGTCCCGCATGCAGCGGGGCTCGCCTGGGGGAAGAAGCTGAAGGGCGAGCGGGCATGCGCGCTTGCATTCTTCGGTGACGGCGCGACCTCCGAGGGCTCCTTCCACGAGGGAGCAAACTTCGCCGCCGTGATGGGCGCACCGCTCGTGCTCTTCTGCAACAACAACCAGTGGGCGATCTCGACGCCGCTGGAGGCGCAGACGCGTGCGGAGACGCTCGCCGACAAGGCTGTCGGCTACGGAATCCCGGGATTGCGCGTCGACGGAACGGACGTGCTCGCCTGCTACGAGGCGACGCGCGAGGCGGTTACGCGGGCGCGCGCGGGGGAGGGGCCGACCTTCGTCGAGGCGGTCTCCTACCGCGTCGCTCCTCACGCGACGGCCGACGATCCGAGCGCGTACATCGATCTGGAACGCGTCGACGAGGAGAAGAGGCGCGAGTGCGTGGGACGGTTCGAGGGCTATCTCCGGCGCGCGGGGATCCTCCACGACGACCTCGCGGCGTCGATCAGGGCCGAGGCTGCAGATGCGATGCGCGCCGGGATCGCGGCGGCCGAGGCAGAGCCTCCTCCCGACGTCGCGCTGTTGTTCGACAACGCATTCGTCGATCCGCCGGCGTCGTTCGCCTCCGATCTCGAGGAGCTGCGGAGGTTCCTTGGCTGAGCGGAGCTCACGCGCTCTCGGTTTCCTGAGTCAGGAAGGCGAGAGTGCCTGAGTTCTCGATTGTCGAGGCTGTCAACGACTGTTTGCACGTTGAGCTCGAGCGTGATCCCTCGGTGATGGTGATCGGGGAGGACGTCGGCCGCGCCGGCGGTGTCTTCCGCGCCACTGCGGGGCTGCGCGACCGTTTCGGGCCCGACCGTTGCGTCGACACGCCGCTCGCGGAGGCGGGAATTCTTGGCAGCGCGATCGGACTTTGCATGGCGGGCTGGCGTCCTGTTTGCGAGATGCAGTACGACGCGTTCGCGTATCCCTGCCTCGACCAGCTGATCACGCACGTTGGGCGCTACCGCTGGCGCACCGGCGGGAAGATGTCGTTCCCGCTCGTGGTGCGCATGCCGTACGGCGGCGGTGTTCGCGCGCCGGAACTGCACGACGATTCCCCGGAGGCGTATTACGTCCACACCCCCGGGGTGAAGGTGGCGATTCCCTCGACGCCGCAGGACGCGAAGGGGATTCTTGCAGCGGCAATCCGCGATCCCGATCCGGTCGTCGTGCTCGAGCCCAAGCTGCACTACCGGACGCTGAAGGGCGACGTTCCCGAGGGCGAGCATGTCGTCCCGCTCGGGGAGGCGCGGCTCGTGCGCGAAGGTAAAGACGTGACGCTGGTGGCGTACGGGTCGATGGTGCCTGTCTGCGAGGCGGCTGCGGATTCGCTCGAGGGCGTGTCCGTGGAGGTGCTCGACGTGCGTACGCTCAAGCCACTCGACGAGAAGGCGCTGCTCGCGTCCGCGGCGAAGACGGGAAGGGTCGTGCTCGTGCAGGAGGCGCCACGCACGTGCGGCTATGCCGCGGAGCTCGCTGCGATCCTTGCGGAGAAGGCGATCCTCGACTTGCGCGGGCCCGTGTTGCGTGTCACCGGCTACGACGTCCCCTATCCCTACTGGCAGATCGAGGATGCGTACATGCCGTCGGTCGAGCGTGTGGTGGACGCCGCGCGCCGCCTGCTCGAGTTCTAGGGTCCGCGGGACATGTCTGATCGGAGGCAGGCAAGGCTTCGCCTCTGGCTCGAGTGGGCCGGCAACGGATTGCGCCTCCGCGACGCGGCGACGGAGGAGCTCGTCCGGGCGGACGATGATCCACGGCTCCGCGTGATCAAGGTCGCCGGCGTCTCACACCGGCTGGACGCGCTGCAGGACGACGCCTTCGAGCCGGGCCGACGCCTCGTGCTCGTCGCAGAGCCGGACAACGAGCACGATCCGAACGCGATCGGCGTCTGGGACGAGGAGCGCCGGGTCCAGGCGGGCTACGTGCCGGCCGAGATCGCCCGCGAACTCAGGGCCGACGACTGGCAGGCGGTGTCCCTGTGGCAATTCGTCGAGGACGATCAGCGCGGCGGTTTGCGCGTCCTGCTCGCGCCGAACGACGCCTGGATCGGGTTGCCTCGCGCGTGATCCACGAGATCCCCCTCGAGCGAAGAACGCTGCACGGTCACTTCTCGTGCGACCTCGGTCCAATCGCGACTGTCGATCCGGGCGACTCGCTGCGGTTCTCGACGCTCGACGCCGGCTGGCACGCGGTGCCGGAGAATCGGTACTTCGACGATCTCGACCCGGAGCTCGACACAGGGCACGCGCTCATCGGCCCGATCGAGGTCCGTGGCGCCGCGGCGACCGGGACGCTCGAGGTGCGCATCGAGACGGTGCGGGTCGGGACGTGGGGGATCACCTTCGCCGACGGCGAGGGAATGTTCTGGTCGCTCGACGCAGACGCGGGTACAGGCTTCGGCCCGGCAGCGGCAACGGTCGCGCTTTCGCCCTTCCTCGGTGTGCTCGGAATGCCGCCGCCCGAGGCAGGCACCCATTCGACCAGCCCACCACGTCGCTGGGGCGGAAACATCGACTGCAAGGAGCTCGTCGCCGGGACGACACTCTTCCTCCCGATTCCGGTGAACGGCGCCCTCTTCTCGGCCGGAGATGGACATGCCCGACAGGGCGACGGCGAGGTATCCGGAACTGCGATCGAATGCCCGCTCGAGCTCGCGGAGCTGACACTCAACCTGCGCGACGATCTCGTACTCGAGACTCCAATTGCGCGCGTACCGGAAGGCTGGATCGCCTTTGGGTTCGACGAGGATCTCGACGAGGCGGCGTCGATTGCGACCGAGGCGATGCTTGACCTGATGAGCCGCGAGCTCAGCCTGGAGCGCCGCGACGCTCTCGCTCTGGCGAGCGTCGTCGTCGATCTGCGCGTGACGCAGGTCGTGAACGGCGTCAAGGGTGTCCACGCGGTCCTCCGCGACGACGCGATCAGAATGGTCTGAACGCCGAAGCCAGGCTAAAGCCTGGCACCGGACTGCGAAGATGCCTGCGGCATGGCCTACGAGTTCAAGCTGCCCGACCTCGGCGAGGGGCTGACCGAAGGCGAGATCGCCCGCTGGCTCGTCTCCGAGGGCCAGGAGGTGGCCGAGGACGACCCGCTCGTCGAGATCCAGACCGACAAGACGACGGTCGAGATTCCATCGCCCGCCGCCGGAAAGGTGACGCGGATCCTCGTCGACGAGGGGAAGGTCGTCCCGGTCGGGACCGTGCTCGTTGTGATCGGCGGTGAGCCGGACGGCGGTCCACCTCGCGCCGAGGCGGCGCCGACACAGGCGCAGTCCCCGAAGCCGGCGGGCAAGGGCCGTGCTACCCCACTGGTCCGCAAGATCGCCCTGGAGCTCGGCGTCGACCTCGAATCGCTGAGCGGCAGCGGTCCCGAGGGACGGATCACCGAGGAGGACGTTCGCAACGCCGCCGGCCCACAGGAAGGACGGCGCGAACCGCTGCGCGGGGTCCGGCGGCTGATTGCCGAGCACATGGCGCGTGCGCACCGCGAGGTACCCGCCGTCACATGGGTCGAGGAATGCGACTTTTCAGGCCTCGACCTCAAGCTGCTCGTTCCAACCGTGCTGAAGGCTTGCGCCGAGTCGCTGAAAGAGTTCCCGGAGCTGAACGCGCGTCTCGAGGGGGACGAGATCGTCTATCTCGACCGCTACGACCTCGGCGTCGCCGTGCAGACGGACCAGGGACTCGTCGTCCCGGTCGTGCGCGATTGCGACTCGCGCGCCGTGGAAGACCTACGCGCCGACGTCGACCGGCTCGCCGAAAGCGCGCGCGCCGGCACACTCCAGCCGGAGGAGTTGCGCGGCTCGACGTTCACCGTCACGAGCGCCGGCAAGCTCGGCGGACTGCTCCAGACACCGATCGTGAATCATCCCGAGGTGGCGATTCTCAGCATCGGCCGGATCGCACAACGCCCGGTCGTGTATGAGGGACAGATCACCGCACGCTCGATCGGTCACGTGTCGGTGACGTTCGACCACAGGGTGGTGGATGGTGCTCGAGCCGCCGAATTCGGGCTGGCCGTGATCCGGCGGCTCGAGTCAGGCGCCTAGAGCGCCCGCGCGAAAGCTGCGCTTTCGCGCGGGGTTGGTTACGCCGCTTCGCGGGGAACGTGCGCGGGCTGAGCCCGCGCACTCTCATGGGTTTCCGGTTGGCGCAGGATCGTCGTCCGCGTGCAGCGGCGCTTCGCGTCGCCGCACGCGTAAGTTCGGCCTGCGGTTAAGCGGCTTCGCTCGCTTGACCTCCGGCCCTTGGCGCGTCCGCAGTTCGGAGCGGCTCAAGCTTCGACAGCCTCCAGTTACGGCTGTCGCTGGTCGTTGTCGTCGATCTGACCGCGGATCTCGCCGGCTGGGAAGGTGCCCGTGTGGACGTTGGCGTACGTGACGCCTGCTCGAATCGCGTCGGCCAGCTCACCAAACTCGCCCGCCGCAATCCCCTGGCTCGCGGGGCCGATGATGTCGGCGGGAGTAATGGTCCCGGTCACGACGGCCTCGCTCGTCGTTCCTTCCGGGCACGCCTGATGGCCGGGGCCGCAGAGGAATGCGGAGATCCCCCCGGAGTCATAACGGTTGCCGAAGTGGACGTGTGCCTGGATGGCGGGTGCCGAGAGACCGGAGTAGCGCAACTCAAACGTAATCGTCTCCGCTTCGTCGTCGATCGTTGCGCTGAACGACCCGGTCCCGCCGGACGAGACGCCTGCCGGCGTTGCCTCCTGATAGCCCGTCAGCGTGTCGGCCGTAACGTCCTTCTTGCCGGCGCTACCGCTACTCGCAACGGCGTACATGCCGACCGCAACGAGCAGAGCGGCGACCAAGCTGCCGCACAGAGCTAGCTTCCTCATCCCCTTGCCCTCCTTGCCTGCCCCGTCACGAGGGGCGTCCCGGCGCCGGGGCAGTGGCGCCGGGACGTCGGCTGGACCTACGAAGAAGAGGAGAGACCGGTTTTCGTCAGGCGGTCGCCGCTGCAGCGAGGTGTGACTCGAGCCTGGGGCACTACACTCAGGGCGAATGGGGGGCTGGTACTGGATCGGGGTTTGTGCAGGACTCGGCGTCGGAATCGGCGTCCTGCTTGCCGGATTCCTCGTTGGGACCCGTGCTGCGCTCATTGCGGCGCTGGTGCTCGCCCTCGCGGCCGGAGCCGGCGTTGGATTCCTGATCGGGGAATGGAACGAAGCGATCGGCGGGGGCGCAGGCGGCGTCCTCGGGGCGACCGGAGCGGCGCAATTGGTGGCCGGAACGCTGCGGCGCGGAGGAGCGCGTTTCGGGACGGCCGTCTTCGTCGGACTTGCGGCGCTCCTCCTCGGTGCGCTCGCCTGGGTGCCGGTGGCGGGATATCTGGAGGCAGTGCTCGTTCCCACCCTTGCAGCGCGCCTGCGCCGGCGGGCCCCCGAGCGCTACGCCGGATTGCGCTCCCTTGCCCGAGACTAGGGCATCGCTTGCGATGCCGCCGCCAGGAGGCGCGGGCTTCGCTCGCGCGTCCGTCTGAGATGACCGGTCGACACAATGGCCCGCATAGCCGAGCGATCTAGGAAGGTCATTCTGATCGTCATCGACGGGCTGACGCCGTCGATGTTCGAGGCCGCGGTCGGGGATGACCGCACCCCGGCGCTCTCGTTCCTCGCCGAGCAGGGCCGCTACTCGCGAGCAGTCAGCACGTTCCCGTCTTTGACGCCCGTCTGCCTTTCGTCGATCGCGACCGGCGCGCACCCCGACGTCCATCGAATCCCGCATCTCGTCTGGTACGACCGGGAGCGCACGCGGGTGATCGAGTACGGATCGTCCTTCGCCGCGGTGCGCGCCGCAGGGATGACACGATCGATTCTCGACACGATTATCAACATGAACCGCGTCCATCTCGGCGCGGACGCGGTCACTATCTACGAGGCGCTCGAAGACAACGGCCTGACCGCGGCGGCAATCAACATCACGTGTTACCGCGGTCGCACACGTCACCTGCCGACCTTGCCCGGGTTGACGATCCCGGCATACGGCCCGAAACGTTTCTTCTTCTACAACCTGTTCGAGTCTGATCCGACCGGCGCGCCGCTCGCGGTGTTCGCGCGTGCACAAGGGTCCATCGACGGCTACGCAGCCGCCGTCGGGCGCTGGCTGGTGACGCGCGATGGTTTCGACTTCCTCGTCTACTACCTCCCCGACTACGACTTCGCCTCCCACATCTCCGGGCCGGACGAGTCGTTCGAGGCCCTCGCTCGCGCCGACGCGGCGATCGGGGCCCTCCTCGATGCGGCCGGAGGGCCCGAGGAGTTCCTCGAGCGCTACGCCGTCGTGCTCTGCTCGGATCACGGGCAGACTCACGTCGACCGCAACGTGCGCCTGGAGGAGCCGTTTGCCTCCGACCCGGGTGTTCTCGTGACCGCGTCGAACCGCGCGGGCATGCTGTACAGGCTGCCCGGCTCCACGCTCGACTCTCGAGAGCTCGCGGCGCAGCTCGACGAGAGCGAGGCGGTGGAGACCGTCCTGTTCCTCGAGGAAGGCGAAGGCGTCGCCCGGCGCGAGGGCGAGGAATTGCGCTTTGCGCCGGTCGGCAGCGCCTGGCGCACGAGCGGTGACGAGGGCTTGCTCGGCTATCCCGACGGTTTCAGGCGAGCCTGGGCCGCGCTCAACAACCCGAATGCCGGCGAGTTGATCGTGTCTGCCGTCCCGGGCTTCGAGTTCGCGGACCTCGCGGGACGTCACCATGCAGGCGGCGGGAGCCATGGGTCGCTGCGGCGCGGCGATTCCGAGGTGCCGATGCTGACGATCGGCCTCGATGCGCAGCCGCAGACGATCGTCGAGGTCGCGCCGGCCGTTCTTCAGCACTTTGGCGTGGAGTCGCCGGCGTATGCGCGCCCGCTCACGAGTGCCGCCTGATCCCGCGGAGCTGAGGCGATGGATGGTCGACGGGCAGCTGCGCGGCCGCGACGTCGTCGACGAACGGGTGCTCGCGGCAATGGAACGCGTTCCGCGCGAGCTGTTCATCCCTGAGGAGCTCCGCGATCGCGCGTACGACGACGCGGCCTTGCCGATCGGCGGCGGCCAGACGATCTCGCAGCCGTACATGGTCGCTCGGATCTGCGAGGCGCTCGCGTTGAAGGGCGACGAGCACGTGCTCGATGTCGGCACCGGGTCCGGGTACCAGGCGGCGGTGCTTGCCGAGCTCGCGGCCGAGGTCGACACGATCGAGCGGATTCCCGAGCTGGCCGAGTCAGCACGCACGAATCTGGCTGTAGCCGGCTACGAGCGCGTGCGCGTCCACGTCGGTGACGGGACGCGAGGCCTCCCGGAGCACGCGCCTTTCGATGCCATTGCCGTCGCGGCCGCGGCCCCCCAGCTCCCGCAGTCGCTTTACGAGCAGCTCGAGCCGGGGGGGCGGCTCGTCGTCCCCGTCGGGAAGCACGGGATCCAGCGCCTCGAGGTCGTGATCCGCAGCCCGGAGGGCCCGGCCGTGATCCGCTCCGTCCCGTGCCGTTTTGTGCCGCTGGTGGGGGAAGAGGGGTTCTGAGCGTTTGTCGCCCGCCGGTCCGGGCACCATGGCGTCGGGATGAGGGAGCTGTCGGGAGACGCCCTGCTCGCGCTGCCCGTTCGGCTGCACGGGATCCAGCTCGGCCGGCCGGCCGACCTTCTGCTCGATCGCGAGGTCGTGCGGGCGGTCGGGCTCGACGTTCTCTGCGGTGACAAGGTGCTCAGGTTTTTGCCGCTGCCCACGGCCGCCGTCAGTGAGGACGGAATCACCATCCACTCACCCCTCGTGCTCCTCGAGGAGGACGAGCTCGACTTCTACCGGGCGCGGACTTTCGCGCTGAGCTCGCTGCGAGGACGTCCCGTTCAGCGCCACGGCCGCGAGGTGGGGAAGCTGCGCGACGTTGTCGTTGCTCCGGGCGGCGAGCTCGTCGCAGCGATCATCGACACAGGCGCAGGCTCCACGCGCCTGCCCTTCGACGGCACGCTCCGCTTCGCTCCCCAGCGCCGCTCCGCGGCCTGAGAGCTCGTAGGACGAGCTCTCAGGCGGAAACGGCCGCGCTGGCGGAGCCGGCACGGCCTCTTATGGTCGGCGTCGCAAGCGAACGCCCTTAGTCGCTAGTCTCGCCAGCGGCCATGGAGCAGCGGGACGCCGCCGTCGCCGCAGGTCTGCGCGCCCGCGTCACACACGCGCTGCGGCAGCGGCACAACTGGGAGCAACTGGCGAAGTTCTGCCTCGTCGGTGCGTCGGGCTACGTGGTGAACCTCGTGGTCTACACGGCCTTGCTCGACGGCGCTGACTGGCACTACCGCCTCGCGGCGACGGGCTCGTTCCTCGTCGCCGTGACGAACAATTACCTCTGGAATCGTCTCTGGACGTTTCGTCACCGCCGTGGGCACTTCGGGCACCAGGGCCTGCGCTTTTTCATCGTCTCCCTGGTCGTCTACGCTGGCAACCTCGTCATCCTCAGCGTGCTCGTCGAGCTCGGGCTGGGGAAGATCGTGTCGCAGGCAATCGCCATCGTTCTCGTCACGCCGGCGAACTTCATCGGCAACAAGCTCTGGTCCTTTCGGAGAAACCGCTGACGCGCATCCTGCGGCTCGTCGCCGTCCCGGTCATTCTGCTCTCGTTCGCCTCGACGGCAGTCGCGGCGTCGTTCCCTCCGGCGAAGGCGAAGCAACGCCTGACGAAGGCCCGTGCGGTCGCGCTGTTCCTTCAGGACGACAAGGTCGCGGACTGGCTCGAGCGTTATCCGCGCAAGGGGCGCGTCACGGATGCGACCTACGAGCCAGACTCGACGAAGTGCACTGCGGGAACTCAGGGCGGCTGCTGGACGGTTCACGTCTGGTGGAGCAAGAACGAGAAGGTCGACGCGGGGGAGATCGCGCAGGGCAAGGTCGACGACGGTACGACTGCGGTCACCGAAGCATGGACCGGGCCCCAGGTCGCGTGGAAGATGGCGCGCGGTTACGACGGTGCGTTCGGAGGCCGGAAGATCAACAGCGTCCCCGTCTGGCTCGCTTTCTGCATCGTCTTTCTGCTCGGTCTCGCGGACTTCAGGCGCCCACTCTCGCTGCGGAATCTCGATCTGCTCGTGGTCCTCTCCTTCTCCGCGTCCCTCTGGTACTTCAACCACGGCGACATCTTCACGAGCGTGCCGCTCGCCTATCCTCCGCTCGCGTACCTGCTCGGGCGGTGCGTCTGGATCGGTTGGCACTGCCGCCCGGTACGCGCGGCCCGGCCCTTATGGCCGGCCTGGGTCCTTCTTTCGGCCACGGTCTTCCTCGCCGGCTTCCGCATCGGCCTCAACATCGAGGACTCGAACGTCATCGACGTGGGCTACGCCGGGGTCATCGGCGCGCAGCGGATCGCGAGCGGTGTCGTGCCCTACGGCAACTTTCCCGAGGAGGACGACCTCAAGGCCTGCGGCCCAGCGGACTCGGCTGGAGAGATTCGTGAGCGCATTCAGAAGAACGGCCGCTGCGAATCCGCGAATCCGCTCGGTGACACGTATGGCCCCGTGGCCTACGAGGCGTACCTGCCGGGCTACTGGATCCGTGGCTGGTCCGGAAAGTGGGACCACCTTCCGGCCGTGCACCTGACCTCGATCTTGTTCGACGTGCTCTGCCTGCTCGGGCTCGGGCTCGTCGGCTTACGCTACGGCGGGCCGTGGCTCGGTGCCGCGCTCGCGTTCGCCTGGGCTGCGTTCCCGTTCACCCAGTACGTGTCCCAGTCGAACACCAACGACTCGATCGTGCCGGTGTTCCTGATCTACGGGTTCTGGCTCGCAGCCTGGCCGTGGTTGCGCGGGGTCTTCGCCGCGCTGTCGGGCTGGACGAAGTTCGCGACGCTCGTTGTCGCCCCACTCTGGCTCACGTATCCGGGACCACTGCGGCGTCCGCGTCCTGCGCTCGCCTTCGCAGCCGGTTTCGTGCTCGCGACGCTGGCGGCCTTTTCCGTGCTGTTGCTGGACGCTCACCCGGTCCAGGCCGCGCAGGCGTTCTACGAGCGCACGTTGAAGACGCAGGTCACGCGCGAGTCTCCGTTCTCGCTCTGGGACTGGGCGCAGTACCACGCGCGCGGGATCCCCGATCTCCACGTCGTGCAATGGGTGCTCGAGGGACTGCTCGTGCTCGGCGCCGTCGCGGCCGCGTTCGTGCCGCGGATCAAGACGCCGCTCCAGCTCGCGGCTCTGACCGGAGCGCTCCTGCTCGGCTTCGAGCTCGTGCTGACGCATTGGTTCTACCTCTACGTCACGTGGTTCTTCCCCTTCGTCGCCTTTGCCTTGTTGGCGAATGGACGCACCGAGACAGCGCCGGCCTGAGCCGTCGATCGGCGCCGCCGTCTTCGCGGCGATCGCGCTCTTCGTCGTCTCGTGGACCTTGCTCCACGTGGGCTTCTACACGCACGATCAGATCCTCGATACGCCGAGCTACCAGCGTTACGGCAACGCGATCGCCGACGGAAAGATCCCGTACCGCGATTTCGAACTCGAGTATCCGCCCGGCGCGCTGCCGATGTTCGCGCTGCCCGGACTGGCGGAGCCGGGACACGACCAGGATGTGTCTCCCGGCTTTCGCCATGCGTTCGAGACGCTCATGTGGCTCTGCGGCGCCGCCGCACTCGGCGCGATGGCGATCGTTCTGGGCGCCCTACGACGCGGGGCCGCGGCGGTCTGGGGCGCGCTTGCCTTCGCCGCTCTCGCGCCCCTTGCGCTCGGGTCGGTGTTCCTCAGCCGCTTCGACCTCTGGCCCGCTGCGCTCGCTGCCGCCGCTCTCGCCGCGCTCGTTGCAGGGCGCTTGCGCCTGGGGCACGTGGTTCTCGGCCTGGCGACCGCAGCCAAGTTGTACCCCGCAGTCCTCGTCCCGCTCGGGCTCGCGTATGCGTGGAAGCGGGCCGGCCGCCGTGAGGCGCTCGTGTGCCTTGGCCTGGCCGTCGGCGTCGCGGTCGCGATCTTCCTGCCGTTCGTGGCGCTGTCTCCGGGCGGCGTCTGGCACAGCCTCAGTGTCCAGCTCAGTCGCCCCCTGCAGGTCGAGAGCTTCGGAGCTGCGCTCATCCTCGCTGCGCATCACGCCTTCGGCCTGGGCGTGACCGGGGAGACGAGCCACGGCTCCCAGAATCTGGCCGGGGCCGGAGCAGACGCGATCGCGATCGCGTGCACCGTTCTGCAGGTCGCTGCCCTGCTGTGGATCTGGGTCGCATTCGCGCGGAGCGGCGGCGGCCGTGAGGCCCTCGTCCGCTCGAGCGCCGTCGCAGTGTGCGCTTTCGTTGCGTTGGGGAAGGTGCTTTCGCCGCAGTTCCTGATCTGGCTGATCCCGCTGGTGCCACTAGTGCGAGGTCGGCGCGGGCTCTGGGCGAGCGCGCTCCTTGGATCGGCGCTGGTCCTGACCCAGCTTTGGTTCCCGGTTCGCTACTTCCGGCTGGCGCTCGACTTCGAGCCTGGGCTCTCGTGGCTGCTCCTGGCGCGCGACCTGCTGCTTGTCGCCCTCGTCGTGATCCTGGTCCTACCGTTCCGCGATCGACACGACGATGCACGCGAACTGGTCGCCGACGTACGCGGGTGAGCAGACGGGAGCGCGGGCGTAGTCCACGGCAGCCAGCTCAGGCGACCGGAACGCGGACGGGCTCGCAACTCGTAGCAAGGCCGTCGGGCCCGCATCCGATCAGCGCCCCTTCGATCCGGACGTCTCCGGAGGCCGTCTCGAACCTCACGGGCATTCCCGTGCGCATGCTACGGATCGCGAGCTCGGCTTCCACTCCGATCACAGAGTCGTGCGGACCTGTCATCCCCGCGTCGGAGATTGCCGCCGTCCCTCCGGGCTGGATGCGAGCGTCACCGGAGTGCGCCGGCGTGCCTCCTCGACGAGCTCGTCAACCACTTCGAACGGTCCGACGGGTGGGTTGATGAACAGCGAGCCGATCAGGTTGATGACGGCGACCTCGGTCCCGTCCTCGGCCGGAAGGATGGTGAGCCCCTTACCCGGCGCGCGCGCCGAGAGGTTCGCCGGTCTGATTACGCGGTCCGTCTGATCGAGATACGGCCTGATCTCGGGGCGCCGCCACACGTGGTTGCCGAGCGTGACCGCGTCTGCTCCGGCGGCCAGCATGCGGTCGGCCAGCTTGGGCGTGATCCCGACTCCATTGGCGAGGTTCTCGCCGTTGAGGATGCAGAAACCGACATCCAGCTCCTTCTTCAGGTTGGCCAATCGCTCCTCAACGGCACGGCGGCCGGGCCCACCGACGACGTCGGCGATAAACAGGATCTTCATGTAACCCCGATTCTGTCTTCAGCTCCCGGGCGAAGCGAAGGGACTAGCCAGCCCCGCTGAAATGCGCAGCATTCTCGCGGCTAAGGCGCCGCTCGCGGCGCCGACTTCAGGATGCGCGAGCGTTGCTCGTGCATCCGTCCGAAATGAACGGTCGAGCCGTCCGCGCTCATCCCTACCGTCACTAGGGGAACGTGAGAGTTGCGGCGGGGCGGAGCTCGATCGCCACGTGGTTTCCCGCGTCTTGCGTGTATTTCGCGAGCGCCTGCTCCTCGACGCCGGAGAGATCGAGGATGCGACCGACCTTCGTGCTCGACGCAGCGATCATCGAGCCGACGCTGAGTGCGGGGTCGGGCCGGAGATGCGTGAGGGACACGACCAGCGACGGGGCTGCCGAGGGCTGAATGTCGATCCGCGAACCGTACGCGCGTCCATTGAGCACATAATCCGAAATCCCTACGATCGTGCCGTCGACGGGCGCGTAGACGTCCGTCCCCGGTACGGCGCCGACGTCGAGTACTGCGGTCTCGCCGCCGCTCAGCTGGTAGTAGACGAAACCGCCGCCGCCGCCACCGAAGATCTTGTGTGCGAGCCGCGAGAGAGCTCCCTCGTTGCCCTGACGGCCCAGCGCGCGCAACGGGAGGGCGCCGTCACCCGAAGAGTGGTAGCCGATCGCGGTGACCCGGGTCTGCGCGATCGGCAGCTGGATCCGCAGGCCGCTGTGCAGCGCGACGGTCAAAGGTGTGGGGGGACCCACGGGCAGCAGTCGGCTGGACGGGCCAGGGAGTGCCTGCGACACGTCGCGCGTCGCACCCTGGCCGAACGCCGTCACGAGCAGCGTGCCGAGGAGCACGCCAAGCACAACCGTCAACACGATCAGCCGCCTGGCGCGGTGGGGCACGGGCGTGCGGCGGGCACGCCGACGCGCCGCAGTGGCCTGGCGGGAGGGGGCCGGCATTCGGGGCACCGTAACACCTCTGAGAGGTGCCGGGGTTTCCGCCCAGACCTCGTGTGGGTTGAGGGCCAGGTTGCCGTCCTCGGCCCAGTTCCAGTCCCACGCCGGCGGCCGGATAGCCCGGGCGCCGCCAGGCGTCCGTCCAATAGAAGAGGGGGCGTCGTGGGGGAACATGGTTCCCCCACGGGAGCGAGCCGCAGGCTCGCGACGGAGAGGTACGACCCTCGCTGTACGATCACTCGCATGCCCGCCCGGGCGGCGAAGATCGAGATCCCGCGCTGGATTCAGCTGGTCGGGCTGCCCCTTCTGCTGCTTTTTCTCTGGGTCGTGGCGGGCGCGGTCCGTCACGTCGTCTTTCTCTTCCTCGTCGCACTGCTGATCGCCCTGCTTTTGAGCCCGGTCGTCCGGATCGTGCAGAGGGTTCGGATCCCCCGCGGCTTTGCAGTCGCGCTCGTGTACCTCGTATTCGCGGTTGCGTTGATCGCCGCCATCGGGGCGCTCGGGACCGTCGTCGTCAACGAGACGAAAACGGCCGCGAAACGGGTGGATTCCTACTTTACGGACGTGAACGGACGAACCGGCAAGGTCGACGCCGACCGCGATGTCGACCGGCTCCAGCGCTGGCTCGACACGCACCGGCTCGGCGGGATCGACATCCAGGCTCGCGGCCACCGGGTCATCCGCGACATTCGCGACCACGACGTCGGCAAATACACGAACAAGGTCGTCGACTTCCTGGAAGGCGCGGCGATCTCGATCGGGAAGCTGCTGTTCAGCGCGATCGTCATCCTCGTCGTGTCGATCTACATGCTGCTCGACTTTCCGAAGCTCGCGCGCATGATCGACCGCCGCTTCCCGCCGCACGCGGGATCGGAGCCCTTGCTCGTACGGATGGAGCGCTCGCTCACGAGCTACGTGAAGGGCCAGGCGCTCGTGTCGTTGATCATCGGGACGAGCGCCGGCATCGGGTTATGGCTGCTCGGTGTGCTCGGTTGGCTGCCGCACGGCCAAAAGTACGCACTGCTGTTCGGAGCGTTTGTTGCGATCACCGAGCTGATCCCCTATCTCGGCCCCTGGCTCGGGTCGATTCCCCCGTTTCTGTACGCGCTCGTCGTGCATCCACTTTCCGCCGTGTGGGTGGCGCTGCTGTTCCTTGCGATTCACCAGGTCGAAGGGCACATCGTCGTTCCGAACGTGATGGGAAGCGCACTGCGGCTGCATCCCCTGCTCGTGATCTTCGGGCTCCTCGCCGGCGGCGAGATCTACGGCCTGCCGGGCGCGCTGGTGGCGCTGCCGCTGCTGGCGGCCGGACGTGCGATGTGGGAGTTCTTCGGCGAGCGGGTCGAGCTCGAGTCCTGGGAGGAAGGTGGTGTGCCCCCCGTCGACGTCGAACTGGAAGAGGCGCCACCTCCTCCCGCAGCCGCGAGCGGTTGAGCTCGGGCGATCCGCTTCTGCGGGCCCGCGGCGTCGCGACGCGGCGGTTCCTTGCGTGATCGAGTACGTCACCTCAGCTGAGGGCGTGGAGCCTGCGGATCTCGAGGGCTTCTTCGTCGGCTGGCCGCGTCGCCCCTCGTCCCAGCAGCACCTCGAACTGTTACGCGGCAGCTCACGTGTCGTCCTGGCACGCGACGGCCGCCGCGTCGTCGGGTTTGTCACGGCAATCAGCGACGGTGTCCTCAGCGCATACATCCCGCTGCTCGAAGTGCTCCCTGAGTACCAGCACCGTGGGATCGGGAGCGAGCTGACGCGGCGCCTGTTGGCCCAGCTCGAAGGCCTGTACATGATCGACCTCTCGTGTGACGAAGACGTCGTTCCGTTCTATAAGCAGCTGGGTCTGGAGCGCCTGGAAGCAGCGATGGGCCTCCGCAAGCGCGACGCGATCTGACTGGGGGACATGTCCTGTGCCTGGCACTGGACGCAAGGCGTCCTGTCCGCGTAGCGGACCTGTGGAAGGGGTCTGGGGAACCGGGAGGTTCCCCCAGCGCCAATCAGAGACCTCGCGGGTCTAGGCTTCCAGAGTGAGCACGTTTCCGGTGACCCGCCTACGCCGGCTGCGCAGGACCGGCGGCCTTCGCGATCTCGTCCGCGAGACACGCCTTCACCTCGACGACTTCATCATGCCGCTCTTCATCGGGCCCGAGGCGTTCCCGAACGCGGATCTGCCGGGACTCGCGCGACACTCCGTCGAATCGGTGGCCGCCGAAGGAGAGGAGCTCGCACGGCTCGGGGTCCGTGCGGTGATCCTCTTCGGCATCCCCGAGGAGAAGGACGAGGAAGGGTCCGGCGCCTACGACGACGACGGCATCGTCCAACGCGCTCTGCACGCGCTCAAAGACAGCGGTCTGACGCTGCTCACCGACGTCTGCCTCTGCGAGTACACCTCGCACGGCCACTGCGGGGTCGTGCGCGACGGTGAGGTCGCGAACGACGAGACCTTGGAGCTGATCACGCGAACTGCCGTCAGCCATGTCGAGGCAGGCGCGGACGCCGTCTGTCCGAGCGACATGATGGACGGCCGCGTCGGTGCGATCCGCGAAGAGCTGCCGGACACGCCGATCCTCGCCTACTCGGCGAAGTACGCCTCGGCCTTCTACGGCCCGTTCCGCGAGGCCGCCGAATCGGCGCCCTCGTTCGGCGATCGCCGCGGCTACCAGATGGATCCCGCCAACGTGCGCGAGGCACTGCGCGAGTGCGAGCAGGACGTGGCCGAAGGCGCAGACGTGCTGATGGTCAAGCCCGCGCTGCCCTACCTCGACGTCATCCGCGCTGTGCGCGAGCGATTCGACCTCCCGCTCGCGGCGTACAACGTGTCCGGCGAGTACGCAATGGTCAAGGCCGCCGCCGCGAAAGGCTTCATGGACGAACGCCAGGCAGCGCTCGAGTCCCTGACCGCGATCAAGCGGGCCGGCGCCGACCTGGTGGTCTCCTACTGGACGAAGGAGCTGGCCAGCTGGCTCTGACGACGCGCAGCGATTTGTACCGCCGCGCGCTCGACCTCATTCCCGGCGGCGTCAACTCGCCTGTCCGGGCCATGCGCGCTGTCGGCCTCGACGAGCCGTTCTTCGTTCGCCACGGCGCGGGCGCGTACCTCGAAGCCGTCGATGGGAGTCGCTACGTCGACTGGGTGATGTCCTGGGGCCCTCTGCTCTTCGGCCACGCCGATCCGGAGACGATCGAGGCGGTCCGGGACGCGGCAGAGCGAGGAACGAGCTTCGGCGCGCCCACGGAAGCCGAGGTCGAGCTAGCCGCGGAGATCGTCGATGCGGTCCCTTCCGTTGAGAAGGTCCGCCTCGTGTCGTCGGGGACCGAGGCCGCAATGAGCACCGTGCGGCTCGCCCGGGGCTTCACAGCTCGAGACCGCATCCTGAAGTTCGCGGGGTGCTACCACGGCCACGTGGATGCGCTCCTCGCGAGCGCGGGCTCCGGAGTTGCGACGCTAGGGCTTCCGTCGAGCCCTGGAGTGCCGCACGCGGTCACGAGCGACACGATCGTGTGTCCGTTCAACGATGTCGAAGCGGCGGCGATCGCGGTGGCCCAGTACGGCGAAGGCCTCGCGGCGATCCTCGTCGAGCCGGTCGCCGGCAACATGGGCGTGGTTCCGCCGGAGGAGGGTTTCCTGCTGGCGTTACGCCGACTCTGCGACGCCTCAGGCGCGCTGCTCGTCTTCGACGAGGTGATCACCGGCTTCCGAGTCGCCCGCGGCGGCGCGCAGGAGCGTTTCGGGGTCACTCCGGACCTCACGATCCTCGGCAAGATCGTGGGCGGCGGCCTGCCGCTCGCCGCCTTCGGCGGCCGGGCCGAGATCATGGATCGTCTCGCGCCGAGCGGGGACGTCTACCAGGCTGGAACTCTGTCCGGGAACCCGCTTGCGACTGCGGCCGGGCTCGCGGTGCTGCGCCGGCTTCGGGACGGTGCCGTCTACGAAGAGCTCGAACGCCGCGGCGCGCGCCTCGAAGCAGGCCTCGCTGCGCACGGCCGGGTTCAGCGCGTCGGCGCGATGGCGACGCTTTTCACGACCGACGCCGCTGTTCGCAGCTTCGACGACGCACAGGCCTGCGACACGGAACGGTACGCCGCGCTGTTCCGCCACTTGCTCGCACAAGGGATCTACGTCGCGCCGAGCCAGTTCGAGGCCATGTTCCTGTCGCTCGCCCACGGCGACGGAGAGATCGACCGCACCATTCAGGCAGTTGCGGACTTCGACGGCTGATCTCTGGGACACGATCGCCGGTGAGGCGGGTCGCGAGAGCGAGTTGTGGACCGCCGCCCTGCGTGGCCGCGACGAGCAGAAGCGCGAGCCCGTCTTCTCGCCTCTCGGCGAGGAGCGGTACGCGTTGGGAATCGAGACGATCTACGAGGGTTACCTCCTCCACTACGGCCGGTCACGCCTCTTCGCCCCGGAGGACGGCGACACTGCACTGCTGCTCGGCGACTACCTCTACGCGCACGGGCTCGTGCGGATCGAGGAAGGCGGCACCGTCGAGGCCGTCAACGACCTTGCGGAGCTGATCGCCCTCTGCGCCTACCTTCGGGCCGAAGGGATTCAAGGAGACGGCGCCGTCTGGGCTGCGACTGCGACGCTCCTCGGCCGCGGCCAGCTCGACGAGGGCCGCTCAGCCCTTCGGCTGGACAACGATCCAGGCTCGCTGGAGCGGCTTGCGCGGGCGAGCGCCGGCGAGGCAGCCGTCGACGGCGCCCTCGTGGCTCACCGGGCCAGGCTCCGGTAAAGTCGCCGCGATGCTGGCTGCGATCACGTGGTTTCTGGCCGAGGATGCGGCCACCGAGGGCAAGAAGGTCATCACCGGCATGTTGATCGTCGGCCTGATCTTCATCGCTGTGATCGCGATCGGCGAGACGTCGCACTGGCTGCGCCACCGACGCCGCTAGACCCCGGCGCTCAGCAGTCGCATCATTCCGGTTGTGCGTGAGCTCCCGGGTGGGACGGTCACCTTCCTCTTTACCGACGTCGAGGGCTCGACGCGATTGCTGCACGAGCTCGGCGACCGTTATGCGGAGGTGCTGGCCGAGCATCGTCGGGCGCTGAGGGACGCGTTCTCGGGGCGACCGGAAGAAGCTGCCGCTGCGTTAGCTGAGGGTCTCCGGCTGTTCGGGGCTCTCAGGCACGAGGCCGGGGTGGCGGTCGGTCTTCAGGGACTGGCAACCGCTGCCGTGCGATAGCGCGACTTCGAGCGAGCCGCCCGCTTGCTGGGGTCCGCGGAGCATCTACTCAATGAGACGGGGGCCTCTCTGAGCCCGCTCGAACGAAAGATCCACGAGCCAACTCAGGAAGCCGTACGGCGCGAGCTCAGGGAGGAGCGGCTCGCAGCGGCATGGGCAGAAGGTCGGGCGCTGAGCCTTGACGAGGCGGTGGAGTACGCGCTCGGCGTCCTAGACTGACGGTCGATGGCGCCGCCTGCCGACCTGCGCGATTGGATCGCACGTCTCGAGCGCGAAGGCGAACTCGTTCGGGTCGCCGCTGAAGTCGATCCCGAGCTCGAGATCACGGAGATCACCGATCGCGCCGTCAAGGCCGGCGGGCCTGCGCTGCTGTTCGAGAACGTCAAGGGTTCCGAGCTGCCGCTTCTGATCAACCAGTTCGGCAGCGAGCGACGCATGTGCCTCGCCTTCGACGCGCCTTCGCTCGACGCCGTTGCGTCAAAGCTCGGCGACGTGCTCGAGATGCAGCCGCCGCAGGGTCTCGTCGACAAGGTGCGCGGCCTGCAGAAGCTGAAGTCGATCGCAGACTCGCGGCCGAAGACGGTGCGCCGCGGGGCATGCCAAGAGGTTGTCTTCGAAGGCGACGAAGCGTCACTTGACCTGCTGCCGATCCAGAAATGCTGGCCAGAGGATGCGGCACCGTTCATCACGCTTCCCGCGGTCATCACCAAGGATCCGCGAACGGGCACGCGCAACGTCGGCATGTACCGGATGCAGAAGCTCGGCCCGCGCGCCACCGCGATGCACTGGCAGATCCACAAGGACGGGCGCGCGGACTACCTCGCCACCGAAGGGAAGATCGAGGTCGCCGTCGCGCTGGGCCTCGACCCGGTGACGACGTACACCGGTTCTGCACCGCTGCCGAAGCACATCGACGAGCTGATGCTCGCCGGCTTCCTGCGCGGCGCGCCGGTGGAGCTCGTGCGCGCGAAGACCGTCGACCTCGAGGTGCCCGCCAACGCCGAGATCGTGCTCGAGGGCTTCATCAACAAGGACGAGCTCACCAACGAGGGCCCGTTCGGCGACCACACCGGCTACTACACGCCGCCCGAGCCGTTCCCGGTGTTCCACCTCAGCGCGATCACGATGCGACGCGACGCGATCTATCCGTCCATCGTGGTCGGCAAGCCGCCGGCGGAGGACGCCTGGCTCGGGAAGGCGACCGAGCGGATCTTCCTGCCGGCGATCCGCATGACCGTCCCCGAGATCGTCGACTACGACCTCCCGATCGCCGGCGCGTTCCACAATTGCTGCATCGTCTCGATCCGCAAGGCCTTCCCGGGACACGCCCAGAAGGTCATGCACGCGATCTGGGGCCTCGGGATGCTGAGCCTGACGAAGGCGATCGTGGTCGTCGACGAGTGGGTGGACGTGCACAACTACGAGGAGGTGCTCTTCCGAGTCGGCGCGAACGTTGATCCTCAGCGGGACGTCCTGATCACGGAAGGGCCGCTTGACCACCTCGACCACGCGCCCACGCGCCAGTTCTACGGCGGCAAGATGGGCATCGACGCGACCCACAAGGGCCCACAGGAGGGCACCCGCGAGTGGCCGCCCGAGATCGAGATGAGCCCCGAGGTGAAGGATCTCGTCGACCGCCGCTGGGAGGAGTACGGCATCACGCTCGACCACACTGCAGGGAACGGACGAATCCGTCAGAGTTCCCGCCCGTTGCGTCGATTGTTACGTCGTTGACAGGCCGGACAAGCCGGGGGTTGAATCCACTGGTGGTGACCCACATGGGGGAGGCTCGGTGATGGAGCCCCAGCACGGGGACCGGCCGCATCTTCCGGGGCCGTCGCTCTACCCGATCGGCTTCGCCGCCGGGGTTGCGTGCATCCTCGTCGGGCTGATCGTCAATCCGCGCCTGATTGCTCCCATCGGCGCTGTGATCGCCGTCGTCTTCGGCTATTTGTGGGCGCGCGACGCGACAAAGGAGTACCGCGGTGAGCCCGAGCCGATCGAGCCGGAACGTCGTGAGGTTGCTCCGACCACCGAGGCGCCTGCCGTTCCGGCCGACCGCGGCGAGGCGGCGATGCCGGAGGCAGAGCCCGGCGAGCGGTTCCCGCGCAGCCGCTTCCTCGAGGCGTCGACCCTCGGCCTCGGCGGGATCATCGGCGGCCTGGTCACCGTGCCCGCGATTGGCTTCATGGTCGTGCCCGCTTACGTCAAGCAGGGCTATCGCAACGTCGACCTCGGCCCGCTCGAGAACTTCGCGGAAGGAAAGTGGTTCGTGACGACGTTCTTCATGGATCCCAGCGCGGGTGATGTGACCCGCCGGACGGCGTATATCCGCAACAACGGTTTGCTCAACGGAGACCCGAGCTTCACGATCATCTCGAATCGCTGCGCGCACCTCGGCTGCCCGGTCCAGCCGAACGGCCCCGTCCAGGACAACCAGAAGAAAGAGGTCAAGGGGAAGGGCGAGCAGCGTGTGACGCTGATTCCCACCATCCCTGCGGGCGGCTTCGGCTGTCCGTGCCACGGAGGCCAGTACGACCCTGAGGGCAACCGCACGTCCGGTCCTCCCGTCCGCGCACTCGATCGCTACGACTATGCGATCAAGGACGGTCACCTCATCCTCGGGGACCCCTACAGCGTCACGCACGTGAAGGGGGAGGGGAAGCAGGCGCGGATCCATAAGTACAAGCTCGCGGGACCCGGCCAGCACGTCGAGGGTTGGGAGCAGCTCCTCTACCCGCTTCAGCCCCCGCACTAGTGGCTACCGCCGCCCGAAGCCGCAAATCCGCCCGCCGTCAGCGGCTGGAAGCCGCGATCAACTACCCGATCGACTGGCTGGAGGAACGCTCGGGTCTGGTCGGCGGACTCAAGTACTTCCTCTTCCGCAAGGTCCCGTCCGACAGCAACTGGATGCACACGCTCGGCTCGGCGACGCTGACGGCGTTTCTGGTCCAGGCGCTCACAGGCGTGATCCTCGCGATGTACTACCAGCCGGATCCGGATCACGCGTATCGGTCGATCCAGCACATCACGAACGACCTCACGCTCGGCTGGCTGGTGCGCGGCATGCACAAGTGGGGCGCCAGCGTCTTCATCATCCTGCTGTTCTTCCACATGGCGCGTGTTTTCCTGTTCGGCGCCTACAAGTACCCGCGCGAGCTGAACTGGATCATCGGCGTGATCCTGCTGACCCTAGGCATGCTCGAGGGCTTCACCGGCTACCTGCTGCCGTGGGACCAGACGGCCTACTGGGCGACGGTCGTCGGGATCAACCTCAACGGCACCGCGCCGTTCCTCGGGCCTTTCCTCGCCGATTTCCTGCGCGGCGGAGCAGAGATCGGCGGCGACACGATCGCCCGCTTCTACTCGCTGCACATGCTTCTGCTCCCCGGTCTGATCTTCGCGCTGATCGGGCTGCACCTTTACCTCGTCGTCCGGCTCGGGGTCTCGTCGCCGCCGTGGTCGCGGGAAGCTGCGGGCTCCGACTGGGTCGAGCGTGAGGTGACCACGAACGGACGGAGCGGGCTCACCCAGCCCTCCGCGCGCAGCGGCTGGCGGCGTAACGGGGAAGACGCCTGATGTCGGCCATCGACGAACGACGCGCGCAGTTCCAGCGCTACAAGGAGGACGTCAAGCGGCGCGGGAAGCCGTTCTACCCCTACGCGATGTTCCACGACACGGTGATGAGCCTCGTCGTCGTGTCCGTGATCATCGGGCTCGCTGCCGTGTGGTACTTCACCACGGGCGAGGATCCGAACACGTGCGGGAAGGGCGATTCGTGCCTGCTCGGCCCACGCTACGCGGAGCCGGCGGATCCCGGCACGACGAACTTCGTCCCGCGGCCCGACTGGTACTTCTACTTCCTCTTCTACCTGCTGCGGATCTTCAAGTGGCCGGACTCGGTCATCCTCGGGACGGTCGGGATCCCGACGATCCTGCTGATCATCGCCTTCGCCTTGCCGTTCGTGGACGTGCGCCGCGAGCGGCGTCTGCTGCGCCGGCCCGTCGCCGTCGTCGGGGCCGTGCTCGTCGTGGTCTCGATGGGTGTCCTGACGTACAAAGGTGCGGTGGCGAAGGAGGCGCTCGCGAGCGAAGTGCGCGCGGCTGTAACGGGCTGGGCCGAGCGCGAGGGCTTCCAGGACAACAAGGAGGCCGTCGCCGGTGCGAACGTCTTCGCGGACTCCGCTTGCACGGCTTGCCATACCTACCTCGGCACGGGGACCTCGAACGCGGGGGCACCGGATCTTTCGTCGATCGGGAAGGGAGGCCGCGGGGTCGAAGGGTTCGCCACCTACGTTTCCGACCCTTCGAAGTTCGGCAACACCGTGATGCCGAAGTTCGGTTCGCTCGCAGACCTCAAGGCCGAGGGCACGGGAATCTCGCAGCTTCGGGCACTCGCGGTCTTCCTCGACGCGTCCAAGGGTCCGAAGTAGCCACCGCGTGCGTGTCTTCCTCGGCATAACGGGCGCCTCGGGCGCGCCCTACTCGGCTCGGCTGATCGAGGCCCTCGCGGGCGCGGACGTCGAGCTCGGAATCTGCGCCTCGACCGCCGGCATCGAAGTGCTCGCGACGGAGCTCTACGGCAACCCGCGTCTGTCGCGCGACGAGACACTGACGCGGTTGCTGGAGCACGCGCAGGGCGGCAACGTGACTGTCTACGAGCCGAATGACTGGAAGGCGCCGTACGCAAGCGGCTCGGCGAAGGTCGACGCCTACGTCATCTGTCCCTGCTCGATGGGGACACTTGGAACGATCGCATCGGGCGCGATGTCTAACCTCATCCACCGGGCCGCGTCCGTGGCCCTCAAGGAGGAGCGCAAGCTCGTACTGATGCCGCGGGAGACGCCGCTCTCCCTGGTCCATCTGCGGAACATGCTCGCCGTCAAAGAGGCCGGCGCAACCGTCCTGTTCCTCGCGCCGGGGTTCTACCACGGGGCCGAGCGCATCGAGGATCTCGTCGACTTCATCGCCGGGCGGGCGCTCGACCAGCTCGGTCTGGACCTGGAGCTGGTCAAGAGGTGGGGCGAGTGACCGTGGGCTACGAGTCCGGACAGCTGGCGCCGGACGCAGTGCGACGCATGTTCGATCGGATCGCGCCCGTGTACGACGCGATGAATCGGACGATGACGGCCGGTCTCGACCGGCGCTGGCGCCGACTGACCGCGCACGCGGTGGTCAGCCCGGGCGACTCCGTCCTCGACGCGTGCTGCGGGACTGGCGACCTCGCGATCGCGTGTGCCCGCGCCGGCGGACGCGTCACGGGACTCGACTTCTCCGAGCCGATGCTCGAGCGTGCACGGCGAAAGGAGCCTGCGCTCGAGTGGGTGAATGGCGACCTGCTCGCGCTGCCGTTCGCGGACGCGAGCTTCGACGCCGCTACGGTCGGCTTCGGCGCGCGCAATGTGGACGATCTCCAGCGCGCCCTCGCGGAGTTGCGGCGCGTGCTGCGTGCGGGTGGCCGGATCGGAATCCTCGAGATCACGCGGCCCCGCGGTCTGCTTGCGCCGTTTTACAGGTTCTGGTTCGACGGAGTCGTACCGCTGCTCGGCAAGGTCCTTCCCGGCGGCTCGGCGTACACATATCTCCCTGCAAGCGTGCGCCGCTTTCCGGGTCCGGAGGATCTCGCCAAGCTCATCGCCGCGGCCGGGTTCGGCGACGTGCGTTACCGCCTGTTCGCGGGTGGAATCGTCGCGCTGCATACGGCGGAAGCCAGTTGAGCGCGCTCGCCGAGATCCGCGAGGCGCCCGGCCTCGACGCCTACCTCGCCGAGCTGGAAGACCGCCTCGAGCGCGCGGTCGGCTCGTACCGCGGAGTCGTGGCCGAGGTGGGCGCCGAGGCGCTGGCCGCGGGCGGAAAGCGGCTCCGGCCTCTGCTCGTCTACCTGGCGGCTCCGCCGGGAGCGGATTTACCCGTCGTCGCCGGTGTGGCCGTCGAGCTGGTTCATCTCGCGACTCTGATGCACGACGATCTGATCGACGGTGCGCGCCTCCGGCGCGGCCGGGCCTCGGCCTGGTCGGCGCATGGACCCCATGCTGCGCGCGCCGCGGGGGACTACCTCTTTGCGCGCGCCTTCTCCGAGCTGTCCGCAACGGGAGACGCTCGTGCGGTCGCCGTCCTCGCCAACGCGACGCTCTGCCTCGCCCGCGGCGAGGCGATGCAGCGCCGCCAGCGCTTCGACCCCGACACGACGATCGGGGCCTACCTCGAACGTTGCACGCTCAAGACGGGGAAGCTGTTCGAGGCCGCGTGCCGCCTCGCCGGCGGCTCGGGCGCGTTCGGGCTCGCGCTCGGAGTCGCATTCCAGATCACGGACGACATCCTCGATTGCTCCGGCGTGACGATCGAGACCGGGAAGATCGCGGGCACCGATCTGCGCGAGGGTACGCCCACGCTGCCGTTGCTGCTCGCCTCGCAGCGGGACGACGCCGTGCGCGCCGCGCTCGCCGGCGGCTCGCGGCTCGAGGGCGCCCTCCTCCGCGTTGCGTCGACGGGCGCGATCGAGGAGAGCCGCGAGGTCGCGCTCGCGTACGCGCGCAGCGCGCGCGCCTGCCTCAACGGTGAGTTGCACCGGGAGGAGCTCGAGTCGCTGACCTACGCCGTCGTGGAGCGTGCGCACTAATGGCGCTTTTGGAGCGGACCGACACGTTCGCCTTGATCCGCGAGAAGGTCGAAGCGGGGAAGCGGCTCGACTTCGACGACGGTGTCACGCTCATGGAGTCGGACGACCTACTTGCGCTGGGGGAACTCGCCGACCTCGCGCGGCGTCTGCGCGGCGGGGACGACCGCGTCTACTTCGTCCAGAACCTGTACTTGAACCAGACCAACGTCTGTCGCGTGAAGTGCAAGTTTTGCGCGTTCGCCGTGACCCGCAAACAGGCCGATGCGTACACCTACACGGCGGCTGAGCTGGTCGAGGACGCGGTCCGCCAGCACGAGCTGACCGGGTTCACGGAGATCCACATGGTCGGCGGAGAGAGCCCGCACGTGGAGTTCGACTACTACGTCGACATCGTCCGCTCGCTGCACGAGGCGCTGCCGGACATCCACCTGAAGCTCTTCACGGCGAGCGAGATCCATCACATGACCACGCTCTCCGGCTTGACGCACGAGGAGGTGCTGCGCACCCTGCAGGACGCCGGGCTAGGTTCGCTTCCCGGCGGCGGTGCCGAGGTCTTCGCGGATCGGGTGCGCCGCCTGGTCGCGCCGGGCAAGGAGCATCCCGACTTCTGGTTCCACACGCACGACACTGCGCACCGGCTCGGAATCCCGACGCACTGCACCATGTTGTACGGCCACGTCGAGACGTACGAGGAGCGCGTCGATCACCTGCTGCGCCTCCGCGAGCAGCAGGACAGGACCGGCGGCTTTCTTGCGTTCATCCCGCTCGCGTTCCATCCCGAGAACACCGTCTTCGAGCGGCGCGGCTGGCGGCACACGACCGGCTCGGACGACCTGAAGCTGATCGCTGTGTCGCGGCTGTTGCTCGACAACATTCCGAATATCAAGGCCTACTGGATCATGATGGGAATGCCGCTCGCGCAGGTCGCGCTGCACTTCGGGGCAAACGACGTCCAGGGCACGGTCGTGCGGGAGGAGATCTTCCACGCCGCCGGCGCACGGACCGAGACCGAGCAGAAGATCCCGGACCTCGTGCGGTTCGTAAAGGCGGCGGGCCGCGTGCCGGTGCAACGCGACACGCTCTACAACGAGTTGCGGAAGTGGGGCGAATGATCCGCCTCGGCCGCATCTCCTACGTGAACATGGCGCCGGTCTTCTACCGGCTCGACGCGGACGTGGTCGAGGTGCAGGGCGTCCCGACCGAGCTCAACCGCCGGCTGCTCGCGGGCGAGCTCGATCTCGCCCCGATCTCGTCGATCGAGTACGCGCGCAACGCCGATCGGCTCCGTCTGCTGCCGCGCCTGTGCGTCGGCTCCGAGGGTGCGGTGGATTCGATCCAGCTCGTGTCGAGGAAGCCGCTCGAGCAGGTTCGCTCGGTCGCTGTTACTCCGGAGTCGGCAACGTCGGTCGTGCTGACCAAGGTCTTGTTGCCGGAGGCCGAGCACGTGCCGCTGAGTGAGGAGGCAGACGCGAAGCTGCTCATCGGTGACGCTGCGCTCAAGTCGGCGTTCGAGGATCCGACGCCGCACTACGATCTCGGGCGCCTGTGGCTGGAGCGGACCGGCCTGCCAATGGTGTTTGCCGTCTGGGCTTGCCCGGAGCCTGTCGCTCCCGGCCTTGCCGAGCTCGAGGACGCCCTCGTCCGTTCCGTCCTGGTCGCCCGCGCCGAGCCCGAGCAGCTCGCGCACGAAGCGAGCGAGCGCTACGGCTACCCGGCCGGCTTCCTCGCTCGCTACTTCGAGAAGCTGCGCTATCGCTTCGGCCCGCGGGAGCGAGCGGGGCTGATGACGTTCCTCGAGCTGGCCCGCGACGCCGGCGAGCTCGACGAGGTGCCGGAGCTCCGCTTCGTCCGAGAGGCCGTGCCGGCATGAGTGACTTTGTGGCTCAGAGCCACAAACCGTCAGTTTCGGCCGATTCGGACGCGGAGGATCGCCCCGTCCGGGCCAACGGACCAGAGCTTGTGGCTCAGAGCCACAAACCCACTGTTGGGGAGGTGCTCGCGAAGGCGCTCGACGGCGAGCGCATCTCCGACGACGAGGCCCTGGCGCTGCTCGAGTCACGCGACCTCGTCGCGGTCGGGCGCGTGGCCAACGAGATTCGAAACCGCAAGGCAGACCCCACGCGGATCACGTTCATCATCGACCGCAACCTCAACTACACGAACATCTGTTACACGGACTGCGAGTTCTGCGCCTTCTACCGCAGCCCCGGCGATACTCGCGAGGGCTATCTCCTGCCCAAGCCCGTCATCTTCAAGAAGATCGAGGAGACGCTCGCGCTCGGCGGCACCGGCCTCCTGATGCAGGGCGGACACCACCCCGACCTGGGGATCGACTACTACGAGGATCTGTTCCGCTCGATCAAGGCGCGCTACAAGATCCACCTGCACGCGCTCTCGCCGCCGGAGATCCAGCACATCTCGCGGCGCAGCAAGCTCACTCTGTGGCAGACGATCTCACGGTTGCGTGACGCCGGGCTCGACTCGATTCCCGGCGGGGGCGGCGAGATCCTCGTCGATCGCGTCCGCGAGGAAATCGCGCCGAAGAAGACCAAGACGAGCGAATGGCTCGCAGTCATGCGCCACGCGCACCGGCTCGGCATGTCGACGACCGCGACGATGATGTACGGGCACGTCGAGACGATCGCCGACCGCGTCGAGCACATGAGACGGATCCGCGAGCTCCAGGACGAGACCGGCGGGTTCCGCGCCTTCATCTCCTGGACGTTCCAGAACGACGGCAATCGCCTCGCGGACATGGTCGCGCGCGAGGACATGCCGACATCCTTCGACTACCTGCTGACACAGGCGGTGAGCAGGATCTATCTCGACAATGTTCCCCACATCCAGTCGTCGTGGGTGACGCAGGGAATGAAGATCGGCCAGGTCGCGCTTGGCTTCGGCGCGGACGACATGGGGTCGGTGATGATCGAGGAGAACGTCGTCTCGGCCGCCGGGACAACCCACCGCACGTCGACGGAAGAGCTCGTCCACCTGATCAAGGCGCTAGGCAAGACGCCAGTGCAGCGGGACACGCTCTATCGCGAGGTCAAGGTCTGGAACTGAAGGCCGAGCCGTTCCCGCGGCCGGACTGGAGCCCGCTTCCGTTCGACGGCTGTGCCGGAGTGGTCGGGAAGGTGCTCGTCCGCGAGTGGGGCTTCTTCATCGCGATGCTCCGCTTCGAGCCGGGCGGGACGATCCACGAGCATCCGGGCCTCAATGAGACGATCGTCATCTGCATCGACGGGGAGGGCTGGACGAGCGTCGCCGAGGAGCGGACGCAGATCCAGGCCGGCGAGATCGTCCGCTGGCCGAGAGACGTTCCACATCGTCTCTGGACGGAGGGGACGGAGATGACGACGCTGATGTTCGAACGGATTCAGGCGCCGTAGAGAACTGAGGCGGACGCGGCCGCTGCCGCGCCCGCCACGTGCGTTAGTGGTGACTCGTCGAACGGGTGAAGTTCGGCCGTGCGCCCACGCCGAGCATCGGCTTGAACGCCGTCAGCTTGCGCAGGCTCGACGTGTTGATCAGGTTGACACACGCCGGATCGGAGTTCACGAGGAGCGCATAGCCGGAGGGCGTGAGGCCCTGGGCGGTGAGGTCAAGACCGGTCGTCTTGAACAGCTGGTTGTTCGCGTCGAGCGCGGCGTAGTTGTTGTACTGCGTGATCGGTATCGCCGTACCCATCACGCACTGAACGAGGACGGTGAGGGTCGCGTCGAGATCTTTGCGAACTTTCGTCACCTTGGCCGAGAGTGCTCTGAACTGCGCGGGCGTCACGGCCTCCTGCCCTGACTGAGCCGTGGCTGCGTAGAGCGCGACCGCGACCAGAGCAGTCACAACAAAAGCGAGTAGGCGCTTCATGAGGTTCGGTCCCCTTCCTCGTAGGGCGGCGTTCCGGGGCCGCCAATGACGACGCTGCGGAGGAGGCCAGCCCTGCGATCCTCGCCCCCGCCTGCTGAATACCACGTTCCCAGGCGCACTTCAATGACGGCCTCCGCTTCAGCTACCCTCGGGCGGGGTCGTGGTTCGGACAGCCGTCATCTGCGCTCTGTGTGCGGGCGTCCTCGCCGCGCCCATAGCCGCCGCGACTCCGGTCCGCGGTCAGCAGCTCATGCCCGGCGTCATCTACTCCCGGCAGCTCGAGTTCACGGCACACGGTCCCCTCGTGATGCACGTGATCTCGGCACCGAGGCCGGTGGGCCTCTATGCGCTGAAGCCGGTCCTGTCGAACAACGCCATCCTCGGCCGCGAGCGGGTCACGCTGATGCAGCGTCGAGTCTCCGCAGAGGCGACGGTCGCCGGGGTCAACGGCGATCTCTTCAGCTTTTCGGACGGCCATCCGACGGGCGCCCTCATTCGCGGGGGCGTCCTCGACAGCGCCCCCACCGGGTTCCGTTCGAGCATCGGAATCGACACGGACGGCGTCCTCCATGTCGAGCGTGTCCAGCTCGCCGGCACGTGGCAAGGATCGGGCCAGCGCCGGATCCTCGGGATCAACGAACCTCCTCGTGCTGGGCGCACAACGCTCTACACGCCCGCATGGGGTGCCCGTACTCCTGCTGAGGACGGTGGTGCGCAGGTGATCCTGCGGTCGTTCCCGCCGTCGGCGCCGAACACGCCGCTGGCCTCAACCGTCGCCGAGTACGCCACCGGCGGGAACCAGCCGATCCCACCCGGCGGCGCCGTGCTGGTGGCCCGCGGCGCGCAGGCCGGCTTCCTCGCCGCCGAAGCTCCCGCCGGAGCCGGCATCACGATTCGGTTGACGTTGACCCCGCCGTGGACGAACGTCCCGGAGGCACTCGGCGGTGGCCCGATCATCGTTCGGGAGGGCAGGCCGGTCTTCCGGTCGCTGGAGAGCTTCACAACGGCGCAGCTGACGCCGCGAGAGCCGCGCGCAGGGGTCGGGCAGACCGCCGATGGACGGATCCTCCTCGTGGCGGTCGACGGGAGGCAGCCCGGATACAGCTCGGGCCTGACGAACTTCGAGCTGGCGCTCACGATGATGCGACTCGGCTGCGTGACCGCCTCTGCGCTCGACTCGGGCGGCTCGACGACGATGGCCTTCGACGGCAAGCTCCTGAACCGTCCTTCGGACCGGGCCGGCGAGCGAGCCGTTGCCGAGGCGCTGACGCTCTTGTACTACGGGGTGTACGCGCCCACCCCGCCGAGCCGCGTCGTCTCGCCGAATGCGGACGGCATCGACGATGCTCAGACGTTGGTGTACAAGCTTGTCCGGCCCTCCACGGTGACGGCAACTGCGTCCGGGCCGGGTGGAGCCGTCGTCAAGCTCGATGGCGGGTCGCGCGCGCCGGGGACCTACCGTTTCAACTGGGACGGCGCGGGCCAGCCCGAAGGAGCGTGGACTTTCCGCGTCGTCGCGGACGACGACCTCGGCCGTCGCTCGACCGCAGAGCGGCAGTTCTCGTTCAACAACACGCTCGGGTTCCTGACGGCCCGCGCGAGCGGCAGACGCGTCGCTGCCGGCTTCAAGCTGGCTCGCTCCGCGCGTGTTGTGGTGCGGATCGAGACGCCCGGCGGTGCCCTTGTGCGCGCACTGCCTGCGAGAAGCCTTCCGGCCGGTGACGGGGCCGCCTCGTGGACCGGGCGGCCCGGGCGGTACGTGCTGAGCGTGACTGCGACGAACGACCTCGGCGCCGTGGAGCTCACGGCTCCGTTCCGGCTGTAGCTAGGCTGCGCCGCGTGCCGGTCGCCGGCGTCACGAGCTTCTTCACCTCGCTGATCGGAGACCACGGCCTCTACGCCGTCTTTCTGCTGATGGCGATCGACGCCGTGCTCCCGGCTGCGAGCGAGCTCGTCATGGTCTACGCCGGGGCGCTGGCGGCCGGAGCGTTCGCGACTCAGCACGTCGATCTCTTCGGAACCCGCATCTCCTCACACGTCTGGGCGTATGTCGCGATGGCGCTGGCAGGGACGCTCGGCTACCTCGTCGGCTCGATCGCCGGCTGGGCAATCGGTCTCTATGGCGGCAGGCCGCTCCTCGAACGAAGGGGCCGCTGGTTCCATCTCAGCGGTGAGCGCCTCCAGCGCGCCGAGCGCTGGTTCGAGCGCTGGGAGGACCTCGCGGTCCTGCTCGGGCGGATAACGCCCGTCGTTCGCTCCTTCATCTCGATCCCGGCCGGGATCTTCCGGATGCCCTTCTGGCGCTACACGATCCTCACCCTCATCGGCTCCGCGGCCTGGTGCTTCGCGCTCGCAGGCGCAGGCTGGGGCCTGGGCAGGAGCTACGAGACCTTCCACCATGACTTCCGCTTCGCGGACTACGCCATCGTGGCCGGAATCCTGGCTCTCCTCCTGTATTTCGTAGTGCGCCGAATTCGGTCTTCTAGACTTGCTGACCGTGCGTCCGATCCCGCTGGTTGACGTCAGAGCGCAGTACGAGCCGCTCCTCCCGCGCATCCGCGAGGTAATCGACGGTGTGCTCGCGAGCGGCGAGTTCATCCTCGGCCCGAACGTCGCGGCATTCGAACGGGAGGCTGCCGCGTATCTCGACGTGCCCGAGACGGTCGGGGTCGCCAACGGCACGGATGCTCTCGTCCTCGTGCTGGATGCGCTCGGCATCGGCTCCGGTGATGAGGTCATCTGCCCAGCGTTCACGTTCTACGCCACCGCGGAGGCGATCGCGCGACGCGGTGCCACACCCGTATTCGCCGACATTGATCCGGCGACGATGAACCTCGAGCCCGAGGACGTGGCTGCGCGAATCACCGAGCGGACGAAGGCCGTCCTGGCGGTGCATCTCTTCGGGCGGCCGGCACCGCTCGCGGAGATCTCGTCCATCGGCGTTCCCGTGATCGAGGACGCCGCGCAGGCATTCGGTTCGCCGGACGTTGCGCGCACGGGCGTCGCGTCGACGTTCAGCTTCTATCCGACCAAGAATCTCTTCTGTCTCGGCGACGGCGGCCTGGTCGCGCTGAACGATGTCGAGCTGGCGGAGCGGATCCGGATGCTGCGGTTTCACGGCTCCCGCGACAAGATCGACTTCGAACTGCTCGGCTACAACTCTCGCCTCGACGAGCTGCAGGCTGCCGTGTTACGCGTCTTCCTCGCCGAGCTCGACCGGTGGGTCGACCTTCGCCGTGAGGCCGCCGCGCGCTATGCCGAGCTGGGGCTGGGAGTCGCTTGCGAGCTGCCCGAAGACGAGCCCGGACACGTCTACCACCTCTTCGTGTGCCGCTCGTCCGAGCGCGAACGCATCCGCGCGGCGCTGCAAAAGGAGAACATCGGGAGCGCGGTCTACTACTCGACGCCGCTTCATCTCCAGCCTGCGCTCGCCTACCTCGGCTACGGGCCCGGCTCGCTGCCGGTGACCGAGCAGGTGGCGCGCGACAACTTCTCGATTCCGCTCTGGGCGGGCATCGACGCCGAGGCCCAGGAGCGGGTCGTCTCGATCGTGCAAGCTGCGGCCCCGGTGGCCTCGTGATCCCCATCAACCGACACCGTGTCTGGCAGCTCCTCGCCGACGGAGCGCTGATCGCGCTCGCGTGGTGGCTCGCGTTCTGGCTCCGCTTCGATCACGGCGTTCCGAACCCCTATCACCGCCTGTTCATCGACACGATCGGGGTCATCGTCGCGATCAAGCTCGCCGTCTTCATCACTTTCGGCTTCTACAACCGCTGGTGGCGCTACGTCTCGACCCGCGACATGTGGGGCGCGGCCCGTGGCGTGACGGCGGCCTGCATCATCGCGGATCTCGTCGTCTACTTCGCGCATCCCATCAAGGGCTTCCCGCTGCCGCGCTCGATCGCCGTGCTGGACTGGTTGGTCCTGCTCGCCTTCGTGGCAGGTACGCGCCTGATCGCTCGCAGCCTGATCGAGCGGCCCGGCGCCGCCTCGCTCGTCGCCCGGGGGAAGAAAGTGATTGTCGTCGGAGCCGGCGACGCGGCTCAGATGGTCATCCGGGAGATGCTGAAGTCGCCCGCGCTCGGCTACACGCCGATCGGGCTGATCGACGACGACCCGCGCAAGAAGAACCTGCGCCTGCACGGGATTCGCGTGCTCGGGACGACGAACGACCTGTCGCACATCTTGCGGGACAATCCGCCGGACGAGGTCCTGATCGCGATCCCGTCCGCCTCCGGAGAGACAAGGCAGCGGGTCGTGGAGATCTCCCAGGAGGCAGGCGTCCCCGTCAAGACGCTTCCCGGTCTGTACGAGCTCATCTCGCGCGATTTCGACCTTGCGGGCCAGATCCGCCCGATCCAGGTCGAGGACGTGCTCGGTCGCGAGCCGATCGACGTCGACCTGCGCTCGATCGCGTCGTATCTCTCTGGCGAGACCGTCGTCGTCACCGGGGCCGGCGGCTCGATCGGCGCGGAGCTTTGCCGGCAGATCGCGCGCGTGGACCCTGCGCGGCTTGTCCTCATCGAGCACTCCGAGTCGGCGCTGTTCAACGTCGAGCGCGAGCTCATCGGTGAGCGCGACTTCTCGGCCGTCGCAACGGTGCTCGGGGATTGCGGTGACCGCGCAAAGATGAGCCAGGTCTTCGAGCGCTACCGGCCGACGGTGGTGTTCCATGCCGCCGCCTACAAGCATGTGGCGCTGCTCGAGGCGAATCCGCTCGAGTCCGTCCGGAACAACGCGCTCGCCACGAAAGCGCTCATCGACGTCGCGGTCGAGTACGGCGCGGGGCGGTTCGTCCTCGTCTCCACGGACAAGGCCGCGAATCCGAAGAACCTGATGGGCCAGTCGAAGGCGATCTGCGAGTGGATCGTCGAGGCGTATGGCCAGCGGCGCGACATCACCACCCGGTTTGTCGCGGTGCGGTTCGGCAACGTCCTCGGCTCCTCTGGCAGCGTCATCCCGATCTTCCGGCGCCAGATCGAGCGCGGCGGGCCCGTGACCGTGACGCATCCCGAGATGTCGCGGTACTTCATGACGATTCCGGAGGCGGTCTCGCTGATCGTGCAGGCGGGGGCGATCGGCGGCCGCGGCCATGTCTACGTCCTCGAAATGGGGGAGCCGGTCAAGATCCTCGACCTCGCCCGCAACATGATCCGGCTCTCCGGGAAGGAGCCCGAGACGGAGGTGCCGATCGTCTTCATCGGCGCCAGGCCGGGCGAGAAGCTGCACGAGGAGCTCTGGAGCGAAGGCGAGACCGTAGGGCCGACGGGGCACCCGAAGATCCTGCGTGCCGCACGCGCGCCGATCGACGTCGACTGGCTCGAGGGCGAGCTCGCGGAGCTCGAGCGGATGGTCCAGCGCGGGGAGACGCTGGACGTCGTCTCGAAGCTGGCGGCGATGATGCGCGAGCCGCGGCGTGTCGGTGCCGCTGTGCTCGAAGACACCCTGCACTAGCTGGCCGAGCGAAAGCTGCGCTTTCGCTCGGGTTCGGGTACGCCGCTTCGCGCGCTTAACCTTCGGTCTCTTCGTGCCTCGGCGATTCGAGCGGCTCAGGCTCGATCGGACAGAACCCATCTCTACAACGGCTGCATGGCCAGTTCCGCGGGCGCGGCCGACCGTAACGCTGTCGACACGCTTCCGTCACTGAAACGCGCGCCGTTCAGGCACGCTCCGTCCCACGCGGCCTCTACGGTGGACGTGTGGATTGCGCACGCATCTTTGACGGCCTGAACCCTGAGCAGTGGCGCGCCGTCGAGGCGGTGCGCGGGCCTGTCTGCATTCTCGCGGGAGCGGGCTCGGGGAAGACGACGACGATCACACGGCGGGTCGCGAACCAGGTTGCGACAGGTGCCTTTGCCGCGGAGAAGATCCTGGCGGTCACCTTCACCGACAAGGCGGCCTCCGAGATGCGGCAACGGCTCATGGGCCTCGGCGTGGACGGCGTCACCGCTCGGACGTTTCACTCAGCGGCGCTCTCGCAGCTGCGCGCGCTCGGCGGCGATCCCGGCAGGATCTCCCCGTCGAAAGCGCTGGCATTGCGCCAGATCGGGAACACGCTGCCGCCGCCCTACAAGTTCCGGCCGGCCGGCGACCTCGCGACGGAGGTGGAGTGGGCGAAGAACCGGAGGCTGACACCAGACACGTACCTCGGAGGTCTCGGCGGGCACGAGCCGCCGATTCCGCCGGATCTGATGCTGCGCGTCTTTCGCCGCTACGAGCAACAGAAGGCGGAGCGTGACTATGTGGACTTCGAGGATCTCCTCGAGCTCACGATCCGGCTCTTCGACGAGCTTCCCGCCGCACTCGCCGAGGTTCGCGAGCGGTATCGGTCGTTCACGGTCGACGAGTACCAGGACGTGAACCTACTGCAGCAGACCCTGCTCGACCGCTGGCTTGGAGACAGCGCCGAGCTCTGTGCGGTCGGCGACGACTACCAGTCGATCTACGCGTTTACCGGCGCGACGCCGGAGTACCTGCTGGCGCTGCCGCGCCGATTTCCGAATGCGTTGGTTGTGCGGCTGGAGTCGAACTACCGCTCGTCGCCGGAGGTGCTGGCCCTGGCGAACCGGATCGTGCCCGCGCTCGGGGGAGCGGAGAAGGTGTTGAGGGCGACGCTCGCTCCCGGGCCGGAGCCGGTCATCCGCTCCTTTCAGACGCGCGCCGAGGAAACAACGTTCGTGGTCGACCGCGTGCGTGCCCTGCATGCCGAGGGCGTCCCGCTCGAGGAGATCGCCGTCCTCTGTCGCACGAATGCCAGGTTGGCCGACTTCGAGGAGCCGTTTCACGAGGCGAAGATCCCGTTCCAGGGCGCGGCCCTCCTCGGGCGCGAAGCTGCGCGTCAGCTGCTGAAGCGGTTGCGCAAGACGGACTCGCCCGAAGTGGCGATCGTGGTGCGGGGCTACGCAGAGGAAGCCGGTTGGATCGAGCGGCCTCCGGAGAAGCTCGGCGAGCGCGAGATGGTGCGTCAGGCCGACCTCGGCCGGCTCATTCGGCTGGCCGCGGAGTTCGACGACGGGGTGCGTACGGCCCGGGATTTCGTAAGCGACTTGGAGGAGCGGTTCAGCTCGACCGGCGCAGAGCGTCGCGGCGTGCACCTGTTGACGCTCCACGGCGCCAAAGGGCTCGAGTTCGATGCGGTCTTCATTCCTCGCGTCGAGGAGCGCGAATTACCGATCCGGCAGGCGAAGAAGCCTGCGGAGATCGCGGAAGAGCGGCGGCTCCTCTACGTCGGCTTGACGCGCGCCAAGCGCCACCTCGCGGTGACGTGGAGCGGACGGCCAAGCCGCTTCCTTGGCGAGCTCGGAATCGACGCGCGGCCGGTGCGGTCATCGCGGCCTGCAGAGCCTGACGATCCGCTGTACGCCGCGCTCAAGCGGTGGCGTCTCGAACGAGCGACCGAGGACGACCTGCCGGCCTACGTCGTCTTTCACAACTCGACGCTGGCTGAAATCGCTGGTCGGCGGCCACGGGATCTGTCGGAGCTCGGCGGAGTCTCCGGCGTCGGTCCGGCGAAGCTCCAGCGCTATGGGGGCGACGTGCTACGGGTGATCGCTGCGTGCCGAGAGAAGGAGGTCGAGCAGGAAGGCCGGGTCGCGGCGGACGCGGTCGCCTGAAGCGCGCTCGCGCTTGCGGAGCTCGAGCGCGTGCGCTTCGGCAAGCGGCCTCAGCCGGCCGTTTCGGATCAGCTCCTCGTCCACGCCGCCGAGCCGGCCGGTGAAGGTCGTGTAGACGGGAACTCCGAGCGCGACGGCCTCGCGGTTCATCGTGCCGCCGGCCGAGACGACGAGGTCGGCGAATGCGATCAGGCTTTGCGCGTCGACGGCCCGGTCCGGAACGATCACCGAAGGCAATTCGAGGCCGTTCACAAATGCGCGTTGCTCGTCCGTCCGCGGGAGCACGACAGCCTGCACGGTCTCGAGCCGGCCGAGATAGTTGAGCGTCTGCGGGAAGAGCGGGTTCGCGTGCCTGTGATAGAGCGAGACGTCGGGCGGTGGCCGCAGCACGACGAGCACGCGCTCGCTGTTGAGCTGCCATTCGCGGAGGACGCGTTCGTCGGGCTCGAAGTCAGCGAGGTAGTACTCCTCCTTCAGGCCGGGATACGTCAGGAGCCTCGGCGGCTTGACGCCAAAGCGCTCCAGGCGCTCGGGCGGGATCGACTCGGGTACCACGACCCTCGTCGCAGCGCGCATGCCCAGGTGGTGTTGCAGGAGAGCGAACTCGTAGTCGTGCGTCGTCGCGCTCGGAATGCCGAGCCCGCGGGCACTCAGGGTCAGCTCGTGCGAGCCGTGAGCAAGCGCGAGATCGAATCCGCGCGGACGGGCCCAGCGACGGAGCGCTGCGAGCCGCGAGACCAGGGAGCGCGCTTTCCCCAGCCGCGTGCGTCCGCCGTGCCGTCCGAGGACGGTGGCCTCGAGTCCGTGCAGCTCGAGCAGCTGCAGGGTCTGCCCGTAGTCGCGCGCAGTGATCTCGACCTCGTCGCCCCGGTCTCGCAGCAACCCGATCAGCGGCCGGAACACGAGCACGTGCGCCGCCGCCGTCACGTCGACCCAGACCTTCATGCCGTCATCTTCGATTCCAGCGTTTTCGGCCGGCGGCGCAGACGGACCGCAGGCAAGCCCGCGCGTCCTGGGAGCGGCGTCGCAAGCGACGCCTCAGGCGGGTACCTCGACGAGTGTCAGGAGGCGCTCGACGGCGTCGGCGGCGCGCTCGCCCGCGCGGCCGTCCCAGAGCGGTGGGATCTCTCCACGTTTGGGCCGAGCGAGCAGCGCCGGGATCTCTGCGAGAACTTCAGGCTCGAGACCTAGGACGGTATTGGTTCCGAGCGTGACGGTGACCGGACGCTCGGTGTTCTTGCGGAGCGTGAAGCAGGGGACACCGAGCACGGTCGTTTCCTCCTGGATACCCCCTGAGTCCGTGATCACTCCAGCTGCCTCGGCCTCGAGCGACAGAAAGCTCCGGTAGGGAAGCGGCGGCGTGAGCTTCACTGACGTCCGTGCGGTGAGGCCTTCCGACTCGATCGTCCGCTGCGTGCGTGGGTGGACTGGGAAGACCACTGGTAGAGACTCGGCGACCGACTCCAAGGCCGCAAAGGTACGCGTTAGAAGTTCTGGTAGGTCGACGAGACTGGGCCTGTGCAGCGTGACGAGCAGGTAGTCCTTCGGTTCAATTCCGAACTCGCGCCACGCAGCAAGCCCACGGGCTGCGTCTTCGTTTGCGCGCAGCGTGTCGATCATCGTGTTCCCCACGAATGCGACACGCTCAGCCGCAATCCCTTCGCTCGCTAGGTTCTTGTCGGCGTCCTCGCTGTGTGTCAGCAGCAAGCTCGAGAGGTGGTCGGTGATCACACGGTTGCGTTCCTCTGGCATGGACCAGTCGTCACTTCGGAGTCCTGACTCGATGTGGCAGAGAGCAACACCCTGTTTCGCCGCGGCGACTGCGCCTGCCAGAGTCGAGTTCACATCACCCGCGACGACAACGAGATCGGGGTCGAGATCGACGAAGACGCGCTCGAGTTCGGTCAGAGCTTCGGTCGTCTGTTCGGCATGCGAGCCCGAACCGCTGTGCAGCTCGACGTGCGGGCGCGGGAGCGGCAGTTCCGAGAAGAAGACGTCCTTCATGATCACGTCGTAATGCTGCCCCGTGTGGATCAGCCGCTGCTCGACACGGCCGCGACGCTCCAGCTCTGCGTACACGGGCGCCACCTTCATGTAGTTCGGGCGCGCGCCTACGACGTGGGCGACGAGCGGGCGGCGGGCCATCCGGAGCAGTCTAGGCGCAGCCCCGTACGAGCGACGTAGGCTCGGGGGAATGCAGTTCGACACCCACGATCAGCTCGTTCTGGTCGCGCTGCTTGCCGCGATGGCGGCTCTACTGGTGGCCGCTCCGATCTTCCGGGTTCCCTATCCGATCTTCCTCGTCGTTGGCGGCCTCGCGCTCGGATTCGTGCCGGGAATCCCGGCGCTCGAGTTGCCGCCGGAGGTCGTCCTCGTCGCGGTCCTGCCACCGCTCCTCTACCTGAGCGCGTACTTCACCTCCCTGCGCGACCTGCGGACGAACGTGCGGGAGATCAGCCTGCTCTCCATCGGGCTGGTGGTCGCAACCATGTGCGTGGTCGCGGTCGTCGCCCACGAAGCGATCGGCAATCTGTCGTGGACTGCTGCCTTCGTGCTGGGGGCGATCGTGTCACCGACCGACCCGATCGCCGCCACCGCGATCGCCCGCCGGCTTGGGGTGCCACGGCGCATCGTGACGGTGATCGAGGGCGAGAGTCTCGTCAACGACGGCACGGCGCTCGTCCTATACCGCGTAGCCGTCACCGCGGTCGTGGCGGGCTCATTCTCCTTCTGGGATGCGTCCTGGCGTTTCGCCTGGAGCGTCGTGGGTGGGATCGGCGTCGGGCTGGTCGTCGGCTTTGTGGTCGCCGAGGTTCGCCGGCGCCTCGACAACCCGCCGGTCGAGGTGACCATCGCGCTCATGACCGGATACTTCGCGTTCATCCCGGCGAATGCGATCGAGGCCTCGGGTGTGCTCGCCGTCGTGACCGCGGGCATCTATCTCGGCTGGCGGACCCCGGAACTGACCTCGGTGCAGACCAGACTGCAGGGGACCGCGGTCTGGGGAATTCTGACGTTCATCCTCAACGCGCTGCTGTTCGCGCTCGTCGGCCTGCAGCTCTCCCGGATCCTCGACGAGCTGACCGGCCGCTCGGCCGGAAGATTGGCGTGGTACGCGCTGCTCGTGACTGGAGCAGTGGTCTTGACGCGGATCGTATGGGTGCCGATCTTCACCTACCTCCCCCGCTGGTTATCTCGCCGCGTGCGCGAGCGTGACCCCTCCCCGCCGCTGTCGGATCCCATCGTGATCTCCTGGTCGGGCATGCGCGGCGCCGTCTCGCTCGCCGCCGCCTTGGCGCTGCCCCTGACCACCGACGCAGGAACGGGCTTCCCTGAGCGCGACCTCATCATCTTCCTGACGTTCTGCGTCATTCTCGGCACGCTCGTCGTGCAGGGCCTGTCGCTGCCTGTCCTCATTCGGGGCCTGAAGATCGAAGGTGACCACCTCGACGAGAAGGAAAACGCCAAGGCCCGCATCAAGGCCGCGGACGCAGCGGTGGCGCGACTCGAGGAGCTGCTCGAGGAGGACTGGGTTCGGGAGGACACCGCCGAGCGGCTGCGCGGGCTCTATCGATTCCGCCGAGACCGGTTTGCTTCCCGCTTCGACGCGGCGGATGACGGGGCGATCGAGGAGCGCTCCCTGAACTACCAGCGCCTTCGCCGCGAGCTCCTCGACGCGGAGCGAGCTGAAATCGTCGCCCTCCGCCGGGAGGGTGTGATCAGCGACGCCATCATGCACCGCCTCCAGCGCGACCTCGATCTGGAGGATGCTCGGCTCGACGTTTAGCTAGAACGAGGGATTGCGGCATCCCCCTAAAGGGTTAAGACTGGTCGAACTCGTGCGGCCCGATCCTGGGACTCATCTCTTCATCATGGCCACCGCGGCGCTGACGTCGATTGCGTTCACGGTCTCGGCGCTGAACGTCCTCGCGGTCGTCCTCTCGCACGTCATGAACTAGAGGTCGATCCGAACCTCCCCCAAGAGCACCCCCGGTGCCCTACAGGCGGGCGCTCTGCATAATGAACGCTTATGGATACGCGCCAGCTGGCCGCATTCTGCGCCGTCGTCGACCGGAAGAGCTTCTCGCTTGCGGCAGAACGACTCGGCGTAACGCAGCCGGCGGTCAGCCTCCAGATCCGGTCACTCGAACAGCGTCTTGGACGACAACTGCTCGACCGCTCCGGCCGCCGCGTCGAGCCGACCGAGGCCGGGCGACGTCTCTACGCATCCGCTCAACGCCTGCTTGCCCTCGAAGAGCAACTCCTCGACGACTTCTCCGCCGACGACGAAGGCGCCGTCACCGGAACGCTCGAGCTGGGGGCGTCCACTGGCCCCGGCGGCACGGTCGTCCCGGTCCTCCTGTGCGAGTTCCAGCAGCGGCACCCCGACGTCCGCGTCCGCCTCGCCATTTCAGACACCCAGACCGTCGTCGATCAGGTCGCCGAACGCGAGCTCGAGCTCGGCATCGTGGGCGCGGGCCGCCGTCACCGTGGCGTGGTCTTCGAGCCGTTCTTCCACGACGAGGTGGTGCTCGCCTGCCCCTCGGGTCATCGCTTCGCGGGGAAGACGATCACGCTCGACCAGCTCAAGAGCGAGCCACTGATCGTGATGCAGGAGGGGGCGGGGGTCAGACAGGTGATCGAGGACGAACTGCGCAAGGCCGGCACGCGCCTGCGTGACCTCGACGTCCGTCTCGAGCTGGGACTGCAGGAGTCCGTTCGCAGCGCGGTCCTTGCCGGCCACGGCGTCACCTTCATCTCGCGTCTCGCGATCGAGGCCGATCTGGCTGCCGGCAGCATTGGCACGGCGCGTGTTCGCGGGCTCGACCCGGTGCGCGAGATCTTCCTGGCGCGGGCCAGCGGACGCAGCGAGACGCGCGCGGCGCGCGCCTTCGTCGCCTTCGCGCAGGCGCAGCTTCCGGCGTGATCGTCCGCTGGGGCGTCGGCGAGCTTCCCGGCGTGCTGGGGAAGCTCGCAATCGACCGGCCTCTCGTCGTGGCGAGCGATCGTTGGGCTGCCACAGACCTCGGCGTCGAGCCTGCCGCCCGCTGGACGGAGGTTCCCTCCGAGCGAGTCGCCGAGGCTGGAACCCTGGCAGGTGACGGCGTCGTCGCTCTCGGCGGGGGCAGTGCCATCGACCTCGGGAAGGCGATCTCCGCGGAAACTGGAGTGCCTGTCGTTTCGGTGCCGACGACGTATGCCGGAGCGGAATGGACGCCGTATTTCGGGATCCGGGATCCCAACCGGAAGATGCGGGGTGGAGGCGCCGGAGCACACCTCGGCGGCGTCGTCTACGAGCCCGAGCTCACACTCTCCTTGCCGCAGGCCGAGACGGTCGGCACCGCCATGAACGCGCTCGCGCACTGCGCCGAGGCACTGTACGTGGAGGGCCACAATCCCGAGGCGGACGAGCATGGGCTCACGGGCGCGCGGCTCATCAGCGAGTGGCTGCCGCGGGTGGTCGACGCGCTGGACGAGCTCGAGGCGCGCACGCGGTTGCTCGAGGGAGCGATGCACGGAGGCAGGGCACTCGGAGGCTCGATGCTGGCACTCGGCCACGCGATGGCGCAGGCGCTCGGCGGGCGCTACGGGCTCCCGCACGGCGCCCTGAATGCAATCTGCCTTCCCGCCGCGCTCCGGTTCAACAGCGAGGTCGCCCCCGACGCGGTGCGCCGCTTCGGCGAGGCGATGGGAACCGACGACCCGGTTGGGCGGGTTCAGGAGCTCGCCCGCCTCGCCGAGTACGAACGGTTGCGCGACCTCGGCATTCCGGCGGAAGACCTCGACGAGGTCGCCGAGGCCACTGCCTCCCGCCCCGGAGCACGTGCAAATCCGCGGCCGGCGACTCCCGGGGAGATTGCGGAGCTCTTGCGTTCGATCTGGTAGCGCGTTATCGAGCGGGGGTGACGGGCCGAGCCACAATCGTCACGCCGCGCACGCCGAGCTCCTCGGGCGAGTAGGCGCGGAAACGATCCGCAAGGCTGAGTTCGCGAAGGAGCGTGAGATCTCGGTCGGACGGCCGCGAGACCTGCTCGCGCACGATCTCGAAACCCGCTGCACGCGTGAGTCGCACATAGTCGGGATAGCGCAGGCGGCTCTGGTAATGCAGCGACGGGTTGAAGATCGACCACGCGCGGTCCGAGTAGCGGAGGAAGTTGTAGCGCGACACAGCTCGGTCGATGCGCGAGTAGTGATCCTCCAAGTCGGCTCGGTAGCTGAGCAGGCCATCCGGCTTGAGCAGGCGTCGGCACTCAACGAGGATGCGAAGAAGGTCGTTCTCCGGGATGTGCTCGGCGGTGTCCGTGCTCGAGACGAAATCAAGCGAGCCGGCGGGAAGGCTGGTGTCGCGCGCGTCGCGTGGAGCGAGATAGACGATGCCGAAGCGCTCGCGCAGGTCGTCGAGCCCACGCAAACTCGGAGGGCCCGGTGATCGCAGGCCGTGGTCGGCTTCCCCCTCGAGCTCGCCGCGCAGACGCTCGAACTTCGCGATCGTGTCGTTGACGAGCTCGATGCGCAGGATGGGGCGGATGTCGACCACGGTCTGCCCCTCGACACCCAGAGCCCAGTAGGCGAGCTGGACCGCAAGGTCCCAGCCGGCGCCGAACTCGTAGAAAACCGCCTCGTGGACCGGCCGTTGCGGCCCGAGCTCGGCGAATGCCTCGAAGTGGCGGAACGCGCGGCTCACCTTGCGTCGAAAGGCCTGGTCGCTCGCCGGCAGGCTTCCGAGCACCCGTCGCTGCAGCACGTAGTTCAGGCGCTCGCCGTGAGGGATCCGGCTAAGTGCCTGTTGGGTCAGAGCCTTGAGCACCCACCGCATCGCCGCGCCTTTCTACCATGACGCGGGATAACAAAGACTAATGGCTTGAATTAGCTGAATCGTGGTATGGTCTGCTGGTCGTGGCGGACTCTCCTTTTGACGTGCTCGTGATCGGAAGCGGCGCCTCCGGCCTCGCCGCTGCGGTCTCCGCCCAGGGGGCCGGTGCGAGGGTCGCCCTCGCGACGAAGGGGGCGCTCCAGTCGTGTAACTCGGCCAAGGCGCAGGGCGGGATCCAGGCCGCGTTCGGCGAAGACGATTCGCCCGAGCAGCACGCCGCGGACGTCTGGAAGTCCTCTCACGAGACGGCCGACCTCGGGCTGGTGGAGATCCTCACCGGCGAGGCGGCGTCTGCAATCCACTGGCTCGAAGAGCTTGGCGTCGAGTTCACGCGCGAGAACGGGGGCTACCGTCTCGCCCGCTGTGGCGGCGCGTCGCGCAAGCGGCTCCTGCAGGTGGGCGACCGCACGGGGCACGCGATCACGACCGCGCTGCGCGACTCCGCCGAGAGCTCCGGCATCCACACCTTTCCCAAGTCACCGCTCGCAGAGCTCGCACGCACAGAGAACGGCTGGCGTGCACGCTGCGGGGACCACACGATCGACGCCACGACGGTGGTCCTCGCAGCGGGCGGGCGGTGCTTTCGCGTCGCCAAGGAGCGCGGCGAACTCTCGACGAACCATCCCGGTGCGACCGGTGAGGTGACGCAGCTCGCTGTCGACCTCGGCGCCGAGGTGCGCGACTTCGACGCGTTGCAATACCACCCCAACGGCGGCGCATGGCCGCAAAACATGCAGGGCTACTCCATCCCCGAGACGACCCGGGCGTACGGTGCCGTGCTCCTCAACGCGGACGGCGAGGAGTTCACCGACTCCCTCGGCCCTCGCGATGCCGTGAGCCAGGCGATCGTCGACGAGGTCGAGCAAGGCAAAGGGGTCGAGACGCCCGACGGACGACCGGCCGTGTACCTGGATACGCCGCGGATCTCCGAGGCAGACGCCAACGTGTCGCTGCCGTACATGCTCCGCAGATACCGTGCCGGCGGGATCGACCCACTGCGCGAACGGCTCTTCACATACCCCGTCCTCCACTACCAGAACGGCGGCCTCGTGATCGACGCGAACGCCGAGACGACGCTCGAGGGGCTCTACGCTTGCGGCGAGATCGCCGGCGGCACTCACGGCTGCAACCGCATGATGGGGAACAGCCTCCTTGAGTGCTGCGTCTTCGGCCGCCGCGCGGGCAAGACCGCTGCAGAGAAAGCGAGAGCATGAGCACCGTCATCACGGATCTGGAAGGCGTCGTCGAGGACGCAGCTGCGCACCTGTACGTCTGGGCGCTCAAGGACATCCCGCAGGACCTGCGCGACGCGCTCGCCGACGCCGCGACGCGGGAGACGTCAGTGCCCGGACAGCGCGTGCTGCAGACGATTCTCAAGAACGTCAACGTCGCCGAAACCGAGAAGAACCTCGTCTGTCAGGACACCGGCATAGCCGTCTACACGTGTCGCATCGGCGAGCATTTTCCCCTGCACCCGGCACGAATTTACGCCGCGCTCAAGACCGGCACGGAGCGCGCGACTGTCGAGCATCCGCTGCGCTCGAACGCCGTGCACACGATCACCCGAGAGAACACCGGGCCGAACACCGGTTACCGGCTCCCGATCGTGCACTGGGAGTTCATTCCCGACTGGGACGGCCTCGACGTGAAGTGCGTGCCGAAGGGATCGGGCAGCGAGAACATGAGCTTCCTGAAGATGTGCGTCCCGGCAGACGGCGTGAAGGGGATCAAGCAGTTCGTGCTCGAGTCGATCGTCGGCGCCGGTGGCAAGCCCTGTCCGCCCGGCATCGTCGGCGTCGGTATCGGTGGCAGTGCGGACTACGCCATGTATCTCGCGAAGGAGGCAATCGCGCGCCCGGTCGGCACAAGCAATGCCGATCCGCACGTGGCGAAGCTCGAGCAGGAGCTGTTCGACCTGCTCAACGAGACCGGCATCGGCCCGATGGGCCTCGGTGGGGACGTGACGGTGCTGTCGTGTCACGTCGAGCACGCGGACACGCACATGACGCTGAACCCGGTGGCGGTCAACTACCAGTGCTGGGCCGCGCGCCGCGCCAGCGTGCACGTCGCCGCGAACGGAGAGGTTGAGTTCGACCGTGAGTTCTAAGCGCCTCAGCTTTCCGACGAGCGAGGAGGCGATC
>WNGF01005706.1_pt1 | contig 59758 bp, 41 predicted proteins | sample 5400641 | NCBI WGS metagenome assembly WNGF01 (sample SAMN13153371, study PRJNA577476) | soil metagenome | isolation source: 80 cm soil or saprolite under grassland replicate 2 | place: USA:California | collected 2016-06-15
CCAATTGTATCGGGCGATCGGCCCAGCAGGGATAGCGGGGTAGCGTGCACCTCAGCCATTACACCTCCTATCCCAGCCATTCGCGGAACCCGCGGCTCTGCGAAATCGTCCTCATCGCACGTGAGGACCTGGCGTTCCACGACTGGTTGAACGCCGGCCCCCAGCGCCTGATCGAGGTGGCGCGCATGATAGACTTTGTCGGCCGCGCACCCAGTTGTGAACGGGTCTCGCAACGGTTCGCGAGAGGCGCGCTTGTTTTCCACCTTCTTGCTCACAGTTGACGGATGCTGACGCGCGCCCACGCGTAGGGTAGCGCCTTCCCTCGGGACCAACGTTTGCGGGCTCGCCCATGTACCAGCTCCCATCCCGTATCAGCCGCTACGAAATCAAGACCCTCATCGGCGCGGGCGGAATGGGTGCGTTGTATCTCGCCCGCGACACGAACCCGAATACCAATCGACTCGTCGCGGTCAAGCTGCTGAACGCGACGCTCGACTCGGTCGAGCTTCGTGACCGGTTCGGGCGCGAGGCGCGGGCGCTCGCGGCGCTGAATCATCCGAACATCGTCGACATCTATGACTCAGGCGAGTTCCAAGGCTCGCCGTTTATTGTCATGGAGTACGTCCGCGGCGAGACGCTCGCGGAGAAGATCAAGCGCAAAGCGCCGATGTCGCTCGCGCAGAAGCTGAAATTGATGACGGAGCTGTGCTCCGGCCTTGCGCACGCCCATGAGGCGGGGATCATTCACCGCGACATCAAGCCGGCCAACCTGATGGTCGATCAACACGGCCGGCTCAAGATCCTGGATTTCGGGATCGCCCGGGTTGCCGAAGGCACCCGGTTCGGCATGCAGATGACGCAGCTCAACGTGCGGATCGGCACGCCGGGCTACATGTCGCCGGAGCAGGTCGAAGGCGGCGAGATCGATCGGCGAAGCGACATATTTGCGGCGGGAGCGGTCTGCTACGAGCTGTTGGCGTATCGCGAGGCGTTTACCGGAGCGAACACTCGACAGGTCGAGAACAGCGTCCTCGAGGCCCGGCCTGCGCGTTTGATCTCGCTCGTGCCCGATCTCGATCCAGCCATCGAAGCGATCGTCAGCAAGGCGCTGGCGAAGGATCCGCGCGATCGCTTTCAGGAGGCCGCTGCCTTCGAGGACGCGCTCGAGCGGCAGCGGTGGAAGCTCGGTCCTGCCGATACGCCGATTCCACAGGCGCCTCCAACGCCGTCCCCGGCGCGGGACTCTGGCCCGCGCGCGCATGATTCCCGGGCCGAAGCCGCGTACCACCGTTCGCTGGCAGTGTACGAGCAGGGGGCCGTCGAAGCGGCGCGCCGCTTCGCGATCGAAGCGCTCGCAGAAGACCCTGACCACCGCGAGGCGCGAGCCTTCATCGAGCGGCTCGGCGCCAATCTCTGGCCCCCGGCGCCGCCCCCCTCCGCTATCCGGACAACGGCAGCTGCGACGGTGCTCGCGACGGGCGGCTATCCGACCGCGACGTTAGATCCTGCCGCAGCTACCGTCCTCAGCACGGCGACCCCGGCAGGCGGGAGCGGACCCTTATCAGGCTGGCGGCGCCACAGGAAAACGCTCCAGATCGCCGGGATCATCGCCGGCGTCATCGTGGTTGTCGTCATCGCGGTTCTGCTCGTCATGTCGCTGTCTCCAAGCGGTCCGTTGTTGACGGTGACGCGACCGTCGGGCGGCACGGTGTGGACGAGCGGAATCACGTGCGGAACCGACGCATCCGATTGCACCGCGAACATTGCCGAGGGGGAGACGATCCAACTTCGCGCCGAGCCTGACGCCGGCTACGTCTTCGCGGGGTTCAGCGGTGACTGCACAAAGAGCGGCCGGGTGCACATGACGCGGCCGATCACTTGTGTGGCAACCTTCACTCCGCTGCCGAAAGAGGCGGAGGGAGCCACATGGGCGTTGACGATCGTCAAGCCGGCGAACGGCATGATCGTCGGTCCAGGCGGCATTCGGTGCGGCTCTCTCGACGCGGCGTGTACGGTGCAATACGCCGAGGGCACCGAGGTGTCTCTTTCGGCCTTCGCCGATCTGAACTTCGCGTTCAGGGGCTTCACGGGCGATTGCAGCGCCAAGGGAGAAACAGTCATGAAAGGCGCGCGCACCTGTGGCGCCACCTTTGTTCCAGAGCAGAAAGCAGCACGCGGGTCATCTCTGCCCTCGCCGTCGCGCGACCGCTCGCCTCGTCTGCCGGGTCGGACCAACAGCGGTGGCGGAAGCTCAGGGCCGGGCATTGACTCGCTGCCGACTCCCATGAACCCCAATACCGTGGACCCTCTTGCGCCTTCACCTGACCCTACCGACAAGGGACGCGTGGCGCCGCCACTTTCACCGGAAGAACTCGCGAAGAAGGACATTCAAAAGCTCATCGAGGAGTACCGCGACGCGTACGAACGGCTGGACATCAACGGCATCAAGCGTACCTTTCCGAACGCTCCCGTGTCGGCCCTGAAGAGCGGCTTCAGCAGTTATCTATCGCTCAAGTACTCGCTCGAGGGCGCCCCCGAATTCGTCGACGTGGACGCGGGACGCGGCGTCGCCGTGGTGAAAGCGAAGTTCCTCCTCAAGCCGGAAGTCAAGGTCGGCAACCAGGCGCCGTACCGTCGGGAGGAAACCTTCAAGCTCGAGGCGCGTAACGGGGCCTGGCTGATAAAGGAGTGGAGCCAGAAGACACTCAAGTAGCGGGCATCCCGTGTCCCGCAGACACTGACCTGTGATAAGGTGACGCGCACTTTCCGAGACTGCAGCGCATGCGGCCCGACCTTCGATTCATGGAGAAGCTCACCAGGTCGGCGCATGCCGGTGTGGCGCTTCTACGGTCGACCGCGTCGCGTCCCGCCCAGCCGCTGAAGGTCAACTTCTGTCTCACGTACTGGTGTCAGTACCGCTGCAAGACCTGCAACATCTGGCAGCGGAAACCCACCGACGAGCTCACGACGGATGAAATCGTCACGTTCGTCCGCGAGAACCCTTTCGTCGTCTGGGCCGATCTCACCGGCGGCGAAATCTTCCTTCGACCTGACGTCGATGAGATCCTGCACGCGGTCGTGACCCGATGGAAGCGCCTGGCCTGGCTGCATTTTCCGACAAACGGTTTCCTCACGGACCGGATCGTGCGCAGCGTGGAGCGGATCGCTGGCAGAGGGCCCGCACGCACGATCGTGACGGTCAGCCTCGACGGTGACGAGCAGACGAACGACGAGATCCGCGGAATCAAAGGCGGGTTTCGAAAACAGATCGAGACGTTCAAGGCGCTGCGGCGCATCCCGGGTATCACGACGGTGTTCGGCGTGACATTGTCTTCGTACAATACGGGTCGACTCGCGCAAACCTTCGAAGCCTGCGCTCGCGAAATCCCAGGCCTGACGATCCACGACATACATCTGAATGTCGCGCAGGTCTCCGGGCATTATTACGACAACGCCGGGGCAGGCGCGATCCGCCCGGAAGCTGAGGAGATCCGACAGGAACTGCGCGTTTACCGACAGCTTCGCGGAGCTCCGCGATCTCCCGCCCAATTGCTGGAGACCACGTATCTGCGGTACATGGACCGGTTCCTGCGCACTGGCACCACCCCGATGCCGTGCCATGCGCTGCGCGCGAGCTGCTTCATCGATCCGTGGGGTGTCGTATATCCTTGCATTTCGTACTCGAGGCCGATGGGCCGGCTTCGGGACACGGGGATGCGACTCGATGCCATCTGGAATGCGGCCGAAACGCAGCAGGTGCAGCGGGAAATCTGGGACGGGCAATGCCCGCAATGCTGGACAGCATGCGAAGCGTATCAGACGATCCTGGGCAACGTGCTGGCGGGCCGGTGGCGCACCCAGGGTTCGGATCCGGTCCTGCCGATCCCGCAGACATCGGAGCGAGGCCGATGAACGTCGCCTGCTACACCGACGCAACGATTCAGGCGCATCTCGACAAAGCCGTGGCACGGCACGTCGCGACCGATGTCACGGCGGTGATTGCCGCGAAGCAGGAAGGGCGCACGATCGCCGACATCGTCTGCCGCACGCAGCGATACGCCGGTGAAGTGGTTGTTGTGGTGGGGCATTCCGTGGACGGGACTGCAGAGATCGCCGCACGAAGCGGCGCGGTGGTGCTGTGCGACGGCGGCAAGGGCAAAGGAGAAGCCATTCGCCGTGCGATCCCGCGGCTGATGACGCCCATCACCGTGTTTCTCGATGCGGACGGCTCGCACGATCCGGAGGACATCCCGCTTCTGGTGGAACTCATAGTCGCTGATCGCGCCGATCACGTATCTGCATCGCGGCTGAGGGGGGGATCGAGCGAGCTGCACGGCGGCTTCGACGAGTTCTTCCGCCTTGCGGGCAGCTCGTTCATCACCGCCTGCATCAACTGGCGGTTCGGGTGCGGCCTCAGTGAGAGCCAGAACGGGTTCAGGGCGATCAGGACGAGCGTCCTTCGTCAGCTGCACCTCTGTGAGAACACCACGACGATCGAGCAGGAGATGATCATGAAGACGCTGCGAGGCGGGTGGCGAATGGCGGAAGTGCCAAGTCACGAGCATCCCCGGGCCTACGGCACCTCGCATATCTCCGTGTGGCGAAGTGCACCACGGTATTGCTACTCACTCGGCAAGTACCTGTTCTTCTGACATGTCGCTCTGCCCGCGTGCCACCCATACGAAGCCGTGAACGTACTTGGCTTGTGGGACGGTCACGACTCGGGAGCATCGCTGCTGCAGGGAGGGCGCGTCCGCTTTGCGGTGAACGAAGAGCGCTTCACACGACGGAAACTCGAGATCCGATTTCCTTCGGCGTCAATAGCGCACTGTCTGGCGCACGCGACGCTTCGCCCCGAGGACATCGACGTCGTCGCCGTTTCCACCTCCGATCCTGCCAAGACGCTGGGGCGTGTATGGCCCGGGAGCAAGGAACGGTACTACGCCGTCCGCCGCCGAAAGGCACTGCCGGGTGCGTGGTCATGGGTCACGAGCGCGGTGAAATATCGAATGACCGAGTGGCCCCCGGGGCAGTTGTCGCGGGGGATCAGCAGGATTGCCGTCCGGCATCAACTGGACGCATTCGGATTGTCGCGTGCCGATCTGCAGATCGTCGACCATCACGAGGCGCATGCCACTGCGGCCGCGTGGGCATCGGGATTCACCTCGTGCGCGGTATTGACCATTGATGGACTGGGGGACGGTTTATCCGCCACCATCTCCAGGTTCGACGGCGGCCGCCTTCATCGCGTGGCTGCATCTCCGGCGCGGAGCTCGGTTGGTGTCTTCTTCGAGCACGTAACCAATCTGCTCAACATGAGGGAGCTCGAGGACGAAGGCAAGGTCATGGCGCTTGCGGATTACGCATCTCCGATCAGCGACGACGCGAACCCGATGTTGCCGTTGATTGCCGTACGGGGGGGCGTGATCCAGACAGAGCATCCCGGACACGCAATGCGAGCGGTGCTCGCGCGTATTCACTGGCAGTATCCGAACGAGCAGTTCGCATATCTTGCACAACGCGTCGTCGAGCACGTGTGCGTGGCCCTGGCGCGCGACGCAGTGCGGCTCACCGGCGTGCCGCGTGTCGCCCTCGCGGGCGGAGTCGTCTCGAACGTCAAAGCGACGCGGCGGATCCGACTGCTGCCCGAGATCGAGGATGTTTACGTGTTTCCTCACATGGGAGACGGCGGGCTGGCGCTTGGCGCGGCTGTGGTCGCGGCATCGCAACGTGGCGAGAACGTCGACCTGGATCTTTCGCGCCTCGATCTGGGGCCGAGCTATGGCGTGCAGGTGATCGAAGATGCGATTGCGGCCGCCGGGCTCGCCCGGCGACCTGCAGGAGCCCTGGCTCCGGCAGTCGCGGACCTTCTGGCGAAGGGGCGCATCGTGATGTGGTTCCAGGGGGCGATGGAGTACGGCCCCCGGGCGCTGGGGCAGCGCAGCGTTCTGGCACGTCCCGACCAGCTCGCGTTGCGCGATCGCCTGAACCTTGTCCTCAAGCGCAGGGTCTGGTATCAGCCATTCTGTCCGAGCATGCTCGAGAGTGAGGCGCCACGGCTCCTCAGTGACTGGACGGGCGGGCGGAATCGCTCGATGACCATGGCCTATGAGGTCGCGCCGCCCTATCGCGAGCGTCTTGCCGCAGTCACGAGCATCGATGGAACCTGCAGACCGCAATTCGTGCGCGACAGCGATTCCACCGATTACGCCAACCTGCTGCGCGAGGCGCGCAGCCGTTGGGGGGTGGGTGCCGTTCTCAACACCAGCTTCAATATTCATGGCGAGCCGCTCGTCTGCACGCCCTCCGAAGCTGTCGACGTGTTCATCCGGTCGGGCGCCGACGCGCTGGCGATCGGGCCCTTTCTCGTCGAGCGCGCCGCCGTCGATCGCGCGGCGGAGCATCACAGAGTGGAGATGCAGCCTGCCCCCGCCAGCAATTGAGCCGGCGCGGAACTCACGCGGAGCATGGTTCCTTCTGGCATTCGCATGGTTCGTCTTTGCTGTCGCCATTTCCGCGTGGCTGATGCGAACGCCGGTGTTGTCGCTGCGTGAAGAGCTCAAGTCCCTTCAATTCTGGTCCCTGGAACTCTGTGTAGCCCTCGGTGTTGCGCTTGGCGCTCCGGTGCTGCGCTCGATTGCGGGCGCGCTCACCAGTCGTGACGCGATCCGGATGGGCATTCCCGCCGCGCTCGCGCTGGCGGTGACAGTGTTCGCGGCACCGCGCACGAATCGGAACTACTACGACGAACAGATCTACCAGAGCATCGGCCAGAACCTCGCAGATCTCCGGCTGGCGCAGATGTGTAACGAAGGGAATGTCGAGTACGGCAGGCTCCAGTGCTTCGGCGGCGAGTACAACAAGCAGCCGTACGCGTTTCCGCACCTGTTGAGCATTGCGTATCGACTTTCTGGCGCGCACGCATCGACAGCGTTCGTTCTCAACGCGATGGCAATGACGTTGTCGGTTTGCGCGGTGTACATTCTGGTCCTGCTGCTATTCGAGGATCGAGTCGCGGCGTTCTTTTCTGCGCTGCTGCTGTCGCTTACACCACAGCAGATCCTCTGGTCGGCGACGGCCGCGGTCGAACCCTCATCTGCGCTCGCATGCCTCGTGGCCGTCGTGTGTGCTGTCCACTTCGCCCGCTCCACGACCATCGGTGCTCTGGCGGCGCTCGGTGTCGCTTCAGCCTACGCCGTCCAGTTCCGGCCGGAATCCCTCTTGATTCTGCCCGTCCTTCTGTTCCTGCTGTGGAACCGCCGTGAGGAATTCAGTAAACCGCGATTCTGGTGGGTGGTCCTGCTCACGCTCGTGCTTCTCGCCGTGCACGTCGGCCACATGATCGCCGTCAGGAACGAAGGGTGGGGCACAACCGACGCCAGGCTCTCAGTGCGTTACCTTGCGCTCAATCTCGCGAACAACGGATGGTTTTATGTTGCGGACTGGCGATTCCCCGCGGCGTACAGTCTGCTCGCCGTACTCGGGATCACGTTCGGTGAACGGCGGCACGCGCGACTCGCCATCGGTTTGTGGTTCCTGATGTTCTTCGGCATTTTTCTATTGTTCTACGCCGGCAGTTACAACTACGGTGCCGACGTCCGCTACTCACTGCTCACGTATCCGCCGATCGCCGTTCTTGGCGGGCTCGGAGCGTCTCGTCTCGTTGGCTGGCTCGCTCGCGCCGGCTGCACTCGACCTTTCGCGGCAGTCACAGCTGGCGTTGTTTTTCAGTTTCTGTGGTACGTGCCGCTCGTACGCGCGACGACGGAAGAAGCGTGGGCCGCTCGTGCCGACGTCAGGTTCGCGGAATCCGCCGCACGCGAGCTGCGAGGAAACACGTACGTGCTGACGCACAACCCGGGGATGTTCCATGTCTGGGGAGTCAACGCGGGACAGATGTCACGGATCGTCATCGACCCTGGATACCTCGCTGCGTTGTCTCGTCGGTACTCCGGCGGCGTCTACCTGCACTGGAATTTCTGGTGCAACGTGCAGGACGCTGTTCAGCAGGAGTTCTGTCAGAAGGCGCTCGCCGCGGGACCGTTCGAGCTTGTACGAGACTACCGTGAGCGCGACGAGCGTGTGGCGTTCTATCGTCTCGCGTTGCCGCCTCAACGAAACGATAAAACCACGCAGTAAGTTCTGTTGACTTGCCGTATCAAGCATGGCACTATGCCTCGCCACTTCCACCTGAGCGGCGCGCATAACCAGCTGAGCTAGGTGGTTTCCTCTGTCGAACCGGCTATCAGGGTGCCGAGATGCGAATCCCCGCTAGCATTCCTACCCTTCTGCTCCTGGTGTTTGGATCCGCCCCGGCATTAGCTCAGCAGGTCACAACGACCGACGCCCTTTCGCTGCGGTCGACTATGGTCGAGCTGATGAACCCGCTGGCAGCGGGGCCGGTCGGCGAAGCGATCTCGCTGGCAACCGCGCTGGAAGTAACTACAGCCCCGATCGGGTCGTCGTCCGGCGGATTCGTATTCAAGCTTGATCCTGCTACCGGGCTTCAGGTTCGCACGGCCAGCACCTTTGGACCTTCCTTTGCGGAACGGGTCCTCACGACTGGTGCAGGGAAGATGAGCGTGGGCGCGAGCCTGAGCGTCGCGACATACGACAAGCTTGGTGCGATTCCACTATCCCAAATGCAGCTCAGCTCCATCAAAGCGAGTTCGCCTGTCATTTCGCGCACTGGAAACGGCAGCCTGGTGCTCTCGTCAGAAACCATGGTGATGACAGCAATGATCGGCGCCACCGACAAACTCGACGTCGGTGTAGCCGTCCCGATGGTTAAGGTCAAGATCGATGCACTATCGTGGGTACTCAGGGGTGACGATGTGGTGGCGCTGCGGGCCGCGGGCGGTGGGATTGCCTCTGGGCTGGGAGATATCGCGATCATCACCAAATACCGGTTCCTGCGGCTTGGTAAAGGACAACCCGATCCGGGAGGCCTGGCGTTCATGCTGACATCTCGGCTGCCAACGGGAAGTCGTGAGAACTTCCGTGGTCTCGGAATCAACAGGACGCTTGGATCGGTTTTGTTCTCCGCGGGAAAAGGGAAACTGCGCCCTCACGCCAATGGTGGCTTCGAATGGTGGGAAAAGGGCGTGTTCGTTCCGGTGGGAGTGCTATCGACGTCAACGGTCGAAGTGCGCCACCAGATCCAATACGCTGCAGGTGCCGAATTCGAAGCGGCGCCGAAGCTCACGCTGCTCGTGGATGTGTTGGGCCGCCACATCCGTGGTGGCGGCCGGATTGACAGGGTGAACTACAGCGTTCCGGCCAACATCTTCGGTGTAGATACGCTGGAGTCCATGACGGTCACCACACACGGAATACGCAAGGTGTCGCTCGCGCCCGGCTTGAAATGGAACGTGCGTGGCAGCTTCGTTCTCGCGCTGAACGCACGCATTCCAATCAACGACAATAGCCTGCACGATAAATTCACCCCCGTTGTGGGGTTGGACTGGACTTTCTAGAGATCCCGCGGGCGCGATCTTCCGGCGGATCACCGCGCCGTGTCGAAAGGGCGACTCCGATGCGCAAGCTGCTCCTCCCCGGCCTTGTCTTAACGGCACTGTTCGTCGCGTGTGAGAACAAGAGCCCTGTGGGACCGTCGGGCGTGGGCCCCGGCGGCGTCACCGTAAGCCAGACGACTTCGTCCACCACGACGACAACGTCGACTCCGACAACGACGTCGACAACGACCACGACAACGACCGTGACCGGCAGCCTGTCGCGCCGATATGTCGCCTTTCAACCGCCCCCCAACGTTCCGGCCGACATGACGTTGTTCTTTCAGTTGCTGACGACTCCGAGTGTGTTGTCTTCAATTGTCCAACGGCTGCCGTTCCTCGGCACTGACGTCAATCGTGTCACCGAGAACGAGTACAAGGTGACCGGCGTTTACGTCATGCTGAACGGCACCGCCGGGGCTGTCGACGGAGAGCTGGGCGAAGCGCTTGACCCTCTGCAGACGGGCGGGTTCTTCGAAGGAACGTTGACGGCGAAGGTGCAAGGGTGCACGGCCGAGCGGGAGTTCTCGGGCCAACTCGGGCCTCAGACCTTGACCTGGACGGGGGGCAACACCTTGCACGATTGCCCTGGGAGCCCCTTGTCGTTCTCCAGTTTCACGCTGCTGCGTGCGGACGGCGGCGCGCCATTGCCGACGACGACCGTACCGCCCACGACGACAACGACCACGACGAGCGTGCCGACCACTTCCTCGACGACATCGACAACCACCACAACCACCGCCGTCGCATGTAGCTACACACTGGCGCCGACGAGCGCATCCGTGCCCGCGGCCGGCGGTACTGGCCAGATCGTAATCGGCACGCTGCCGACGTGTCCTTGGACGGCGCAGTCATTTGCCAGCTGGCTGACGGTTACGCCCCCGAGCGGCACCGGGCCCGCATCGGTGCAGTACGTCGCCGCGCCGAATGTGAATGGCCCGTCCCGAACGGGTACGCTGGTGATCGGTGGCGTCACGTTTACTGTCACCCAGGCCGCGCCGGTACCGCCGGACCTGGTTTCCGTCTTGGCTCCTGCTGCTGCTGCTGCACTCAATCCCTGTGGCACCAACGCCTCGGGACAACATACTGTGACGGTGCAGATAGGCAACCGAGGCCTTGGCGATGCGGTCGTGAGTTCCTTCGCAAGAATCACGTTTACCAATCCGGCCAGTCCGACCCCCAACGCGGACCAGTTTGTGCCTTCGTTAGCAGCAGGTGCCGCTGTCATTGTTACCTTCGGCCTTCCGGGTACCTGCTACGTCCCCGTAGGCTCCGACAGTGTGTGCGCGTTTTCAATCAAGGCCGATGCGACGGATGTCGTATTCGAATCCGATGAAACGAACAACACCGTGACGGGCAGTTGCACGATAATCGGATGAAGACAAAGACAACGCCGTCACGGGGAGACGTGTCATCCTCAACCCGTTTGCGCGGCTGAAGCCGATGGCGCCCGAGCGGGTAACTGCAGCCGCATCCACTTTTCTCCCGCACGTCGCTCACGGCTGATTGCTTGTCTTGCCCAAAGCCCCGGACACCGGCCACTGGACACCACAGCGTCGCAGCGCTCTGGTACTCAGGATCATCAGGGGAGAAACGTCCGTCGCCGAAGCTGCGCGGGCCCACGGCCTCACACCGTCCGAGATAGACGACTGGCAGCGTCGCTTCGTACGCGGGGCGACGGATGCGCTTTGTGACGACCGACCCGCAGCAGCCGGCCCATCCGTGCGGGCGAACTGGCGATTCGGCGTTGTATTCCTGGCGATCCTCGCGATCTGGCTCGGCTTTCGTGTCGCCTACTGGAATGGATACTACGTCGAGGACGCTCCGGGGTACGTCACCGACGCAATCTACCTCGCGCTCGGGAATTATCACGCAAGAGACTACATCACCGGCCTGAACGTCGGGACGTACGTTCCCGTCGCCCTGCCGCTAAAGCTGCTTGGCAAGTCCGAAGTCGCACTGGGCGTCTGGCCGCTGTTCTGTTCTCTGGTTGGCGTTCTCTCGCTCGCGGGGGCGGCAGGAATGCTTTTCGGACGGCGCTTCGGGCTGCTCGCTGCATTGCTGTACGCGACGTATCCTGGCGACGTGTTCTTCTCGACCGTCGTGATGCCGGACGCGATCCAGGCGGGCTGGCTCGCTCTTTCCGTATTCCTCGTGGTGTTCGGGTACGCGGGTGCTCCGCGCTGGACGAGCTGGAGTGTCGCTGGCGGCGGTATCGCGATGGGCGTCTGCAATCTTATTCGCGGTAATGGACCGATCCTGCTGCCGGTCGGGCTGTGTGCCGTTGTTGTGTTCGCCTGGCTGCGCAGATGCGAAAGGGTTCGCGCGATCATTAACGGCACTGTCGTCTATCTAACGGCGTGGGTGATCGTTCAGATCGGCGAAGGAGTGGCATATCTCTGGGCCGACGGCGATGTCCTGCACCGGTTCCATGTAGTCAACCGTCACTACGGTACGGTGCAGTCGATTGCCCAGTGGGGGTTGAACACCGACTGGACGACGATTCCGTTCAGCATCTTTCCACCTTTGCTGTGGTGGCGAATTGGCGGATGGGGACTGCTGAACCAGGACCAGGCGTATCACGGCTTCATCTTCTGTCTTGCGCTGCTCGGGCTCGTGGTCGGAGCGCTGGCACTCAGATTCTCCAGGGCGGTTCCGCCGCAGGCGACAGCCGGGTTCGTCCTCGGCGCCTTCTGGTTCGTGTGGCCATTGGCGTATCACCAGTTCGGTTCACAGAGCGTCACGCACTTTGTACCGATCCATCGATTGTCGCGGCACCTGGTCGTGTACGCTCCCGGGGCGGTGTTTGCGGTCGTCGCATCCTGCTTCGTAATCAGCACCACGCGCTTCTCACGGTCAATCTACTTTTCAACCTGGAGGCGGAACGAATCGCATTTGACGCGTTTCACCGCATCAAGGATACATATGTTCGCATCCGCGAACATCTGCCTCCAGACACTCGGACTATCATCGGGGACCCCGGAGACCTGTGCTTCTTCGACTTCTGGCTGAATCCGCTCGGATCCGAGCGGGTGAAAGTGCTCCCGTTCGCGAACATCGCCAGTTGCGATGCGCTACCGAACGGCACCGTTCTCACGCACTCCAATCCCGGCTGGGAGGGAATGTCCGCGCCGGTGATCCAGGACACCGTCAGGCGACTGCCTTGTCTGTCGCAGCCGCCACCGAACTGGCGGCTGTTGTACGACGGCTTCCCAGAGAAGATCTTCGTCGTCGGGGCGGCCGCGATGCGGTAAGGTGACCGGCAGACACGGATCCGCCATGACGACCTCCGAAACCGTGCGCACGTCTTCGGGAGTGCCGGAACTGCACGTCTGTACTCCCGACGGGCGTGTCTTCCGCTTCGCCAGGACGTTCTGCGTCGGTCGTGAACACGATTGCGAGCTGCGGCTGCAGGACGCGAAGGTGAGCCGTAAGCATGTCGAAGTGTCGTTCAGGGATGGCCGCTGGCAGCTGCGCGACTTGAAGAGCGCCAACGGCGTCTTCGTGAACGGCCAACGGGTGGAGACCGCAATCATCGCGGACGCACTCACGGCTTCGCTGGGCATCGATGGGCCGTCCCTGGTCTTCGAGGTCGATCCTCAGCACCGTCCACCAAAGAAGACGCCACTCGGATCGGCCGCAACCCTGCAGAGTTCGCGAGGCGAGACGAAACTGCTCGCCAACTACGAGCAGCGGTATTTCGGTTCCGGTGCCGTTCACGGCCCCATCGGCGGCCGGACGATGATGATTCGGAAAGCATTCGGAAAAGTTCAGAGGAAGCAAAAGCAGCGGTTTATTTGGGTGGTCGGCCTGATGGCCCTAGCGGTGATGGGCGCAGCCGCGTACGGATATCACAAACACCAGCAACTGAAGGAGCAGCAGGCACTCGCGCTCGCGTTTTTCTACGACATGAAATCGCTCGATGTGTCGATCGCGAAGATCGAACAAGCGCTGGCGCAATCCGGAAACGCTGTCATGCAGCAAGAGGTCCGCGACCTGCGGGCGCGACGCCGGCAGACCGAGAGCACATACGACAATTACCTCCAGGTCCTCAATCTCTACGATCAGAAGCTCAGCGAAGAGGATCGATTAATACTGCGTGTGACCCGCCGGTTTGGCGAGTGCGAGCTCGCAGCCACGCCGGAGTACATCCAGCTCGTGAAAAGCTATATCCAGAAGTGGCGATCTACGGATCGATATGCAAATGCGATCAGGACCGCCACGCAGATGGGGTACACGCCGAAGATCGCCGACGAGTTCATCAAGCAGAATCTTCCGCCTCAGTTCTTCTACCTGGCAATGCAGGAGAGCAGCTTCAATGCGTTCGCCAGCGGCCCGCCGACGCGCATGGGTTACGCAAAGGGAATGTGGCAGTTCATCCCCGATACTGGCGCACGGTACGGGCTCACGATCGGGCCGCTCGCCAGTTATCCACGTCCCGACTTCCGCGACGACAGGCACGACTGGCAGAAAGCCACGCACGCGGCCGCACGCTACATCAAGGACATCTACGCAACCGATGCGCAGGCGTCCGGTCTTCTGGTGATCGCGTCGTACAACTGGGGCGAAAACCGGGTGATTAAGCTCGTGCGAAGCTTGCCTCCGAACCCCGCTGAGCGGAACTTCTGGAAGTTGCTCGAGAAATATCACGATCGCGTGCCGGGGGAGACATACGACTACGTGTTCAACATCGTCTCGGCCGCCGTCATCGGCGAAAATCCACGGCTGTTCGGGTTCCCCTTCGATAATCCGCTCGCGTTCGCCGAGACTCAGTAATCGCGCAGCGTGCCAACCGGCGCGCGAACCGGCGTTTTACTTCTTCTGATTCAGCTTGTAGCCGGCCGGCGGCGCAAATAGGTCATCAGCCAGCGGCGCGACCTCCGCAGAGTCGATAGTGGACGTCATCGTCACGTTGCGTGCTGTGACGACGAACGACGCGTCCGATCGCGCCACGCGCGAGCAGATCCAGGCGCACCTGGAGGAGATCGCGGCGTCATTCGCGGGAGGAGACTTTGAGAAGCCGCTCATGACACACGGCGAGATGCCGCCGGGCCTCTCGGATATGCAACGTTACAAGGCGGATATCAAGTACACCTTCGAGCGCACTGACACAGGCTGGCTGGTCCGGATCGCGACATCCAACCACCAGGCTTTGAAAGCCGTGCACGAATTCCTGCGGTATCAGATTCGGGAGCACGCGACCGGCGACCCGGTAACGGTCCGGAAGTAAACCAAACGAGTATCCTTCTCCCCATGGACTTGTCTATCATCCGCCGGCGTTCGAAATCGGCGGCCTGCATCGTCGCGGTTCTCGCGCTGGCTGCTTTTCGCGTTCGTGCCGTCTCCGAACACCCCTACATCCTCTTCACCGCATCCGACATTGCTGGCGTCGGGGCACGCGCGCACTCGACCGTGCTCGAGCCGACGGCGAAGCGCCTGATCGAGCGCGCGGAGTGGCAGCTCCACGCGCCGCCGCTGATTCCGTCGATCACGAAGCGCGGCGAACCGGATCCTCCCGGCGAGCAGAAGGGCCTGTCCGCCGCGCGTGCGCTGCAGGGACGCGTGCTCACGTATGCGATGGCGTTCACGCTGACGAACGACAGGCGCTATCGCGACGCCGCCGTTGGGGAGCTGCGGCATGCGATCGACGACTGGCGGATCTGGGTCGACACGGCGCATCAGCCGCCGTTCGATTTGATGAACGGCGAGACCTGTCTGACGTTCGGGATCGCGTACGACTGGCTTTATAACGACCTCACGCCAGCCGAACGCGACGAGCTTCGGCGCGGCGCCGAGCGGCGCGGGCTGCAGGCATATCTCGACATGACGACCGGTCCGCGGCCGGCGAGCTTCGTTACCGCGCACCACAACTGGAATCCGGTCTGCAACGGCGGCGCGGCGGTGCTCGCGCTCGCGCTTGGAGGCGAAAGTGAGTTGTCCGAGCGCGTGCTGAGCATTGCGGTCCCCGCGATGGATCGCTACTGGGATCATCTCGGTGACGACGGCGGATGGGATGAAGGGACGGGATACTGGACGTACGGGCATCGCTATGCGTTCATGGCTGCCGACGCGCTGCGGCGGAGCGGGCGCGCGGGGGGCGCCGAACGCTTCGCCCGGAAGGGCGCGCGCACGACCGGCTACTTTCCGATCGTCTTCAACCCCGGTCGCGTTCTGACCGCCGGGTTCGGCGATTCGAACGGCCGCGTCAACGATCCGATCCTGTATCTGCTGGGCCGCGAGTATCGCAATCCGGACTTCGTCTGGTTCCAGGATCGCGCGACGCCGCGTCCGGCGGACCGTGACGGGTGGCCGGAAGAAGCGCTGACGCTGCTGTGGCGTCCCATCAACGAGATCTGGCTACCGGAGCACCATCCGGGTTTCACGCCGACGCTCGCGCCCACCTATGTCTTTGCATCAATCGGGTGGGGCTTCATGGCGCCGAGCCAACCGGATCCTCCGTTCTTCCTGTCGCTCAAGAACGGATCGCTTGCGGCGAACCACACGCACCTCGATCTGAATCACGTGAACGTCGGGACCGGCGACACGATGCTCGCGATGGAGCTCGGGAGCCGCCCGTACCCCGCCGACTACTTCGGACCGAAGCGCTACACGTATTACGAGCTGACGACGGCGGGGCACAATACGGTGCTCGTCGGCGGCAAAGGACAGGTGCCCGGCCGTACCGGCACACTGCTCGGACCTGTCGACGGCGATCGGTTCCAGGCGCTCGTCGGCATCGCGGACAACGCGTACGAAGTCCCGACGCCGCGCGCAAGACGTCACGTCGTATTCGTCGACAAACGCTACTGGGTGCTGCTCGACGAAATCGAAACGACGGATCCTCAGACGATTGATGTGCGGTTCCACACAGCGGGCACCGTACGGCAGGCAGGCGAAGGACGCTGGACATTCACCCAAGGCTCGAGCGTGCTCGAGATCGCATCGCCGACGGGTCAGGGACTCTCAGCAGGCGTTGAGGCGCCTGAAGCGTGGATCCGGGCGGTGTCGGTCCTGGATTTCAAGAGCGGCACCCCGGCCGCGCAGTCAGCGATCGTAACGGTCCTGCAGGCGCACTCCGCCGGTGCGCCCGCGATCGGCCGGGCGCAGGTGCAGCGCGGTGAGAAAGATCTGATCGTCAGCGTCGACAACGACCGCGTCCGCTTCGAGCGCACGAGCGACGGCTGGCGCATGCGTACCGTCTCGAGCAGATGACCACAGAAAATACCGAAACACAGTAAGAACACAGAAAACACAGAAGCGTTGTGCGTCGGCCCGTGCAGCGTGACAGCGAACGCTGTTGAAACGAGCCTCTGCGCCACGTGACACCGAACGTCGCTGCAACTACTATGGTCGTGGATGGCGCTCCGCCTCGAAGAGTACGCCCTCATCGGCGACACGCAGACGGCCGCGCTCGTGGGCCTCGACGGATCGATCGACTGGCTCTGTTTTCCGCGATTCGACTCTCCCGCCTGCTTCGCCGCGCTGCTCGGTGACTCCACAAACGGCCGCTGGCTCCTATGCCCGGCGGACACGCCCTCGCGCGTCGAGCGCCGCTACCGCGGCGCCTCGCTCGTCCTCGAGACCGACTTCCACACCGCGTCCGGCGTCGTCCGCGTCGTCGACTGCATGCCGCCGCGCGATCGCACGCCCGACCTCGTTCGCGTCGTCGAAGGCCTGGAAGGCGAGGTGCGGATGCAGATGGAGCTCGTCATCCGCTTCGACTACGGATCGATCGTGAGTTCACTGTACACGCGGGGGAGAAGGTGCCGTTCCATCTCGCGTGGCATCCCTCACATGAAAGCGTCTCGCACATCGATCCGCTGACCGCCGTCGACGATACCTGCGCGTGGTGGGAGAGCTGGTCCGGCCGGTGCAACTACCAGGGGGAATGGCGCGACGTCGTGCTCCGATCGCTCATCACGCTGAAGGCGCTCACGTTCGCGCCGACCGGCGGCATTGTTGCGGCGCCGACGACCTCGCTGCCGGAGTTCATCGGCGGCGTGCGCAACTGGGACTATCGCTTCTGCTGGCTCCGCGATGCGACGTTCACGCTGTACGCGCTGCTCGTCGGCGGCTACACCGAAGAGGCGGTCGCCTGGCGCAACTGGCTGCTGCGCGCCGTCGCCGGCGATCCCGCGGATTTGCAGATCATGTATGGCCCGGCAGGCGAACGGCGGCTGATGGAATTCGAGGTGCCGTGGCTCCGCGGCTACGAGAACTCGGCCCCCGTGCGCGTCGGCAACGCGGCGTCGCGCCAGCGGCAGCTCGACGTGTATGGCGAGGTGATGGACGCCATGCACCTCGCGTTGACGTCCGGCGTCGAGGTCGATGATGCGGCGTGGGCGCTCCAGAAGACGCTCGTCGGCGGACTCGAATCGCTCTGGCAGGAACCCGACGAGGGCATCTGGGAAGTGCGCGGCCCGCGCCGCCACTTCACCCACTCCAAGGTGATGGCGTGGGTCGCCTTCGATCGCGCAATCAGGATGGCCGAGGAGTTCGGGCTGGATGGTCCGATCGATCGCTGGCGTGGGGTACGGACGCGGATCCATGCTGAAGTCTGCGCACAGGGCTTCAGCCGCGAACGTGGATCGTTCACGCAGTTCTACGGATCGTCCGAGGTCGACGCGAGCCTGCTGCTCCTTCCCATCGTCGGGTTTCTGCCGCCATCCGATCCACGCATCAAGGGAACGGTTGCCGCGATCGAGCACGATCTGCTGCGCGATGGTTTTCTGCTTCGATACGCGACGCACTCGCGCAGCTCCGAGGTCGATGGGCTGCCGCCGGGGGAAGGCGTGTTCCTGCCGTGCACCTTCTGGCTTGCTGACAGTTACGCGGTGCAGGGACGCTATGACGAAGCGCGCGAGACATTCGAACGCGTGCTGAAGCTCGCGAACGACGTCGGCCTTCTCTCGGAGGAATTCGATCTGACCAGCGGGAGGCTCGTCGGCAATTACCCGCAGGCGTTCACGCACGTGGCGCTCGTGAACACGGCCCGTAACCTCGCGCGTGCCGAAGGAGGGCCGGCCGACGATCGACGCGCGCGCGGCGGCTCGCGCTAGACGGTCGCGTGCGTGCTGCTGCCGAGATCCTTCCCCGGCGCGTTCACCGGGCGTGACGGGAAGCTGCTCGACGCCGTTGTCAACGCAGCGACGAGCGCGCGTGACGATCCGCCGGATGCGCCATGCGCCGGCCTGAGTACTGGGGTACCGCTATCCATGCCGGCCCGACTGACGCGGGCGCGTCATGCCCTTGCGATAGGTGCTACGATCCCACGCAATTCAGCAGGGGAGCGAACATGGGAAGCGCACACCAGGACGTGCTGTTCTTCGTCTTCATCGGCTTCTTCATCCTGATTGGCCTCACGTCGCTCGCGGTGCTGCTCGGATTCGTGAAGAACGCCGACAGGAAGTTCCGGCAGGCGGCGGTTCCAGGCTTCGTAGGCGCGGTGACGACCGCAGTCATCGGCTTGTTCAAGATCGCCATCACGCCGGCGGTCGTGCCGATCGTGGTGACGCTGCTCCCACCGCCCGGCGTCGCGCTGCCCGCATTGAAGTCCGGAAAATACCAGTACGACGAGGTCGCGGCGGACAATGTCAGGGTCGTCACGAAGGAAGGCGCGGTCGTGCCGGTGCTCGGCGAGGGGAACTGGCAGGTGCAGTTGAGCGGCGAGGTCGCGAACAAGCCGATGCACCTCCATCTCCAGGACGAGGATGGGAACTGGTGGCAGGCAGGCCCGTTCTTTCCCAATTACATCCGTCAGGAGATTCGGAGCGGGAAAGCGGTGACTCCGATATCCGACGCCTCGTGGCACGTACCCGGTGTGGCGCTCGTGTCGGCCGCGGGACCGCCAGGCGTGTTGACCGCCCAGCAGCAGGCGGAGCTGAAGTTCAACAACTACGCGCGGCGCATCGACGATCGATATGGCCGTGCGTTCTATGAGTGGCGTGTGTTCGTCGACGAACCGCAGAAGGTGCTCGACACGATCGCCCAGGTCGACTACGTCCTGCATCCCACGTTTCCGAATCCGTTTCAGAGCTCGCGCGACAGGGGCAGAAAGTTCGAGCTCGTCACGACGGGATGGGGTGGATTCAACATCCTGATTACGGTCCACTATGTCGACGGCCGCGAAGCGAAAGCGACTTACTTCCTGGACCTGAACAAAGGCTGGCCGGCTGAAATCCAGAAGACCACGTCGTCCTCGATGCAGCTGAAACTGGAGAAAATCCAGGTGAACGCGGACGGCTCTGTCGGCTCCACCGGTTGGCTTTTCGACGTGCTGGTCGATGGCAAGCGAATGCTGCATTTGGCGAACCGGAGCTACGACGATGGCCGGGAGAGTACGAAGAAGCCAAGCTCGTACGGCCCCGACTCCGGTTCATGGATCATCGGGCCGCTCAACCTGGGGAGAGGTCAGACGATAAGGATCGACGTGAAGGGTGAGCGCTCGTTCGGCCACGACACGGCGACGGGCACCGCGACGCTCCGCGCGAACGGCGGCCCATTTACCGTCGACGTCGCGAACACGAAGGATCGGAAAAAGGGTTCGTTCACGTTCTACTTCGCGCCCGCGTCGATGTAGTCACGCGGGCCCTGCTCCCTGCGCGGGTCGCAGGTCATCATCGCGCCGCGGCTTTCCGCAGGAGCCCGTTCATGTTCCGCTTGTACGCCTCGAATGCCGCGCGTCCCTGGCGGGTGAGCCGGAGCAGCGTGAGCGGAATGCGCCCCCGATACGTCTTCTCAACCTCCACGTAGCCCGTCTCCTCCAGTTTTGCGAGATGGCTCGAGAGATTGCCTTTCGTCAACGCACTTTCGCGCTGCACCCAGAGGAAATCCGCCTCCTTGACGCCCGCCAGGAGCGCGACGATCAGTAGCCGTGCCGGCTCATGAATGACGCGGTCGAGATCGGTCATGCCGACTCCACGGGACGCGGGTGACTGCGGAGGAAGAGCGCGAGACGCGCGGCACCCACAGCCGCCGAAGCCGCGCCGATCAGCACGAACAGCCAGTTCGCCGATTCCCAGCCGCCGCCGCGCGCGCCAAGGGCGATTCCCAGCGCGACCGCGACACCGGCAAGGGCGAGGTAGTGCGGCGCATGCTGACTGACGGCGGCGATCAGGAACGCAAGACTCAGAATGACGCCCAGGATCGGGGCTGCGAGGTCGCTCGTGGGTGCATGGTTCCTCGTCTTGATCACGGTGGCGGCCAGGATCATCGCGGTCACGAGGCTGACCGCGGCGGCGCCGACGCGTGCCGAACGGGTGGGAGGCTGCCAGGCGACGTAGCCGGCGCGTGGAAACGTGATGCGGGCCTTCAGCGCGCGTGTTGCCCAGGCGACCGCGAACCCGCTGAGCGCAAGGAGCGCGGGCACGAACATCCAGAAAGCGTTGTAGACGCCGCCGCGTGGGATGCGCTCGCCAAGGAGCCACGCGCCGCCCCAGACAATCCATAGCAGGCCCATCATCAGCTCGGGAAGCCCATCGACGTTCCAGTACCGCTGCGGCCGCCGTGCGATGTCCGTGAGATCGAGATTGTCCATGTCCATCCTCACTTGGCTATTAGCGCATACCTGTTTGTAATGAAAACCAGTATGCTACTAATGCACAAGGACGTCAAGGCACGGCGTGGGTGGGCAATTCCGGTGAGTTGTTACGCGGGCCCCGCTCCCTGGGTGGCGACATACACCGCGTAAATTGACTGGCTCGCGGCCATGAACAGGCGATTGCGTTTCGGACCGCCGAACGTGAGATTGCCGCAGACTTCGGGAATGCGGATGCGCCCGAGCAGCTTGCCTGCGGGACTCCACACGCTCACGCCGCTGTAGCCGAGCGCGCGTCCCGCGTTGCTCGACGCCCACACATTGCCCTCGACGTCGCAGCGCAGTCCATCCGGGCCGCACTTCACGTCGTCGATGACGCATTCGCTGAACAGCTTCCGGTTCGACGCCTTGTTGTCGGCGCCGATGTCGAACACGTAGATCTCCCCCTTGCCGCCGGCGCCTGTATCGCCCGGACCTTTGCCGGTGCTCGCGACGTAGAGACGGCGGTAATCAGGAGAGAACGTCAGCCCATTCGGATCCGGCACCTGTTCTTCCGGGATGACCATGTCCACGCGGCCGGCCGGATCGACGCGGTAGACGTTGGTCGGCAGCTCGCGCTTGAACCTGCCGATCTCCGCCGGCTGTCCCACGCGCGAATTCAAGCGCCCGGCGGCATTCGTCGGGCCGCCGCTCGCGTCAGGCGCCCCCTCGTACAACTGGCCGCCATACGGCGGGTCGGTGAACCAGATGCTGCCGTCGCGGTGGACGACGACATCGTTGGGAGAATTCAACCGTTTGCCCTGGAAGGACTCCGCGACGATTGCGATCGAGCCGTCATGCTCGTAGCGCACGACGCGTCGCAGCAGGTGTTCGCACGACAGTTGCCGTCCCTGGTGATCGAATGTGTTCCCGTTGCTGTTGTTCGACGGGCTCCTGAACACGGTCACGTGCCCGTCGTCTTCGATCCACCGCAGCTGGCGGTTGTTCGGAATGTCGCTCCACAGCAGGTAACGTCCCTGGCTGTTCCACGCGGGCCCCTCCGTCCACAGCGCGCCGGTCCACACGCGCTTGATCGACGTGTTGGCCTGCACCAGGCCGTTGAACGCGGGATCGATCGTGAGGACATCGGGATCCGTGAAGTACGTGGTCGGCGGCGCGTCGGGACCGAAATCACGCGGCGGATTCGAGATGACGGTCGGCGCCGATTGCGGCGCCGGGATTGCGCGCGCGGGTGTCTGCGGTTGTGCGAGCGCTGATCTCGAGACGAGCGCCGCACCGGCCGCGGCGCCAACGGTTCCAAGAAGGGCGCGGCGTGAGATCTGACGTGTCATGTGTCCGTCCTCTCGATTGAAGCGGACACATATTACCTAAACGCGCGATTCGCGGTTCGCGGTTCGCGGTTCGCAAGGGTGCGCGGTTCGGCAGTTCGCAGCGCGCGCTAGTTCGTCGGGATCGCGTCGCGCTTCGCGTCTTCGAGGAAGCCGGTGATCCTCTTGACGTAGCGCTGCGTCTCCTTGAACGGCGGCACGCGCTTGTACTTCGAGACGAGCGTCGGACCCGCGTTGTAGCCGGCGAGCGTGAGGGGGATGTTGCCGCGGTTCAGATCGAGCAGCCACCGCAGGTATTTCGCCCCCGCCATGATGTTCTGCCGCGGATCGAAAGGATCGGTGACGCCCATCTCCTCCGCGAGCGCGGGCATCAGCTGCATCAATCCCTGTGCGCCGGCAGGGGAGACGACCATCGGATTGAACGCGGACTCGGCGCGCATGACCGCGCGAATGAGGTTGGGGTCGAGCGCGTACGTGACAGCCGCCTCGTTGATGATGTCGTCATAAGCGCGATCCGCGCTGACGGGCCGGAATTCGTCCATGGAGACCGACACGTCCGCACGCATCGGTTTCGTCTGCGTCTTCACCGTGTGCGTGGTGGCCAGCGCCGCGGCCGCGAGCAGCAGCGTCCGCATCGTCGCGCGCCGCCGATCGCCGCGGCGCCGTCCAGGCGCGGAGCGATCGCGCGAGCGTCGATCGCCGTGCCGACGTTGGTGGCCGGTGCGCAGCGCCAGCCCGGCTGGATCGTGCGTACCGCCCGAATCCTGTTCGTCAGCCATTCATTACCCTGAGTGCCGACGCTGCAAGACACGGTGCCTCAACCGGACACACGCGACGAGCTCGAAGCGGGAGTATCCTCTTGCGCATGAAGCCACCGCATTTCCGCCGTTGGGCCGTGACGATCGCGTGCTCGGCTGTTTACGCCATGTTCCAGTTCGGGACGCCGCTCGCTGTTCCCCTGGCTGCACAACGTTGGAACGCGAGCGTCCTCGTTGACTTTCACGCGACGGCCGAGGACGGTCAGCCGATCGCGGATCTCAAAGCAGAGGACATCTCGATCAAAGTGGACGGGAAGGAGCGCGCGGTGAGCTCGCTGCGCCTCGTTCAGAACGCGCGCAAGCCAGGCACACGCGCGCTGCCGCCGCCGTTCGCGACCAACGTCTCCACCGAGATCGCGCATGACGTCATTCTCCTCGTCGACGATGAGTCGATTGCGCCCGGACGGGAGAGGGGGATTCGCGACGCGGCCTCGCGCCTGGTGGCGACGCTGGGACCTGGCGACCGTGTCGCGCTCTTCGGCGTCCGGCCCGGCGGACTCAACGTACCGTTGTCGCCGGAGCCGTCGCGCGTCAGCGATGCGCTCGCGTCCATGGTCGGGCAGCTCGGTGGGCAGGAGGTCACCTGCCGAACGAGCCTGGCGCTTCAGAGGACGGCATCGATTCTCGCGGCGCGCGGGCCGAACCCCGCTGTCGTGGTGTTCTTCTCCTCCGGCCTCGCGTCTCCTGATTCCGGCATGCGCTCCGTGCTCGGTGTCGGCGGAAAACTGTGCGAGGTGAGGACGACAGACTTCGACGAGGTGGCCAGGGCGGCTGCCTTGTCGCGCGTCAGCTTCTTTCCGATTCTCGTGATGGACGGGACCGGTCAGACGGACAGCTCGGAATATGCCGCGGGCGTGGAACATCTCGCCGCCATCGTCGGCGCAGATACATTTCGAATGAGCGGCAGCGTGGATCCGGTGGTGTCGCGGATCACGCGCGACATGTCGCAGTACTACGTCGCGTCAATCGAGGTCGACGCGGCGGAGCGCACTGACACGCCGCGCCATCTCGAGGTCCGCGCCAAACGGGCCGGGATCAAAGTGCACGCGAAGTCGCAGCTGGCCGTCGGAAAAGCCGAACCGTCCGCGAGCGCGCCACGAGACATGCTGCGCACCGCCACGGTGTATCGCGATCTTCCGCTTCGGATTGCGGCCTACCCCTCCCGCGGCGCGGACGAAAAGGCAGGCGTGAAGGTCATGGCGCTGTTCGAACCGTCAGACGCGTCAGCAAAGTTGACCGCCGCAGCGATCGGCTTGTACGACGAGAAGGGCACGCTCAAAGCGCAGTGGACCGCGCAGCCGGCGGAGCTCGGACGGTCACCGGTCCCGGCTGCGGTCGTCGTGCCCGCAGGCACATACCGCGTTCGTCTTGCGTCGACCGACGCGAGCGGACGCAGTGGAACGATCGATCTCGACCTCCAGGCACAGTTGAAGGCGCTCGGCACGTTCCGCACGAGCGCGCTGATGCTCGGTGTGCCGCAGAACGGCGCGTTCGCGCCGAAGCTTCAGTTCGGCGGCGATCAGGCGGCTGTCGGCGTGCTCGAAATCTACGGTGTGCCGAAAGCGGCTGCGGTTGCCGTTCGGCTGGAACTTGCCGATTCCGAACAGGGCGCTGCACTCGCGAATGCGACCGCGAACGTCGGACAGGGGCCCGGCGAAGACGGCCGCACCGCGTTCGGCGGGTTCGCGATTGCGGGGCTGCAACCGGGCGACTACCTGCTTCGCGCGATCGTCACGATTGACGGCAAGGAAGTGGGCCGCGCGACGCAGACGCTGCGAAAAGTTCAGCCCTGAGGGGGAGACGGTGCTGCAGGACCTGCATTACAGCGTCAGACTGCTGGCGAAACATCCCACGTTCGTGCTGACCGCCGCGCTCGTGCTCGCGCTGGGGATCAGCATCAACGCGGCGCTCTTCAGCATCGTCTATGCGGCACTGTTTCGTCCGCTGCCGGTGCAGGCGCCCGGAGAACTGGTGTACGTCTACACCGTTCACCCCCTCCAGCCGGACCGCCCGACAATCGTCGACAGTCTGCTGTATGAGTACATGCGTGATCACAACGAGGCATTCACCTCGCTGACGGCGCACTGGGGCGTCACGCACATCATGACGGCGGACGGTCAGACGGACTCCGTTCGCGGCGAATGGGTGACCGGAAACTACTTCGACGTGCTCGGCGTAAAGGCAGCGCTCGGGCGCACGCTTCGGTCCAGCGACGATGACCTTGCGCTGACGGAACGCAGCATTGTGATCAGCCACCGCCTCTGGGTACGGCGCTTCAAATCCGAGCCGGAGATTATCGGGAAACAGATTCAGCTTGCGCCGCGGTCCGGCGATCCGGTGGTTTTCACGATCGTTGGTGTCGTGAATCGCGAGTTCAAGGGCGTGTCGGACCCATGGACGCCGAGCGACTTCTGGATTACGAGCGCTCAACAGCCGCTGCCCGGAACCCGCAACAACCGTTTTGGATGTGTGGTCATCGGCCGCCGTGCCCCGCACGTTTCCCTGGCGCAGACCCAGGCAATCGTTGCGGAACAGCTGGAGCAGTGGCGCCGGACGCGGCCGTCGGCTCCGGGTCCCGAGGCGCTCAAGCCGCACCTGCTCGTGAAGCGCGCGAACTCCGTACGAACCCCATTCGACCCGAGCGCATCGGTCGTGCCGATCCGTCTCGCCGCCGCACTCACGGTCGTCGTCGCAACCGTGTTGTTGATTTCGGCCGTGAACATCGTGGCGCTGCTTCTCTCACGCGGTGTCAGCCGCAGCGGGGAGCTTGCAATCCGGCTGGTCATCGGCGCAAGCCGCTGGAGAATCAGTCGCCAGTTGGTGATTGAAAGCCTGATCCTTGCGGCGTGCGGAGGCGTGCTCGGAATTCTTGGTGCACGTTGGCTCCTGAATGTGTTCCGTGCGTCGACGCCTGCCCCGTTCGCCCTCGACGCGACCATCGACGCGCCGATCGTCATGTTCGTGCTCGTGGTGTGTCTGGGCCTCGGCGTGGCGATCGGAGTCATGCCGGCGTTACAGTTAGGCCGCATCGACCTGCGCAGTGGGCTGCCGGGAACGGAAATCGGGTCCGGAAGGCGCAGCGCGCGGCGTTTCCGTCAGTGGATTGTCCTGCCGCAGCTCGCGCTGTCGCTCGTGCTCCTGCTCGTCGCCGCGATCCATGTGCGCGCGCTGATGAAAATCGAGCTCGCGGATCTAGGATACCGGACAAGCGGGGTCGTCATTGTGAACTTCCACTGGCGCATGGAGCCGCTCGATCGGACGAACCCGACAAATGTCAAGGCCATCGACGCTCGCAATGCGGAGCGCAGTCGTGTGCTCTATCGGTTGCTGGCGCAGCGACTCGAGAATGTGCCAGGCGCGACTGTCGCCGCACTGGCGACGTGGCTGCCGTTGCGGGCGCTGCCGGCGACGTCGTACTCGGCGATCTCGCAGGAGGATTATCTGGCAGGGCAGCCCGCTTCGATCGGGACGCTGACCATCTCCGTGTCATCGCGGTATTTCGAAGCGATGGGAATGACCGTCCTGCGTGGCCGCGCGTTCGACGATCGGGACGCCCTGACCACGCCGCACGTCGCGATCGTGAGCGCAGCGCTCGCCGATCGGCTGTGGGCTGGCCGCGATCCGATTGGGCATTTCGTCGCCGCAAAGAACAGCTTTCCAGCCGTTGGGGAAAAGATCGACTGGCTGCAGGTCGTAGGCGTGGTCAACGAGGCGCGCCCGGTGCTGCAGGACTACGGCGACAGCCCGTGCATCTATACACCGCTCGGCCAGCAGTGGCGAATGGGCGCGACGACGATCGTCGCGCGCGTCGCCGGGGATCCGCAGAACGGAATCCAGTCGTTGAAGAAGGCGGTGAATGCCGCGGACGCCTCCGCCGAGGTGTTCAAGGTGCAGACGATGAGGCAGGCGGTCGCCGAAATCCTGTACCCGCGGCGAATGGCCGCCGGGATCCTTGCCGCGTCCGGCGTGATCGGCCTTGTTCTGGCGGTGATCGGACTGTACGGCGTCGTCTCGTATTCGCTCGCGCAGCGCATGCATGAACTTGGTGTCCGGGTGGCGCTCGGCGCGGCGCGCGCGCAAATTATCGCGATGGTGCTTCGAGAGGGGCTCACGCTCGCTGCTCTCGGCTCAGCGCTTGGCGCCCTCCTTTCATATCCGGCGCTGCGCGTTGCCTCGAACCTGTTCGTTTCGGTGCCCGTGCTGGATGTGGTGGCGTTCACGATCGTGCCGTTGCTGCTCACGGCTGTCGTCCTGCTTGCGTGTTACTTCCCCGCCCGGCGCGCGGCCTCCGCGGATCCGATGGACGTGTTGCGGCAGTTGTAAGTTGGTCCGCCTGACCAGCCTCCCGCCAAAGCTACGGCGGTCAGCCGCAGCCTTGGCGAAGGCGGAAAGCGGACACTACAGGTATTACATAACCTCGGCATCGTGCTTGCGTATGTCGTTGCCAGCGATGGCAGATGGACGGGGTGGCATCAGCGTCATCATGAACGGCCGCTCCGCCAAGGCGTCGAGGCCTGAAGCGGGCGACGAGCTGCAGACGCTGTTTGCGCGCAGCGGCGTGAAAGTCCGCATCGAACGCGTGCCGCATCCGCTCGACATCGGGGCGCGCGCGCGGCAGGCCGTGGCGCGCGGCGATGCGCTCATCGCCGCGGGGGGCGATGGAACGGTCGGTACGGTTGCAGCCGTCGCCGTGGACACGCGCGCAACGCTCGGCGTTCTGCCGATGGGCACGCTCAACCACTTCGCGAAGGACCTCGGCCTGCCGCTGGATCTCGCGCAGGCGGTCGCCGCGATCGTTGCCGGAGAGTGCCGCGAGGTGGATGTCGGCGAGGTCAACGGCCGCATCTTCATCAACAACTCGAGCGTCGGCATTTACCCGCGCATGGTGTGGGAGCGCGACACCGAGCAGCGCCGCGGCCGCCGCAAGTGGACGGCGTTCGCGATCGCCGTGCTGCGCACGTGGCGCCGCTACCGCATGGTCGTCGCACGCGTGGCGGTGAACGGCACCGAAGCCGTCGTGCGCACGCCGTTCGTGTTCGTCGGCAATAACGAGTACAAGGCTGAAGGGTTCGAGCTGGGCGGCAGGACGACGCTGGATCACGGGAAGCTGTCGATCTTCCTGGCGCCTGAGTGCGGCCGGTTCGAGTTGCTGGCGCTCCCGGTGCGCGCGCTCGCGAAGCGCCTCAACACCGGGACACCATTCGCGGCGTTGAGCGCCGATACCCTGACGGTCGACGTACGGCAGTCGCGCGTCAACGTCTCCCTCGACGGCGAAGTCGCCATGATGCGATCGCCGCTCGTCTACCGCGTCCGTCCGCGGGCCCTCCGCATCATCGCGCCGCCGCCCGCGCCCGCGCCGGCGAAGTGACGTCATGCGGGTCATCGTGCATCTCTCGGACATTCACTTCGGCCGCATCGACCCAGCGACGGTACAGCCGCTCGCCGACGCGATCGCCCGCGTCCGTCCCGATCTCCTTGCCGTGTCTGGCGACCTCACGCAGCGGGCGCGCCGCACAGAGTTCGGCCAGGCACGGACGTTCCTGGACGCGCTGCCGTTTCCACGCCTGGTCGTGCCCGGCAATCACGATGTGCCGCTCTACAACGTGTTCACGCGCTTCGTTACACCGCTCGGGCGCTACGAGCATGCGATCACCGACAATCTCGCGCCGGTGCATCGCGACGAGGAAATGATCGTCGTCGGCGTGAACACTGCGCGCTCCTGGACGTGGGGTGAAGGCCGCATCAACGCCGCGCAGGTCGACGAGATCGTCGCGCATCTCGCCGGCGTGCCCGGGGCACTGATCCGGATTGTCGTGACGCACCATCCGTTTGATTTGCCGGAAGGCGTCAAGGAGACGCGCCTGCTGGGACGAGCGGTGATGGCGATGGAGAAGCTCTCGACGGCCGGCGCGGATCTGTTCCTGGCGGGCCACCTGCACGTCAGCCACATCGGCCACACGGCCGAGCGTTACAACATCGCGGGGCACTCCGCGCTCGTGGTGCAGGCCGGGACCGTGTCGACGCGATCGCGCGGCGAGCAGCCGTCCTTCAACGTGCTGCGCATCCAGCGTCCGAGGATTTCAGTCGAGCGGCTGGTCTGGAGCGACGAGCGCGGCGGGTTCGACGCGATGGAACCCAGCGGCTTCGTCCATACGGACAGCGGCTGGATCGCGGCGGCGATCTGACGACGAACACACGTCTCTATTTCGTCACGTAACCCAGCGAACGCAGCCGGTTGCGTCGCTCGACATCGTCTCCCGGTGACGAGATGAACGTGACGGGGGGCACGGCGCAGCCGGTGCACGTCGTCCACCGCGGCACGACATCGCGCAGCGGAGCGGCCATTGTGGATGGCACCGGAACCTGTGCGAGCGCGAGCACCGTCGCGCTGAATTCCCAGCCGTGGTCGGATACCAGCACGATCGTGGCCGGTTCACCGAAACGTGCCGCGAGCGACTGCACGGCGCTATCGACGGCCTTGTACGCGGCAGCGATGCGCCCCTCCGTCAGCGGCCGCGTGCGCTCGGCACGTGCCTCGGCGACATCCTCCATCGCCCCCGGCTCCCAGATCATGTGTCCGACGGCATCGAGCACGTGTGTGTAGTAGATGCCGATGTCCGGCCGCTCGCGCGCGAACGCGCGCGCGGCGACGCCGGCGCGGATCGATTCACCGCCGATGACGCTGTCGAGCGATTCGGCGAATGTGTTGTCGTGGATCTGCTCGATTGCCTGCCGTCCGCTGCTGTTCGATGCGGCGATGCGAAAGCCCTCGTCCGACTGCCACGCGAAGAAGCCATTCACACGCTCGCCGACCACGTCGAACGGCAATGGATCGAAGACGCCGACGCGAGCGCCGGCGGCCGAAGCGACGCGCCACAGCGGTGGGTGCACGAAATCGACGTTGCTGGGTGAGGTCACGTCCCACAGGTGAATCCGGGCGCCAGCCGTCAATACGCGATCGAGCATGAAGATCGGCCGATGCCGCCACTGTGGAAGAACCGCGATCTGCCGATCCGTCCCGCGCAGCCTCCAGTTCGTGAACCCCTGGAACGGTTCAGGCGCGCCGGTGTAAACCCGCGCCCAGATCGCCGGCGACAAGCCGAGGCCGTGGTTGTCCACCTGGTAAGTGCGCGCTTCTGAAAGCAGGCGTGCGAGGAACGGAAGCGAATGATTCGCAATCAGCCGATCGAGGGCATTCCAGTCCATGCCGTCGACGCCGATGAACAGGACGCGTCGGGATGCAGGCGACGACGGTTCTGACGCTGACGGGACTGACGCACGTCGCGCCGCCTCGGATCGGTCGCGCGATGGTTCGACGAGCGCAGTGAGCACCGTCAGCGCGAGCCATCCGGCGAGCGTCGTGCCGATGACGGCGACACTGAACGCGGCGAGCGATCTCGAACGGCGCCGTCTCCCTGCCGCGACGATGGCCGCCGCGGCAACGATCAAGAGCGCTCCCTCGGCCAGGCCCACGATCGTGGTCCGCGCGCCGAAGCCGTACAAGCGATGCAGCGGCGTCAGCGTCGGCGCCCACGCGAGGACGAAGAGGATCGGAAAAAGAAGGCGGAGGGCTGAGCGCACGTAGGGAGGGTACACAAAAAGGCCGGCCTCGACGCCCAGCCCAAAAGGCTGGCCTAAAGGCCAGCACCACCGAAGCTATCGAGCCTAAAGGCCAGCACCACCGAAGCTATCGAGCCTAAAGGCCAGGACCACCGAAGCTATCGAGCCTAAAGGCCAGCACCACCGAGGCTATCGAACGATCGCGGTTCCCCAGACGACGTCGGTGCCCCAGACGGCGTCGTAGTCGTCGAGCGTGGTACCCCAGACGACATTGTCTCCGTCGTCCGACACGCCCCAGACCGTGTCGCTCTGGAAGGTCGTGCCCCAGACGACGTTGCCGTCGCTGGTCATCGTGCCCCACACGACGTTGTCTTCACCGAGCGTCCCCCACACCACATTGGTGCCCCACACGATGTCGGTGCCCCACACGACATTGGTGCCATCGACGCGCTGCCCGACGACGCGGTTGGCCCACACGACGCTGGTGCCCCACACCACGTTCGTGCTCCACACGATGTTGCTCGCAACGACGGTGGTGTTCGTGCCCCATACGACGTTGTCGTCGTCGGCCAGCGTGCCCCAGACCACGTTGGTGCTCCACACGACGTTGTTCGTGTAGAGCGGGTCACCACGCAGCACCTTGTCGCCGTAGATGATCTGCTGCGACCAGTAGTAGCTCTGGCCGCCGATCGTCGAGAACGCCGGCAGACTTTTGTAGATCCACCGCGTCCCCACGTTCTTCGAGGTGTCAATCGCGTATCCGAGCGCAATCGCGCCCGCGGCGTTGATCTGGCCGCCGCCCTGGGTGAGGTAATCCGCGTCGCCAACCGAAATCGCGCTGTATTGGAGGATCGCCTTGAACAGGTTAGGCGTGAGCGGCTTCTGCTTGTGATAGCCGTTCTGGTTGTGCGCCTGCATGACGAGCGCGACGACGCCGCTCGTGACCGCGGTCGCCATGCTCGATCCGCTCAGGAGCAGCAGCGGCTGCCCGTTCTTCGACTGCTCCTGATTCTTCTGCAGCAGCTTGTACAGATACGACGACTTGTCCGTGTCGGACACGAGATGATGGCCGGGCGCAACGACGTCCGGTTTCTCGAACGCGTCGTACCACGACGGGCCGCGCGAGCTGTAGGGCGCGACCTGGTCGTCCCAGCGGGTGACCGTGTCGTTGGTCATCGTGGCGCCGACCGTAATCGCGGACGGCGCGTTGCCCGGCGAGGTGATCCCGGCATAGCCGGTCGTCCCGTCGGTCTCCTTCTGACCGAAGTTGCCCGCCGACACGACCATGACGAGGCCCGTGGCGGACGCTTTTTCGACGGCCTGCACCAGCGGATCGTCCGCGGCGGGCGCGTAAATCGGGTGGCCGAGCGAGATATTGACGATCTGTACGTTCAGCGTCAATCGGTTCGCCACGATGAACTCGACCGCCTTGATGACGTCGCTCGTCCGCCCCGCTCCCGTGCTGTCGAGCACCTTCAGGCCGGCGAGGTAGACGGACGGCGCAACCCCCTGGAACTCGTAATTCGACAGCTGGCCGCTGCTGCCAATGAGCCCCGCGACATGGGTGCCATGACCGTAGTCATCGTAGGCATGCATCGCGATGCCGCCCTGCGTGAAGTCGTAGAAACTGGTAATCCGTCCGATGAAATCTTCGCTCGGCGCGATGCCGGAGTCGACGACCGCCACACCGATCCCCGTCGCTCCGGTCGGCACTGACGGGTCGAGCGACGAGTAATGCGGTAGTCCCAGCGTGTCCCGCAGCGTGCTGGTCAGCGTCTGTGACGGATCGCTGAGCAGTCTCGTCAGCGTGCCGACCGACGCCGCGTTTGTCGCATCGGCGTGAACGATCGCGTCGGAGGCAATGGACCTCACGCAGTCCACCGCAGCAAGCGGCTCGACGTCCGCGCTGTGCACCTCGCCGGAGATCGCGTTGATCAGCGGATGCTCCGCGGCGATCACGTCGCCGTGCTCCTCGAGCGAGTCGCGCGTTGAGGCGACGCAGCCGGGCTCCAGCATGATGATGACCCGCTGGCTGCGCGCGCCTGCGGCAATCGACGTCCGGACCGCGCGGTCAATCTTGTGCGTATCGTTCGAATGGGCAGCGGCATGAGTGACGGTACACAGACCGAGCGCGGTGAGCGCCGCGAACAAACGGAATTTCATGTGTGCGGTCACAAAAGCAATAGTCCAGCCAGCTCGCCTCCAGTTGAAAACCGCTCGTTACCGCTTACGTTGCAATGATTTGCACGGAATTATCGAGGACGTCGCGGTTCGGTAATTTGATCCGGAACGGAACAACCAGGCGCTTGAATGTGCGCAAAAACGCGCGCGTGTGCGCACATCCAATTGTGTACAAAGGCATTACACCAAGTGTCCCAGCGTGGAGCACTCTTCGTCAGAACTGTGGTTACGAAATGGTCGCGGGGACCAGTCCGCGCACGACTCTTAAGCAGCGCCACACGGCGTTTGCGAGGATCACGATGACGCAGACCATCATGACGATCGTGAGTGCGGTGTCGAGCTGACCCTCGAGGTGGCGCGATGGGTCGGGACCGATGGCCATCGGCCAGAAGTTGTCACGCACGCTGAGCACGCCGGCCGTGAGCGTCGTGATCGACACGAACGCGAGCGGCACGGCCGTCACCCATGCATAGCGCGCCTTGCCCATGTTGATGATGATCGTCGTGCCGACCGCCAGCGCGACCGATGCGAGGAGCTGGTTCGCGATGCCGAACATCGGCCAGATCGTGTTGATGCTCCCGTTCCAGATGAAGTACGACCACGCGCCGACGATGACGAGCGTCGAAACCGTCGCCCCCGGCATCCAGTCCTTGCGGCCAAGCGGGGCGTAGAACCGGCCCAGGAATTCCTGCACCAGAAAACGTCCGACGCGTGTGCCCGTGTCGATCGTGGTGAGGATGAACAGCGCCTCGAACATGATCGCGAAGTGATACCAGTAGTCCATCAGGCCGCGCATGCCGGGCAGACCGCTGAACATCTGCGCGATGCCCACGGCGAGCGACACGGCCCCGCCCGGACGTCCCGCCACGTTTTCCCCGACCGCCTGCTGCAGGTTCGCGAGGTTGACGGTCGGGATCCCGAGCCGGGCGAACACGGCCGGCGACGTGTTGATCGCGAAGTAGTCGCCGGGGAACATCGCTGCGGCTGCGAGCAGCGCCATGATCCCGACGAGCCCTTCCATCAGCATCGCGCCGTACCCGATCGGCCGGATGTCGCTCTCGCGGTCGATCATCTTCGGCGTCGTGCCCGAAGCGATCAGTGCGTGAAAACCGGAGATGGCGCCGCAGGCAATCGTGATGAACGCAAACGGAAAGAGCGGGCCCGGAATAATCGGCCCGCCGCCGTGCGTGAACTGGCTGAAGGGGGCCATCTCGAGAGGCGGGTTGACCACCACTACGGCGATCACGAGGAACGCGATCGTGCCGATCTTCATGTACGAGCTGAGATAGTCGCGCGGACAGAGGAGCAGCCACACCGGCAGGACCGACGCGATGAACCCGTACGCCGCCATTGCGAGAATCAACTGCTGTCGCGACAACAGGAACCAGTGACCGATCGAGGAAGCCGCGACCGGCTTGCCCAGGACAACCGCGAGCACCATGCCGACAACGCCGATGACGGTCGCTTCCGCGATGCGTCCCTTCCGGAACCGATACATGTAAAGGCCCATGAAGAGCGCGAGCGGGATCGATACGCCGATGGTGAAGGTGCCCCACGCGCTTTCCTGCAGCGCGTTGACGACCGCAAAGCCGAGCCCGGCGAGCGCGATCACGATGATGAAGAGGATGGCGATCGCCGCGGTGGTGCCGGCGACGGGGCCGATTTCCGATCGCGCGATGTCGGCAAGCGAGCGGCCGTCGCGGCGGACGGATGCCCACAGGATGATGTAATCGTGGACGGCGCCCGCGAGGCAGACCCCCGCGACCAGCCAGATGAGCCCCGGCGCGTAACCAAACTGCGCAGCGAGGACGGGACCAATCAGGGGCCCGGCGCCGGCAATCGCGGCGAAGTGATGGCCGAAAAGGACGAGCCGGTGCGTCGGATGGTAGTTGTTCCGGTCGTTGAGCGCGTGCGCCGGCGTGATCCGGCTGTCGTCGAGCGCCATCACCCGCGCGGCAATGAAGGCGCTGTAGTAGCGGTACGCGATCGCGAGAACGCCGAGGATGGGAATGATGATATAGAGCGCGCGCATGTTGCGGCCGAGTTTAGCAGCGGGCATATGCGTTGCACATCCTGGTCCTTCGGTGGTGCTGACCCCAGGTCAGCCTGCTATCGTCAATCGGGGTACGGCGTGCCAGCGCCGCTTCGCTGTGGGAAGGACCATGCGACTGCAACTCCGCATACTACTGCCGGCTCTTCTGTTCATCACCCTCGCGGCCCCGCCGCCTGCCCGTGCGCAGGGAGGATACTTCGGCCGCAACAAGGTCCAATACCAGGACTTCGATTTCAAGCTCCTGAAGACGGAACACTTCGACATCTATTACTACCCGGAGGAAGAGGACGCCGCGCGCATGGCGTCGCGGCTCGCCGAGCGGTGGTATACGCGGCTCTCGACGATGCTCAATCACGAGCTGCGCGGGCGTCAGCCGCTGATTCTCTACGCGAGCGGTCCGCACTTCCGGCAGACCAATGCGATCGAAGGAGAGCTCGGCGAAGGCACCGGTGGCGTCACCGAAGCCGCGAAGCGCCGCATCGTCCTTCCGTTCGCCGGTCCGATTGAATCCACCGATCACGTGCTCGGCCACGAGCTCGTGCACGCGTTCCAGTACGACATCACGAACACGAACGCGAACTCCGGCGCGAACAGCGCGCTCGGCCTGCCGCTGTGGTTCATCGAAGGGATGGCGGAATACCTCTCGATCGGTCCGGTCGATCCGCACACCGCGATGTGGATGCGCGAAGCGGCCCGGCGCGAGAAGCTGCCCGACATCCGCAAGCTCGACGATCCGCGCTACTTCCCGTATCGCTACGGGCAGGCGCTGTGGGCGTTCATCGGTGGAAAGTACGGCGACCGCGCCGTCGGCAACCTGCTGCGGGCGAGCATCGGGCGCGGTGGAATCGATAGCGCGTTCCAGCAGATTCTCGGCGTCGACGAGAAGGAGCTGTCGAAGGAATGGCACGACGCGGAGGTCGCCGCGTATCGGCCGATCGCCGAGGCGACGAAGATGCCGGCGGCGTTTGCGCGGCCGGTGATCACGATGGCTCACAGCGGCGGCAAGATGAACGTGAGCCCGGAGCTCAGCCCCGACGGATCGCGCATCATGTTCTTCTCCGAGCGCGATCTCTTCTCAATCGATCTCTATCTCGCCGACGCTGCTACTGGCAGAGTGATTCGCAAGGTCACCGACACCGCCACCGATCCCCACTTCGAGAGCCTGCAGTTCCTGACGTCGGCCGGCGCGTGGGCGCACGACGGCAAGCGTTTCGTGTTTCCGGGGATCAGCAAGGGGCAGCCGATCCTGGTGATCGTCGATGCGGAGAACGGGCACAAGGAGCGGGAGATCCCGCTGAAGGAGCTCGACGAGGTTCTGAATCCCGCGTGGTCGCCGGACGGAAACCTGATCGCGTTCTCGGGACTGCGCGGCGGCTTCAACGACCTGTTCGTCTACGACCTGGCGGCGAAGAACGTGCGGCGTCTGACGAACGATGCCTATGCGGAGCTCGATCCCGCGTGGTCTCCGGATGGACGGCAGATCGCGTTCAGCACCGACCGGTTCTCGACGAAGCTGCCGTCCCTCGACGCGGGTGAGCTGCGCCTCGCGATCATGGACGTCGCGTCCGGCCAGGTCCGCGAAGCGGGCGGCTTCGACGGCGCGAAGAACATCAGCCCGCAATGGACGCCGGATGGCCGTGCGTTGTTCTTCCTCTCCGATCGAGAGGGGATCACGAACATCTACCGTGTGCCGCTCGCGGGTGGCGCGCCGACGCAGCTCACCAACATCCTCACTGGCATCAGCGGCGTCACCACCCTGAGTCCCGCGCTGTCGGCGGTGAGCGGCCGCATCGTCTTCAGCGCGTATGAAGAGGATGGCTACAACATCTACGCGCTTGACGGCGACCAGATGCTGGCGGGCACGCAACCGATTGACCTGCCGATTCCGGCCGGCGTGCTCCCGCCGCGCCGGACGGGGCAGGGCACGGTGTTCTCGACGCTGCGCAATCCGTCGATCGTCGCCCCTGGGTCCGCGGCGCAGACGCCGCCGCAGCCGTACAAGGCGAAGCTCGGTCTCGACTATGCCGGTCAGCCGACGATTGGCGTCGGCACCGATCCGTTCGGCACGTACGCCGCGGGCGGCGTGTCATTCCTCTTCAGCGACATTCTTGGAAATCATCTCGTCGCCACGTCGGCGCAGGTGACGAGCCGCTTCGACGAGTTCGGCGGCAGCGCGTTCTACCTGAATCGGCGGCATCGATGGAACTGGGGCGTCGGCGTCGACGCGACGCCATACGTGTCGCGTGCCTTCGAGACTGGCATCACGACGGTGAACGGCCAGGATGTTTTCCTCGAGCGCGAGTTCCGCATCCTGCAAACCGACCGTGGCGTCTCCGGCGTGATCGCGTATCCCTTCAGCGGCGCGCAGCGCGTCGAGGTGAGCGGGGGATTGCGACAACTCGGGCTGAAGGAAGACGTCACGGAACGGTTGTTCGATACATTCGGCAACCAGCTGTCGCAGGACCGCAGCAATCTCGCCACATTTCCGACGTTGAACCTCGGGCAGGCCGCGGCGGCGCTCGTGTACGACACGTCGATCTCCGGCATCACGAGCCCGATTCGCGGAAGCCGGTATCGGCTCGAGGTCTCGCAGACGGCAGGGTCGTTGAACTACACGGGGCTGCTCAGCGATGTGCGTACCTACCTGATGCCCGTTCGCCCGTACACGTTCGCGCTCCGCGGGATGTATTACGGCCGCTACGGATCGGGCGCTGAAGATCAATTGCTCCCGACGCTCTACCTCGGATATCCGGGGCTGGTGCGTGGCTACGATCCGGGATCGTTCCAGGCGGGTGAGTGCGGCACGCAGGTGAACGGCTCGTGCCCGGCGTTCGATCGCTTGATCGGCAGCCGCGTCGCCATCGCGAACGCAGAACTGCGGTTCCCGCTCTGGGGCGCGCTGGGCGGCGATCGGTTCTACGGACCGCTGCCGATCGAGATGGCGATCTTCTCCGACACCGGCGTCGCGTGGGGGCACACGAACCGCCTCGCGATCACGGGCGGCGACCGCAAGCCGGTCTCCAGCGTCGGCGCCGCCGCGCGCATCAACGTGCTCGGCTTCGCCGTCGCGGAGATCGACTACGTCCACCCGCTCGATCGCCCCGGCCGCGGCTGGCTCTGGCAGTTCAACCTGATGCCGGGGTTCTAATGTGCTTCCGCCTGAAGGCGGAAGCTACGGATCGATACTTCCGCCTGAAGGCGGAAGCTACGGATCGGTACTTCCGCCTGAAGGCGGAAGCTACGGATCGGTACTTCCGCCTGAAGGCGGAAGCTACGGATCGGTACTCCGTGGGATCGATACTCCGTGGGATCGATGCTCTGTGGGACCGCTACTCCGTGGCTTCCACCTTCAGGTGGAAGATCCAACGATTCAATCTGCGATAATCACGCAGCCGCGATATGCGCCTGCGTTACGTTTTCTCCCTTCTGCTGGCGATTCTTCTCGCGCCCTTCTTCGCGTTCTGGGCGTGGAGCGCGATCGAGGCGGCGCGCCTCGATCGCGTGTTCGACGCACTCGAGGCGCGGCGCGAGCCGCTCGATGTCGCGGAGTTCGAACGCAAACCGGCCACCGACGAACAGCGGCAGGCGTCCCATCTGTACGCCGAGGCCGGAAAGCTCGTCGACGATGTGTCCTTGAACGCCTTTACCGCGCTTGGAAAAACGATCGAACACGTGTGCGATCCCTCGGCGGAAGACACGCAGGCCGACTTCCTCACACTCGAGGATGTCGAGCATCGCTATGCGCGGGCGCTCGAGCTGCTCGATCGGGCAGCGGAGCTCGATGCCTCCGGCTGGGACGAGCGCGACAAGCCAGCGACGTTCTCGCCGGCCGTGATGCGACCCGAGCAACTTGCGTCGGTGAACGCCGTTCGGACTGCGCGGCGCGCGTGCGGTGACGAGCGCGAGCAGGCTGCGCGAGCGCTCCTGTCAACCCTGCGCCTGCGCCGCATGCCCCCGTGGCCAAACACGTTGCGGAGGATGCACACCGCGCACGGGTTACAGCTGGTGCTGACGCGCTCGCGCCCCGAACCGTCGATGCTCGAAGCGCTTCAGCGCGAGTTCGAGCGCGAAGCGGACGATCACGAGATCGAGCGCCAGATGCTCTTTTCCCGGGCGCGATGGCTGGCGGATACCCATCCCGGCCTCTTCAGCGATCCCCCGCCAGACTTTGCAGCCCGGAAGCTCACACCGTTCACGGCACTCGCGATGCGGCTCTCGCGTCCCGCACGAGACCATGCGACGGTCAGGGAGTTGCGGGAATTCGACGAGGTGATCGAGGCGGCGAAGGCTCCGTGGCCTCAAAAACTGGACGAGGCCGCGAGGCTCGCCCGAAAGTATCCACGGCCGAGGAGCCGCGGCCTGGGCGTCACGAACATCGCGAGCCTGTTCGCACTTCACGTCGCCAACAGCCAGATGCAGTTTCACGTGCCGTCCATCGCGGAATCGCTGGCGCGCACGCGCGCGAGCATCGGCGCGCTCGCCGTCGCGCGCTGGCGCGCAGATCACGGCGGCGCACTGCCCGCGTCATTGCACGATCTGGTGCCGTCATATGTGTCCGCGCCGCTGATGGATCCGTATACGGGTGGCGAGCTGAAATATGTAATCGGCCGGCCTGAAAGGCCGGCCCCACAGGCGCCTGAAAGGCCGGCGCCACAGACGCCTGAAAGGCCGGCCGCACGCGGGCCTGAAAGGCCGGCCCCAGATGGCTACAAGGTGTACAGCGTTGGCGCCAACCGCAAGGACGATGGCGGTCGCTGGGAGCAGAGTTCCGATCTGCAGTGGGCACGCCGCGGCGAGCCGTTCGACATCGGAATCGCAGTCACAGCATCGCCGAAATTGCCATAATTGCCAGAATCGTCGTCATTCATCTTGCCGTTTCACATCCATCACATCCCAAGCCATTCTCTCGGTCTCGATCGCCGCATCACAGTCTGGCTGCCGCCGGGTTGGCGTGCGCAGCGGCGCCGATATCCTGTGCTGTATCTCAACGACGGCCAGAACCTGTTCGATCCAGGACGCGCGTTCGCCGGTGAGACGTGGCGCGTTCGCGAAACCGCGGCGTGGCTCATTCGTCACAAGCGCATCCCGCCGCTCGCGATCGTCGGGATCGATCACGGCGACGGGCGCCGCGGGCGCGAGTATCTGCCGGTCGAGGACGATCGGAACCCAGGTGCGCAGAACCCGCTCGGGCGCCAGTACGCCGAGTTCGTCACGCGCGAGGTGCTGCCGTTCATGCTGCGCGAATATCCCATCGCGGCGGGCGCATCGAACACGGGGTTCGGTGGATCGTCATACGGTGCGATCGCCGCGCTGACGACGACGATCGTCAAGCCGGGCGTCTTCGGGCGACTGCTGATCGAGAGCCCATCGCTGTACGTAGGGGGCGAATACCTGCTGCGGCGCGCCCGCGCGGCACGCCGCTGGCCTTCACGCGTCTATCTCGGAGTGGGGACGACCGAAACGAGCCGTGCGGATCGCAATGAGGAGACGGTCGACAACGTCCGGAAGCTGGAGGCGATCCTCAGGCGCGCCGGGCTCGGCGCGCGCCGCCTCCGCGTGGTCGTCGAGGCAGGGGGCACGCACTCGGAAGGCGCCTGGGCGCGGCGTCTTCCGGGCGCGCTGGAGTTTCTCTACGGCGGCTAGCGTTTCTTCAACCACCGGCGCCCGTGGATGCTCAATGCGGAAGCGTTGGAACGTTCAGAGGAGGGCGTTCGGATTTTCGAGCAGCCAGACGCGAAGGGCCGAAAATGCTTTTCCGCGATGGCTCACGGTGGATTTTCTCGCGCTGTCGAGCTCGGCCAGCGTGCAGCCGAACGGCGGGTAAAAGAAGATCGGGTCGTAGCCGAACCCGTTCGTCCCTCGCGGCTCGCTGGCGATTTCTCCTTCCACGACTCCTTGCGCCTCGAACAGGAGGTCGTTTCCTGTCGCGACCGCGATGTGGCAGACGAACCGCGCGGTGCTGCCGGTCACGCCGCGCTCGCGAAAGAGCTCATGGATTCGCCGGAACTTCGCCGCGTAGTCAGTGCCGTGCCAGCGCGCCGAGTGGACGCCGGGCGCCTTGTCGAGCGCGTCAATCTCGAGCCCCGAATCGTCGGCCACGCTGACGAGGCGCGTCGCCGCCGCGTAGTAGCGCGCTTTCATGCGCGCGTTTTCACCAAAGGTCGCGCCGGTCTCCTCGGGTTCGGGCACCGGCGCGCAGTCGTTCAGCGTCATGAGCCTGATCGGCACCCCGTCGAGGATTCCCGCGATCTCTTTCAGTTTTCCCGGATTGGTCGTCGCAACCAGCAGCGTCGCGCTCATGCGCGGATGTCGCCGACGATCGATCGCTGCAGGTCGACGAGCTCGCGAATGCCCTCGTCGGCAAGCTGCAGCAGCTCGTCCAACGCGCGGCGCTCGAACGGCGGCCCTTCAGCGGTGCCCTGCACCTCGATGAAGCGCCCGTCGCCGGTCTTCACGACGTTCATGTCGACTTCGGCGCGCGAGTCCTCGTCGTAGGCGAGATCGAGAAGTGGTGTGCCGTCCACGACGCCGACGCTCGTCGCGGCGACGTGATCCAGGATCGGAATGGCCTTGATCTGTCCCGTGCTGCGCATTTTCTGAAGCGCGAGCACGAGCGCGACGAACCCTCCGGTGATCGATGCGGTGCGCGTGCCGCCATCCGCCTGGATGACGTCGCAATCGATCCAGATCGTCCGCTCGCCGAGCTCGGCGAGCTTCGTGACCGATCGCAGCGAGCGGCCGATGAGCCGCTGAATCTCCTGCGTGCGGCCGCCGACCTTGCCCGCCGATGCCTCGCGCTGCGTGCGCGTCGACGTGGCGCGGGGGAGCATGCCATATTCTGCGGTCACCCAGCCCTTGCCGGTGTTGCGCAGGAACTGCGGCACGCGGTCCTCGACGCTTGCGGTGCAGATGACTTTCGTCCGCCCTGCTTCGATCAACACGGATCCTTCGGCATGCACCGTGAACGACGGGGTCATTCGGGTGGGACGAAGCGCCGCGGTTGCGCGGCCATCCAGTCGGGTCATGTTCACAACGTATACCGGACGACGTATAAGCGACAACGCATAACGGATACCGGATCTATTTCCCGTCGGTCGTTTCAGCGTCGGGGTGCAGCGAGGTCCACTTGAGATTTTTCTGGAGGGGACGCCGGAGATCCACGTGCCCGGCGAGCGTGTCCACTTCCTTGCCGTCGACGAGAATCTGCACACGCGTGATCGCCGGCAGGTTGACGGTCAGCGCGTTCACGATCGCGTAGGTCGTGAACAATTCGTCGAGCGCGCCACCGGTATGTGCGCTCCGGACTTCGCCGCTCAAATCCACGAAGGCATCGCCGCGATCGCCGACGTACAGGGCCCGCAGCTTCGTCCCCGGAGGGATCGGCGACGCGTACGGCGGAGGGGCGTCGCCAAGCTGCGCTTCGATGATGCGGCGCGCCTGTTCGACGATCGGATCGCCGAAAGGAACCTCGCGCTGCACGCCGGGAAGCGACACCCCGTCTTCGGATACGTAGTAGAGCGTCGCCTTGATCTTCGGCTGGGCCGCGGCGGTCGCTCCCGCCTCGCTGTTCGCTGCGGCCGGTGTGGTTGCCGGTCCCCGCGATCGATGTGCGAAGACGATCCATACACCGGCGAACACGCCGACGATGAGCGCCGCGATGATCGCGATGCGCCGGTCCATCAGCGGGCCCCGCCAGCCGTCGCGGTGCCGCGCGCGTCGCGGAATCGTGTGATCGCGGCGACGAGCGCCTGCACCACCTGGTTCTGGAAGTCGTCGGACGTCAGCTGCTTTTCCTGCGCGGGATTGGTGATGAATCCGATTTCCACCAGCACGGCGGGCATGTTGGCGCCGACCAGGACGCGGAACGGCGCCTGCTGAATGGCGCGGGGGCTCATCGGCACCTGTCCGCGCAGCGACGATTCCACAGCCTGCGCAAGCGCCGCCGACTCCTGGATATAGCGCGCCTGCGCCATCTCCCAGAGGATCAGATCGATGTCGCGGCTGCCGCCGCCGAACACCGGAAGCGACTCGCTTTCACCTTTGGCGACCCGCTGGGCCGTATCGCCGTACTCGTCGAGGCTCAGATAGAAGACCTCCGCGCCCGACGCGGCGGCACGAAGGGACGCGTTCGCATGGAGGCTGACGAACAGGTCCGCCTTGTTGTTGTTCGCCATGGCAGCTCGCTCGTCGAGCCCCATCGTCGCATCGCCGTCCCGCGTGAGGATCACGCGGACGCCGAGCCGCGCTTCGAGCGCGGCTTTCAATCGCCGCGCGACCGCCAGCGTGACGTCCTTCTCGAGCGCGCCGCCCGGACCCTTCGCGCCCTGCTCGCTGCCGCCGTGGCCGGCGTCGACGACGATGGCGCGCAGTGTTCCCGACGGCGCCAGATCGATGAGCGGCGGGATTTCCGCCGGCGCCTGCGCCGGAGGCCCTGGCTGCGCCGGCTGCGTGACTTCCGTCGCCTGGCCTGCGATGTCGATGACGAGGCGCACGGCGCCGCGATCTCCGGGAACGTCGGACGTGCGGAACGAGGCGAACCGCGGCCCGAGATCGATCGCAATCGAGGACGGTGTGTCCCCCTGGTGGATGTTCTGGACGAGCTCGGGCGACGTGGACGCGGGGAGCGCGGCATCGATCATGTCGGCATCGAACTTGACGACGAGCCGCTGCGCTTCCTGCGCGATCGTGTGCGGCGTGGCGGGCGCGATGTCGAGCGTGAGCCGCGTCGCCGAGCCGAGCGGGTCCATTCGTCCGACAACGCGCGGCGCGCGGATGTCGCCGATCAGCAGAAGCCGCGATGGCTTGCGCAGCTCGACGTGTGCGGTCAGTGCAGGTGCGAGCGCACGGGTGACGAAGTCAACGGGCACGTACCACGTGCGCCCGTCGCGCGCCGGGGGTGAGGGCAATGAAATGAGCCGTCCACTCACCGACGCGAGGCTTTGTCCCGCCGACAGCACGATCGTCTGATTGTCGGCTGTCACCGTGAGGCCGCCGGCCGCTGCGTCCTCGCGGACCGTGAGGGTGAACAGCCGCGCCAGGTCGTCGAGCGCGAACATCTCCTGTCCGGCCATGACGCGCGTCGCGAGCGGACGGCGCCCCTCGCGCGAGAGCACGGTGTACGGGGCCGCGCTGGCCGGCGCCTGCGCCGCGGGCGTGCCCCCAAGCGCGGCCAGCAGCAGGACCGCCGCCACGGCGGACGATCGTAGTGAGAACAAAGTGATTAATGATAACCGGCTTCGACCTCGGCGCTGACGATCGGCGTCAGCGTCGCCATCACCTGGACGCCGCGACGGCTTCGCCGAGCGTGTGCCGCATGTACTCGGCGCTCTGACGCGCGATCGTTTCGGGGTCCGGTTTGTAATCGAAGACTTCCACCGAGACCCACCGGTCGTAGCCCGCGTCGTGGAGCGCCCCGAAGATCGGCACGAAGTCGACATCGCCGAAACCGGGACCGCGCAGGTTCGCGTCGTTCGCGTGAAAGTGGCCGGCCGCAGGTGCGTAGCGCTCGATGAGATCCACGATCGGCGTGCGCTCGCTCGACATCGCCTTCACGTCCAGGTGCAGCGTGAAATTCGGATGATCGACCGCGCGGATGAGCGCGGCCGCTTCCGCGCACGTGTTGATGAAATCCGTCTCGGTGGGGGAGAGCGGCTCCATGCAGATCGACACGCCGTGGCCGGCGACCGCCGGCATCACGCGGCGGAATGTTTCCGCGGCGTAGTCGAACGCCTCCTCGCGCGAGACGCTCGGCAGGAGCGACCGCTGCTTGGGCGATCCGAACACCATCAGCGTCCCGCCCAGATCGCGGCACGCTTCCGCGAGCGACACGAGATAATCCGCAGTGCGCGATCGAACGGAAGGATCGGGAGAGGTGAGGTAGTACTCCTGCGTGCCGGCGAGGAGCCAATGAAGGCCGATGATCTCGATGCCGGCGACGGCCGCCTGCTGGCGCAGGAGCCCGCGTCGCTCATGCGTGAGGTCGGTGATGCGCGGTGCCAGCGTGAAAGGGGCGACCTCGAGCCCTTCGTATCCCGCCTCCCTGGAAAAGCGGCAGACCTCGTCGAACGGCCAGCCCTCGAACAGCTCGTTGCAGATCGCGAATCGCATGCAGCGATTTTATATCCTCGCGGCTGACGACAGAGCCGGCTTCGCCTGCCGAACGGTGCGGCGCTCGCTCATGGTTCCCCCAGTGACGGCGCCAAACGCAATGGTGATGCCGCGATTTCAGGGCCGTCATTGCTGGTGGAATTGCGGCTGCGCGGGGAAATCCACGCCGCGGCGGGTCAGCGTGCCGCTTTCCCGGCAGAGACCGCGGCGAGATTCCGGCAGCAGTGACGCGACGCTATGCGCGGATCTTGAACACGGCGTACCGCTCTCCCGATGCGGTGTAGGTCGCCACGAGCGCGGCTTTCAGCGAACCCGTCCGTTCGGCGTTGATGAGCCGCCAGCCCTTGCCCGCCTTGAGACGGGAAGCGCGTTTCATCGTCGGTGGTAACTGGACGTGTTTCTTCATCGTGAATTCCAGTCTTGGCTTGTCTCGAATCCTCTGGTCGGGCGGATTATACCGGCTCGGCGGTAACAATCTTGCGAACGTGCCGATGTTCCGCGGATGCGACGTGGCGCCGATACCGAGCGCCGCGATACCAGCGCGACAAGGACGAACACCGGGCTGCGCCGGAACGATCGGACCGCGTACCCCAGATCCTGAACGAGCGTCTCCATCCAGCGTCGCAGCGCCTTTGCGCGGTGTTCGCATGGCTGTAATATGCGCGCGTTAGTCTTTCGGCTGCCGGCGTTCGGCGACAGCGACAACTCCTTCGAGGTGCTCACAATGCGATTCGGATTCGCGTGTATTTGTGCCGTTCTTCTGACGGCGTCGACGGTGTTCGCTCAGTTCGATACCGCGGCGGTGGTCGGCACGGTGCGCGACGCGTCCGGCGGCGTGGTCCCCGGCGCGAAGGTGACACTGACCGGCGTCGAGACCGGCATCTCGGTCGTGCGGACGGCCGGCGGCGACGGCAACTACGAGTTCGCCGCCGTCCGGCCCGGCAGGTACGTGGTCACCGCCGAAAAGACCGGATTCGCGGTCGCGCTCGTCGAGGACGTGCAGGTACAGGTCGGCGCGCGGCTGCGTGTGGACCTGCAGCTCTCGCTGGGTCAGCTCACGGAGAAGGTCGAGGTGACGGGACGGTCGCTCGTCGAAACCGATTCCAGTCAGCGCGGTCAGGTGATTACCGGAGATCAGACTCGAGCGCTGCCGCTCATCGCGCGCGAGTATTCCACGCTCGCGCTCCTCGCGACCGGCGTGAAGCTCGGGGGATCGTCGCTGACGACCGGCAACACGCCGCGCGAAGGCGCGTTCAACGTCAACGGCCTGCGGAGCACCTTCAATAATTTCCTGATCGACGGCGTCGACAACAATGCGTACGGGACCAGCAACCAGGGGTTCTCGAACCAGGTCATGCAGCCGCCGCCGGAAGCAGTCGGCGAGTTCAAGGTCGTCACGAACAACATGAGCGCCGAGTATGGCCGCGCCGCGGGCGCGACCATCAACGTCAACTACCGCAGCGGCACGAACGCGCTTCACGGGAGCGGGTGGGAGTTCCTGCGCGATACGTCGCTGAACGCGGCGGGCTTCTTCAAGCCGGCGACCGGAAAGCCGGCGCTGGATCGCCACCAGTTCGGCGGCGTCCTGGGCGGGCCGATCGTCCGCAACCGCGCGTTCTTCTTCGGCGATTATGAGGGGCTGCGCCAGACGCGAAAGGCCACGGGATTTGCAACCATCGCGACCCCCGTGCAGCGGCAGGGGATTCTGGCGGTCGACGTTCGCGATCCGCGGACCGGCGCGCTCTACGGCGCAGGGATGCCGATTCCAATGACGGACTTCGCGCGCAAGGTCCTGTCCGCGCTGCCCGATGCGAACCTCCCCGGCGCCACGAACAACTACACGACGCTCCAGAAATTCACGGCCGACTCGAACAAGGCCGGGGGCAAAGTCGACGTGCAGGCGTCGCCGGCGCTGTCGTTCTTCGGAAGGTATGGGTTCCGGAACCTCACAACGGACGATCAGCCGAACATCCCGCTGCCCGCCGGGGGCGCCGGCAACGGCCACATCTACGCGCGCAACCGGCAGATGGTCCTCGGAACGACCTGGATTCCGGGCACGCACTCGCTGTTCGAAGCGCGCTTCGGCTACTCCTGGACCCAGGCGGGGAAGAACCCGCCCGCGCTCGGTAGCGGCAGCGCGCTCGACCAGTTCGGCCTCGCGGGACTGCCGGCCGACAGCCGCATCGCGGGCGGACTGCCGACGCAGCTCATTACGGGGTATGGCGATCTCGGTCGACAGGCGACCAACCCGCAGTGGCAGTATCCGACGGTCTACAACCCGAAGGTCAACTACACGTGGACGGCGGGACCGCACTCGCTGAAAACCGGATATGAGTTCCAGCGAATCGACACGGAGGTGCAGGACGTGAACCCGCTGTACGGTCGCGACATGTACAACGGGCAATTCACGCGGCCGCCGGGCGCAACGTCGAGCAACCTGTACAACCTTGCGGACTTCATGCTCGGCCTTCGGGCGCAGTACGCGCTCAGCAGCGTGCTCGTGGCGAACCTTCGCCGCAACATGCACTTCGGTTACCTGCAGGACGACTGGCGCGCCACGAGCCGGCTGACGCTGAACCTCGGACTTCGCTACGAATACTCGACGCCGTATTGGGAAAAGAACAACATTCTGTCGAACTTCGACCCGGCGACGAATTCGATGGTACTGGCGCGCACTGGATCGATTGCCGACCGGGCGCTGATCAATCCGGATCGGAACAACTTCGGTCCTCGCCTCGGCTTTGCGCTGACCGTGGCGCCGCGCACCGTCATCCGCGGCGGCTACGGCGTCAGTTACGTCCATTTCAGCCGCGCGGGAGGGGGCGACCTGCTGCCGATTAATGGTCCGCAGGTGATCAACGCGGTGATCAACCAGACGGTCCCGTCCGCTCCGACGTTCGTGCCGGCGGAGAAGGGCTACCCCGCGGGCCTGGCCGACCCCACGCAGTTCAACCCGCTGACGGCGAACATCACCTACATGCCGAGGGACTTCCACTCGAGCCCGGTGCAGAGCTGGTACATCTCGGCGCAGCGCGAGCTCGTGCACAACATGCTCGTCGACGTCGCCTATGTGGGCAACCGCGCGGGCGACCTGTTGTTGTTCGCGAATTACAATCAGGCGTTTCCCAATAACGCAGGGGGGACCATTCTTCTCCAGGACCGCCGGCCCAACCCGAGCTACGCGGACATTACGTACGCCTTCAACGGCGGGAAGTCGCGCTACAAGGCGCTGCAGGCGAAGCTCGAATGGCGGATGAGCGGCGACCTGACGCTCCTCAGCTCGCTGACGCTGTCGGAGGCGAAGGACAACGGCTCGCAGTCGCTCGAGAATTCGAACGGCAACAATCCGTCGCCGCAGGACTTCCGGAACCTCGCCGCGGACTTCGGATTGTCGAACTACCACCAGCCGTTCAACAACACCACGAGCTTCGTGTGGCAGCTGCCGTTTGGCAAGGGGCGCCGATGGGCATCGGACGCGTCGCCGATCGTCGATGCGGTTGTCGGCGGCTGGCAGCTCGCCGGGATCAACTCGGTGTTCGCGGGGGAGCCGGTCACGTTTACCTATACGCCCCTCGCGACGTTCATCGTGTCGGGGATCGCGCAGGACTTCCGCGGCGCGAACAACTACCGGCCGAACGTCACGTGCGATCCGCTCGCCTCCGGCGCCGATCGCTCGATCACGAACTGGTTCAATAAATCGTGCGTCGTGGTGCCGACCGATCCCAGGCAGCCGTTCGGCAACGCGCCGCGCAACTCCGTCCGCGGTCCGGCGCTGTGGCAGTTCGATTTCGCCGCGACCAAGCAGTTTGCGCTCCGCGGTCCCGCGCGCTTCGAGTTCCGTCTCGAGGGATTCAACCTGCTGAACCGGACGAATTTCCGCGCGCCGAACGGTAACCGCAGTTCGGGCGCGTTCGGCACGATTACATCGGCCAGCGATCCGCGGCAGTTTCAGCTCGGGTTCAAGCTGCTGTGGTAACCCCAACGGGCATGTTGTTGATGCTGGCGGCGGCGTGGATGGCGGCCCCTTCGACGCCGCTCATCATCGCGCATCGCGGCGCCAGCGGCCACCGCCCCGAGCACACGCTCGAGAGCTACCGCCTCGCCGTGGAGATGGGCGCCGACTTCATCGAGCCGGACCTGGTCTCGACGAAGGACGGCGTCCTCATCGCGCGACATGAAAACGAGATCGGCGGCACGACCGATGTTGCCGACAAGTATCCCGATCGCCGGCGCACGAAGACGGTGGACGGCCACGCCGTGACGGGCTGGTTCAGCGAAGACTTCACGCTCGCGGAGATCAAGACGCTCCGCGCGCGTGAGCGGCTGCCGTTTCGCTCGCACGCGTTCGACGGCCAGTTCGAGATCCCGACGTTCGATGAAGTGATTGCGCTCGCGCAACAGCTTGGCGCAGCTCGCGGGAAAGTTGTCGGCATCTACCCGGAGACCAAGCATCCCTCGTATTTCCGCGCACTTGGTCTGCCGCTGGAAGAGCGGCTGCTCGCCTCGCTCGAGAAATACCGCTGGAACGAACGCAAGTCACCGGTGTTCATCCAGTCGTTCGAGCCGTCGAGCCTGCAGATTCTGAGAAAGACGACGAAGGTGCGGCTCATTCAACTCGCCGACGCGGCAGCACAGGTGGGACCGGACGAAGTGAAAGCGATCGCCCAATACGCGGACGGCATCGGTGCGATGAAGAGTCTCGTCGTGCCGGTGAACGCCGACGGCACGCTCCGGCCCGCGACGGACCTCGTGGCCCGCGCACACGCCGCCGGTCTCCTGGTCCACGTCTGGACACTGCGCGCGGATAAGGAGTTTCTGCCGGCCGGCTATCACGGGAACCCGCAGGAGGAATTCGACCAGTTCCGCCAACTGGGTGTCGACGGCGTCTTCACTGATTTTCCCGATATCGCGGCGCGGAGTTACGCGCCGGGCGGGAAGTGATCGACGATGAGCGTCCTTAGGAGACTTCGCAGTCTGGCGAGCAGCGCCCGCCTCCGGCGACCGTCTCGCGTGACTTGGACTGGCCCGGCTATTGGAGCCAACTCTGAAACCGGCGAGCACGGTCGTTCCGACCAACAGGATGTCCCTTTCGGTTTTACAGGGCTCGCTGGCGAAGAGTCGCTGCAGTCAATGGCTCTCGATGATCTCCTGGCGTGGGAGAATCGAAGTGTTCCTGCCATTCATCGAGCATCCGACGCTTCAGAAGCCACGGCGGACGAACGTCAGGACGTCACCACCAGCCTGAATTTTCCGCTCCATTGGACGAGCGCCAAAGAAACCTGGGACTACCTCTTCGATCTTGCGATTGCGTGTGATCTGCTCGCGCCTCGACCGGACGATCGCATCCTCGATCTCGCGTCCGGGACGTGTTGGGCTACGGAATTCCTGGTTCGAATCGGTGTGAGGACCGTCTCCCTCGACCTGTCGCCTGAGATGATGCGCCGCGGCCGACAGCGGCTCGCATCCGACAGCCGGCTCCTGTTCAGGGAGGAAGCGTCATTTGTCGCCGCCAGGGGACAGGCGCTCCCATTCGCCGGGGAGACGTTCGACGGGATTCTTTGCCTGAACGCGCTGCACCATCTGCCCGACTATGCATCGGCGCTTCGCGAGATCTACCGGGTGCTGAAACCCGGAGGCCGCGCAGTGTTTTCTGAGCCTGGAACGGCACATGCGCTTGCGCCGCTGTCCCAATTCAGGATGCGAGAGGAAGCGGTGTTGGAGAAACCTGTTTCACTGCCGCTCATCAGGCGTATCGCCAGGGATGCCGGGTTTACCCGCATGAAAGTAGTTCCGCTCCGATCATCCGCCACATACGTGTTCGACTACGAGGGGACGGAAGCGGATTCTGCAGCCGTTCGGGAGATGTGGGCCGACACACTGCGCCACTCGCCTGCAGAACACGCGCGGTTTGTCCTGTACAAAGGAGACGAACTTCCGGCTGATACCCTGCAACCTGCCTCGCGTCTCGTCGGGAAGCTGAAGGCCGACATCGTGCTACAAGACGTAAAGCCGCGGATCAGTGAGTCCGAAGCCTTCACCGACACTCTCAGGATCCGGAACGCCGGCACGGTCACATGGAAGGCGCGCGGTCGACGATTTGGCGGACAAGTCACGTGCGGTTTGAAGATTTGCACGCCCGCCGGTGTAGTGCTGCGCGAGGACCTGGGCCGCACAGACCTGCCCCACGAGTTCAGCCCGGCGGGGAAATCACAATCAGCATAACGGTGCCGGGGCTTCTGCCGAGCGGTCGATACGAGCTTCGTTACGACATGGTCGTCGAGGGAGTTACGTGGTTCGAGTTTCAAGGCTCTTCATGCCCGCGCCGAACGCTGGACGTCGTTCTGTGAGGGGAGACTGTTCGACGCTGCCGACAACCTCCCGAGTGTCGCGTCACCCCGCGAAAATCACACCGGTGGACGCCTTCGCTGAAGCTCCGGCGGACAGGCAGGGATCCCGCCGATTCGCCCGAGCGAACGGAACGGAGCGGGCAGGAAATCGGTCGTGCTGCGATGAAACTGCCGGGATTATCGTGGCAAAAATCCCGACGCTGCAATCAAGCGTCGGGCTTTTTCGTAGTTGGGGTTTTCCGCCGCGGAGCCGTTATTGCAGAGTTCCGTGTCGAAGATTCAAGACCACACTGCGCATTTCGGTACTCTCCAGGTGTGAGGCCACATTCGCGCCTGAAGTCGCGATCAAACTGACTCGTAGATGTATAGCCAACCCGGTCGGCGATTTCCTTCACGCTAAAGATTGAGCGCTCCAAGAGCCTGTGCGCCGCCGTCACACGCGCGCGGCGCAACACCGTCCGAAACCCCACTCCGAAATGCGCTCGAAGCAACGTGCACAACGAGCGCTGCGAAACGCGTACGTCGAAGGCAATGGCGGCCGCATCGAGATTCGGCTCGCCGCATCGCGACGTAATCGCGGTCATGGCTCGCCGCGCCCGGAGCGCGTGCACTGAACCTTTCTGAGGCGTCTGCTCGTCGTCGATTCTGACAGCTGACAAGCATTGCACGAGCGTTTGTCCGAGAGGCTCGTCCGCGCGGTTCACGCCGAGGAGCGGCCGCAGCGCAGCGGGGCGATCTGGCGCACTCGCCTCGATCGCGTGTGCCGCGAAGTCGACCAAGATCGATCGCAGGAGAAAGAAATCCGCGGCACAGCGCGGCCGCGGCAGTGCCGACGCGAGCGTTTCAGCGACGTCGCGAAGAGGCTGCTCGCGCAGTGTGACTGCGGCGGTCAATACCTGGCAGGTTCCGACGAACTCCTGCAATTCTTTTGTGAACAGGGAATCATTGAACCGCTGCGTGTCTTCGTGATTGGCAGATGCCCAGTGCATGGAGGGAGACCATCGAGTTTGGCGTGGTCGATCGTGTGGCGACCGAATTGTCAACAAACAGGCGCGCATTGTCAACAGACAGATGGCTCGCACCGCGCTTTGGCTCTCTATACTCGGTTCGATCCTACCAACTTTTTGGCGGCTCTCATTCCAGGACGGGCCATGCGACAAACTTTTATTGTCGTCCTTCTTACGCTGACGTGTGCCGTTTTTGGCTCCCCCGAACTGGTGCTGGCTGAAACGGTCGCCGCAGGCGCCACGCACTCCGTCGTTCTCAAACCTGATGGGACTGTGTGGACGTGGGGCGGAAACTCGAACGGGCAGCTTGGCGATGGCACGCTCAATCCGCACTCCACGCCCATGCAGGTGCCTGGGATCGTGAACATCATTGCTGTCGCGGCAGGCGCGGATCATTCCTTGGCGTTGAGCAGCGATGGCACCGTGTGGGCGTGGGGCTACAACGCGAGCGGGCAGCTCGGCGACGGCAGCATCACGCGCCGCCTGTCGCCCGTCATAGTGCCTTCGCTGCCAAACGTCACAGCCATCGCCGCTGGCACGTCACATTCCATCGCACTTACAGCGGATGGCTCCGTCTGGACGTGGGGTGGAAATGCCAGTGGACAGCTGGGCAACGGAAACCTGGCGGTCACCCGCTCGACCGTGCCCCTGTTGGTTTCGACCGGCTGGACCGCCACGGCCGTCGCCGCGGGCCATTCCCACTCGATGGCGATCCGCAGCGATGGCACGCTGTGGACGTGGGGCGCCAACGGGTCCGGGCAGCTGGGCGACAACAGTACGACGATCAGATCGTCGCCAGTGCAGGCGGTCGGTGTGACGGGCGCCATCGCGGCCGCCGGTGGCAACGCGCACTCTGCTGTCGTTCTGAATGACGGCCGTGTGCTGACGACCGGCTACAACCTGTTCGGTCAGCTCGGCGACGGCAGCATGAATCCCCGGACGACGATGGCGCCTGTTCCCGGGCTGACCAATGTGATTGCCGTGACCGCAGGGTACTACTTCACGTCTGCGCGCACCTCCACCGGCCAGGTCTGGTCGTGGGGGGCCGGGAACAACGGCGAGCTCGGGAACGGCGCGGGCGCGACGACTCGCTCTGCGGTGCAGACGATCATTGCCGGGACGGTGGCTCATCTCGTGGCCGGCCATAACCATGGTCTGGCCGTGACGAATGACGGCATCGTGTTCACCTGGGGCCAGAACTCCAGCACGCAGCTCGGCGATGGAACGAATGTCGCCCGCCTGACCCCCGTCGCGATCAGCGATGTGGACTATCAGTGGCGAGTCGCAACCCCATCGTTCAGTGTCGCCGCGGGCACGTACTTCATCGAGCAGACGGTCATCGTCACCGACGCAACATCGGGAGTCGAGATCCACTACACAGTCGATGGCAACGAACCCACGGTCGCCGACCCGACGATCGCATCGGGTGCGAGCGTTTTCGTGGATCAAGTCCTCACGCTGAAGGCAAAGGCGTGGCGTACCGGCATGCCCACCAGTCAGACTGCCGCTGCGCTCTATTCGCTGAAGGTTCAGACGCCGGCGACCTCGCCACCGGCGGGCACGTACACTTCGGCTCAAACCGTCACCCTCAGCACGACGACAGCAAACGCGACGCTGCGATACACCGTTGATGGCAGCACGCCGACCGCGAGCTCGCCACTGTACACAACACCATTGTCTATCGCCACAACGACAACCGTAAGGGCAATGGGTTTCCGGACCGGCTGGAACTCGAGCGCGGTCATGGTGGCTCCGTTTATGATGAATTTCGGCACGCTCGCGCCGCCGACCATTGCGCCAAGCGCCGGCACATACAACAACTCGATCACCGTCACGCTGTCATCGATACCGGGAGCGACCATCCGATACACCACCGACGGCACGACCCCGAACATCTATTTCTCGCCCGTGTACACCGGCCCATTCAGCATCACGACGACGAAGACGGTCAAGGCGATTGCACAACATCCGGATTACACGACGAGCGCCGTGAGTTCTGCCGCGTACACAATTGTGGTCGCCGATCCCGTGTTCACTCCGGGAGCGGGCACGTACGCCGCGGGACAGCTGATCACGGTTTCCTCAGCAACAACAGGAGCGACCATCCGGTACACGATGGATGGCCGCGATCCGACCGATACCGACGCCATCATCGCGAGCGGGAGCACGTTCGTCATCGGCAACTACACGTTGAAGGCACGCGCGTGGAGAACGGGATGCACGACAAGCGGCGTCACGAGCGCCGCGTACCAAGTGACAGGACAGTTAGTGGCTGCCGCTGTCGATGGCGGTGACGATCGATCGATCCTGGTTCGTCCGGACGGGATTCCGTGGACTTGGGGCTGGCAATCGGGCAACGGAAGTCTGGGGGGTTCCTGGATGCCCATGCAGGTGCCGGGCATCACAGGCGTCAAGAGTGTGTCTGGGGGAGGCGCACACACGCTCATTTCAGTGCTCGACGGTTCGGTCTATGCGTGGGGAACGAACGGGTCCGGCCAGGTCGGTGACAACTCCATTACTCTGCGTCTGAGCCCTGTGCGGCTGACGACGATTAGCGGCGTCGCGAGGGTTTCAGCCGGGGGCACGCACAGTCTTGCGATGAAGCAGGACGGCACGGTGTGGGCGTGGGGCGCCAACTCGGTGGGTCAAATCGGTGATAACACAGTTTTCCAGAGGAATGCACCGGTCGTCGTGCCCGGACTGAGCGGAGTGAGCGCGGTCTCCGCCGGGAAGCAATTCTCTCTCGCGCTGAAGAGTAACGGTACCGTGTGGAGTTGGGGCGACAACTCGCATGGCCAGCTTGGCGATGGGACGACGACCCAGCGACGCGTGCCGACGCAGGTGCCCGGGTTGACCAGCGTCATCGCCATCGTGTCGGGTGACTACTTCGCGCTCGCGCTCCGGAGCGACGGCACCGTCAGGGCCTGGGGAGACAACTGGGCGGGGCAACTCGGCGACGGGTCGACGAATCAAAGCCTCACACCGCTTGCCGTTCCGGGTTTGTCCGGGGTGACGGCGATCGCGGCGGGAGGTACCCACTCGCTGGCGGTCACGTCGGCAGGCAGTGTGTGGGCCTGGGGCAACAACATTCGTGGTCAACTGGGATTCTCGACCGGCAGCGCGCAGACTTCGAGCACACCAGGACAGGTGACCGGCCTTGCTGGCATTTCGACCGTCGGCGCCGGCGCAAGCCACTCGCTGGCGATTGCCACGGACGGCACGGTATGGTCCTGGGGATACAACTACTACGGGCAACTCGGCGACGGGACAACACTGGATCGTGCTGCGGCTGTGCGCATCAGCGGTCCGGGGTTCATCTGGAAACCGTGGTCGCCGCTCGTGACGCCCGATAGTGGCACCTACAATGTGGCGCAGACCGCAACCATCACGGGCCGTGATGCAAACGCAACGCTGCACTACACCCTGAGCGGAACGGATCCGACCGAAGCCGACCCCACAATCACGTCCGGCAGCACGCTTCCAATTGATCAAAGCGTCACGCTCAAGGTGAGCGCCTGGAAACCTGGTGCGCCGACGAGCGAGATCACGGTCGCAATTTACGAATTGAAAGCGCTGGCACCCGCGATTGCTCCGGCGACCGGCAGCTACGCAGGCCCGATTACGGCAACACTCACCAATCCAAACGCCGCGAGCACGATCACGTACACGCTCGATGGCAGCGAGCCGACGATCGGCTCTCCGGTGTATGCGTCTCCGATTTCAGTGGCGCAGACGCTGACGCTGAAGGCCAGAGCGCACAAGACGGGCTGGACATCGAGCGATAGCGCGTATGTCAGTTACTGGATCACCGAGGGCACCGCGGCTGCGCCACAGGTGACTCCGTCGGCCGGAGCCTATTCCGACGCGCAGCTCGTCAGGATTACGTCCGCGACGGAAGGCGCAACGATTCGATATACGTTGGACGGCACCGATCCCAACGAAAGGTCTGCGATCTATCGGTTCGCATTCGTGGTGTCCGCGACGACGACGGTCAAGGCGCGTGCGTTCAGGATCGGGCTGTCGCCAAGTGTTATCACCACCGCCACGTTTGTTCTCGATTCCGCCGGCAATGCGTCGACACCCACACTCAGTCCGGCCGGCGGACGGTTCACGGTGCGGCAGACAGTAACGGTGCAGGGACCCGCCGGCGCGACCTTCCGGTACACGACCGACGGCCGCGACCCGACCGAAACCGACCCCACCGTCGGGCCGGAGCGCACGGTGCTTGTCGATCGCTCCGAGATCTTGAAGGTGCGCGCCTGGCAGGCGGGGCTCGCCGCGAGCGCCGTGCGAGCTGCTTACTTCGTCGTGACGGGGGCCGTCAGCGCGGGACACGCTCACACGCTCGCACTGAAAGCTGACGGCACCGTGTGGGGCTGGGGCTACAACTATTTCGGCAGCGTTGGCGATGGAACCCCCACGACGCGCCTGGCGCCCGTGCAGGTCGGGATCACCGACGTTCAAGCCATTGCGGCGGGGTACTACCATTCGTTGGCGCTAAAACGCGACGGCACCGTCTGGGCGTGGGGTTACAACGGATGCGGGCAGTTGGGCGACAACTCGACGACACAACGGAACTCGCCCGTCGCGGTGGTTGGACTCACCGGTGTGGTGGCGATTGCGGCCGGCGGTGAAAACGACGGCTTCATCCGGGGACACTCGCTCGCACTGAAGGCGGATGGGACCGTGTGGGCATGGGGGTGCAACAATTCAGGACAGCTTGGGGACGGAAGCCCAACGAGCCGACTCACGCCCGTGCAGGTCCTGGGTCTGCGCGGGGTGACCGCAATCTCCGCGCACAATGACTTCTCGTTGGCGATTGAAGGAAGCGGCGCCGCAAGCGGTGCTGTGTGGGCCTGGGGCGACAACGGCGGCCAACTGGGAGACGGTTCGACGCTCTCGCGCAACGTGGCCGTTCGGGTACTGAACATCACTGACGCCATCGAAATCGCAGCGGGGAATGGGTGGTCCACGGCGCTCCGCGGTGACGGCACCGTCTGGGATTGGGGCTACACCTGGTACGCACATCTGACGAGCGGTGCATCACCACCCGGCCCGATTCCGCTGCTGGACTCCGTGGTCGCCATCACCGCAGGTACGACCGGATTTGCCCTCACACGAGACGGATGGCGCTGGGCATGGGGGTCCAACTCGAACGGCGAACTTGGCAACAACAGCCTGTGCGGGTACGGCCCCGCATGCCTCGTTGGCGGGCGACTCAATTCATCACCTGTCGACATTCAAGTTTCGGCCGGGAAGGTGCATTCGGTGATGCTGCGCACCGACGGTACGGTCGCGGCGACCGGGTACAACTACGAGGGTGAGCTGGGGAACGGCACTCAGACGACCGCGTATGTTCCGGTCGCGGTGCCAGGCTTTTCCGTCGCCTCCAACGCGTGGCTGACCACAGACGAGGACAACGACGGCCTCACGGCGTGGCGCGAGTGGCTGGCCGGTACGGACCCGTATCGAGCGGACACCAACGGCAATGGCATCCTCGATGGCATCGAAGAGGCCGCTGGGTCCTCGGGCCTGAATCCGGATACGGATGGCGACGGGCTGTCGAACGCCGCGGAGCTCCTCCTCGGGACTGATCCCTACGTCGGCGATACCGATGGGGATGGCGTCCTCGACGGCGTGGATGCGTTCCCACTCGATCCGACTCGCAGCTCCATGCCGCCGCCGGATCCGCTCGATACGACGCCTCCCATCATCATCCTGACGGAACCCACGACGGCCCGACCGGTCGGCGGAGGTGGACTGTGAGGCGCACGACCCGGCGAGCTGAAAGGGCAGCGACCATGTCGAACCGGCAGGCGAAACAACTCCGCGCCCGGCGTCGCCGAAGCGCGCTGTGGATCGTGATTGCGACGGCGTTCTTCATCACCACGGTCGGTGGGAACGCGCAGAAGCCCCTGGCGCGTACCACGAATGCGGCGCCCGCTGATGCGAAGCATCCCACCGTCAATCGGACGGTCCCGCGGGTGTCGGCGCCGCCGCTGCTGCCGGTGTTCTCGGAGGCGCCGACCGAGCGTGAGCTGCGCGCGGCCCGCGTCTTCGCGGAGCCCCTGCTGCCGCTCGCTGCATCGACCCCGGCGGAGAACCAGGCGCTGGCGGCGGCGGTCACGCAGTATGCGACCGCGGCCAAGCCGTTCGAGATTCAGCCGTTCACGGCGTTCCTGAATCAGCAGCCGTCGAGCGTGTGGCGCGCGTCGCTGCAGGCGAATCTGGGTGCCCTGCATCGCGCCTCGGGCTACTACGCGCGCGCGCTCCGCGCGTGGGACGAGGCGTGGACGCTGAGCAAAGACGATCGATCGATTCAGGGCCGCGCGGTCGCGGACTTCACGGCGGGGCAGGCGCTGGACATGCTCGCGTCGATGGGGCAGGTCGGCGGCCTCGATCGCTGGCTGGAACGCACAAATGGACGCGCGATGACTGGCCCCGCCGCCGCGAAGGCGGAACGCGCGCGCGAGGTGCGGGCGCTGATCGCGAACCACCCGGAGCGGGTCATTCCGTCTGGGCCGAAGGCGATCGAGATTCTGATCGGCTGGCAAGCGAAGCAGACGGCCGCGCCGCTCGTGCCGGTGTTGAGCCAGTACACCCCGACCGCCGCGGGGACGTCGCTCGCCGAGCTGCGGACGCTGGCCTCGAAGGCGGGGCTGTCGATGAAGATCGTGCGCCGCGGGACCGGGGCCCCGCTGGTGACGCCGGCGATCGTGCACTTCGGCTTCGATCACTTCAGCGCGGTGCTGGAGGAGAAGAACGGCGTGTTCCGCGTGCGCGATCCGGCGCTCGGCGGCGAGCTGTGGATGACGCGCGAGGCGCTCGACGAGGAGATGAGCGGCGCCGCGCTGATTCCCGAGGCCCAGGACGCGCCGGGCTGGCACGAGCTGACCGACGCCGAGGCCTCATCCATCGTCGGACACTCCTGTCCGCCGGGGCTTCCGGATCCCGACGAGTGTCCGTGCGCGGAGACGGAACCAGGGATGCCCGTCTACAGTCTGCACCCGGTGCAGGCGAGCGTGCTGCTGGCGGACGCGCCGCTCGAGTATGCGCCGCCACGGGGGCCGAGCGTGCACCTGCAGATCCGCTATAACCACCGGGAGGAAAACCAGCCCCAGACGTTTATGTTCGCCAACCTCGGCGCGCGGTGGACGCTGAACTGGGTGTCGTACGTGGAGGAGCAGCCCTTCACGTGGTATGAAGGCAATGCCTACGCCTTGCCGGCGCACGTGGCGGTGCACGTGCCGCAGGGCGGCGTGGAGCGGTTCGTGCCCAACGGCGATGGGACCTATCCCGGCACTTCAAG